>Ga0335072_10002656_pt1 | contig 27525 bp, 31 predicted proteins | sample Lox_Sample_21_FD_206725 | JGI IMG/M metagenome (GOLD analysis project Ga0335072, IMG submission 206725) | Soil microbial communities from Loxahatchee National Wildlife Refuge, Florida, United States - Lox_Sample_2.1 | ecosystem: Environmental > Terrestrial > Soil > Wetlands | place: USA... | reverse complement strand
AACATCGCCCATCGAGCGGTCTGGCACAGCAATACTCTAGACACAACCGCAACGATGCAGCTTACAACTTCAGCTTCCACCAGAATATCCATCTCAGACCTCCATCACGTTACGGAAAGTACAGATAGCCTCGCAGCGATCACATTTGTATACACGAGTGAAACATTAGTTCTCGATCCGCGGCAGAGCCAATCGTCTGAATGGCAGCCTCACCAGACCAAAATCCTTTCGAGTGCATTCCTGGAGCACCTCGAATATACACCCTCGTTGAACCGAGCAGCCGCACGCTTATCATCACTCCGATGTACCCTTACGTCAGGCTGGACACGAATAGACACTTCCGGCTGCTCGAGCTGTTTCCCGAGTCGTATGTCAATCCTATTTTCGGGAAGATAGTTCCGAATTCGAGTTTATATATGTTCGGAGCTCTATCTGAGCATCATCTCGACGAGGATGTTGATTTCCATTGTCTCTCATATGCATGGGGTCAAGATCGCAGTGGACAGATGCGACAGATGCTTTGGATAGAGTTGATGGGGGAGTATTTACCCGTCTCTATCAGCGAAAATCTGGGCAGTGCCATCCGCTCATTGCAACTTCCAGACAAGCCTAGACTTCTCTGGATTGATTTTGTCTGCATCAATCAAAGTAACTTGGAAGAACGTAAACAGCAAGTTGAAATTATGTATGAAATCTTTTCCAAAGCCTCCAAAGTCGTCGCTTTTTTAGGCGACGAGTCGGACGGGAGCGACAACGTACCGGAACTACTTGACACAATCCGAGCTGCTAACTGTCGTTTTATGAAAGAGTTTCCTGACCGGAAGACACAAGAATGGACTGTAGAAGATCTGGGAACGCTTGGCCTGCTTTCAATAAAAACTGAAGAGTGGAAACATCTTGAGAAATTCATGTGTCGTCCCTGGTTTCGGCGAGTCTGGATCATTCAAGAGGCCCTTGCAGCAAGGTCTTTAGAGGTTATCTGTGGAAGATGGCGAGGTAATGGAGAGCAGCTGTTTAATGCTCTGACATTTGCAATTGGGCGACGTTTACCTATCGGTGGTTTTTGGAATTGTTCCCCAGATCGGCACCCACAAGGCGCAGCTTGCGGCTTGCAACAACTGATGTTAATGGTGGAACTTGGCCTTTGCAAGATCGTAAAGAAGCTAAAGTGCATTCGAGAAACCCCCTGGCCATTGATAGACATTCTTGAGAGATCACGCCCCGCGCTGTCCTCTGACCCCCGAGATCGAGTGTACGCTTTGCTGAATATCTCTGCCGACCAGCAGCAATTGGCTATTCAACCAGACTACAATGCATCTGTTTGCGACACCTTCATCAGAGTCGCTCAAACTTTGACCCAGTCGGGACATGGCCCTAAGGTCCTGTGCAACGCCTGTGGCCTGGATACGAGCCTGGATTTACCTTCATGGGTTCCGAACTGGTCCTTGTCCCTGGATGGACTGCCCTTTGAAACTTTAGCTGAACAGACCAATTACATCATCGAGGACTGGAAGCGCAGTGCTGGTGGCAGCGCCCACAATATTAGACTAGGCGTAAAAGCAACAGAGATGCTCGTTGATGCGTATGTTGTTGGTGCCATAACTGGCCTTTCGGACATTCGCCATTATAAAGAGGAGCCGGCTGGCAATGTCGGCTCTGAGTCGTCAAAACTGGAAGAACCAGCACCACAAACTTCTGGAATAAGAAATTCAAGAACAGTTGCTGCTGAGGCGAAGAAGGCAGAAGTTACGAGTTCTTGTCAGGCGTCTCCTCAAGATCAAGAATGTAATGCAGACACGGATGGCTTGTCAAAATATCCACCTCTCTTTCGTCTGGCAAATGACGTGATGGAGTGGTTAAGGATATCAGGAAGATATGACGATGAAGACTACACGGAGATAATTTGGCGATCTCTTACTTGCGATCGAGCATTTCATAGAAGACCCAGAGCTCCGGCTGAGTATGGGGCATACTTTCGCGCCTATTATGAAAGAACGAAACTGGTGTACGGTTCCTCTCACGACGACAGGCTCAGGAAGATCATGGACATAAAGCAGAACATCCTCGCAAGATCTGGCGTGGCAGACCAAATTCCATCTGATGAAGCGATACTAGACATGATGGAAAATTATATTGAGATGGAGGAGGAGATGTCCCGGCGGTTTCAACGAGCGGCGATGCGGTTTTGTTTTCAGTTGCGCGGTGCCATTACAGGAACAGGTTTTGTGGCAATGGTACCTCATGCGACGGAGACAGGCGATGTAATAACCGTCATGAAAGGCGTACCAGTCCCAATGGTCCTGAGACCCGTCTCCCGGGGAGAAGTATCTGGCAACGAAAACACTAACAGTAAGCTTGACGGAGGCAATGCGCCGAGAAATCGTTTCAAAGTCGTTGGACAAGCATACGTGTATGGAATTATGGATGGAGAGGTATTAGAGGACTCGGGGTATGAATGTGAGACTGTTATCATTGTCTAGAATGTGGATTCGCATGGAATGCAATACTTTTCTTTAACTTGATAAAGGGATATATCGCAATAGCCTAGTTGGACGCAAGAAAAATGGCGGATTGGCGTTGACATTACCATAGAAAACAGTACTACAAGCGGCCTGAAAGAGCGTAAGTAAGCCATCGGCGTTTTCTCAGATTAAGTTACTCTATGACGTTCTTGATACTCTAGCCCCATACTCAGCCTAAGTCACAAGCAGTCCCTACTCCTAGGGCCAGTCTGTAGATTTACTGCCAAAAACGGTGTTGATGGAATATTGTAAATTGCTAGTTTTAATTTCGTTCCTCAAAGCTCTTTCGGGCAAGCCGCGATCGGTTTGCGTCACCTGTGAGGTTTAATGGTGATACATTTTTTACATTCTCGCTCTCCTCACATCGCTTTGTAATCCTAGCGTAGCAATTCTCGTCCTCTCCTAGAATATGCATCACAACTTCCCTAAACAACGATTTCGTACGCTAGAATGTGATCTGGAACCCCTGCTGAGAGATTCGGGTCAGATAAGTTCAGCAATGGAAGAAGTGAACTTTGTCAGACACATCATGATAGATGTAGAAGGCCCTTCCATTCTCGAAAACGGCTCGATCCGGTCAACCTGCCATCAGGTCGCTTAAAAGGGTACCCATATGAACACATACTCAATTTGAAACTACGTTATGACCAACACTTCCGAGCTTCTGTTAGGCCGACGTAAACCTCATCCAAATATATGAGGTACAGTACGTCGAAGAGACCTGCTCAGACAGTGATTCTTAGCTTACTGTGATCTACTCGTTGAACTTCTTGCCTTGGTAACAACCAGAGCTCTCAGTTGTAGGCAACGTATGCGTATGCAACAGAAGCTTGTATTTGAGAAACTCAAGAGACAGCTATCAACTTCTCTGAAACATGTTTTGATGCGGAGTTCGCCTTCGGTCGGAACTCTCTACGCCACCACTTGCCACGATCTACATGGTGAACAGAGCGACCCAGCTTGAATACAGAACGAACTTTTCGACGAAGGCGTGGGGTAGTCAGACCAGCTCTATGCATGCGGAGACTTTCACAGTGGTTTTACTTAAATATGTCGGATCATTGCAGGGGCAGACCTGGAATCCTGCAAGTCAGAAACATCGCGACGCAGCGCTTTGCGACACACAAACCCCGCATCACCGCTATGCGCAAGTCTAGGCGGAGGACAGATGGCAAACTTGACTAAATTCTGTCTGCTCACAGTCACGCCTGCAGCAGAACAACGCCAGCTCCTGGGTGGGGGTTGGATGCTGCGATCTGGAGACATGTACGTGAGCATCGGGCGGCGCAGATCTCGTGTTTCTTGGGCCACTGCCGTCACTGCAGCTGCAAAGCGCCCCCAGTCCGCAGCGCCATTCCGAACGCCAAGCGGTGGAGCCTCTCTCGCCGCTTTTTCACGCAAGCTTCGCCCAAACATGGAAACCTTCCAGAAACCCAATCGTTGCGCTTCTAGCGCCAGGCGACTCCGAGACGCGAATGGCATCGCCGGCCCCTTATTCGCAGCCCACCCCCAGATGCTTGTCTGGTGCATGCCAACGGTCTGGATCTAACTGAAAAGCAAAGTCCCGCTATCCGTTGATAGCCGTCACAACCTACCTTTTGTGAAGGCGCAAATCCTTCGCGTCCGATCTGGCTGACAACCTGTTTTGATAAGGCTCCCTGCCTCGGCGGATCCGTCTTGAGGCGCCGTTGAGCCGTGATGACACTGGGTCAAGCTTCGTCTGACGGGCCTCTAGTGAGCCTTGTGTTGGCTGCCAACTGGTCATATAAAGTGATGAGACCAACCGCTGGTCATTTCGGCAGGATGAAAAATGGCATAATTAGCGACCCACTAAGTCTTGAACGGCAGTTGTCGCTTTTGTCAAATCCCGTCCTCGACAATGCGCAAACTCGCTTTGGCCGCCGTGGCGAAGAGACGCACCTACCAATGCTACCTTATTGCTTGTCAGAACCGCGGAACCGAATGCAAATGATACCTCGCGTCGCAGTGATTCCAGATCTCGTATTGGCAAGGGTGCGGAGAAGAAGCGAAGTTATTCTGATCCAGTAAAGTGCGTGTATGGGGGGATGGTTTGAATTTTGAACTGCACCGCGTGATCTGGGGCAGCAGACGAACCATCTGCTTCGAAATACATAATGAAAAGCGCCATCTACCAGGGAATTGAGCCTCACGACGCGAGCATGGAAGTAGATTCCTTCTTGGGATCGCCACATTCAGTTGTGGAGGTGCCTTGGTTGGTGGCTTGCAGGCTTCTTCGTGTTTGCCGTCAAAGCTCCGCTGCAACGAGTGAGATAGAGTACGCCTCGGTCTGTGCAAAGCATTGACATTACAACAATCCTGCGACGATTCATGCCTAAGGAACCCGATTGCGACTTCAAGAGATAGCTGCAACCTGATCTCCAGCATTGAATTCCAGAAAAGATGTCGAAGGTTCGAGGAGAATTCTTTCAAAGGGAGTCTTTAGGCTCTCGTTTCTCGGCTATCTACCTAGGTACTCTCGGTAACTACTCTACTTACCGCCGGGCCCCTCACGAGCCGAGAGTCTAAAAGTAATCGAAGGAATCTGCAGCTTGAACGAGTAATTGAAACGTTTTGTATTCATCTCGATAATTTAATTTGTTTAATATTTCTCTTTTGGGTCTGCTGCGTCCATAACCATGCCCGTGCCCGTGGTCGTTGGTGTAGCCGATGTAAAAAATGCGTCGCTGAAAGTCGAGGATGCAGTTGAGCCAATGCAGCTGATGCTACAAGCAATCAGAGAAGCTGCAGAAGATTCGGGTTCATCCGCTACAACTCTCATATCACGGATCGACAGCGTTGCTATAGTTAGGACATGGACGTGGCCATACGAGGATCTTCCCAGTCTGCTCTCAGAAAAGCTCGGTATTAAACCGAAGTACAAGCACTACACCGAACATGGAGGGAACCAGCCAGGTAAGATCTTTGACGATGCAGCTCGCCAGATCTCAAGAGGAGAGAGCAAAATTGCGGTGGTGACGGGAGGCGAGGCCTTGGCTTCATGTGTGTATATCAAACTTCAAGCCGTAGGACGAAAGATTCATGATGATTCTAGTAAGTGCCTGTGCGGCGGCGGGTAAGCTTCCGCCAGACGGCTGGTCGGCTCCTGAGACAAACGTCGAGGCCGTCTTCTCTCCAACGAATCGCGACCTAGGTGATAGTAGGTTCAGACCTAAAACTCCCCCCAACCTCAAAATCGGTGAGATCTGGGCCTGTCTAAATTAGAGATCAGACCTAGGCGCAATTCACGGTATCGGGGCTCCCATCCACATCTATCCTCTTTTCGAGAATGGCTTCAGGGCCCATCGCCAGCAATCCTTTGCGGAGAACAACACCGAGTCAGCGAGATTGTACGCAGACTTTGCCAAAGTAGCAGAAAGCAATCCGTATGCGTGGAACTACGGCAAACCGGCAGCCACCGAACAGTTCATTGGAACCGTGTCGAAGAAGAACCGAATGATATGCTTTCCTTGTAAAATCTTCGAATCGGTTTGTAGTTCTGCGTAGACTAACATTCAACCAGATCCACTGTTGATGAATGCGTTTAATACCGTCAATTTGGCATCTGCTTGCATATTGACTTCCACAGACTATGCCAGAGAACTAGGAATTCCCGAGAGTAAATGGATTTATCCTCTTGGAGGCGCAGGAACCCGCGATAGCAATGAATGTAAGTAGGCAATCGTGACTCCAGATTTGTGAAGTTGATGGTGATGCGCAGTTTGGCTGCGGCCAAATTACTATTCCAGCCCTTCAATATCTAGGTCTCTGGATGCGGCATTGCAATTGTCCGGACTCAGCAAGGAGCAAATTGATCTTTACGACTTTTACTCGTGGGTATCTACGCGGTCCGATGGCTGCCATGTTTGCTTATTGTAGCACAGGTGCTTCCCAATCGTGCCCAAGCTGGCAGCGGATCATTTGGGCTTGCCGATCAACGGTGGAAAGTCGCTGACGTTGCTGGGAGGATTGACATCGTTTGGTGGAGCGGGTAATAATTACTCGATGCATGTCGGTAGCCACGTCCAAACAACAAAGCTGAAATTGTGGTCACACGAGCTGATTCCTTTTGTAGGCTCTAACGGAGATGGTGCGCCAGCTGCGTAAGGGCAACGGGCAAAACGGCCTAGTGCTGGCTAATGGCGGCGTGGTGACATACCAGTTTGTCGTGTGCTTGTCGACCCGACCCAGGAGCTCGCCTTATCCATATTCCAACCCTCTACCCGCCATAATTACTGATGTGTCAGTACCCTCCGTGGATGCGCGGGCCACTGGCGAAGCTATCATCGAGGTAAGCTGCTTGCCACTGTGTCCTTGTCGCGATTACTGATTTCGAATTTACAGACGTACACGGTGGAGTTTGATCGCAACGGCGGTCCGGGCCGTGGATTTGTGGTCTGCCGCCTGAAGAAGAATGGGCACCGCGTCCTGGCAAATTCAGCCGATCCAAACACCACGCGCGAGTTGCTAAACCCGCAGCGGGAGCCGATCGGAAGGTCTGGCGCAGTGTTTTGTGTTGAAGAGAACAAGGGACGAAATCTCTTCAGTTTTGACTTGACTGCCAATCTGTAGAATACACAATTAAATTAGCTCTTCGGAGTGGCCGGCAGCTTCTTTTACGTCTGGCAATGTACTTCCACGTAGGAAGAGTCGTTATCGTACTTGTCTCCGAAATACCACCACGTGATGGTGGCTACTTTGGGCCCCAACCCACTATTTTCCTTCCCTTCTATCTATCAGCCGAAACCAACACCTTGAAATCGCAATTTCAGCCGTCAAACCCATAACCACCATCGGGAGCTTCGCGGCACTTACTAATTAGTCACTGCAGTTGCACACAAATCCTGCAAACCCTGGGAACGGGCAGACTGGGCTGACAGTGGCTCGACACCAATGTTCGGGCTCGCGTCCTACGTAAACACTGCACCAGCCTCCTTGCGGTTCGCCTGGGCTTTTCGTCGCAAGCTGCCAAGATGTCTGTGTGTGTGTCTCGGGCAGTGCGACATGTTTCTGACCGGCAACCCTATCAAAGGCTGGGTCAAATAATTTGTCGTGGAAGAGCTAAGCTCAAATCACAGTCAAGGCCGCCTTGGCTGTGGGTGAGAAGCTAGAGAAGAGCAAGGAACTAGAGCAAAGGCGACACCGACGAACCGTTGACCTTCCTTTCCGCAGCGATAGCACTCCTGCCGCATGGGGTTACTGCGAAGTTTTTTTCGCTGTCTGCTACCCACGCCACCCAAGAAGCTATGCGATGCTGGTAGCTGGCTGCAGGCTGTGTCTGTGCTGCCGTACGGTAGAGTGACACCCGGCCTTTGTCGATCGAGCCTTGGCCCCTCCCTTATCAGCGACCCGCGCTAAAGCTGCCCTAAGCGTTGCAGTCGCCGCTTTTCAATCTCGACGCAGGCGTCCAGCCATTCGCAGGGAAAAATGCAAGGCAGGCCTCGGTGCCGCTTAAATAGTATTACATACCACCCTGTCGCTTTTGTTTTTGGTCTTATAGCTCTTGCTCTTCCCAACCCCATTCTTGGTTCACCAACGCTGCTTTGCTGTCAACATGGACCATAACAACCTCGCCGAAGCTCCAAAGTACGAGTATGACAATGAGAAAGAAGGTGGCCTCGAAGCTGGTGTAGTCGGTGCTCATGATGGCGTCCACATCAGTGAGGATCAAGTCCATGCCAACCCTCTGGCGCGAAACCTTCAAGGCCGCCATATGCAGATGATTGCCATTGGTATGAGGTCGCCGTAGCTGTATTGTGTTACGTCCGTTAACTCCCATGTTCTCTAGGTGGATCCATTGGTGCTGGTCTCTTCGTCGGTTCCGGTAGCGCGCTGTATAACGGTGGTCCAGGAAGCTTGGTACGCGTCTAATTCTGCTAACATCGCGCCCGAGATGCACGACCATTGACTGTGTGAATAGGTGCTTGGCTTCATCATTATCGGAGCAATGTTGCTCACCGTCATGCAAGCTTTGGGTGAGCTTGCTGTCGTGTATCCCGTCAATGGTGCCTTCTACCAGTACATGGTTCGCTTCATCGACCCATCTTGGTAGGTTTGGAGAATACTCATTTCATACAACAAGCTCCGAAGTCGCTGACATAGATTTTCTAGGGGATTCGCAGTCGGTTGGGACTATGCCATATCATGGCTGACCGTATTGCCCTTTGAACTTACCGCTGCTGGTTTCACTATACGCTTCTGGCGCCCCGATCTCAACATCGGCATCTGGGTCGCGGTCTTCTTTGTTGCCCTCGTCATCATCCAAGTCTTCGGTGTCCGTGGTTATGGTGAAGGTGAGCTGCATTCTTTGATTTTTTGATCAACATTCGGTCACTAACGGAATATTCAGTCGAGTTCATCCTTGGTATAATCAAGATCGCGGCTTGCATCGGTTTCATTCTCTTCGCCGTTGTTGATGATTGCGGTGGTGTTTCGACTGATCCTAGGGGATACATTGGTGCTCACTACTGGCACGACCCTGGTGCATTCAAGAACGGCTTCAAGGGCTTCTGCTCCGTGTTCGTCAATGCCGCTTTCGCCTTCGGCGGTACCGAGCTTGCCGGTTTGGCCGCGGCTGAGGCTGCGGATCCAGCCAAGACTCTGCCCAAGGCCACCAGACAGGTGTTTTGGCGTATCTTCTTCTTCTATGGTATGTTTTCAGCCTCAGGATAATCTGACGGTTTAGCCTGCTGACTTGCGCTCCAGTCGTGAACTTGTTCATGGTCGGTCTCATCGTGCCATCGAACTCTGATTTCTTGCTTGGCTCGTCTGGCGCCAACACCAAGGCTTCTCCATTCGTCGTAGCCATCGAGAACGCCGGCGTCAAGGGTCTGCCATCCGTCTTCAACGCTGTGATTACCATTGCTGTCTTGTCCGTCGCCAACTCTTGCACTTTCGGTTCCACTCGCACGTTCCAGGCTCTTGCTGCCCAGGGCATGGCTCCCAAGATCCTCGCCTACGTTGACCGCAAGGGCCGTCCGCTCGCCTCTGTGGCTCTCCAGCTCGGTTTTGCGCTCTTGGCATTCATCAATGAGGCTTCTAGCGTCGGTGATCAGTTCTTTAACTGGCTCCTCGCCTTGTCCGGTCTTGGCTACTTCTTCACTTGGGGCAGCATCTGCTGGGCTCATCTCCGTTTCCGTAGGGCCTGGCACTACAACGGCCGCAGCTTGGAGGAGCTGCCGTACGTGGCACTCTTCGGCAGTTGGGGCAGCTGGTTCGGTCTGATCCTCAATATCCTTTGCTTGATGGCCACTTTCTACGTTGCTCTCTTCGTAAGTTTACCATCCTTGCTGCTATACTTTCTAGAAGTTGGCAAACTGACCTTTGTTTTCTATAGCCTATCGGCGGCTCCCCGAACGCGACGGACTTTTTCCAGCAGTACCTCGCTGCTCCGCTTGTGCTCGCGCTCTACCTCGTCTGGAAGGTCTACAGCGCAACCAGCAGGAATCCTAAGGTCAACTACCGCGGCTGGAAGCTGTTCCTGCGCGCCAGCGAGATCGACATTTGGTCGGGCATCCGCCCAGGCGTACTGCTCACCGAGGAGCAGCAGGCCGAGAAGCGAGCGGAACAGCAGAAGATGACCACCATGGACAAGATCTTGTACGTTCCCAAGAGCTTTGTCTATAGCTTGTTCATCTAGGTCCTTTTGGCCCGTCTCGTCTTTCTTTTTGGTTTGGTTTGCGCCGCTCTAGCTGCTCACATGGATGGCGATACCGTCGGCTATTTATGAAAATCGAGTGACTATTTTGACTAGAGAAATTTGCTTGCCTTGCGTCCTGGCGTGCTCTGAACTGGCTCTTTTGGCTGGCGATGACTCTGGTCTGGGCTGGTTAGCTGGTAGATCTAGATTAGACTGCGTATATGGCGAGGTGTGTCTAGATGTGCGTAGTCTGACATCGAATATGTAACTGGCAGCGGAGATTCCATTCGTTGTTTTATATCCCACCTCGTGGATCTCAGACTTTCTTTCCTTGCTTTTCTTTCTCCACTCTTTTTCCATCTTATTTCTCACCTTCTATCCGAATTCGGACCAAGCCCTAGTGAGACGGCTGACGAAGTTTCCATCCCGCCGAGACTTGGAAAATGGCGTCCGGATCGATTCGGAATTATTCGATTAAGACAGGAAATGGATAGGAAGCTCAAGTTCGACCGAAGAAGAGCTTGGAGGGTGAATCCTTTTATAAAGCATGGGGGTGACTGTTCATTTTTGCATCCACGCCCTATTGGCACATATTCCTTACCCAATCCGGAAAAGCGTCAACATGTCACTCATAAGGCGTTAATATTGGGTCTGCAAAGTCTGTTTATAGACCAGTACGCCTTCGTTGATCGTGGTACGAGCTTGGCGGCCTTAATCTCAGCACGTTGATTGTATCGGGAAGAAATAATCACGATTGAACCTACGCCACATCCACTAATCGCCATGCTTCGCTGATCGTACATCGAAATGAAACACTGAAACAACGCAACAGGAACGCTTCCCATCGAACATGAACAATCTTGGATCTCTACGATACTCTTACACGAGTCACCGACATCAGCTTTGAATGGTAATGAAATGGGTATCCGCACGCCACGCTCCGAAACTCAGCAGAATCGCTACCGCCCTACTTCACCGTCTTTTCATCGCCGAACTTCTTTACACGGCATTTCGTTTTCCAAACCCGAACCGACCACGTGGTGGATCATGTCCTAGCCATACGTTAGTAATGGGATCCACTCCACAACTTCGCGTCTCCACCGCCTCCTATCGGAACGCTGTAGGGCATAGTGCTTCACGACCACATAGTGCTTCACGGCCACTCTAGTAGTCTCTACCACCATGCCGCTACCAATATCCTCCTCCCTTCGCCCATCGCCTGACGCAGAATAACAAAACACTCAACTTACGTCCGAGCGGCTCAGCGCGATGGCTGATCTTGGCCGCAGCCTGCTGCTTCACGCGGGCGAGGCGAGCCTCCTCGGCGGCCTCCTCTTCGAGTCTTCGAACGTGAGCGCGCGCCTCAGCCACGGCTTTACGAGCCGCCATGAGCGCCTTGTCGGCGTCGCGCTCTGCGTTCTCCGCGCTCATCACCCGCTGTCGTGCCGCTGTGATCGAAGCGTCTTCGCCGCCGTGGCCTGCGCGAGACGTTACATACCGTTCATACGCACTGGTCATGCAAAGAGATGGTGAAGGTGAAGGTGACGCCGCTGCTTCGGCACTGTCTTAGGGAGCCTGTGGCGGCTTCCATCATGGACTGAAGGCGATGGGACGCCGTCGACCGCCGATGTAGTGGTGTCGGGATCTTCTTCGAGTGCCACGGTGGTACTGGCTTCGGAAGAGTGAGATGAGGACATACCTGGCATAAGGCTCTTACGGTGGAGAGAACCGCCGTGGTTGTTGTGGCCGTGACGACCAACACCGTGGGTGTGATTCACCTCGCTCGTGTCTCCTTCCGAGCGGGCAGGAGAAGTATGCTTTGAGGGTGACGTGGACGAAGATCGGAAAAGACCCATTGTGAAATTTTTGTAGCTGTAGTCGAGGGCTGGCTGGAGAAAGATCTTCAAAGCTGGACGAGCTTTAGAGGACCCTGATTCAAGGATGAGAGCAGTTGAAAGTGGAGTGCCGAGAGAATTTAGCTTGAAGTGTTTAAATGCGAAATGGAGGAAATTTAATTGACGAGCGGGTGAAGCAGGATTTCGTACTCTTGTTATGGCGTAGAGTTTCAGTTGATACCCTGACGTCACGCTTCGGGACATCGCTAGCACACGTGAGGCTGAGCACCCATGTATCCTCTTCCAACTGAGTTAACGCACAGAGGGAGCTTCTCCAGATCGGCAGCCACCTAGGAGCGGTGAAATCATCGAACATCCTAATTGATACTGGCGTTGCCCTACCCACTTGAGAAAATCCCACACCTTTTGATAAGGGTTGACGCAAACCTAAGCTCCCGGTGGTCGTTGTCACTATCTCACGTATGCCGTCGGTCCGACGCTCGCGCCGTTCTCAAGTCCCAAATAAGAAATACACAAACGATCTATCTGACGAGATAAACGACATTCTCGGCTCCGATTCCGAAGTCGATGCCAACGCCAGCAGCGATGAAGCCAACGACGAGGAGTTTGATGAGCAAGACGCTATAGCCGCGGCTCAGGATGAGATCGACATCGAAGAAGATCAAAGCGATGTTGAAGTTGCACGCAGCTCCGCTGGTGAAGACGCTGTGGACATCGACGCCGATTATGAACAAGATTTAGTCGAGTTTGAGAAGCCATCTGCTCGGCGTGAGAAGAAATCAAAACGCGAAATTCTAACTGTCGAGGAACTCAGCAATCTCCCTGCTTTTGATCCTCGGGCTACCAAACCGTCTCGATATGATGCACTTCACCACACTAGAGGTATCATAGAGCTTGGTCATCGTGATACCAGGCAGAAACAGATTATCACGTCCTTTGGTTATGGAACGGAGGATTTGGCAGCGTACATTCGCACTAGAGGCAAATGGTATGATCAAATTGCTCTGCCTACCGCAGTACCAAACCCGAAATCTGGATTAGGTGGTCTCACGTACAGCTTCTTCTATCCTGAGACTAAGCGAGATAAAGAGAGGAACTCAGGCTGGCAATGGTACTACGTGAAAGGAGGCTACGAGGCTTTTAAAAGGAACCAAAATACTGCTCCTCTGCCTTTGAAGCAATCTTACAATTTTCGACCAGCACCAACTAGCAGATGCAATCTGATCTACGGCTCGATAGTGCAGCCAAAATACTTGAGGCTTTCACCAGGTCAGGCGATCAATCTAGCTAGTGCGTTCGAATCGAAGGCTGAGGGCCGCAAGAATGGGTTTCTTCTGAATATCGGCTGGAGAGTTCAATGTCTAGAGTGGATTCCGAACCAATCTGGCAACAAACAGTACCTATGCATTTCGGTGCTGAGATCAAGTTATCAGGATCACACAGACTTCCTGAAGGACACTGACAGAATACATGGTTCCAAGGCATTTACGCCGTCCCCTCGGTATCGCAGTTGTATGGAAGTTTGGGAATTCGATGCGAATGGTGAAGATGCCCTCCAAGACCCACGGTGTCGAGCTATATTCTCTTGGGACTGGGGTGATCTCAAACGCATGCAATGGTGTCCGGTTCCAACACCACCTGATCGTCTGCGTTCAGACTCTGGCAAGATTCTTCTCGGCCTTCTAGCTGGTATTTGGTCGGACGGCTACATTCGCGTTCTGGATCTATCATTCTCCGGAGGTGGCATAGATTCAATCCAATACACTCATATCAGCGATGCCGCTTTTGAGAGCAGGCCTCCTGACACACTATGCACAAGCCTGTCTTGGCTCTCGTCACAAAACCTCGCTGCAAGCTGCGCAAATGGTTTTGCTGCTATCTGGGACCTTGCCACTATCCTCACACCGCATGCAACAACAACCCAGCAACCGAAAAGCAGCACCACAGGATCAAGGCCTTGGTTCTACCATTGCTTGCACTTCTCGTACATCTTCGGCCTAACAAGCGGCTACCCAAGCCGACCACACATGCTCTTCAGCACGTCCATCGACGGCCACATACGCATCACAGACGCGCGCTCACCCACCACCGACACCGCAGCCGCGCTACGCACCCGCGTGCAGCTCCCACCGCTGGCCTGGTCGGACCACAGCCAGGCGCTGCTCAGCACCGACGAGGGCGGCGCGCTCAAGCTCAACCCACTGCGGCGCTTCTTCAGCGCCACCGCGTTCGCGCGCTGCTCCGGCCTCGTCACCGACATCGCCACCAGCGTGTTGCATCCGTTTGTGCTGGCTTCGTGCGCGGACGGCACCGTTTGGGCCTGCAATCCCGTCAGGCGCGTCGGCGGCAAGGGGAGAGGCCCTGATGCGAAGGGCGGCGCGTGGGTGGTGTGCTGGTTTGAGCATACGTGGCGGAGAGGGACCGTGGCGGGAAATGAAGATGATGAAGACGCAATGGAGGTGGATGGGCAGGAGCACGCGAGGAGTCAAGTACTGCAGCAACCGCTTGTACGGATCGTCGACGGGTTTAAAGCGGTGAAGACTGGTGTTGGTCCTTCTACTGGAGACTCTGACGGCAAGAAGAAGAAAGCGACACCACCCAGTAGTGTCGTCACGATACATGAGGAGCGCACGGCGATTTCGAAAGTCTCTTGGAATCCTAACCTCAGATTCGGCACCTGGGCCGCTGCTGGAACCGCTTCAGGTTTGGTGCGCATCGAAAATCTTGCTGTTGATGGGAAATAGTGCTTCGTGCTTCATGCACCTCGTCCATATATTCTCACTTTCGACTATACGCCAAAGTCGGCACGATTTGTAGCACGCATTAGATATCGAGGAAGAGGAGGACAGCGAATAGAGTCTCAGAGACACAAATAATCAAATCATTAGCTTCATCAATCGCGGGCTATTGGATACTTGATAACCGAACTACGGTTAACCAATTGAAGCACAGCTGCATGGTACATGCATGCTGAACACGTCAAGAAAAGCTCCTATTTCGGCGGTGCAAGATGCAGTAGGTACTATCGTACATATATTTCGGCAACAAACTGATCTCACATGATTACGATATCGTTCATGATGGCCATTCCCGCCTCGGATGTAGAAATACATGACTGAAGATGGTCAGGAATTCGATGACCATGGGAAGGCGGTCAGCAATTAGAACAAATTTACAACCATGGCAAGACCCGCCCGGCTCATCGGATGACGTGCCTACTGCCTAGTCTCGGGAACCCGCATCCCACTAATTACTGTTCTCAGGCACTTCTTTCTGTCTATTCCTGCGATCACGGTTGACTGGTTGTTCTATCGTCTGCTATGCATGAAATTCGAAACGTACATCGGATCTGCGAGGTGATAAACCGTTTGTAGACATGTTATTCTTGCGTGCTTTCGGTCCTATCAAACAGCCACGTTGTTGAGCACCAAGTTTTTGGGACTTTGTTCTACAAACCCTCCCAACAACAAGCGAAAGTACCGAAAAGCCCCATCATTGATACCTTATGCTTCGTACTTTGATAACCCAGCCATGTGAAATCGGGAGCTTGCGGACCGTCGGAAGCGGCAGCGGGCGGATGGTTCCACCATTTTTTCTTAGCAGTAGGCATCTACGGAGAGCCTTTGACACACTCTTGTCCTCAGTGCCACGTCAAAAGCAGTTTTGGGTGGCGCGATCCACGCCCCTTGGCTGGACGGATCTTACGTGCATCCTTTTGCGCGTTCGTGTAGTTTCCCAGGGCAAATGCTGCCATTCGATAAGTGTATTTATATGACACCATTCCGTCCTCCTCGCCGAAGTCTATTTCCTGTCGGGCTTGCCGCATTGAAAATTTGAGGATCATTTACCTGTGTCAGTTGCAACTTCTCTCGCGGTGTTGCGGCTAGTTTTATTTCTATATCGTTGCAGTGCAAGGATTTTTCAATTTACCATGTACACCGCTCACGTCTGCTCAGCTCTTTCCTTCTACGAGCTCAACGGGGCACAATAACATGAGCACGTGCTATCGTCCGTGGATCGCAATAACTTGTTCGTTCTAGTGAAACAACCATCTACGAAAGAAAGATAAGATTTTAGTGTTAAATTTCCATTGCAAAGCCCGGGAGAATCGGTATTGCTTGGCAATTACACTTCGCCGGAAGCACGGCGGAGTCTTTGTTTCAGCAGCAACCAAAGATACCACGACACTTCAAACACAACAAGAATTCAGATCAATTTTGTGGCCACTGTGGCGACACCATTCCAGAAAGGATAAAAGTTTAAGGTGTCACCAGACTTCGCTCTGACCGCCTCGTCTCAGTCCCTTCATTCATCCCGTCAGATTCTTGATCCAAACTCTCGAACGTTCTAGCGCCTCGCCACTTCTCCGACCACCTCCATCCCAACCAGAGCAGCGCCGGCGCAGCGACAAGCAACACAGTCAACAATGTGTCTCGCGTCGCTCTTCTGCAGCACGTCGTGCGCGCCACGCCACCGCTGGTACCGGCTGATCGCGCCGTGCGCGCCGACTGCCAACCTCGCGTCCTGCCCATCGGGTAAGATCGCGCTGGAGGGCTGGGAAATCAAGGCGGCGTTCTGCCCGTGGTGCGCGGGCGCCGACGACGTGCACTCGGGCGACTACCTGCTGCTGGGCAGCGCGGCCGCCGCGCCCAACATCTGCAGCCCCGTCGGCGCCGTCTACGGCCGCCCGCTGTCGCGCGCCCCCAGCGAGGTCCAGAGCGTCAGCGAGGCCCGCCGCGATAGCCGCCGCGGCAGTTTATCCAGGACTAGCAGCACCGCTAGTGTCGCCACCATCGGCGTTGGTGGGCCGGTTGCCAGGGCCAGTGAGAGGAATATGGCCATCAATGAGCGGTTTGATGACTATTTGAATGGTGCTGGGCAGAAGATGCTGGAGCGGAGTAGAAGTCGGTTGGCTGACGAGAATGGAACTATGAATGGTATGATCGCCGACGGTGGCAGCGTTAAGGATGTGTACAGTGCGGATGGGCTAGTGTCTAGAGGTTGGAACAAGGCCAGGAAGAAAACCAAGGACCTGACAGTGTTATGGAGGTAGAACGCCCCTGATATGTCGGAAGTGTACGGTCGTGAAGGCGTATAGGGCCTTTCTTGGTTGATCCGAGAGCGACGGTTGACTTCATTGCTACGTTGGTTGAGGTGACGACCAAAACTTGACGTTACTGCTACTACGGTAGATATGATGAGCAAACTATATGGCAAAAGGGATACCTTCGGCGAGATATGAGGGTCGATTTTGGTGTTTCACTATCCAAACCTTAATGAGAACACAGATATCAAGACAATAGCGTGATTGGTTTAGGCTTCTGTGTCTGTCGTCCATGATAGCGACCATAATTCCTAAACCAATTAGCGACATTAGGTGTGAGCCATGGGTTGTCAGGCATACTTTGACATCTAAGCCGGTCCATTCGACGAGGCTATGATCGACCACCAAAGTGATCATACTCAAGCCGAGATAACTCGTCCCGTGCCGAATAGCCAAGTAGTAGGATTCCGAACGGTGCTTCGTAAGCTCCTCCATCGAGAAGTCCGGGATTTAGAATAAATGGCTCATGTTCGATGCTTTGTGGCAGTCGCAACTTCAGACACCGGCTTCGCCGTATCCATTCAACTCCATCCTAGCACAGCTCTTGTAGGTACTTCCGATGCCATGGCTCATTCCGTCCGGCCAACATACGCAAATCTCCACTTCACCGTTCGCCGCATCCCAACGTTCCAAGAAACCTTCTCTCTGCTCCCAGTTAGCACGGATCAACAAAGGTGACCATCCCGACGTCATTTTGGTCCGATTGAGAAATTGCCGGATAGAGGCGGAAGATTACAAGAACGTACTTTACAGTCGCGGCCCTTGAGCAGGGCCTCATGTCGGGTGCGCCGGTCCGCTATACCGTTTGCTAACCATTGCTCTGGAAGCAAAATCCATATCAACATGGAGGAGAGGCAGCCAAGTAACAAGCCAAGCCAGAAACCGATCAGAAGGCCGAGCAGGAGCTTGAGAACGCGACGGGGGAGCATTGAGTCGTAGAATTGACAGAATAACAATGGAATAGAATGAAGGCAGGGGTGCGGAAAAGGAGATGCAAGGTAATTGATGATTCTGGTGTTCCCGGATGGAAGTGAAGGGTCATTCGATACGCGTTACTCTATCGTACAGGTGAGACGCTCTCACGTGAAGCATCGCATACTCTAAACCCGGTGCAGTATTCCATAGGATCATCTGCTGGCCGTTTCTTCGATCTTGCGAATACTTTGGTCACCTCCAATAATTTGAATGATGATACGTTTGGAAGACCTCAGCCTAAGAATTAAATTTCCTGACAATGCTGCCAACCAGGACTAATTCTCCACCACCACGCGATGCCACCGAACTCATCATTCACAGCTGGCATGCACCACGATTAGGGAAATGTTGATATATGCCCTTAATCACTACGTTAATCCTGTCTCTGATAACGGCAGTATGAACTTTCAGGAGTGTCGCAGAATAGTCATCGTCGTCAGCAGTGCAAGAGAGAGTCTCGCAGCATGAAAGGCGGCCGTCTTGAAAGTTAAAAGACTTTTGTATGCTTCTAATGCAATAATCTGAGCACTTTTATGAGGTCTCCAGTCACACCCATCGCAGTGACATCGCCTCCAGCACCAGCTCCCTGAATGATTAGCGGATTACTTCCGTAACGCTTGGTGTAGAAGCTAATGATGTTGTCGCTCCCCTTGAGTGCGGCGATTGGATGCGAAGTATCAAACTTCTCCAAACCGACCTTGACATCCTTCTTGCCGACGTCGATGCTACCTACAAAACGAACAACCTTTCCCTCAGCGGCAGCTTCTTTCTTGAGCGTCTCCATTTGCGAATCGAACTGCGGTAGCTTCTCGAGGAATTCGTCTCCAGACTTTGCACTCTCAAGCTCCTTTGGAATCAAGCTCTGAACTGGGAAGCTCGTAGGGCTTTCAATTGGCAGACCTGCCAGTCTTGCAAGAATGGTAAGCTTCCTCGCAACATCCAATCCATTCAAGTCATCCCTGGGATCGGGTTCTGTGTAACCCAGCTCCTTGGCTTTCTTCACCTCTGCTGAAAAGGTGCCTCCTCCGCCGCCAACGGGCATGAAGCTGTTGAACAGGAAGGACATTGTCCCTGAGAACACTCCTTCGATCTTGTGAACTTCATCACCTGTCTCCACAAGCTCTTTCAGGGTGCTGATGACTGGCAATCCCGCGCCAACAGTAGATTCATGGAACACGAAGCCTCCTAAACCGGTGCCATTCGAGGCAGAGGTGAAGATTTCATTCCATAGTTTGTAGCTCCCAGAGAAACCTTTCTTGTTTGGCGTCACCACAGAGATGTTCTTCTTCAGAAACAGTGGGTACGCGTCCGCTACCTCTTGATTGCTTGTATTGTCCACCAAGATGACGTGCGAGTGTGCTTTCGCTAGATAGTCGGCGGTTTGCTGCAACGATAGCACTGGCTGCGTAGACTGCTGTAGCTCTGATTCCCACGAGCTTAACTGAATTGACCTATAGTCCTCATGATAGAGAGCCTTGGAGCTGCGTGCGAGGAGAATTAGGGACAGGTAGATTGGAGCGGTCGGGTCGTGCGACACCCGAGATGCCAATCGGGAGAGTTGTGAAAGGAAGCATTTCCCAACACCACCACAGCCTGTTGGGGTCAGTTGAAGCCCAATTGAGTCACAAACAAGCTCTGGACATACCAATTACGGCAATGAAGATTTGTTGAGGAGCAGGCATGATGGAGGGATTCAATTGCGATTCTTTCCGAGCTCGTAGTGATTCGGCAAGCTATATATGTGTGCCGTAGAGTGGGTTACGTCACGCAGCACATGTGCCGTGTGCTTGAAAAGCCTTCCGGCTGTGGTTGAATGTCAATTCCGAGGGCGAATGCAAATGCTAGGACGAAGCCGACGTTGTAGGGAAATTTCGGACATGTGCGCTAGAGTATTCAATTCCTTAAGGTACCCTAGAGTTGCGACAAAGCGGCACGGAGCTTGTAGCCACTAAGGCCGGTGGCGCTGGGTGGCGGGGCACTCGCTCGGCATCTCCCATCTTTGATCTCCAAAACTGTGTGCACAACACTCTGACGCGACTGTCAACATCGCGCCAAATCACTACAATTCACTCTTCCATTTGCCTCTACCAGCCCTTCCCAACCTGTCTTTGACCAAAAACAACAATTCGTGAACGCGTGATGCGCCATGGAGCTCGAGAACGTCCTTCGGGCTCGCGGCCTTCTCACTACTGACAAAAACGGTGAACTAGAGTTCACGACGCCTCCTCTACCGCCAGGTACAGAGATTGTGTATCGGTATCCAGACGGTAGCATAGCTTACAGAAAGATAACAGGTGCAGGCAAAAAGAAGAGGACCAAACTCGACCTTCTACTCACCAAGCCCAAGAAGCGCAAGCGAGACGAGACCATCGAAGACGAAGCCGGCCAGAAGCACAGCACCCACAGCGGTGCCTTGACGGAAGCCGAGAAAGATCATATGGAACGCTGTATGGAAAAGAAAGCAAAGCTCTACGACGATCTCAAGAAGGGCAAAGTCACTGACAAGGACGGCCGATACCACATTGATTGGGATCGAAAGCATGCCGAGGCTATCGAGCGCGGTGAGAATCTCACTGAATCTGATGAAGAAGACGACGGTCCGAAGGATATCAAGACCATTGATGAGTTCGGCAGGACCGTATGGATGTCCAAGAAACAGCACGAGAAAAAAATCAAGTTGGATGAGGAACAAGAGAAGTTCTGGGAAGAGCACAGTGTCATTCCCGTCCAACCCGCGAAACTAATCTATGGCGACACTATTCAGACAGCAGCATTCACGGCTGACGATGCCTCCGCCAAATGGGACGAAGTTCGAAAGCGGAATGATGAGCTTTACAAGACATCTACTTTCTTTGATCCCAAGATGGTATGTCGTGAGCTAATTGGCGATCGTCGTGTACTGCTAACTGATCTCGATAGATTCCGCGCCGCAGCTATGGCGCTTCGTTCATTCATCTAAGCCACGATGAGGAAGAGCGCCGCAAACAAATCGAGGAGATAGAGCAATTGAGCAAGGAGACAGCCAAAGCAAGACGGAGCACTAGGGTGAACAACAATGCGAATGATTTCCTGACGAAGCTGCAACGCAGCTTCGTAGATACTGACTCTAACGATTCTAGTGAGCAAAAGACAGCCCATCACAGTCATGATGCACCATCGAAGGATGGTTCTGATATTCCAACACATGAAAATACGAAGCTGTCATAGGGGAAGGGATACCTGTAGTGGTTCTGCTTTATATGTGGATTATGGGCATATGGGAGAGCGTTATACCAGTAGATACCCCCGGTTGCATAAAATACAATTCCTCAAGACATCTACGACTCACTACAAGACTCTATAACTCAAATTATTTCTCTCTGGTCAAGATCCAAGGATCTTGTCAGCGTTCGTTGTAGTATCGATTATAAAGGACCTTGTCGAGGTCCTAATGTGCCGAAGTCTTTGGGTTAGGTGACACAGATCGGCACCAATGCTCCCAGCTTCGGAGGTGGGGACCAACTGCCGAATCCGCGGTAACACGATGCTATGGAGTACATCGGGGAATAACGTGCATGTTTGATTCGAGATTAAGAGACTTCCTCCTGTACGAGTTCGATCTTTGTTACTTTAGGCAGACGCGCTGAATATATTTGCACCCGCGAGGATACATAACTCTCTACATTGTCTCTGCGAAGCTCTAACGGATTTTAGGAAGAGCAGAATGGCAGAATGGAAACAGCTCATAGATGAGAAGCGCAAGTCCAATTTTGAAAAGATTCCCAAGGAATGGCGACTTTCTTCTGAGGTTCTTGCGAAAGTAGAGTCCAATGCGGATGCCAATGTCCTCTCCATCCCGACATCCTGTGGAGTTCTCACTCCTAAAGAGGTTGAAATCACCGAATCTGCAGATGCAACAGAGGTACTTCAAAGGCTGGCAAAAGGTGAATGGAGCAGCTACGAGGTAACTCTTGCGTTCTGTAAACGTGCGGCGATTGCTCAGCAATTGGTTAACTGCCTTACGGAAATCTTCTTTGACCAGGCGCTTGAGCGAGCGAAGAGTCTTGACGCATATCTCAAGGAGCATGGCAAGCCGATGGGTGCTTTTCATGGACTTCCTATCTCTCTGAAGGTATCTCGATCTTATCTTCAATCCTATCCAAGCGTTATGTTTGATACATACGCTCTGAATCGACATCTCCCATCCATCTTGCCAAACACGAGCTCAATCAATCTATAGGACTCCTTCCAGGTCAAAGGCGTCGACACCACCATCGGCTATGTTGCATACCTCAAGCACCCAGCGGCAAGCATCAACTCTAGCACAGTCGAGGTACTCCTCTCGCACGGTGCGGTGCCGTACGTCAAAACCAACATACCGCAAACGATGATGTCTGCAGACTCCGAGAACCACGTGTTCGGGCGGACCGTGAACCCGTGGAAGCGGTCACTAACGGCGGGCGGGTCGACGGGCGGCGAGGGCGCGCTGCTCAAGCTGCGTGGCTCCCTCCTCGGCGTCGGCACCGACATCGCCGGCTCCATCCGCATCCCCGCGCTGTGCAACGGCGTCTTCGGCTTCAAGCCGAGTGCGCTGCGTGTGCCTTTTGCTGGTGGCGTGCCGCCCGCCCGCGTCATCGCGCCCTCGCAGATCAGCCCCGTTATCGGGCCTGAGGCGCACTCCGTCCGCGATCTGGAGCTGTGGGTGAAGGCTGTGCTCGAGAGCGATCCGTGGCGCTTCGATGAGGGAGTGCTCAACCTCCCCTGGCGCAAGGTCGAGCCTGTCAACAGGAAGCTGAGGCTGGGTGTGTTGCTAGAGGCCAAGAGCAAGAGGCTCCCGCTTCATCCTGCGGTGCTGCGCACGATGAAGGAGGCGCAGAATGCGTTGGAGAAGGCCGGCCATGTCCTGGTGCCCATAGATGACTTGCTGTCCATCGATCTATATGATTTAGGCATTCTGTCCTGGAAGTACTTCTCGCTCGATCCGCAGAAGACGGTGCTCAAGATTATTGCCAGCGGTGACGAAGACTTTGTGAGAAGCATCGCGACAACAGGTTACCCGGAGTTGAAAGATTGGACGGCAAGCTTGGATGAGGTGTGGGATTTGAATCTCCAACGGCGAAGAGCTTTGAAGATGTTCCACGACATCTTCATCGGGAACGATCTAGACGCCTTCATTATGCCATGCTATCAAGCTACCGCTGTGCCGCATGATACGTATGGCAGGGTTATCTATAGTGTTTTGGCGAATCTGTTGGATTATCCCGCAGCTCAGATTCCGTATCTGAATGCGGATAAAGCGCTGGATAAGGGATTCTTCAGAAGCGATGTCACGTACTCTCCACCGTGTAAGTTGATAAGTCGGGATAGATCAAGTCTTTCTTTGAACTGATATCGAAGTAGATGACGCCGATGCTGTCGAAGGTGCACCTTCTGGTGTCCAAGTTGTTGGTCGGCCTTTGCGAGATGAGGAGGTGCTGAAATATGCGGCAATTGTGTCGGATGTGTTGAAAGCGCACACATAAGCCTCATTTGGTGGACTTCAAGGAAGTCGAGTATTTATGCCTCAACCCGCAGATCCATTCTGCTTCTTTGTCAATGCAAACCCAAAGCAGTCAACGACAGTCTCTCCGCCTCTCAGCTTCTCCATTTGTACTTCCCACAATCCACCATCGCTGAGCAGCGGTTGCACGAGTTGCGGCTGTGTGTAAGTAACGCAGAGGAACGTGCCGTCGTCCTTTAGGACCCTTGAAATCTCGCGAATGTATTGAGATATGTTTTGCTTTACGCCGAGCTCTGGTTCACAAGCAGTGGTTTCGATCATTGCGTCCATGGTCCCCTTGTCGAACGCAACATCGATGGACTGGCTTGGAATTTCGTTCAGGTCTCGCATGTCAAGGCAGTTCCACTGCATGCCGAGTTCCTTGGCCACATGGCGACTCCACATGCGCTCGACGACTTTTATGCTGAAGTCGACGCAGATTTGATTTTGATAGCCTACGCGCGCCAGGTCAACAGGAATTGCAGAATCAATAGCGCCAAGATGCAGTATTCGTGGATCAACACCAGCTGGATGTGGATCAAGCAAGTGTTTTCGAAAGAATGGCTCTAGATCACCGAAGAGGTAGAAGTACTTGTAAGAATCTTCTTTGGATGTAGCTATGTTGTTCGTTTCATTGACGTATTCACGGTATTCTGATGAAGAAGGTGCCTGGTGCTGCTTGGAATCCATTCCGAAGGTCAATTTGGAGAGCCTTTCCAAGTAGTATGCCGTGTTTGCGCTCAACCGTACTCAACTGGCTGCAGCTCGTATGCTCAGCCTTGTGTCATGGTGTTTAATTCGGAGATAAACGATCCAGACTCAGGTCGTGAATATAGAACATAACGAACCCTCGTATCGAGAAATTATCTTTCTTGAAGTTGAAGTCGCCGAAGATGAAGCTCTGGAAAATAAATTCTCCTTTTCTTGGGTGGACGTGTAAGCGGCAATTACGTTGCAGCCGCTTGCCGTGTTCAAGGACGGGAACCAGTGGGAACCCGCAAGGAATATTAGGTTGGCGCGTGATGGCGACCTTCCAAAAGGGAACATACGGAAAGAATATGGACTGGGTTTCGGAAACAAAAATGCGAACCACCGCATGGTCGGCAAAGCTGAAACCCTGCCAATAGTCCGATCTTTCGAAAGCCTTAGACGATGTGTCTCTTATCGAGTTGATGAGTGAACATGCTCTCGGCCAAGTTGTCAGACTTCCAGCCACCAGACTGACTAATTGCATAATCAAGACTAGGAATTCAAAAGATGAGATTGCGCAACCACCGTAATCATACCTTCTGTTTCTAGGGAGACCATGTCCAACGAAACGGCCATCGAAGTTAGCGTATCACTCATCTCAAGCCAAGATCTATACCTAGAACCCTTTCCATATTAGTGTTCTCTTGACGCTGGGCATTTTCGTCAAGTTCAAACATTGATTTGATAGCGATTTTGACCACGTCGTCAAATAAACCTTCGATGATGCCTTTAAGGTCTTCGCCGGTTTGCCTGAAATCGGGGAAGCTATTCACTTCAAGAAGCCATGCCGTGTATTCCGTATCCACCAAGAAGTCTAGACCGAAAATTTCAAATGCATTCGGGACAGGCTGGAAATTGATCGATGACACCCTTGCTGCTGCCTCGAAGACTTCTCCAGTAACCTTGCAGATCTGATTGAAGATATCTTCTTTGTGCTTTTGACTGAGGCCCTCAAGATCCCAGAAAGCCTTTACGCTACCTTCTCTCACATTTGAGCCTTGTAGACAAGTGTTGGTGAGGTGGGAACGAAGCTCTTGAGTTTCCCAAGGCGCAGCATATGGTTGCGCGGCGAAAAGAGCAAGCATTGGCTTGTAGACATAAACGCTGAGTGCTCCAACTGCTAGAATGTAAACCCTGATATGGAACTTCCTCTTTCTTGATGATGATAGTAAAAGCGGTGGGTGTATGTACGGCTGAGCGATGAAATGTCGCAGCTGAGTTGTCATGGTACCATAGCCATCTCCAGGCTCTTCATTAGTCGCGGAGGAATTTCGAATAGTGTCCAGCTGATCAACTTCATCGTGTTGTTCATCATCGACTGTGAATTTTTCCTCATCAGAAGGTTCATCTTGCTCCCACTCTTCGAAAATAGCCTCGAGTTCCTCAAAAGTGCTAAATAACCGGATACCTTGCCCTCTATCAGACATCCCAGCCTTCAAGATCCACCACTCTCTTTCACTCGGTTCTCTGCCTGCATTCTTTTCGAAACTTTCTCGCAGCTCAAAGGCCTCGACAAGAGCATCATCCAAAAACTCCGCATAGTCAAGCTCGAACTCGACACCTGTCTTCCAATGACGTTTTAGTGCGGAGTTAGGACTTTTCGCGATCCAATGGGCGATGGTGTTGGACAGGTAGTGCTTCCGAATCAATGCTTTTCGGATTACATATGAATTGATCACATGGTTGCGATGATGGAACGCCAGTTCAAAGTCGATATTCTCGTATTGCAGCCATTGTAGGAGCGGTGCGCCAAAGGAAGGGTAGTCTGATATGGCCTTGATACACTTGCAGCAAGAAGATTCGAAGTTCCGCTTTAGCGCATTCAGAATCACAGGCTGGACATATTCGTCTTCGTAGTCTATTAGACAGTACATGGTTGGCTGTTTATCCATTGGAGAGTAGTAAGGGAGGAAATGAGCTCCGCATAAGGGTGTAGAGAGGTCTTTTCAAGCTTTTCGCAGGACGCTTATCGTAGTTGGAATGTTGGAGAAAACGCAGTGTTTGTCAGCTCGCTGAACCTGACACTCACTTAGCTATAATTGCCATGATCGTGAGTTTCTTATGGAAATAACTGTCAGGCACTTATATACTTCGAACCCATAGCGTGATCAAGCAAGAATTGGGGGATTTTAAAGATCAGGAAAGGATGCAGGTCACGAGGAGTGCGGCCTTAGCTTCGGAGAACGACGAAATTAGGATTCGGGCAATGAAGGAATTTGGAGGCGATTTACAACTTACTAGGAACACGGATTATGACAAATGAAATGAGATAAGTCTTTTATCTCAAGTGGATTTTGCTATGGATGCAACTATTACAATAAAACACATTAAGACTTCGGAGTTAAGGAGTGTCCAGAATCAATAAACGTGTCAACCTTTCCACCATCCCTTTTGCAAACGCCAGCCATGCCTATTGACAGTGTTCGGCAGGAGACAACATGTGAACACAAAAGAAGATACGCCAACATCCCGGGTATTATGTATACCGGTAGATCGCCAATGGCGAAACTCATAGAGCCAGAGCAGCCACACCAGCGGCAACGAAAAGAGACAGAACAGAGGCTGCGGAGCGAACACCAGCGTTGGTCGTAACTTGAGCTGGGCTTCCGGTGCCAGTGACGGTGCCATTCTTGCTATAAGAGCCCTTAGGCGTCGAGCTAGTAGCCAAAGTCGTCGTATAGCCGCCGGTAGTCGTAGCAACGCCAGCAGCTGGTGTCGAGCTGGCAACCACGGCCTCGGTGGGGCTGGTCTGAGGAACGACGCCAACAGATGCCGAGGAGCCGCTAGACGCCGTGGTGAAGGTAACTTGCGGAACGGTAACGCAGGTGCTGTAAGGAACGACCGTGCTTGAGCTAGGGATCACTTGGCCGGATGATTCACCAGTGGTATAGCTGCAAGGAACAGTGACGGATGTAGTGACAGTGATTGTAGTATACGCTGTAGACGGAGGAGGTGTGGTAGTTGGGCCGGCGAGGCACTTGGTGCAGATTGTTGAGGTTTCAGTAATATAGACTGTTGACGTGCTAGGCTGAGCAAGTACAGTAGTTCCAGAAGAATGAGTGACAGTCTGACCGGCCGGGCAGGTTGTGACGGTAGTCCTGACGATGACTGTGGTGGAGGTTGTTTCGACAGGTACTGGAGTC
>Ga0335072_10002655_pt1 | contig 27538 bp, 11 predicted proteins | sample Lox_Sample_21_FD_206725 | JGI IMG/M metagenome (GOLD analysis project Ga0335072, IMG submission 206725) | Soil microbial communities from Loxahatchee National Wildlife Refuge, Florida, United States - Lox_Sample_2.1 | ecosystem: Environmental > Terrestrial > Soil > Wetlands | place: USA... | reverse complement strand
ATCTTTCGATTAACTGCAAAAAAATAGTCCTTTCAAACACACCATAAGTTCCTAAAAATAGAAATAACTTCATTTGCCAGAGGGCTTTGTAAGAAAAATAGTGACATAAAGTAACAATTGTGTTTCTAATAGATAAACTCATTAACTTATTGACATAAAGAATGTAAAAAAAAAAGTTAATAATTTGTAAGTATAAACATACAAATTATTATTCTATTAGAAAAAAAATTAACAAGATACACTTAACAACTAAAGATAACTAAAGATAACCAAGCCTGCGATTGTCTCTGCTATAGATCTAATGAAATTGAACTAACCAATTATAAACGAATATCTACAACTAAATAAGAAAAATAAAGATATAAAAAACCGTGTTTAGCTATAAACTATAGCTAAACACGGTTTCTTGATCAAGCTTTCTGTATTCCATGTAACCCAGGAAGGAACATTATTTCCTTCAGAAAATTTGACCATCTGTTATACTAATGCTCCATGGACATGATATCTGATAATACGTAACTTTTGTCTGTGGCAATTTTTGTCTGTGGCAATTTTTTCTTTATTTTTATACTAACTCCCTTTTATAAACCATAAGATAAGCTTTTTTTATAATTTCTAAAGTTGCTTTATGCGTAGGACTAGTAAATCTATTATAAATTTTTAGAAACAATTTTGGATTTCTTTTCAATAATTCGTCCAATAACTGAAGAGGATTATTTTTATCTAAAGTATAACCTATCAGCATATGTTTATTTTGGATGGCAATTTTTAGAAATTTTTCAATGTCTTTAAGAAATGCAGCATTTAAATTATACTCTGTAGTAATTTCTAACAAAGTATCGAGAAATAATCTTGTATTTGAGCTAGTTGCAGCTGCAATTACCCCTGTAACTATCGTTGCTCCTACAATAGGAGCAGAACCAGTATCTGCAATTGTAGTGATTGCTTCTTGTATAGGACGTGACAAAATATCCTCTGTAACAACTTCGTAGTTAGGTAATGAACCCGAGTTAGGTAATGAACCCGAGCCCGAGTTAGGTAATGAACCCGAGCCCGAGTTAGGTAATGAACCCGAGTTAGGTAATGAACCCGAGCCCGAGTTAGGTAATGAACCCGAGCCCGAGTTAGGTAATGAACCCGAGTTAGGTAATGAACCCGAGCCCGAGTTACCATGATCTTTGGGCGGCATTGGTGATAGATTATGAATCACCGCATAAATAAACAAGGTAATAGTCACAACTGCATATACTCGCTCCCAACCACTTAACGGTCTACCTATCGTTTTCTGTTCTATATAACTCAATATTTCATCAAGATCACCAATTACAGATAATAATTGGTAGCTTCCTGATTTTTCAGCTAATAATTCATGATCAAAATCAACTGCCATTCCAAAAAATATGATGGCAAAAAATACTATTTGAAAAGGTACAGAACTAAGGCCTTCTGCTTTTAATAAACCCTTCATATGCAACTTAGAGCTTATTACTTGACAAACTTGACAAACTTTGGAAAACATATGCTTCATTTTCATATTTTTTTTTTAATACTAATAACTTGTTATATAGATATTTGGAGGCCTTTTTAACGGCTTTTTCATTCTTTTGGTTTCTGGTTTTACTTATGTATCTCGAATTTCAATTTACGAGCTATTTTCGCGTATTTTACATCCTAAAAATTAGTTTTTAATTATATAAAGATTACAAATATACAAAAATGGAGTTGTAATTAAAAATAATTAGTTAAAACGGAATTTACCCATCCATTTTTTGTATATACATCGTATATACAAGGAGTTAAAAATTTAGATCCAGCCGTATATCCAATTTCAGTAAAAACATGTTCTTCTTTATCCCAAATATAATAAGGTAAAGTGTAATAGTCTTCAAATAGATAAAAAACACCTGTGGGATAATAAAAGGGATAATGATAATTTATTATCAAAAATATATTTATTGTCATGTATAATCGAAGTTGAAACTCTGGATGATAAAAACCGCTATAAAGCGCTTTTATAAGGCCTTTCATAACAAAAATTTCATTAAAAACTTGAATACTTGCTTTTAAATATCCCCACAGGATAAATAGCAAAATAAAGAAACATGTTATAGCAGTTATAGTTAGACATGAAAATTTAAGTAAATAGTGAAAACTATCTATTCTCATATTTTTCTAATTAATATTAATAAAATTATATTGTTTTTAACTTATTGTGATTGAAAGGAAAATAAATACGATCTATAATTGAAATTAAGCAATACCATAAGCAATATAAAAACTGAATATAATAAGATAGCCAATATTCGATATAATAGTAAAAATTAGTTTTGGTTTTCTTATAGTATATTTCCAAATTGCTATTGTATTTAAAAGTCCAAGTGCTAATACAAAAGCGGTTTCATTGCAATTATTAGTCCCGTTTTCATAACTATTAATCGAATGGTTTACATGTAGATTATGTATGATTTCTATTTTTTGACGATATTGTGAAAAATCATCTAAATTAAAATTTTTTACAAAATCTAACAATTTATTTTTCGTATCAAAAATATGGCGTATTTTCTCCGAAAACCATGTATCATATGATTCTACTAGTATGCTTTCGGCTAGAAATTGTTTTTGATACCAATAAATACGTAGTAACAACGGTATTATTAGTAAATAAATTATTTGAAAAGCAAAACTCAAATAATTATAAATACAAACATCTATTAGAAAACTTAATAAAACAACAGTTCGGGGAATAATATTAAATAAAAAATAGATTACTAAATATTTTTTTTTATTATTTAATAATTCTTCTTCTGAATGTACTCCTATCATGTTGTTTACAAACCATTGCTTTATTGTAAAATATCCAAAAAAGAGAATTTTGAAATCATATACTATAATTTTGGTTACGCATTTATAAAAAAAATTATTTATTATTTTTAAACATTCCTCATATGGCTTAATAAAGTGATTTTCGAATATTTTTTGTATTTTTTTTATTAAGCTGTTCTCGCTTGGCATTTTTAAATATCCATTAAGCATTAGTAACGTTATATAACTACTTATTATTATAAATACAGATAAAAGAAATAAATAAGTGAAAATAAATAAAGGAAAACTAGTCATATTGGTTACTAAATCTCGTGGTATTCTAGTTCTTATAAAGCGATTATACGCTATCCATAAAACAAGAAACGATACTGCTGGCATAAAAATCCAATGTTCTTTTTGATATTTTTTTAATATATATTGAAGGCTTATAAATAGAATAAGTGCGATTAGAATACAAGTTATATATATTAAAAAATTAGAGAAATGCGGTTGATAGGCTTTCAACGCATATAAAAAGAAAAAATATAGTAGAATAATAATGACCAACACAATCGAAATTATGACTAATGTTTTCCTTATGATATATTTTGTTTCGTTCTCCACCTGCGGTAAAAAAGAACTATTTGTTTGTTCTTGTTCGTTTCCAGTTGATGGTTCAAACGTTCTTTCTATTTCCTTTTTCGTTCTTTTTTTAAATGGATTTTTAATATGCTTTTTTTTCATATTTATTTCCTTTAGCTGCAGGAGTCAAATAATTTCTAAAAAAAATATAACTAAATTTTCTTTTAATAAAAGATTTCATTGATTTTTGAATTGTCAGCAAGGACAAATTATTGTCAACAAGGACAATCTGACTTATCTTTTGTTTTTTGTAATAAAATTTTACGACCCGAAAATTGAAATAATTAATATTATATTTGAATACTTGGGTGGCTTTCGAAACCAAATAGAGACACGAAGAAACAATGGTGTTTCCTTTCAAGAACATTAATCTTTTATTGAGAATAAATAATAAAAATATAATTTATCATGTTCTAATAACATTGATTAAGGTTTCTTTCAAATAAATACCAAATAAAACAACTAAAATATAACTTTGTAAAGCAGCAATACCAACTTCTAAAATAAAAATACCAATGGTTATTGCATATATAGGAAGTGTAACTAAAATAGGCAAATATAGAAGTGAAAATATAAAAGCCCCTATTAAAATATGTAATAAAATATGACCAGCCATCATATTGGCAAAAAGTCGTACTGACATAGATATTGGTCTCAGTAAAAAAGATAATAATTCGATTATAAATAATAGAGGTTTAATCATTTTCGGTGTGTTTTTCGGTATAAACGATTTTATAAAAATGAGAGGTGCAAATAATATATTAATAATTAATAATGCAAAAAAAATAGTAAGTGCAAAAAACCCTGTAGCTGCTATTTGTGACGTTATTGTAAAAGATGTTGGCACTATTCCTTGCATATTAAATAATAAAATTGTTAAAAACACCGTAAAAAATAGTGGTGTATATTTTATAGCTAATCCATTTGTTTGTTCTTTTACAATGTTTAACACAAATTTATTTAACATTTCTAGAAGATACTGTGTTTTGGTTGGCATTACATTTGATGTATTTTTTACACTATTTTGGATGAGTATTATTAGTAAATAAATGATCATAGCACTTAATGTTACCACGGAAATACTATAATCAAATAAATTTTTATTATACGAGTCAAAAATCAAATGATCATCAAACTGTTGAAAATGATTGAACTCGGAGTCGTCTAATACAACATCTCCTTCTAGTAATACCGCATCATACCACCAAAACCAATCCGGAGGTACTAAATCTTCATCTAACATTTCTTGAAATTCCTCGTCTGTCATATTAGACGTATCGGGAAATTCCATATCGAGCACTTCATCATAATATTTATAAATTCTTGCCCAATGCCAGTCATAAATTTTAAACATTGTTTCTATTATTTTCGACAATATAGGATGATCATTGTCCCATTTAATAGCCCAAGCTTCCCAAGCTAATTGATCTGGATCTTCAATAACACCCATTAAGATATCAGCTTCCTCTTTTAATTCGATTTCCTCTTTGTGATTAATTCTATTTGTCTTTTCGTAAGAATACCAAGATATATAATTACAAAAATCATCAAATAATGTCGCTTCAGAAGCATCCGTGTAGTCGTGTGCTTTATGTCTATCTTGTTCAAGTATTCTTTCGACCATTATCGGTTTAAATATATATTGGATAATGTCATCATCACTTAAATTATATTTAGGTATTAAAGTTTTAATGTCATATAAAAGTCTCCAATATTCGAAATCTCTTAACTTAGTAACAGAAATCTTTTCAACATCACTAGGATTTATAGGACAGTATAGTGGTAATCGTGTCCCATATTTATAAAAATAAAAGGCTAAAAAAGGTATTGCTGTTATTAAAGTATATATAGTAGCTTGCAAAAAATAACCATTCAACATATATTTAGGTAATAAAGGTAAGAAATACCAAGGTAATAAATAAAGACTTATAATCCATGGTCCATCTTCCAATAATATTTTGGTAGTATCATCATCATAAATATAATGAAATCCTGCTGGAAAAGAAAAACGATGTATTTCAATGCCATCTTCTGTTTCAAAATATAGATGATCAAAGCCAGCGCGATGTTCCGTATCTCCTGTTACTAATACCATTCAATTTTTTTAATGTCAAATTCTTGAAAATTCTATTTATAACTGCTTTTGTAATAGACGCAAACAGTATAGTGTAAATAACCGAAGACCACTTTTATTTCTAAGAATAAATAGTGAAATTGCCCCCTACGTGAATCGAACACGTGTATTCAGACTGAAAATCTGACATCCTACCACTAGACGAAAGGGGCTTTTTACTACGAACGCAAACTAGTGTTGTCGGCGGGACTCGAACCCACAATCATCCGGTTAAAAGCCGGGTGCATTACCAATTATGCTACGACAACTTTTATATTATTCTTGTAAGTAGCCCTGGATAGAATCGAACTATCGCACCGAGCTTATGAGGCCCATGTTCTACCATTAAACTACAGGGCCTATTATATTCTCAATATTACTGCAACCTATATTTTTTCATGTTTGGCGCCCCAAGGAATTGAACCTCGCCCATAGGGTAATGAGCCCTATATGCTACCGCTACACCAAGGCACCTACTAGTTCTTCTGAACAATAAGTTCTTCTGAACAATAAGTTCTTCTATATTTTCGTACATCCTCTTTTATTTCTAGATAATACGAAAAATTCGGCTAATTTTAATCGTGTGCCTAAATTATGTTTTCGCCTCGGCGACCTAGTTAATAAGCTTAATTACTTATCCACTACATTCATTATTATAGCGTTCATCTAAATTATTCTGCGTGTATGTGCCAAAAGAAAGTTCGGTGTTGCAAATAAGAGAACTACTACACAAAGAAAATTGGAGATAGACAAGTTGGTAAAATACCAAATATAATACCAGGTAAGCAAAAAAAAATTATGTATATTTTTACAATTAACAATAAGTTTCGAATAAGCGATCATTTTAAGATTACTTTATAATTTTATTACGTTTTGTAAATAAAATAGAAACCTATTTCTTTTTTTTATTTGTTTATTTTTAGTAAACTATCTACGAAGAAGAGATTTGAACTCTCAGTCTTTCGGTTAAATCCTATTAGGAAATTAAGTAAGTATTTATTGAAAAAGTTACCAATCTTTCTAAATGAACAATAAATTTCGAATAAGCAATATCTACGAAACATTACTTAAATTTAGATATATTTTATATCTAATGAAACTTATTTATTTTGCTATTTCGAGGTAACTCATCAGCTATAGGTACCAATCCTATAGTATAGCGTTCATTGAACTCCCAGTCTAACGGTTAAATCCTAATAGGAACTTAAAATAGAAACATTGTTTCTATTTATTACAACATTGTTGTAAAAATTTTTTTAATTGAGATTGTTGCTGTTTCAGGAACTCTATTAAATTCAATTCAAAGACTGCGCAATCAAAGAATGAAAATAATAAAAATCCTGCGCAGAACAGCAGAACAACAGCCAAAAACCACTCTTATTTCCTAGAATAAGTAGTGAAAGACATTAACTGTCTTTCGTTAAGTTTTTACTTAACAGTTTCGTGGTAAAACCACACGTCAGTTTGGCAATAAATCAGCTTTCTTAAAAAGAGAAACAAAACCATAATAGATTTCCGCTGTAAAGTCACTATAAAATTGTTCGATAGGTTTTACAAAATAAAATGAAGAACAACCAAAATACGATAAATAAAATTAGTAACCACTTAGTAAAAGGTAAAAGATCTAGCTATAAACACAGACCGACCTTACAGACCTCAGTATAAGGCTTGGTTGCGGAATTTCAATATAACAATTGCCATCAACACCACGGGACGTCTGTTATAAAACTGCGTTTCGATTAAGAAATAAATTAAAGCTACCAAATTACTATGCTCTTCTCCCTTTCCTATTAACGTTTGAAAATAAAACGAGTATAGATAGAAGATGTGACTTTCTAGCTTAGATACTTTCAGCTATAAAGTTCTTAATCAGTGGCTAAGCCGCATGCGATTAAACAGTGGCATAACTATTGTGATTCCCTACTCAGTCCTCTCGTACTAGCCTAAGGATTATCTTCGAATCTAAATGCATTCCAGATAGGGACCGAACTGTCTCGCGACGTTCTGAACCCAGCTCACGTACCATTTTGATCGGTGAACAACCGAACCCTTGGGATCTTTTTCAACCCCAGGATATGATGAGCCGACATCGAGGTGCCAAACGATATTGTCGATAGAGATTCTAAAATATCATAAGCCTGTTATCCCTGGAGTACCTTTTATTCGTTGGCGCTATCACTTCCACAAGCGAATAGCGGATCACTTTGGCAGATATCAAATTAAAGCACTTATAAAAAAAAATTTGTAACATTTTTTCAAGTAATTAACAATCATTAATAATATCCTTATAAGATTTGTCAATCTCATAATCAAGCAGTATATGAGCCAATACGCGAACAACAATATGAATATTGCCATCAAACTGCCATATGCACGCACTCCGTTACTATTTAGGAGGCTACCGCCCCAGTCAAACTAACCCTCATACACTTATTCAAGCAAGAAACTAGAACCAGAAAATTTTTTCATGAATCCCTAACTAGTAAACTTGCGTTTACAGCTAATAAGGAATATTATAACCTCCACAAGTTGAAGTTAATCGATAATGTATGATTATAGTAAAGGTTCACGGGGTCTTTCCGTCTAGGAACACAAAATCCGCATCTTCACGGATAGTTCAATTTCATTGAATCTATAGCAGAGACAGCGGGAAAGTCGTTACACCATTCATGCGCGTCGTAACTTACACGACAAGGAATTTCGCTACCTTAGGACCGTCAGGATTACAGCCGCCGTTCACGAGGTCTTATAGGAAAAAAGAGGCTTCGCTTGTAGCGCACCTCCCCATTTCGAGTACTCGTACCGGGCAGGTCTCACCAACAATACATCGTGTTTTCCACTTGGCTGTTGGCTGTGTTTTTGATAAACAGTCGCTATCCCCTATTATGTGCCACCAATATAACAGAAATTTCATTCAAACTATTACAGTATCTTTTTTCCTTGGGATCCTTATGCAATCTTTTACCTAAGGACTATCCAGGCGTGATTTACAGAGGACCACAGAAGCGCGAACCTTTTTCACTAAAAATTAATAAGTTTTCTTTTTAAAAAACTTATTGCCTTTTAGCTTCTATTTGCAGAGGTAAAGAATTACTGTTTTTATTAAAAATGAAATATTCTTGAACGTTACTGCCACTTAAATTATACTTCTTATAATTAGTAAATTATTACTTAATTTTAGGTCCTTTCAATTTTTCATAATACTATATTATAAAAGAAAATAATCGCAGGCTTGGTTATCTTTCTCCCGAAGTTACAGATACATTTTGCCGAGTTCCTTTGCTATAGTTAATTCTCGCCGTTGTATTTAACATGTTCACCAGTGTCGGTTTTAGTACGGTTTCAAAAGTGTCGATATTTCCAGAATTAGCTCAAAAATTGTTTTCTTCTAATAAAAACAAAGTTCCTACGCTAATTGTCACAAACACAAAAAATCTAATATTAAAGACTAACTCCTTATGCTTTGCTTTCGCTCACACTGAGAGGCCGTTTAACCCTAAGCCTAGCTTGGTTCTTAGGAAACCTTGAAACATGAGGCGCTATTTCTTAAATAGAAAACTACTTATACCAGGATTAGTCACACAGAGTATACGTTTTCACTTATATTTTCACTGTGGATTCTGCTACCAAATTTATTTTCGCAGTTTCGGTATTGTATAAAATTCCTTTATTATAGACACTTAGACACTTTCACGGTGCTCTTTAACGCGATCTTTAAATGGTGGCTGCTACTAGGCCAACATTCCGATGGCTGATAGCATTTAAATCTCTTTTTACTTCATACGTTTTCTGGACCTTAACTGACTATTCGAACTCTTTTTCTTTTGACTATGGAGCTTGTCCCCCAAAGTCTGACTGATGAAAAAAATCAAATGATATTCAGAGTTTAATTGCCTTATTCCTTTGGCATTTAATCCGGCACATCAGGCTTTACCTCCGCTTGAATTATTTCATCGCTATACCTAAATATATTTCGCAGAAAACCAGCTATATCTCAGTTTGATTAGCCTTTCACCCCTAACCGCCCTTCATCCAATACTTTTGCAACAGTAATAGGTTCGAGCCTCCCGCGTTTTTTAGGCGACGTTCACTCTGAGTACGGTTAGATCACTTAAGTTTCGGGTTTAATAAATAAAACTTGCGCCCCTTTAAGGCTTACGTTCATTATGACTTTTGTCTTGCTTTATCTATTAACTCCCTGGTTCATGATACAAAAGGTACGTTTTTCCAACTGCTTCTAAATAAACGGTTTCAAGTTCTTTTCACTCTCTTATGTGGATTTCGAGTTCTTTTCACATTTCCCTCACGGTACTAGTTCACTATCGGTCTTTTTAAGTATTTATCTTAGGAGGTGGAACTCCTTTCTATCTAAGGCAAATCGTAGTCTTCCGCCTATTTTTGCATAACTTGAATTCTATGAAATATTTTTAATTTTTTACTAGAATCAATTGTTATGTTATCTTTTCGTTTTCGCTCACCACTACTGACGAAATCTTGGTTATTTTTTTTTCCAGAGTTACTTAGATGTTTCAGTTCGCTCTGTTTTTTTTTTCTAGTTTCCTAGTAGGTTATCATAATTTTAATCGTGTGCCTAAATTATGTTTTCGCCTCCGCGACCTCCTTAAAAAGCCTATGTATCCTCCGTATATTCTTTCTAATTTTTTTTACTATTTAAATATTAACCAACTTAGATCCCGAAACTTTACTTTTCTTATTTAGTTGTAGATATTCGTTTATAATTAGTTATAATGTTCCTTCCTGGGTTACATGGAATACAGAAAGCTTGGATCAAGAAACCGTGTTTAGCTATAGTTATACGCCGTAAGGATGTCACTGCTATATATAAGAAGTTTGAACTCTTCAAGGGTGAAATTCTTTTCCTAAACATGGCGCATTATTTTAGATTAAAATGATATTAATGAAAAATTTAACATACATAAAACAAGATTTACTTTTTTTTCAAGATATTGATTTTAGTTTATTACCCCGATGTCCAGAATACATGAACATCGCAATGCCAACTCAAGAACAAGGCAAGGATAAGGATTCTATGCCAACTCCACAACAGGGCAAAAAAAAAACAAGAAAACTTAGGCCAGATGATCAAGAATTTTTGAAGCCTCAATATCAAATTTGTAAATATTTTGATTTGGCCACAAAAAATTTTGGTTTTGTTGGTTACTCTTATCAACAATGGTTTAATAATTTATTAATGGATTATCATGCATACAAATCACAATGTTATGATATTAACCAATATTATCCTTTAGGCTTATCTTTATTTTTTCGCTTATTACCGGTTTTTGCTTATATTATTATATATGGTGAAGAATCTGAAAAATCTAGGTTATTTAAATCACTTATTTTTTATCTCAATCGTTTTTTTTTTTTTAATTGCCCGGCATTCGGACTATTTTTAATTCTTTTTATGAAAGAAGAATATATAAACTTAAACCCGAAAATTTTCGCTAATACTTTTTTGAAAGAGTTTAGAGCTACATTTAACACAATAACACAAAGAATGCTAATTGAGGACTTATTTATTAAGTATAAAATACCAACACCTTATGTTTATTATAAAAAAATATTGGAATCTATCACCAATTATTGTAATAAAAATCTAACAATATATAATAATGATTTTGTTAGAGCCCAAAATAATGGTTCTGCTTCTTTTATAGATTTCAAGAATGAATGTTATCAGCTATTAAAAAAAAAAGCAAGGGATTATGCTAATAATTACAGCAATAAAGATTACAGCTATAAAGATTCTGTAATAGCAACGGTTTCTTTTATGAAAAAAATATTATTTGAAAACAAAAAAATAAAAGAAAATAAAAATATTATTTGGGCTAAATTGTTTGACTTATTATATATGGATTTAGACCTTTTGACAAATTGTTGTATTTTGTTTAACAATAATAAAAATTCACTGAATGAGATTACAAGTGAATTTTCTTATAATATTGCAAATAATTTATTTATTAATCAAGCACAAAATAATGTTCCTACTTCTTTTTCTAGGCGACCTCAACAACCTATAAATCCCTATAATCAACAACAACAACCTATAAATCCTTATCAAGCACAAAATAATGTTCCTACTTCGATTGTTCCTGCTAATATAACAACTACAGAACAACAGACAGGTAATAATGTTCCTACTCCTTATAATCAACAACAACAACCTATAAATCCCTATAATCAACAACAACAACCTATAAATCCTTATCAAACACAAAAAGTAAAAAATTAAATACCTTTATATAAAATACCCCCAAAACAACAAAATAATATTAATAATCGAAATATAGTATATATTTTATATTTTTTTTTTTGTTCCGTTACTATGTCTATGTGAAGCAAAATAGTAGTACATGTTACTATATGATTTAATATATCATGTTGTTGGTCTATTGTATTTTTTTCTGATAAGCCCGTATCTTGTTTAAAAAAAAAATAAGTTTTGCTCTTTTGTATTTGCAGAAATTTCTGATAATCACCAGTGTAAACCGTGGTTTTTATAGTTTCTAACATTTCTGTGATGGAGTATATATTGAAATCTTTTTTAAAAAAAACCATTCTTATATTGGTTTCCTCAAAAGATAACGGTTCTATATAGTAATATCTTTCTATATAGGATATGCTTAAATGCCATAACAAATATAAACAGAATTTATAAAATAATGGCAATATTAATAAATTGGCTGTGTAACAAATTAAATAATAATGTTTATTAAAATATATATCGATGAAAAAACATAATGTGAAAACCCAAAGAGGGATTTCATATAATATCAACATATATTTTTTTTTGTCTAGTAGAAATAAATCCTTTATTTTATATATTATTTTTAAAGCCTTATATAGAATATTTTCGAAATTTGGAAAAAATCTATATATACCTTGAAAAATAATTTTCAATATGTGGAATAATATTTGATCAAAATATTTAGAAAAATTTTTTTCCATATATTCATTTATTTTTTTTAAATAATTAGCGTTGGTTAGTCCTTTTGAACATAGCCAGGCATATATATATATTATTAAAGATATACTTATCAAACTCAATACAAATAAATAAAATATAACTTGTAATTTATTTAAATTTGTATTGATAGGATAAGGTCCTACTATTGTTATAAAAAACCTCGCATAAATTGTCCAAAATATGCTATAGAAACACCAAAAAATAGCGAAATTATTTAGAAAATGTAAATTATGGTTATATAACCACAAAGCTAACAATAACGACAATAATATAATAAATAACCATGCATTTTTTTTTAGAAAACTTATGTTAAAGCCTTCCGTAATATAATTAGAAATAAAGAAAAAAAGTAGGAAATAAATAATAATAGAAGCTATAATTAAAAAAATATCCAAATTATTTTTCTTCATTTCCTTCATTATTATTGTTTTCCGATTTGTTTTCCGATTTGTTTCTTTGTATTTCGGCAAATGTAGCTTGCATCTTATTTTTATGTTGGTGCAAGTCCCTTTGTATTTGTTCAGCTAAATCATCTTCTATTTTTACTGAATTATCTTTTTCTTTTTTTTTTTGAATAGCTTCTGCTTTTTTATTACGTTGTCTTTCCTCTAATAGTTTCCGAAAAGCTAATTTTTGTTGTCTAGTTACCGCTGAATCTTCTCTATGTATAAGCGTTGATTCCCATTGTTTTTTGGCATCCTCTTCTCTTTGAACTTCTTCTTGCTCTTTTTTTTTTTGATCAGCTTCTGCCTTTTCTCTTTCCGCGGTTTCTAATTCAGTCGTAGTAATTCCTGTATTGGGATTTGTATTAACTGTTGTAATAGGTACCGTATTCATATTAATATTCGTTCTATTAATAAGTGGGTTAACCCTATTGCTTAGTGCATTATCTCCGTTATTATTGTTATTAGGGTTATTGCGAACGTTTGTCAAATGTTCGTTATAACGGTTGAATATAAGTCTGCCAAATGTTAAATTTTCCGGAAGATTAAAAGGTGCTACCTCTGGATTATGATCTTGTCTGTCGTATAATTTACGATAAATTAAGTTTTGAATACGCGCATAAATATTAAATACATTATATTCCCAACGAGCGTCGTTAATCAAAGGACGTCTTGTATCCTCATTATCGACAAAATTATTATTATTTAAATTGCGAAAAACAATACCAGCGTCAATACCTCGTCTTATTATTGTTTCATTAATCATTCGAGTATCCAGATTAAAATAATCAAGAAACATATGTAATAATAAATTATCGGCTATTGTCTCATTTTCAGGAGTTGAGGGGTTTTCAAAATTAGCAGAAAGCTGTGGAATATTATATTCGGCTAATACCTCGTAAATAATACCATTTTGTCTTTCATCAATATGTACAATTTCTTGCTCTTGCAATTGTACAGTAAAAAACATTTCATTTATATTGGTTACACCATTTTGTGGCTGCACCACCAAAATTCGAATTGTATTATTTATCACTGTATATAAAAACAACCGTCTATGTAAAGGAATGTAATTATTATTTAAAAAATTAAAACTAAGCTGTATTGTTTTAGCCGGCATTTGTTCGATATCGTGAAAATTTATTTGCCTATTAGCCATCCTCTCATTTTCAAAATAACCCTGTTCGAGTAAGATAGAAATAAGTATTTCATCATGCAAAGAAGCAAATGCCGATTTCGAAATATCTATAGATTCTATATTTTCTGTTGTTGGCGGTGTATTATTACCAGCATATTGTGCCTTTTTTTCTAACAAGGCATCATATTGGCTATTTATTAGTTTATTATTAAACCCACTAGAATGCGTAAAAAATCCAAACTTATGCACTTTATTAGGGTTGTTATTATCTGTAATACCTATATTAGGGTGAGTTTTTTCTGGCTTTTCTTTCTTTTTTTTTGTTCTATTTTTTTCCTTTTCTTTTTTTTTTTCGTTTTCTTTCTTATGTTTTTCAAATAAAACTTTATATTTTTCTTTTTTTTTTTCTTTCTCTATTATTTGTTGCAACATTAAAAATTGTTCATTTTTAATTGCTAAATGTTCTAACATTTTTTCAATTAAATCCAACATCGAAAAATATGGAGAAAGTATTTCAAATTGAAAGCCAATTAAAACTTGTAAATATTCAGGGTCAATATTATACACAATGTCATAAATAGCATCTAGTCTATTTCGCTCAATATAATGTTCTGGATGATTTATAATATTAAAAATTTGATTAAATGCCTTGTTGATTTCTTCAGTAGACATTCTATTTACTCTATCTATAATTAGATGTCTATTTTGTCTCATTAATAAATTTTGTGCAATGTTTGCATCAAAAGGCTGTGTATTTCGAAAGCCAGGTATAATATTAGATACTCTAATATTATTATTTATACCTAGAGCTTGTGTTGGCCTAACCAATTCTTCTGGCCTAGTTTGCTGGGGGAATGGTATTTGATTTTGCTGTGTTGATGGGACATATATAATGTATTTTAATTTAGCTATGCCCTGTTTTATCAATTGTTGCAAATCTCTGGATAGCGTACTATATAATCGAAACCCAGATTTATTATAATTTTTTTTATTTATATATTTAATGTTTACCAAACGTATCATTATTGATTATATTTTGGTAATTGTTAAGAATTAAATGCAAAGCCTCGATATAAGTTACAGTTCTTTTTGCATGTAACTTATATATATCTTCAATATCGTTTGTTATTATATCGATATTTGCTTCATTACATATTGTGTTTATGTATTTTTCAAAATCTTCATAAAAATTATTAGTTTTTTTTAGCGAATGGTTTGAAATTTCAACTTTTTTTTTATTTAGGTAGTTGAATATTTCTATATTCGTTATTTGCTGATTTGATACAAAAATAGGAGGAATATTATTAGGAACATTTAATAATTCATCTATTTTTTCAATCAACATTCTTTTTAAACTTAATACAATTGTGTCGTTTTTAATATAACTTAAAGCTTTTTCACCTATTTGTAATATTATAATGCGTTTTGTATAAAAATTTTCTAAATCTTTTACAGTCAACGCTGTAACGTTTAGCTCTTTATCATTATTTTTTTGTGTTTCTATAAGCGTCAATATCTGAAAAACACAATCGTTAAATAGAAATTCAGTAATTTTTGTTATATCTTTTACTGTTTTGTCGCATATATCTTTTTCATATAATATATAACTTTTTATAATAAAATCCAGCATCAAATTTTCAAAATTTTGTGGAAAACAATTATAATTGTAAATATTTTTGTATAAAAATAGAATTATGCCATATTCTATTTTTATAAATATTGCTGTTTTTTTTTTAAGTTTATTATTTATAATAAAATCTTCAAAAAAATCAGAAAAAGTATCTTTGGATTCCACAAATTTTTCTACTTCAACATGAAAATTCGGCACATATGTTTTTTCACTTATACTTAAATGTTGCAAATATAAATAAAAAAAATATATATGATTATAAGGTGAATAAGTAACCTCATAATATTTTTTATTAATTTCAATAAACCATAAATTTTGCAGTTGTAAAATAATACAAAAACTTGTTTGTTTATTTAAAGATTTCAATTTAGTGACAAAGAGGTATAATTTTTTAAAACTTATAGAATATTTACTTAATAATAATAATTCCTCGTGTTCAAATAAAAGTAACATTTTTAAAAGCTCCTCTCTTTTTAGTAGCAATAATTGATCAAGAATTTCTTTTATATCTTGATCAATTGTGTAATTTTTAGAAGGTAACTGAACATTCATCATGTTGGCTAATGAATATTCATAAATATTATTGATTTCTTCCATTTTTTTTGGGGGTATAGAAGAAAAAAAGCGACATTTTCTTTTTTGGAAATCTCGAAAAACATTTTTAAGATAAGAGATTCTCATTAATATATCATTTTAATCTAAAATAATGCGCCATGTTAGGAAAAGAATTTCACCCTTGAAGAGTTCAAACTTCTTATATATAGCAGTGACATCGTAACGAAGTATAAACTATAGCTAAACACGGTTTTTTATATCTTTATTTTGCTTATTTCGAGGTAACTCATCAGCTATAGGTACCAATCCTTTCTGAACAATAAGTTCTTCCCAATTTGATAATGCTCTAGATCGTGTTACGACTTAAAACTAGAATTTTCTAGTTCTTTGATAAATAAATCTAAAAAATAATTAAATGGATGATTTTCTTCAGAAAAATCATTTTTATCCATTAAATCTAAATAAGTAAATAATGGACCAAAAATCGCTAATATATTTTCGGTTTCTACATATTCAAACAATTTTTTTTCAAATATTTTTACATATTTGTTAAAACCAGATGAAATTTTTTCAGAGATGGTACTTGCCAACAAACCAGAATTAGCTGATTGTAACAATAATACCATTTTATGTAGGGGTAATGGTGTATTAGGTGCTTGTTTTAATACTTCTGTTAAAATAGATCCTCTCCGTAATGTTGCTTTAGTTACAGGATCTAGAGCATTATCAAATTGGGAAAAAATGGCAAGCTCACGATACTGAGCCAATTCAAATCTTAGGCTACCTGTGGCAATTTTTAAGGCATAAGGTTGCGCTTTTGAACCTACTCTAGAAACCGAATTACCAACGTCAACAGCGGGTCTTTGGCCTTTAAAAAATAATTCTTTCTGAAGGAAAATTTGACCATCTGTTATACTAATGACGTTAGTTGGAATATATGCGCTTAAATCACCTGCTTGTGTTTCTATAATAGGTAATGCTGTTAAAGACCCACCTCCATAATTATCATTTAGTTTACAAGATCTTTCTAGTAATCTAGAATGAGCATAAAAGATATCCCCAGGAAATGCTTCTCGTCCAGGTGGTCTTCGTAATAGTAATGATAGTTGCCTGTAGGCTGCTGCATGTTTTGACAAATCATCATACACAATTAACGCGTGTAGTCCTTGATCTCGAAAAAACTCGGAGATAGCCGTTCCAGTGTAAGGAGCCATATATTGTGCTGCAGCTTGATCGGCTGCAGTGGCCGCTACTATAATTGAATAACTTAACGCATTTTCTTTGTGTAGTAGTTCTCTTATTTGCAACACCGAACTTTTCTTTTGGCCAACGGCTACATACACGCAGAATAATTTGGATTTGGTATCACTTATATTATTGTAGCCACGTTGATTAATTATTGTATCTATAGCCAATGTTGTTTTACCGACTTGTCGATCTCCAATTATCAACTCGCGTTGTCCACGTCCGATTGGAAATAAAGAGTCTACAACGGTATAACCAGTTAACATTGGTTCATGAACGGATTTTCTAGTAATTACACCAGGAGCTTTTCTTTCTATGTTTATTTCTTTATTTTTAATTTCGATATCTTCTATATTATTTTGAATATTAGAAGATACAACTACATTACCTAAGGAATCCGTTATAGCTCCTAGTAAATTTATATCAGCTGTTACAGAAAAAGTACCGGTAGATGTTACGAATGCACCGGGCTTTATGTTGAATTCAGGATCGAAAGTTACTATTCCTACTCTGTCTTTCTCGAGATTTAGGACTAGACCCCGAACTCCCGTTTGGTTAAAAAGAACAGAATCGCCTGCTTTAACATTAAACAATCCTTCTGCATATACTATAGTATCTTTTACTTCGATAACTCTTCCATAATTCTCAAATTTTTTATTCTTTTTCATTCTTTTTGTTCGGCAAAATATGGTTGAAAGCATCCTGTTTAGGAAAAGAATTTCACCCTTGAAGAGTTCAAACTTCTTATATATAGCAGTGACATCCTTACGGCGTATAACTATAGCTAAACACGATTCGAAAAAAGTTCCCGCAGCAGATTCTTCTACCACGACCCTGTTACGACTTAACTCCAGTCCTTAAATATAGTGTCTCGTATACCTATTGTTTTTTCATTCTACTTAAAAACGAACTGTATATAAAAGAAGAATTATTGACAAATTGGAATAGATTCTGCTATAAGTAATTCCCAGAGCCTGACGGGCGGTCTGTACTAAGCTCCAAAACTGATTCACCGTGGCGTAATGATCCACGATTACTAAGCATTCCAGCTTCATGCACCTGGTTTTCAAGGTACAATCGGGACTGTAAGTTCTTTTCCGGTTTTTCTCTAGCTCACGCCTTTGATCCCTATTGTCGATACTCAATGCAGCACATGTCGAGCCCAAGCCATCGAGGCCATAATGATTTGACGTTTGCCTATCCTTAATCCCAACACGTGGAAGGGCAGCACAATAAGTTAGCGTATTCAGTTTTAAGAATTCTTAACTTGAATAGATGCAACATATTATTAGGGTTGCGTTCGTTCGTGGAATCCCGAACACTTCACAGCACGAACTGTCGACAACCATGCAGCTCTTGTCCTGGTGGTCATTATTCAAAAAAGCTAGATCGCAAATTCCCAAAGTAAGGTTTTTGCGAAACACCCTTTTCTAATTATTTATATTTCGAAACTTAAACCAGCTTGACTATAAACTGTTTTCACGTTTTTTACGTAACTCAGCGTTAGTTTTCTTGCCGATATATTACTGAAAAGCGGAAAATCAATAATATATCGAAAAGAATAGTAAAAAATGTTAAGTTGAAAATACACCGATACAAGACATTGGTAAGGTTTTCTGCGTTATATCAAATTAACGCACATGCTTCACGCTTTGTAGAAGCCTCCGCCAATTCCTTTGAGTTTCAACCTTGCGGCCACAGTCCCCAGGCGGGAAGTTTACGCGTTAGCTTTAAATTCCATAAGTTTTCTGTTATCAAAGGCAATTGCGTATTGAATATACTAAACTTACGAATTGAACTTCCATAGTTGACGGCATGGACTACAAGGGTCTCTAATCCTTTTTGATCCCCATGCTTTCGTGCCTCAGCGTCTAAGATAGGTCGATCAAAGCTTTCGCCTCCGAATTTCCCCCAGTTATCAACGAATTGCACCTCTACACCTGAAGTTAATTTTTCGTCCCTATCATACAAGGTTTCCTTTTAAATTAGTATTAATCAGTATTACTGAAGTCTTTCACTAAAATTTTAGATACCCACCTACGCACCCTTTACGCCCAGTCATCACGAATAACACTAGAACCCCCCGTTTTACCGCGGCTGCTGGCACGAAGTTAGCCGGTTCTTATCTACCATTTAACCAGGCAGGCCCTATGGCTTTGCCGGTCTAGTATACTGTACCTTTTTTTTATTTTTTGATTGAGCAGAGCCAAATCTCTGTCAAGTACAGCAATCTAAGTACTATCATTATCTTCCTACTAACAAGGGTTTAGAATAGTTTATTATCGTACATTTGGCGCTATCATCGCAGCGTATTTATTATGCCCCTAATTTTTTTCAATTATAGCTCTCTTTTTCTCACTTTAGTGTATTCTCACTAGATAAGAAACGAGATTTCTAAATATAATAAATTTCAGACTTTTTTCCTTCCCCTACGCCATATTATAGGTTCCCGCGGTTGCGGAGTGACCACTATTCCCCACTGCAGCTCCCCGAAGAGATACGAGCCCTCTTGCATTCTCGTCCCGGCTGTACACCCTCTCAGGACAGCTAAAGATCGCAGGCTTGGTGAGCCGTTACCTCATCAACTACCATAATCTTACACAGGCAAGATTTTAATTAGCTGAAAGTCATTTCAAGATATTTTAATTAATATCCTTTATCCTAGTTTGGCTAGGGCTAATTTCTTTTATACCTATGCTCTTGTCGGTCGTACGCCACTCTTTAAAAAGAGTACAACTGGCATGTGTCAAGTAAATGGCTAGCATTCTCTCGGAGCCAGGATCAAACTCATTTTCTATTTTACTGCAACCTATATTTTTTCATGTTTGGCGCCCCAAGGAATTGAACCTCGCCCATAGGGTAATGAGCCCTATATGCTACCGCTACACCAAGGCACCTACTAGTTCTTCTGAACAATAAGTTCTTCTGAACAATAAGTTCTTCTATATTTTCGTACATCCTCTTTTATTTCTAGATAATACGAAAAATTCGGCTAATTTTAATCGTGTGCCTAAATTATGTTTTCGCCTCGGCGACCTAGTTAATAAGCTTAATTACTTATCCACTACATTCATTATTATAGCGTTCATCTAAATTATTCTGCGTGTATGTGCCAAAAGAAAGTTCGGTGTTGCAAATAAGAGAACTACTACACAAAGAAAATTGGAGATAGACAAGTTGGTAAAATACCAAATATAATACCAGGTAAGCAAAAAAAAATTATGTATATTTTTACAATTAACAATAAGTTTCGAATAAGCGATCATTTTAAGATTACTTTATAATTTTATTACGTTTTGTAAATAAAATAGAAACCTATTTCTTTTTTTTATTTGTTTATTTTTAGTAAACTATCTACGAAGAAGAGATTTGAACTCTCAGTCTTTCGGTTAAATCCTATTAGGAAATTAAGTAAGTATTTATTGAAAAAGTTACCAATCTTTCTAAATGAACAATAAATTTCGAATAAGCAATATCTACGAAACATTACTTAAATTTAGATATATTTTATATCTAATGAAACTTATTTATTTTGCTATTTCGAGGTAACTCATCAGCTATAGGTACCAATCCTATAGTATAGCGTTCATTGAACTCCCAGTCTAACGGTTAAATCCTAATAGGAACTTAAAATAGAAACATTGTTTCTATTTATTACAACATTGTTGTAAAAATTTTTTTAATTGAGATTGTTGCTGTTTCAGGAACTCTATTAAATTCAATTCAAAGACTGCGCAATCAAAGAATGAAAATAATAAAAATCCTGCGCAGAACAGCAGAACAACAGCCAAAAACCACTCTTATTTCCTAGAATAAGTAGTGAAAGACATTAACTGTCTTTCGTTAAGTTTTTACTTAACAGTTTCGTGGTAAAACCACACGTCAGTTTGGCAATAAATCAGCTTTCTTAAAAAGAGAAACAAAACCATAATAGATTTCCGCTGTAAAGTCACTATAAAATTGTTCGATAGGTTTTACAAAATAAAATGAAGAACAACCAAAATACGATAAATAAAATTAGTAACCACTTAGTAAAAGGTAAAAGATCTAGCTATAAACACAGACCGACCTTACAGACCTCAGTATAAGGCTTGGTTGCGGAATTTCAATATAACAATTGCCATCAACACCACGGGACGTCTGTTATAAAACTGCGTTTCGATTAAGAAATAAATTAAAGCTACCAAATTACTATGCTCTTCTCCCTTTCCTATTAACGTTTGAAAATAAAACGAGTATAGATAGAAGATGTGACTTTCTAGCTTAGATACTTTCAGCTATAAAGTTCTTAATCAGTGGCTAAGCCGCATGCGATTAAACAGTGGCATAACTATTGTGATTCCCTACTCAGTCCTCTCGTACTAGCCTAAGGATTATCTTCGAATCTAAATGCATTCCAGATAGGGACCGAACTGTCTCGCGACGTTCTGAACCCAGCTCACGTACCATTTTGATCGGTGAACAACCGAACCCTTGGGATCTTTTTCAACCCCAGGATATGATGAGCCGACATCGAGGTGCCAAACGATATTGTCGATAGAGATTCTAAAATATCATAAGCCTGTTATCCCTGGAGTACCTTTTATTCGTTGGCGCTATCACTTCCACAAGCGAATAGCGGATCACTTTGGCAGATATCAAATTAAAGCACTTATAAAAAAAAATTTGTAACATTTTTTCAAGTAATTAACAATCATTAATAATATCCTTATAAGATTTGTCAATCTCATAATCAAGCAGTATATGAGCCAATACGCGAACAACAATATGAATATTGCCATCAAACTGCCATATGCACGCACTCCGTTACTATTTAGGAGGCTACCGCCCCAGTCAAACTAACCCTCATACACTTATTCAAGCAAGAAACTAGAACCAGAAAATTTTTTCATGAATCCCTAACTAGTAAACTTGCGTTTACAGCTAATAAGGAATATTATAACCTCCACAAGTTGAAGTTAATCGATAATGTATGATTATAGTAAAGGTTCACGGGGTCTTTCCGTCTAGGAACACAAAATCCGCATCTTCACGGATAGTTCAATTTCATTGAATCTATAGCAGAGACAGCGGGAAAGTCGTTACACCATTCATGCGCGTCGTAACTTACACGACAAGGAATTTCGCTACCTTAGGACCGTCAGGATTACAGCCGCCGTTCACGAGGTCTTATAGGAAAAAAGAGGCTTCGCTTGTAGCGCACCTCCCCATTTCGAGTACTCGTACCGGGCAGGTCTCACCAACAATACATCGTGTTTTCCACTTGGCTGTTGGCTGTGTTTTTGATAAACAGTCGCTATCCCCTATTATGTGCCACCAATATAACAGAAATTTCATTCAAACTATTACAGTATCTTTTTTCCTTGGGATCCTTATGCAATCTTTTACCTAAGGACTATCCAGGCGTGATTTACAGAGGACCACAGAAGCGCGAACCTTTTTCACTAAAAATTAATAAGTTTTCTTTTTAAAAAACTTATTGCCTTTTAGCTTCTATTTGCAGAGGTAAAGAATTACTGTTTTTATTAAAAATGAAATATTCTTGAACGTTACTGCCACTTAAATTATACTTCTTATAATTAGTAAATTATTACTTAATTTTAGGTCCTTTCAATTTTTCATAATACTATATTATAAAAGAAAATAATCGCAGGCTTGGTTATCTTTCTCCCGAAGTTACAGATACATTTTGCCGAGTTCCTTTGCTATAGTTAATTCTCGCCGTTGTATTTAACATGTTCACCAGTGTCGGTTTTAGTACGGTTTCAAAAGTGTCGATATTTCCAGAATTAGCTCAAAAATTGTTTTCTTCTAATAAAAACAAAGTTCCTACGCTAATTGTCACAAACACAAAAAATCTAATATTAAAGACTAACTCCTTATGCTTTGCTTTCGCTCACACTGAGAGGCCGTTTAACCCTAAGCCTAGCTTGGTTCTTAGGAAACCTTGAAACATGAGGCGCTATTTCTTAAATAGAAAACTACTTATACCAGGATTAGTCACACAGAGTATACGTTTTCACTTATATTTTCACTGTGGATTCTGCTACCAAATTTATTTTCGCAGTTTCGGTATTGTATAAAATTCCTTTATTATAGACACTTAGACACTTTCACGGTGCTCTTTAACGCGATCTTTAAATGGTGGCTGCTACTAGGCCAACATTCCGATGGCTGATAGCATTTAAATCTCTTTTTACTTCATACGTTTTCTGGACCTTAACTGACTATTCGAACTCTTTTTCTTTTGACTATGGAGCTTGTCCCCCAAAGTCTGACTGATGAAAAAAATCAAATGATATTCAGAGTTTAATTGCCTTATTCCTTTGGCATTTAATCCGGCACATCAGGCTTTACCTCCGCTTGAATTATTTCATCGCTATACCTAAATATATTTCGCAGAAAACCAGCTATATCTCAGTTTGATTAGCCTTTCACCCCTAACCGCCCTTCATCCAATACTTTTGCAACAGTAATAGGTTCGAGCCTCCCGCGTTTTTTAGGCGACGTTCACTCTGAGTACGGTTAGATCACTTAAGTTTCGGGTTTAATAAATAAAACTTGCGCCCCTTTAAGGCTTACGTTCATTATGACTTTTGTCTTGCTTTATCTATTAACTCCCTGGTTCATGATACAAAAGGTACGTTTTTCCAACTGCTTCTAAATAAACGGTTTCAAGTTCTTTTCACTCTCTTATGTGGATTTCGAGTTCTTTTCACATTTCCCTCACGGTACTAGTTCACTATCGGTCTTTTTAAGTATTTATCTTAGGAGGTGGAACTCCTTTCTATCTAAGGCAAATCGTAGTCTTCCGCCTATTTTTGCATAACTTGAATTCTATGAAATATTTTTAATTTTTTACTAGAATCAATTGTTATGTTATCTTTTCGTTTTCGCTCACCACTACTGACGAAATCTTGGTTATTTTTTTTTCCAGAGTTACTTAGATGTTTCAGTTCGCTCTGTTTTTTTTTTCTAGTTTCCTAGTAGGTTATCATAATTTTAATCGTGTGCCTAAATTATGTTTTCGCCTCCGCGACCTCCTTAAAAAGCCTATGTATCCTCCGTATATTCTTTCTAATTTTTTTTACTATTTAAATATTAACCAACTTAGATCCCGAAACTTTACTTTTCTTATTTAGTTGTAGATATTCGTTTATAATTAGTTATAATGTTCCTTCCTGGGTTACATGGAATACAGAAAGCTTGGATCAAGAAACCGTGTTTAGCTATAGTTATACGCCGTAAGGATGTCACTGCTATATATAAGAAGTTTGAACTCTTCAAGGGTGAAATTCTTTTCCTAAACATGGCGCATTATTTTAGATTAAAATGATATTAATGAAAAATTTAACATACATAAAACAAGATTTACTTTTTTTTCAAGATATTGATTTTAGTTTATTACCCCGATGTCCAGAATACATGAACATCGCAATGCCAACTCAAGAACAAGGCAAGGATAAGGATTCTATGCCAACTCCACAACAGGGCAAAAAAAAAACAAGAAAACTTAGGCCAGATGATCAAGAATTTTTGAAGCCTCAATATCAAATTTGTAAATATTTTGATTTGGCCACAAAAAATTTTGGTTTTGTTGGTTACTCTTATCAACAATGGTTTAATAATTTATTAATGGATTATCATGCATACAAATCACAATGTTATGATATTAACCAATATTATCCTTTAGGCTTATCTTTATTTTTTCGCTTATTACCGGTTTTTGCTTATATTATTATATATGGTGAAGAATCTGAAAAATCTAGGTTATTTAAATCACTTATTTTTTATCTCAATCGTTTTTTTTTTTTTAATTGCCCGGCATTCGGACTATTTTTAATTCTTTTTATGAAAGAAGAATATATAAACTTAAACCCGAAAATTTTCGCTAATACTTTTTTGAAAGAGTTTAGAGCTACATTTAACACAATAACACAAAGAATGCTAATTGAGGACTTATTTATTAAGTATAAAATACCAACACCTTATGTTTATTATAAAAAAATATTGGAATCTATCACCAATTATTGTAATAAAAATCTAACAATATATAATAATGATTTTGTTAGAGCCCAAAATAATGGTTCTGCTTCTTTTATAGATTTCAAGAATGAATGTTATCAGCTATTAAAAAAAAAAGCAAGGGATTATGCTAATAATTACAGCAATAAAGATTACAGCTATAAAGATTCTGTAATAGCAACGGTTTCTTTTATGAAAAAAATATTATTTGAAAACAAAAAAATAAAAGAAAATAAAAATATTATTTGGGCTAAATTGTTTGACTTATTATATATGGATTTAGACCTTTTGACAAATTGTTGTATTTTGTTTAACAATAATAAAAATTCACTGAATGAGATTACAAGTGAATTTTCTTATAATATTGCAAATAATTTATTTATTAATCAAGCACAAAATAATGTTCCTACTTCTTTTTCTAGGCGACCTCAACAACCTATAAATCCCTATAATCAACAACAACAACCTATAAATCCTTATCAAGCACAAAATAATGTTCCTACTTCGATTGTTCCTGCTAATATAACAACTACAGAACAACAGACAGGTAATAATGTTCCTACTCCTTATAATCAACAACAACAACCTATAAATCCCTATAATCAACAACAACAACCTATAAATCCTTATCAAACACAAAAAGTAAAAAATTAAATACCTTTATATAAAATACCCCCAAAACAACAAAATAATATTAATAATCGAAATATAGTATATATTTTATATTTTTTTTTTTGTTCCGTTACTATGTCTATGTGAAGCAAAATAGTAGTACATGTTACTATATGATTTAATATATCATGTTGTTGGTCTATTGTATTTTTTTCTGATAAGCCCGTATCTTGTTTAAAAAAAAAATAAGTTTTGCTCTTTTGTATTTGCAGAAATTTCTGATAATCACCAGTGTAAACCGTGGTTTTTATAGTTTCTAACATTTCTGTGATGGAGTATATATTGAAATCTTTTTTAAAAAAAACCATTCTTATATTGGTTTCCTCAAAAGATAACGGTTCTATATAGTAATATCTTTCTATATAGGATATGCTTAAATGCCATAACAAATATAAACAGAATTTATAAAATAATGGCAATATTAATAAATTGGCTGTGTAACAAATTAAATAATAATGTTTATTAAAATATATATCGATGAAAAAACATAATGTGAAAACCCAAAGAGGGATTTCATATAATATCAACATATATTTTTTTTTGTCTAGTAGAAATAAATCCTTTATTTTATATATTATTTTTAAAGCCTTATATAGAATATTTTCGAAATTTGGAAAAAATCTATATATACCTTGAAAAATAATTTTCAATATGTGGAATAATATTTGATCAAAATATTTAGAAAAATTTTTTTCCATATATTCATTTATTTTTTTTAAATAATTAGCGTTGGTTAGTCCTTTTGAACATAGCCAGGCATATATATATATTATTAAAGATATACTTATCAAACTCAATACAAATAAATAAAATATAACTTGTAATTTATTTAAATTTGTATTGATAGGATAAGGTCCTACTATTGTTATAAAAAACCTCGCATAAATTGTCCAAAATATGCTATAGAAACACCAAAAAATAGCGAAATTATTTAGAAAATGTAAATTATGGTTATATAACCACAAAGCTAACAATAACGACAATAATATAATAAATAACCATGCATTTTTTTTTAGAAAACTTATGTTAAAGCCTTCCGTAATATAATTAGAAATAAAGAAAAAAAGTAGGAAATAAATAATAATAGAAGCTATAATTAAAAAAATATCCAAATTATTTTTCTTCATTTCCTTCATTATTATTGTTTTCCGATTTGTTTTCCGATTTGTTTCTTTGTATTTCGGCAAATGTAGCTTGCATCTTATTTTTATGTTGGTGCAAGTCCCTTTGTATTTGTTCAGCTAAATCATCTTCTATTTTTACTGAATTATCTTTTTCTTTT
>Ga0335072_10002654_pt1 | contig 27541 bp, 24 predicted proteins | sample Lox_Sample_21_FD_206725 | JGI IMG/M metagenome (GOLD analysis project Ga0335072, IMG submission 206725) | Soil microbial communities from Loxahatchee National Wildlife Refuge, Florida, United States - Lox_Sample_2.1 | ecosystem: Environmental > Terrestrial > Soil > Wetlands | place: USA... | reverse complement strand
CCGCCTATTACCCTGTTGCCAGGCGAATCATGCGTGTGGCTCGGCTTGCCGGCCGGGACGATTACCCGACCGAGGGGAGCGGCACATGAGCGCAATCGGGATAGCCGCGCTAATCGCGGCGGTGAGCTTCGCGGTCATCGCGGCGTCCGTCGCGTACCTGGCCATCCGGGCGACGCGGGTGCTCGGCGACGCCGGGACCTTGATCCGCGAGACGAAGACCGGCCAGGAGGCGCTGCTCGCCCGGGCGAACGCGGCGGTGGACCGGGCCAGCTCCCAGCTCGACGCGGCCGAGGCCGTCAACGCCAGCATGGACTCGCTGGGCACCGGCATGGCCGAGCTGGCCGGCCAGGTCAACGCCCTGGCCGGGTTCGGCAAGACGATGGCCGGGTCGGTGGTGACCGGTCCGGTCGGCAAGGCGGCCGCCTTCGCCTACGGCATTCGCCACGCGGTGGGCAAGCGCCGGGGCGTTCCCCGCAACGCCGTTGCCGGGAAGGTGGTCCCCCACCAGGAGATCTCCCGGTGATCCGCCGCGTGTTCTGGGTGACGCTCGGCGCGGCGGGCGGCATCATGGGCTACCGTCGCCTGGCTCGGCTTTCCCGCCGCGGCCGGGCCCGCGATACGATCCGCGCGACGCGCGAGCTACGGAGCTTCTCCGCGGACGTGCGCGAGGGCATGGAGCTTTATTCCGCTCGCCGGCCGCGAGCGATAGGCCCTACCCTTCGTCAAAACGACAACGACCCACACGTGAAGGATGACCGCTGATGCAGTCAGCTGAGATCGCCCGCCGCTTCCTGGCGTACTTCGAGGCGCAAGGGCACTCGATCGTGCCGTCCGCTAGCCTCGTCGCCGACGATCCCACGCTGCTGTTCGTGGTCGCCGGGATGCAGCCGTTCAAGCCCTACCTGCTCGGCCAGCAGACGCCGCCCTACCGGCGCGCGGCCGATGTCCAGAAGTGCGTGCGCACGCTGGACATCGAGGAGGTCGGCAAGACGACCCGCCACGGCACGTTCTTCCAAATGCTAGGGAACTGGTCCTTCGGCGATTACTTCAAGGAAGGCGCGATCCAGTTCGCCTGGGAGCTGCTGACCCAGCCGGAGGCCCAGGGCGGGTTCGGGTTCCCCGAGTCCCGGCTGTGGGTCACCGCCCTGCACGGTGACGACGAGACCGTCGGGATCTGGCGCGACAAGATGGGCGTGCCCGAGGGACGGATCCAGCGTCGTGGCCTGAAGGACAACTACTGGAACATGGGCGTGCCCGGTCCCGGTGGCCCGTGCTCGGAGATCTACTACGACCGGGGCGCGGAGTACGGCGCGGAGGGCGGCCCCGAAGCCGATGAGGACCGGTACCTGGAGGTCTGGAACCTCGTCTTCATGCAGGACACCCTGTCGGCCGTGCGGGCCAAGGACGACTTCGACATCGTCGGGCCGCTGCCAGCCAAGAATGTCGACACGGGCATGGGCCTTGAGCGGATGGCCGCGCTGCTGCAGGGCGTCGACAACATCTACGAGATCGACACCACCTGGAAGATCCTCGACAAGGCGGCCGAGGTCACCGAGCAGGAGTACGGCAAGGACCGGCGGGCCGACGTCGCGCTGCGGGTCGTGGCCGACCACGTGCGCTCGGCCGTCATGCTGATCGAGGACGGCGTGCTGCCGAGCAACGAGGCAGGCGGCTACGTGCTGCGCCGCCTGCTGCGCCGCTCGATCCGCAACCTGCGGCTGCTGTCCGGGGCGCAGCGCGGCGGGGGCGCCAGCGGCGGCACCGGCTTCATGCACGAGCTCACGGCGACGACCATCGACGCGATGGGGGACCAGTTCCCTGAGCTACGCCGCGACGGCGCGAACATACACACGGTGATCGACGCGGAGGAGGCCGCGTTCGCGGGCACGCTGCGGACCGGCACCGCGATCTTCGACGTCGCCGTCGAGGAGACCAGGCGCCGCCGCGAGTCGGTGCTGCCGGGTGCCCAGGCCTTCCAGCTGCACGACACCTACGGGTTCCCGATCGACCTGACCCTGGAGATGGCGGCGGAGCAGGGCCTGTCGGTGGATGAGGAGGGCTTCCGCCGCCTGATGGACGCCCAGCGGCAGCGGGCCAAGAAGGACGCGCGCGAGAAGAAGACCGGCAACGCCGACATCTCCGTCTATGCCGGGCTGCTTGAGCAGGCCGGGAAGGTGCTGTTCACCGGCTACGACCAGACGGAGGGCGAGGCGACGGTCGTCGGCCTGCTGTCCGATGGTGTCCCGGTGAAGTCGGCGACGCCGGGCCAGGAGGTTTCCGTCGTCCTTGACCGAACGCCGTTCTACGCCGAGGGCGGCGGCCAGCTGGCCGACAGCGGCCTGATCCGCACCGACGGCCCAGGCGGGCAGGCCGAGGTGGAGATCACCGACGTCCAGACGCCGCTGCCTGGCCTGGTCGTGCACCGGGGCACAGTCCGGCGGGGCGAGGTGACGGTCGGGCTGCCCGCCTACGCGCAGATCGACGTCGAGCGGCGGCGCGCCACCTCCCGGTCGCACACCGCCACCCACCTCGTGCACCGCGCGCTGCGCGGCGCCCTCGGCGAGTCGGCGGCCCAGGCCGGCTCGGAGAACGCCCCTGGCCGGCTGCGGTTCGACTTCACGGCGTCAGGCGCGGTCCCCGTGGCGGTGCTGCGTGACGTCGAGGACGAGGTCAACCGGGTGCTGATCAACGACATGGCGGTCCGGGCCTTCCACACCTCGGTGGACGAGGCCAGGGCCATGGGCGCCCTTGCCCTGTTCGGCGAGAAGTACGGCAGCGAGGTGCGGGTCGTCGAGGTCGGCGACTACTCGCGCGAGCTGTGCGGTGGCACCCACGTGGCGCGCTCCGGGCAGCTTGGCCTGGTCAAGCTGCTGGGCGAGGCCTCGATCGGCTCGGGCGTGCGGCGTATCGAGGCGCTGGTCGGCATCGACGCGTTCCGCTTCCTGGCCCGCGAGAGTGTCCTGGTGAACCAGCTCAGCGAGCAGCTGAAGGCCCGCCCAGAAGAACTGCCCGAGCGGATCTCCGGCGTCGTGACCCGGCTACGGGAAGCCGAGCGCGAGCTGGCCCGGCTGAAGTCGGCCGAGCTGCTGGTGCAGTCGGGCGAGCTGGCCCGCCAGGCGGAGAACCTCGGCGGCGTCGCGCTCGTCGCGCACCGGGTGCCCGACGGCGTGGACGGCGACATGATGCGGAAGCTGGCGCTCGACATCAGGTCCAGGATCCCGGCCGCGGCGCCCGCGGTGGTCGCGCTGCTCGGCGTTCCCGGCGACCGGCCAGTGATCGTCATCGCGGTCAACGAGGCCGGGCGGGGGGTCGGCCTCGCTGCGGGTAGCCTCGTAGCCGGCGCGTCGAAGGCCCTCGGTGGCGGTGGCGGCGGCAAGCCCGACATCGCCCAGGGCGGTGGCGCGGCGGGCGCGGGACCAGAAGCGATGCATGCTGCCTTTGAGGCTGTTCGTAGCACATTGCGCGACAACGGGCAGTCTGGTAGGTAACGTGATGCCATGACGATGCGATCCGGCTATCCGGTGACCCTGTGAGGCTGGGCTGGCTGTGAGACGGTGCTTGTTTTGAGACACGGTGTTCGGCTGGCAGTAGATCCGGGTTCGGTTCGCATTGGCGTGGCACGCAGTGATAGCAGTGGCATCATCGCCACCCCGCTGACCGTCGTGCGACGAGGCCGGGGCGACATGGACGCCCTTGCCTCGCTCGCCGCAGCCGAGGAGGCGATTGAGATCTTGGTTGGCCTGCCCAGGTCCCTGTCGGGACGCGAGGGTCCCGCCGCCGCCACGGCGCGGCAGTTCGCGAGTGATCTCGCGGCCCGCGTCGCGCCCCTTCCCGTGCGCCTGGTGGACGAGCGGTTCACCACGACGACCGCGCACGCGGCCCTGCGGGCCGGAGGCAAGGACTCCCGCGCCCGTCGCGAGACGGTCGATGCGGCCGCGGCGGCGGTCCTGCTCGAGGCGGCACTTGAGTCCGAGCGGCGGACTGGCGCGACCCCCGGTGAGCTGGTCACCGTGGCCGCTGCCAGCGGGCAGGGCGACAGGTGAGCGGCCGCTACCCCGGCGGGTACGAAGGCGATCGGGATTCCGCCGGTGACCCGAGGCGCCGGCGTGACTCCGGCGGCTACCCGCAGCGTCCCGGCCGTCAGGGGCGCGGCCAGCAGGGGCGCGGGGAACAGGGGCGCGGCGAGCAGGACTACCGCGAGCCCGCCCAGGGCGGCGTGTGGGGGTCGGACGCTCCGCTGCCCGGCGATGACGAGCGTGGCGGCCGCGGCGGCCGCTCTTCGGCCATCTGGAACGGCGGCTGGGATGAGAGCCAGTTGCCGCAAGGCGGTGGCTCCCCGCGCGATTCTGGGGCCTACCAGCCACGTCCCGGTGGCCGCAGGCCCGGGGCCGGGGCGTATCCGGCCCGGCCCGGACGAGATGCGGCCCGCAGTGGCGCGAACCCGGCTCTGCGGGACGAGCGCGGCACCGGGTCCCGTCCGGTGCCGCCCGACGACGGCGGGCAGCGGCCCAGGCGGGGCGCGCCGGGGACGAGCGCCGGTGTGGCGCGGCCGGGCACCGGACCACAGGCCGAGCCGCGCACGCGGCAGGGGAGGGGCGGTGAGCGCGTCGCCCCCGGCCGGCCTGGTACCGGGCCGGAGCGGGCGCAGCCGGGGACTGGCCCGTACCGGTCCCGGCCAGCTGCCGATGCCTGGGACTCACCGGGCGTCGGGGAACACCGGGGCGGGCGGGACCAGCGAGATGGCCGCGACCCACGGGACGGCCGGGATAGCCGGCAGACGGGCGGCTTTCGCATGGCGGGCAGCGACCTTCCGGGCGAGGAGTTCCTGCCCGGCTTCGGCCGACCCGAGGAGGACTGGGGCGACGACGATCGCCGCCCGGCCCGTCGCGGCCGGGGCCGCCCGCAGCCTGCGGACAGGTACCCGGAGGACACCTACGGCCGGGACCGTTACGACCGCCGTGACTACGACGGACGTGACTACGGCGGCCGCGACTTCGACGGCCGGGGGGACGACGACTCCGACGATGACCGGGGCCGGCCGCGGCGCAAGCGCAGCCGCGCGCGCAGGCTCGCGCCGTGGATCGCCCTGTCGGTCCTGGCCGTCATCCTGATCGCGGTGGCGGGCGCCGGCCTGTACGGCTACCGCTACCTTCAGGCCAAGGACCACCCGCCTGACTACCTGGGCGCGGGCGCTGGCCCGCAGGTCATGGTCCAGGTCATGACCGGCGACACCCCGACAAGCCTGGCGCCGAGGCTGGTCTCTGACGGCGTCGTCAAGTCGACCAGGGCGTTCGTCCTAGCCGCTGAGGCGAGCAACAGCTCGGCGAACCTCGAGGCTGGCTACTACCTGATGAACCGGCAGATGAAGGCCACCCTCGCCTATGCCTACCTGGTCAACCCGAAGGACCTCGTCCAGGACGCGGTGACGATCCCCGAGGGATACCGCGCGGCCGACGCCATCAAGGTGCTGGCGGCCAAGTCCCACATCCCGGTGGCCAGCTTCCAGGCGGTACTCAAGAGCACGGGGCAACTCGGCCTGCCGTCCTATGCGGATGGCAAGCCGGAGGGCTACCTGTTCCCCGCGACGTACGCGATCGAGCCCCACGAGACCGCGCTGCAGGTCCTGCAGGGCATGGTCAGCCGCTTCGACCAGGAGGCCGCGCAGGCCAGCCTGCCCGCGTCGCTGACCATTCACGCGCAGGGCGGCACCGTTCACCTGACGACCGGCCAGATCATGATCGCGGCCAGCCTGATTCAGGCCGAGGCCGGCCGGGACCAGGACATGGCACAGATCGCCGAGGTGGTCTACAACCGGCTGGCGATCGGCATGCCCCTGAAGTTCGACAGCACCGTCTTCTACGGGCTTGGCAAGTACGGGACCAGCGCCAGCAACGTCGAGATCGACACGCCTGGCCCGTATAACACCTACCTGAACAAGGGACTCACCCCGACTCCGATCGACAGCCCGGGAGACGCGGCGATCCGTGCCGCGCTGCACCCGGCGAGCGGGAACCTGCTGTACTTCCGCGGCTGCCCGAGCGGCGTATCGGTGTTCTCCCCGACCCAGGTACCGCCGCCTTCGAGCTGCTAGGGGGTCTCCAGTCCATGAAGGCAGCCGTCCTCGGGTCGCCGATTGTCCACTCACTGTCACCGGTGCTTCACCGTGCCGCGTATGCGGCGCTCGGCCTCGATGACTGGTCATATTCGCAGGTCGAGTGTGACTCTGCCCGGCTGGCCGGCTTCGTCTCCGGCCTGGACTCCTCGTGGGCGGGGCTGTCGCTGACGATGCCGCTCAAGCGGACGGTGCTGCCGCTGCTCGATCACGCTGACCCGGTCGCGGAGGCGACCGGGAGCGCCAACACCGTGGTGTTCTCCGGCGGCGGCCGGCATGGCTACAACACCGACGTCCAGGGCATCGTCGACGCGCTGGCCGAGGCAGGCGTGACCGCGGCCGGCAACGTCACGATCGTGGGTGGTGGCGCGACCGCCTGCTCGGCGCTGGCCGCCGCCAGGGAACTGGGCGCGGAGGCCGCCCATGTGGTCGTGCGTGATCCGGCCCGGGCCAGCGACCTGGCCGGGGCGGCAAGCAGGCTTGGCGTCCCCATCCAGATCCGTGATTTCGCCTCCCTCGCCCCGGCGTCGGCCGAGGTGGCGCCCGACTTGCTGATCTCGACCGTGCCCGCCGGAGCGGCGGACTCCTACGCGGCCCGGGTCCGGTCCACCGGGATCGCCCCGGCGGCGGTGATGGACGTCGTCTATCACCCGTGGCCGACGGAGCTTGCCGGGGCGGCGGCCGCGGCGGGCTCGGTCCTGGCCAGCGGCTTCGCGATGCTGCTGCACCAGGCGGCGGCTCAGGTCGAGCTGATGACGGGCAAGCAGGCCCCCGTCGAGGCCATGCGCGTGGCCGGAGAAGCCGAGCTGGCCCGCCGGAACGCGGCCAGCTAGCGTCGCGGGCCGGTCCACTAGGCTGGTTAAGGAAGGGATGTGGCGCCATGTATGTTCCCGCGCACTTCGCGGTCGATGAGGCTGCTATTCATGAGCTGCTGGCGCGGCACGGGGCGGCGGACCTGGTGACGCTCACTGATGAGGGCCTGGTGGCGACGATGCTCCCGTTCGCCTTCGTGCCGGACGCGGGTCCCCACGGCTCGCTGCACGGTCACCTGGCCCGCAACAACGCCCAGTGGAAGCTGCCCGCCCGGGGCGATTCGCTGGTCATCGTGCGCGGGCCGGACGCCTACATCTCCCCGAATTTCTACGCGTCGAAGGTCGAGCACGGGCGCGTGGTGCCTACCTGGAACTACGTGACCGCCCACGTGTACGGCCAGCTGATCGTTCACGACGACGTCGAGTGGACCGAGTCGGTGGTCCGCCGCCTCACGGAAAAGCATGAGGCGGCCAGCGCTCGCCCCTGGTCGGTTGACGACGCGCCGCGCGCCTTCGTCGAGGGGCAGCTACGCGCGATCGTCGGCATCGAGCTGCTGATCACCCGCATCGAGGCGAAGGCGAAGCTCAGCCAGAACCGCCCAGAGCAGGACGTCCCCGGCATCATCGCGGGCCTGCGCGAGCGAGGTGACGTTTCCAGCGCCACCCTGGTCGAGCGCGCGAACGCGGGGCGGTGACCGGCGGGAAGCCTGGCTGCCACCCTCAGAAAGAGCGTGGAACAGCGGCTATCTAGGCTGGTCACCGTGGCGGACGTTTTCGATGACTACAGGCTCGCAGATGCCTGGGACGAGATGTTCGCGGCCGCCGAATGGGCACCGGTCTCCCGCGGCGTACGGCAGCGGGTCATGGCGCTGGAGCGCTTCCTGGCCGATGTCTATAGCTCGGGCGACTGCTTCAGCGACGGTGTCCTGCCGTGGCGGCTCGCCGTCACCAGCGATAAGTTCCGGCGCGAGGTCGCCGGCTTCGCGCCGGCCAACGGGGTCAGGGTGCATGTCGCGGGCATCGACCTCGTCCGCGACGAGGCAGGCAAGTTCCGGGTCCTTGCGGACAACGTCCGGGTGCCGAGCGGCGTCAGCTACCTGCCAGAGAACCGGCTGCTCGGGGCGCTGCGGGCGGCCGCGCCGCCCGGGGTCGCCGACCCGTTCGTCGTCGTGCTCACTCCTGGCGTGCACAACGCCGCCTACTTCGAGCACACGCTGCTCGCCGGGTTCATGGGGGTCGAACTCGTCGAGGGCCGTGACCTGTCGTGCTATCGCAACCGGGTCTACGTCCAGACGACCGGTGGCCGCCGCCCGGTTGACGTCATCTACCGCAGGGTCGACGATGACTGGCTCGACCCGCTGCACTTCCGTCCCGACTCGCTGCTCGGCTGCCCTGGGCTGGTCAACGCCGCGCGGGCCGGCAACGTCACGATCGCTAACGCGGTCGGCAACGGCGTCGCCGAAGACAAGCGCATTCACCCCTACGTCCCCGACCTGATCAGGTACTACCTCGGCGAGGAGCCGCTGCTCGAGAACGTGGAATCGTTCCGCCTCGACGATGCCGATACGCTGCTGCGTCCCTTCGCGGTCAACGATGGCAGGGACGTCTGGGTGCTGCCGGGCGGCCTGACCTAGATGGGCTGGCGGCTGCGCATCGAGCACGAGACCAGGGTCCGCTATGGCGGCCCCGTGCTCAGCTCGTTTAACGAGGCGCGGATGACGCCGCTGACGCTGCCGACCCAGGCCACGCTGGAGTCACGGGTCACCGTAGGGCCGGGGACGATCGCCGTGTGGTCCTACGACGACTACTGGGGTACCCACGTCAGCGTCTTCGAGCTGCCCGAGGCCCATGAGGAGCTTGTCATCCGGGCGACGTCCACCGTGCAGACCGAGCCGCATCCCAGCCTGCCGCCGGCGAGCCAGCGGCCCGGCTGGGCGACGATCAGGGAGCAGGCCGAGGGTAGGCGGCTGCTGGAGATGACGCTGCCGACCGCCTTGACGACGGTGGCTGCTGAGGTTTCAGGCGCCGTCATCGCCGAGGTCGCCGGCCGCGGCCCCGACGACACCGCGGCGGCCATCTCGGCCCTGGTGCGGGACCGGATCGCCTACCTTCCCGGCGCCACCGGCGTCCGGACCAATGCCCAGCAGGCCTGGGACAAGGGCCAGGGCGTCTGCCAGGACATGGCGCAGGTCACGATCGGGCTGCTGCGGGCGGCCGGGCTGCCGGCCAGGTACGTGTCCGGCTACCTGCACCCGAGGGCCGACCCCAAGCCAGGCCGGACCGCGTTCGGGCCGAGCCACGCCTGGGTCGAGTACTGGGCGGGCGCGTGGACCCCGCTCGACCCGACCAGCGGGGCCGACGTGGGGGAGCGGCACGTGGTGGTCGCGCGTGGCCGTGACTATGGCGATGTCCCGCCGCTGAAGGGCCTCTACCACGGCCCCTCGCACAGCCATATGGACGTCACGGTCGAGGTAACCAGGCTCGCCTAGCGGCATATTACGCAACTGGGGCTTTCCACTCCAGGACTGCCCTAACCTCCCTAAGGTGATAGGCGTGGGCAGCAAAGACATAACGAGCAGCGGGGTGATCAGCCTCCCGCTGCCGGACGGCACCATCGCGCCGTACCAGCTGCACCCGCCGCGGGAGTGGCGCATGTCGGCGAGCCAGCCCCGGTCCCGTATCGCCTACGCGGCGGCCCACGTGGTCGCCGACCCGCTCGGTGACCCGACGGCGCCGTCGCCTGCCCTGGACTGGGACGCGACGCTGCGCTTTCGGCGCCACCTGTGGGCGCATGGCCTGCGGGTCGCCGACGGCATGGACACCGCCCAGCGCAACGCGGGCCTGGACTGGGCCGCGACCAGCGAGCTGGCTTCCCGCACGGCCGCGGCCGCCCGTGACTTCGGTGACCCGGCCGACCTGGTCGTCGTGGGAGCCGGGACCGACCACGCCAGGGACGCCGCCAGCCTCGGCCACGTCACCCGCGCGTATGTCGAGCAGATGGAGGCGATCCGCGCCACCGGAGCCGGGGTGGTGCTGATGGGCAGCAGGGAGCTGGCCAGGCTCGCCCGCGGTCCCGAGGACTACCAGCAGGTCTACGACCACGTCCTAGCGCAGGCGGACCGGCCGGTGATCCTGCACTGGCTGGGGGAGATGTTCGACCCGCAACTGGCCGGCTACTGGGGCGATCGCGACATCTGGGCGGCTACCCAGTCGCTGCTGGCCATCATCAGGCAGCATGCGGCCAGGATCGACGGCATCAAGGTCTCGCTCCTGGACGCCAGCCACGAGGTCGCCTTGCGGACCGCGCTCCCTCGTGGCGTCCGGCTGTATACCGGGGACGACTACAACTACCCGTCGCTGATCGCCACCGGCAGCGACGCGCTGCTTGGCATCTTCGACGCGATCGCGCCCGCGGCCGCGGCGGCGCTGCGCGCGCTGGATGAGGGGGACAGGCTGACCTACGAGCACGTCCTGGGTCCCACCGTCCCGCTGGCCCGCAAGATCTTCCAGGCACCGACCCAGGACTACAAGACGGGCCTGGTGTTCCTCGCCTGGCTGGCCGGGCACCAGGACGCGTTCGCCATGGTGCGTGGTGCCCAGTCGGCCCGCTCCCTGCCGCACCTGGCCGAGGTGTTCCGCCTCGCCGACTACGCGGGCCTGCTGCCTAACCCGGCCCTGGCCGTCCGGCGGATGTCCGCCCTCCTCGAGCTGCACGGGTGCGAGCAGTGAGCGAGCGGGGCCTCAGCAGCCGGGAACGGGCGCTTTGCGCTCCGTGCCGGCGCGGGGACTGACCACGGCGGCATCGGGGCCGAGGATCGCGTCGATCAGGCCGGGGAAGCGGCTGTCCAGATCGCCCTTGCGCACGCACATGTAGCTCTTGGTGCCCTCGTGGCGCTTGGTGACGACGCCCGCGTCGCGCAGGATGCGCAGGTGATGGGAGAACGTGGACTTGCTCATCTCCAACCCGGTGTCCTGCATTACCTGCGAGCACCACGACTCGCCGTACCGGGCGACGAACCGGACGACCGCCAGGCGGTGCCGGTCAGCCAGGGCAGCCAGCACCCGGGGGAGATCGAAGTCTGCCGCCGAAGGCTCGGCTACATCATCCATCACAACACCACCGCAAATGGATTTGCATCTTGTTCGATAAACATAGTACGTTCGATGATGATCGAACGTACCACAGTCGTCGAACTGGAGCGTCCTTGTGACGGATGTTACCCCCCAGACGCCACTGCTGCTAGACAACGCTAGCCATGCGCGCCACGCCAGCCCCCGCCCGCCCAGGGTGCTGCGGCCGGGTCCACTGGCCGCCCGCTATCCAGCGGTGGCAGGAATGGTCGTGCTCTTCCTCGTGCCCTACCTGGCCTTGTCCGCCGCGCTGCAGCCGATCGAGCCACTGATTTCGGGCACGCTGCACATGAGCGCGCAGACCACCAGCCTGGCCTCGGGCATGGCTAACGCCGCCTACGCGGCTGGCACGGTCCTGGCCGTCCAGTTCGCGCAGCACCTGCACCAGCGGCGGATGATGGTCATCTACGCCGTCTTGCTGGTGATCGGCTCGGTGCTTGCCGCGTCGGCGGTCAGCGCGCCCATGTTCATCGTCGGGCACATCCTGCAGGGCCTGTGCACCAGCCTGCTGCTGATCGCGGCCGCACCGCCGCTCTTCCTCGGCTACCCGGCGCGCATGCTGCGCTGGACCACGATGATCATGAACATGTGCATCTTCGGCGCGGTCGCGGCCGGCCCGCTGATTGGCGGCGCCCAGGCCTCGTTCCACGCCTGGCGGCCGCTGTTTTGGATCGCGGCGGGCGTCGCCGTTCTCGCCCTGCTGCTCGCCCTGCTGACCTTCGAAGACGCGCCTCCGGCCGACCGCAGCGCCCCCAGGGACGTCAAGGCCATCGGCCTGGCCGCGGCCGGCGCGGTGGCGGCGTTCTGGGGAGTTTCAGAGCTGACGACCCACGGGTTCCTCGACCCGGTCGCCATCGCCCCGCTGGCGGGCGGCCTGGTCCTGATCATCGCGTTGTGGGTCTACCAGTACCGCGGCACTCGCGTCCTGCTGACCCTGCGCCCGCTGGCCAGCACCTTCCCGGTCGCCGGGATCGTGGTGGCCATCACCGCGGCAGCCGCCTCGGTATCAGCCACCGCGCTGGCCGGAGCGTCCCTCGCGACCAAGTACGCGCCCCTGCACCTGGGCCTGCTCTTCCTGCCCGAACTAGGCGGGGCCGTGCTGGCCTCGATCGTGTTCGGCGTCGTGTTCAGCAGCAAGTACATTCACTACTTCACCCTGTTCGGCATGGCGTGCCTGGCCGTCGGGATCCTCGTCATCCGGGCCTCAATCCCGCCGACCCCTGGACTCGCCGTGGCGGGTACCGCGCTGATCGGCATCGGCGTGGGCGGCTCCGTGGTGCCGGCGCTGTTCATGGCCGGGTTCTCGCTCCGCGCGGCCAGCATCCAGCGGGTGTTCGCCATCCTCGAGCTGATGCGCGCGCTCGCGGCGTTCATGATCGTCCCGATCCTGGCGCACTTCGCGACGTCGATGGCAGGCGTGCCGACGGCGGGGATGGGCAACGCCCTGTGGGTCTGCTTCGGGCTGGCCGTGGGCGGCACGGTGCTCGGGGTCTTGATCTACGTGGTCGGCGGGGCGAAGCCGGTCGCGCCATCGATCGAGCGGTTCCTGGGCGGCGTCGAGCCCGGCTGGGAATCCCCGGCGCTGTTCGCGGCGATCCGCCGCCAGCGCCACTGACCAACAAGACCGACTGAAGGAGATGTCATGAGCACAGGCGCCGTCGGCGAGCCCGGCCCCATCCTGTTCGCCTACGACGGGTCAGAGCTGGCCGCGAACGCGATAGCGGAGGCCGGCCAGCAGCTGCGGGCCGGCCGTGCGGCGGTCGTCCTGACCGTGTGGGAGCCGTTCAACGTCGGGTTCCTCCCGGTTGACGGGATCGGCTTCGACGCGGCGGGGGCCGACGAGGTCAGGAAGGCCGCCGAGGAGACCGCCGCGCACGGGGCGGCACTGGCCCAGGCCGCGGGATTTCAGGTCAAGGGCATCACGGCCGAGGCCGCGCCGACCTCGAAGGGGATCATCGAGGTCGCCGAGCAGCTCGACGCCAGCCTCATCGTTCTCGGCTCCCACGGCCGCAGCGGCGTGACCAGCCTCGTGCTCGGAAGCGTCGCCGGGGCCGTCGCGGCCCATTCGCGGCGGTCAGTGCTGGTCGTGCACCGTCGGCCGACTGACGGCTGAGGGCGGCCGCGCCGCGGCTAGGGCTGACGGGCTGTCGGCCCTAGCCGATCTGGACGGCCTTGATGACCAGCAGCAGCACCGAGGCGACAAGGTAGGCGCGCAGCACCAGGATGGCGAGCTTGGTGCCGGCCGACCACCGCACCGGCTTGAGCAGGGCCAGCGGCGGCATCCGCCAGCTCAGCCGCTCGGCCTCGGTCATCGAGCCGCGGGGGTGGGGGAGCCGGGCGGGCCGCCTCGACCGCGTGACCCGCAGCCACGCTCCGGTGACCAGCGCACCGCCGATGAGCGCGACCGCAAGCCACAGCGCGGTCCGCGCGGCGTCCAGGCCGGCGAAGATGGTGTCGAGGACCAGGGTGCCTGACAGCACGAGCAGCACGCCGACGATGACGGTCGCGACGATGTTGAGCCAGCGGGGATTCAGCCACGGCCCGAGCACCTCCCGGTCGTTGCACAACAGCAGCAGGAAGGTGCTCGCGCTGGGCAGCAAGATGCCCGCCAGGGCCTGGACGGCGGTGGTGAGCAGGCCAAGCGGGGCGCCGGGAATGAGGACGATGCCCGCCGCGACCGCGATCATGGCCGCGTAGCTGGCGTAGAACGGCTTGGCCTCGGCGAACTTGCGGTGCAGTGAGTGCCGGATGCCGAACACGTCACCGAACGCGTAGCTGGTGGACAGGGTCACCGCGGACGCGCCGATGATGCTGGCGTCCAGCAAGACGATCGCGAACAGCGCGCCAAGCGCGTAATCGTGCCTGCCCAGGGCGCGGGCGACGCCGAGCGCGTCGGTGAAGTGGCCGGCCAGCCTGCTGCCGCGCACCGCGTAGACGGCCACCACCATGATCGCGGCGGCGCCGCCCACGACCACGAAGGCGCCCAGCGTGGTGTCGGCCCGCTCGTAGCCGATGAACCGGGGCGTGATCCGCTTGTCGATGACGTTGGACTGCTGGAAGAACAGCTGCCACGGGGCGACGGTGGTGCCGACGGTGGCGATGATGAGCAGGACCGCGTTGGAGGTGATCCCGCCCTGGACGCCGGGCACGAACAGGTGGGTGCCAATCGGGGCCCAGCGCGGGCCGGACAAGAAGGCGAGCGGGACCAGGATCAGGCTGGCACCGATGAAGCCGAATATCGCCCGCTCCCAGCGGCGGAAGCTGCCGCTCGCGGTGATCGCGACCAGCAGGACGCCGGTGACAGGGACCGAGATGTACGGGCTGATGCCGAAGTACTGCAGGGCCAGCGACACGCCGATGAACTCGGTGACGATCGTCAGGAAGTTCAGGACGAACAGGTCACCGACGCTGAACCAGCCCCAGAACCGGCCGAACCGCTCGTTGATCAGCCGGGCGTGGCCGACGCCGGTGACCGCGCCGAGCCGGACGACCATCTCCTGGTTGACGACAAGGACCGGGATCAGCAGCAGCAGCGTCCACAGCAGGGTGTACCCGTAGTTCTGCCCCGCCTGGGAGTAGGTGGACACCCCGCCGGCGTCGTTGTCGCCCACCATGACGATCAGCCCGGGGCCGATGATGGCCAGGAACGTGATCAGCCTGCTGCGCAGCCCGCGGGCCTCGGCCGCGTCGGCCTTGACCCGGCCAAGAGCCCCTTCGATATCGCCGAGGTGCGCCTCATCAAGGACCGCTGACAGCTTGGACCGCTCGCCGCTGGTCACTGATCGTCCCCGAACCGGGCGTCCGGCGGCTCGGCCGCCTCCCGGCGCCGCCAGTCATCGGGCAAGGTGACCTCGAGCACGTCGTCGACGGTGATGACGCCGAGCAGCCGGCGCTGCTCGTCCACCACGGGGATCGACGTCAGGTTGTAGTCGGTCATCAGCACGGCCACGTCCACCACGTCGGTGTCCGCGCCGACCCGGACCGGGTCGGTATCGCTGACGTCGATCAGGGCCGCGGACGCTGGCGACTGGAGCAGGGCGGTCAGGTGCGCGACCCCGCGCAGCCCGCCGTCGGCATCGACGGCGTGGACGGTCGTCAGCGCCTCCGGCTGCAGCGTGGTGGCCTGGCGGACCTCCTGGAGTGCCTCGGCGACGGTCGCCATCGTGGACGCGGTGACGAAGTCAAGGCCCATCCGGCCGCCGGCGCTCGTGGCGTTGTAGCTCAGCAGGGCAAGCACCTTGGCCCGCTGCCCGGCGGGCAGCAGGTCAAGGACCGGCTGCCGGCGCCGCTGCGGCAGCTCAGCGACCGCGTCGGCGGCGTCGTCCGCGCGCATCCGGGACAGCACATCGGCGATGTCAGGATTGGAGCGGGCACCGAGCAGCCGGCTGGCCTGATCTTCCTCGAGCTCCTCGAAGACGTCGGCCTCCAGCTCTGGGTCGGCGTGCACGTGGCCGAGGATCTCGGTCTTCTCGTCCCGCGATGCCTCCTCGAGCAGATCGGCGATCTGGGCGGGCTTGAGCTTGCGGATCCGGGCGAACGGCCCGCGCAGCAGTGCGCTTCCGGCATGCCCGATCAGCCACTCGAAGTCATGCCAGTCCCTGAACTGGCCTTCCCCCCGGGCCGCCCGCGGCCCGAGCAGGCCGAACAGGCGGCGCCGCAGCCGCGTGTCCACCCCGGCAAGCACCCAGCCGTCGTCGTCCCTGACCAGCTCAAGGTCGGCCGCCCTGACCAGACGGGCGTTGGCCACGTCAATCAGCCGGTGCCCGAGCACGTCGGCCCGCAGCAGGACCTCGCCATCACGCCGGTCGAAGCGCCGCAGGTCCAGCCGGGCGCTGGTCAGCCGCAGGGGAGTGGCCTGCGGGTCGCTGACCTGCTCGGCGGACACGAAGACCTCCCGGCCGCCCACCGCGACCACCAGCCCGGTCACGAGCGGATAGTCCGCCCCGCTCAGCCGGACAATCACGTCGGACAGCCGTCCGAAAGATTCCCCGCTGCGATCGGCCACCGGCCGCCTGAGCAGCTCGGACAACCGCAGCCTGGCCCCGTGCTCAGTCGTGGTGCCCGGCCCGGCTGAGCCGGACGCTGGTCTCCTTGGCATCTCCAGTCCCCCTCGCCCCGATCCTGGATGCTTCCCCGCGGCGACCGAGGGCTACCACCTGTCAGGTTGACCGCCCGCGGCTTAGTGGCGGGCGGGCGGCGCGGGGAAGCCCCCGACGGCGGCCTCGTAGGCCCGGGCGACGCGCAAGGTCGCGGCGTCGGCTAGCTGGCCTGCGACGATCATCAGCCCGACCGGCAGGCCGCACGACAGCCCCGCGGGCACCGTGGTGGCGGGATGGCCGGTGACGTCGAACGGGCAGGTGTTGGGCATCAGGCCGGCCGTGATGGCCATCACTTCCTGCGGGCTGGTGCCGCCCGAGGGCATGTCGAACGCGACGACCGGCAGCGTGGGAAGGACCAGAACGTCGACGTCCCTCAGTGCCGCGTCGTAGGCGGCGGCAAGGTCCAGTGCGAGGTTCCTGGCCATGGCGTAGTAGCGGTTCCCGTGCCGGTCGAGGTTGTACCGGCCGAGGATCGTGGTCATCTTGAGCGTGACCGACATCGCGGCGGCATGCTCGGCCCGGCCGCGGGCGAAGTGCTCGATGAGCTCGGTGTCATAAAGGCCGGGCACGTTCATGCCGTAGCCGTAGCCGTCGAGCATCTGGCCGAACGCCCCGTCGGTCCCGATCACGCCCCACAGGTGCACCCCGTCCCGGTGCGAAGGGATGCTGACCTGGCGTACGTCCGCTCCGGCCGCGCGCAGGACCTCGATGGCCGTGCGGACCGCGTCGTCGACCCCCGGCTGCGACAGGGCACCAGGCCATGCGTGGGCTTGTGCCCGACCGTCCCGCAAAACGAGCTGGGGATGCGGATCGAGCCCGCCTGGTCCCCGCCGAGCGCCATGTCCACATCGCCCGCGGCGACCAGGGCGGCGCTGCCGCTCGAGGATCCGCCGGTGGACTTCGACCGGTCCCAGGGGTTGCGGACCGGCCCGGTCCGCGCGGTATGGCTGCCTCCGTCGAAGGGCGATGTCGTCATTGGACGGGGGCGTGACCGGCACCGGCGTCTCCTCTGCTGCCCGGCAGGCTCGTGCCTGAGTGCCCCCATAATGGCCTATTTGCCCTCAGCGCACGCGCGCCATGTCGTTGACCCAGTAGCCGCCCCTCCCGCTGCCATCGCCAGCTCAGCCTCCAGCGTCGGCCGACATCAGGAACACGGTGTCGCCCGTGGCCAGTGGTGCTTGCGGGTCGCAGGTGATCTGGTCGCCGTTCAGTGCCGCCGTGACGTGCCGGCCCAGCGTGAGGCCGACCGCGCTCGCCGCGGCGCCCACGGTGGCCGCGCGTACCGGCCGCGGGCCGCGGCCGCCGCTGCCCTGGGCGAGGACACCGAAGAGCTGCACGGTGACCTCGGGGGCCGGCCGGGCGCGCGCGGCCTCGTAGTCGGCGGGCTCGTTCACGTTGACCACCGAGTCGAGGTCAGGGTCGAGTGCGGCGAGCACCGGGTCCGCCCGCAGCGCCGTCTCGTCCAGCCGTTCAAGCCGGCCCTCCTCGAACAGGAAGGCGGGCCGCAGCCGGTCCGCCGCGACCAGCCGCTCGGCCGCGTCGGCCAGCGATACACGGTAGGCGGCGGCCAGCGGCTGCTGGTGCCCGCGAGCCACCGGCAGCGCGACGTCGGCATCGTCTCGTTCTGCCAGGAAGCGCAGTACCCGCCGGACGAACGCCGGGTGCAGGAACGGCAGGTCCGTTGAGCAGATGAACGCGGCCTCCGCCTGCCCGCGCAGCGCCGCAAGCCCGGCGGCGATCCCCTGGACAGGTCCCCTGCCCTGGTGCGGGTCCTCGACCACGATGACGCCCCGGGGCAGGGCGGGAAGATCCTGGCCGGCCGCGCGCACGACGACGACGGGGCCACTGGTGGCGCGGGCCACGATCCCGGCCGTCCGGTGGAGCAGGGTCGACCCGTGCCACTCGAGCGCCGCCTTGGGCGTGCCCATCCGCGAGGAGCGCCCGCCGGCCAGCACCACACCAGCGCAAGCCATCACTGGCCCATCGTAACCGCCGCTCGGCGGCCTGGTTAGCGCGTGACTGCCCTGACCGCGGCATCGAGGGCGGCGGGCACGTCGGCGACCAGCGTGTGCTGGTGCTCGGCGACGATTCGCCGCCCGGCCACCACCACGTCACGGACATCGGCCGCCGACGCGGCGAAGACGAGTTGCTCGAGCATGGTCGCGGGCTCGGTCCCGGCCAGCCGCACCGAGTCAAGGCTGATCGTGACGAAGTCGGCGAGCGCGCCGGCGGCCAGGCGGCCGGCCTCGGGCCAGCCGAGGGATGCGTGGCCGTCCGCGGTTGCCGCCCCCAGCAGGTCGCTCGCGCCCCAGTGCCCGCGCCGCTCGGTCCGCAGCCGCTCGTCCAGCTCGACCGCCCGGGCCTCCTCGAGGATGTCGACGACCGCGTTGCTGTCGCTGCCCAGGGCCAGCGCGCATCCGGCGCTGGCCAGCCGCCGGGCCGGCCCGATGCCATCGGCGAGGTCACGCTCGGTGGTCGGAGTCATGCAGATGGTCGTCGTGGAGCCGGAGAGCGCGGCGACGTCGTCCGCTGTCAGGTGGGTCGCGTGCACCGCCGATGACTGCGGCCCGAGCGCCTGGTGCTCCTCGAGCAGGCGCGCCGGAGTGCGCCCGTAGGCGGCCAGGCAGGCCTCGTTCTCGGCCCGCTGCTCCGACAGGTGGAAGTGCAGCGGCGCCTGCTGCTGGCGGGACCAGGCGGCCACCACCGCGATGGCCTGCGGGGGGACCGCCCGCACCGAGTGAATGGCGGCGCCTATCTTCGCGTGCGGCGCCGGGCGCAGCTCGGAGACCCGGCCCGCCCAGCCGTCCGCGTCGCCGTCGCCAAAGCGCAGTTGCGGGCCCTGGAGCGGCGCGCCCACGCCGCCGTCCAGGTAGCAGGCGTCGAGCAGGGTGATGCGGATCCCGGCCGACTGCGCCGCGGCGATGAGCGCCTCGCCCATCGCGTTGCGGTCGCGGTAGCCCGCCCCGGCCGGGCCGTGGTGGAGGTAGTGGAACTCGCCGACGCAGGAGATGCCGGCCAGCGCCATCTCGGCATACAGCGCCCGCGCCAGCTCGTAGTAGGAGTCAGGGGTGAGGCGCTCGGCGACGCCGTACATGTCCTCGCGCCAGGTCCAGAACGTGCCGCCCCCGCGGTGCGTCCGCCCGCGCAGTGCCCGGTGGAAGGCGTGGCAATGAGCATTGGCCATCCCCGGCACGGTTACCCCGGCCAGGTGGACCGCGTCCGCCGGGCGGTCCGCGCCGGCCCGCACCGCGCTGATCCGCTCGGCGTCCACGTCCAGCAGCACGCGCTCGGCGACCCGGTCGCCGCCCAGCCAGGCGTAGTCGGCGAAGTACCGCGTCAGGCCCACGCTGGCCTCCCGGGCCTGGCGGTCAGCGCGCGTCCCGGCTGCGCTCGGATCCCTCTTGACATGCATATATTCATACAAGAAAGTATTGTATGAATCTAGTCATCTAGGCAGGGAACCGGACGATGCAGCCAACCGAGGACCTCGACGTCACGCCGGACGTCCGGCGCTGGCTCGGCCTGCTGTTCGCCGAGCACCGGCTCTCGCCCGCGCACCGGCAGATTGCCCGTTTCCTGGTCGAGCATCCCGACGAGGCGGTCTACCTCACCAGCAGCGAGCTGGCACAGCGCGCGCAGGTCAGCCAGCCGTCCGTGACCCGCTTCGCGGTGGCCCTTGGCTTCAGTGGCTACCCGGAGCTGCGCGGCGAGGTCAGGTCCCGGCTGCTGAGGGAGACGTCTCCAGCCACGGCCACCGGGACAAGCGGCGCCTGGCAGCGCGCGATCGCGGCGGATGTGCTGAACCTGCAGCAGCTGGCCTCCGGCCCGTGGTCCGCCGACCGGCTGGAGCGGATCGGGCGCGATCTCGCCGCGTCCCGGCCCCTTCCCGTGCTCGGCCTGCGGGTGTCGCGGCCCCTGGCCGAGATGTTCGTCTACTTCGCCCGCAAGGTCCATCCGGACGTCCGGATGGTCCCGGCCGGATCCGAGGGTGACGACACCCTGGCCCGGGCCAGGGAAGCCGGGGCCACCTGGCTGCTTGCCTTCGGCCTACCCCGGTATCCCAGCCAGCTGCTCGCCACCATGCAGTGGGCCCGCGCGCTCGGGCTGCGCGTGGCGCTGCTCACAGACAGCCCGGTGAGCCCGCTCGCCGAGGAGGCCGACGACCTGCTCGCCGCGCCTGTCCATACCGAGCTGACCTTCGATTCCCTCGTGGGGCCGCTCGCACTGACGATGGGGCTGCTCCAGGTCCTCGTCGACGCCCAGCCAGCCGACGCCCAGCGCCGGCTGGACGAATTCGACCAGTACGCGGCCGACCGCCGCATGTTCCTCACCTGATCAACCGCCCTACCCGCCAAGCTCTTTTTGGAAGGGCAATGCAATGACCAACACCAACAGCCCGTCAGGGCCAGCGCAGGCATTCAAGGTCGAGCGCCGCACGATCGAGTTCATACCGGACAGCGAGCGACATGGCAGCCCGCGCTCCCTGTTCTTCATCTGGTTCGCCTCCAACATGCAGATCACGACGGTGGTCACCGGGGCGCTCGGCGTGATCCTGGGCCTGTCGCTGCCCTGGGCGCTGCTCGCGCTGCTGATCGGCAACGTCGTCGGCGCGGTGTTCATGGCCGGGCACTCGGCCCAGGGGCCGAAGCTGGGCATCCCCCAGATGATCCAGAGCCGGGCGCAGTTCGGCTTCTACGGCGCGATCCTGCCGCTGGTGCTCGTCCTGGTGATGTACCTCGGCTTCTTCGCCAGCAGCGGGGTGCTCGGTGGCAGCGCCCTCGCCTCCTGGACCGGGCTGAACGTCAACGTGGCGATCATCGTGGTGTCGGCGGTGTGCCTGGTGCTCGCCGTGTACGGCTATCAGCTCATCCACCAGTTCGAGCGCATCGCCAGCGTGATCAGCGGCGTCGGGTTCCTGGTGCTCACCATCCGCCTGCTCACCGAGCACAGCATCCACTCGGTATGGGTCACGAGCGGGTTCAATGGCGGCACCTTCCTGCTGACGATCGCGATCGCCGCCACCTGGCAGATCACCTACGCACCGTACGTAGCAGACTACTCACGGTACCTGCCGAAGACCACGTCGATCCGGTCCTGCTTCTGGTGGACCTACAGCGGGTCGGTGATCGGCTCGGTCTGGATGATGTGGTTCGGCTCAGCCGCCGCGGCCCTCGCGTCCAAGGCGTTCAACGGCGGGTCCACCGGCTTCGTCGTCGGCCTCGCGTTCTCTGGCACCTCCGGCCTCTTCTACCTTGTCATCCTGCTCGGCGTGATCGCGATCAACGTGCTCAACCTGTACGGCGCCTTCATGTCGACGACCACCACCGTGACCGCCCTCGGGCGATTCAAGATGCAGCGCGGCGCCCGGCTCGGGTTCGTGGCGGTGGCGGCGGTGGCCGGGACGGTGATCGCCGTGGTCGGCCGGATGAACTTCGTGCCGAACTACACCAACTTCATCCTCTTCCTGGCCTACTTCCTCGTCCCGTGGACCGCCGTCAACCTCGTCGACTTCTACTATGTACGGCACCAGCAGTTCGACATCGACGCCATCTTCAACCCCAAGGGCCGCTACGGCCGGGTGAGCTGGCGGGCCATGATCGCCTACCTGGTCGGGGTCGCGGTTGAGGTCCCGTTCATGAGCACCACCTTCTACACCGGGCCGATGGTCTCCCACCTCGGCGGGGCGGACATCTCCTGGATCATCGGGCTGATCGTCAGCGCGGTCATCTACTTCGTCCTCGGCCGGGCCATGGCCCAGGCCCCGGACCAGGTCGCACCAGTCGCTACTGAGCAAGGAGTCGCACCATGACAACGACATCTGGCCCGCGCCCGGTGCGGGCGGCCCGGGGCACGGAGCTGTCCTGCCTGGGCTGGCAGCAGGAAGCCGCCTTGCGGATGCTGCAGAACAACCTGGACCCCGAGGTCGCCGAGCGCCCCGACGACCTCGTCGTCTACGGCGGCACCGGGAAGGCCGCGAGGGACTGGGCCTCCTTCGACGCGATCGCGCGCACGCTGCGCACGCTGCGGGGCGACGAGACGCTGCTGGTGCAGTCGGGCAAGCCCGTCGGAGTGCTCACCACCCACGAGTGGGCACCCCGGGTGCTGCTGGCCAATTCCAACCTGGTCGGCGACTGGGCCACCTGGGATGAGTTCCGCCGGCTCGAGGCGCTCGGGCTGACCATGTACGGGCAGATGACCGCGGGATCGTGGATCTACATCGGCAGCCAGGGGATCCTGCAGGGGACGTATGAGACGTTCGCCGCGGTCGCCGCGAAGAGGTTCGGCGGCGACCTGGGCGGCACGATCACGCTCACCAGCGGCCTCGGCGGCATGGGCGGCGCCCAGCCGCTGGCGGTGACGATGGCGGGCGGCGTCGCGATCTGCGTGGAATGCGACCCGGCCCGGATCACCAGGCGGATCGAGCATGGCTACCTGGACGTCCAGGCCGCCGACATCGATGACGCGCTGCGGCAGGCGATCGCGGCCCGCGACAGCCGTCGCCCGCTGTCCATCGGCCTGCTCGGCAACGCCGCTGAGGTGGTGCCGCAGCTGCTGGCGATGGGCGCGCCGATCGACGTCGTCACCGACCAGACCTCGGCCCACGACCCGCTGTCCTACCTGCCGGCCGGGGTCGCGTTCGAGGACTGGCGCCAGTTCGCCGCAGCCAAGCCGCAGGAGTTCATTGCTCGTGCCCGGGAGTCGATGGCCCGCCACGTGGCGGCGATGGTCGGATTCGCCGGCGCGGGCGCGGAGGTCTTCGACTACGGCAACTCGATCAGGGCCGAGGCCAAGCTGGGCGGTTACGAGCGAGCGTTCGAGTTCCCCGGCTTCGTGCCCGCCTACATCCGGCCGCTGTTCAGCGAGGGCAAGGGCCCGTTCCGGTGGGCGGCACTGTCGGGGGACCCGGCCGACATCGCCGCGACCGACCGCGCCGTGCTTGACCTGTTTCCCCAGAACGAGTCGCTGGCCCGCTGGATGCGGATGGCGGCAGAGAAGGTCCACTTCCAGGGCCTGCCGGCCCGCATCTGCTGGCTCGGCTACGGCGAACGGGACAAGGCCGGCGTCCGGTTCAACGAGCTGGTCGCGTCGGGTGAGGTGTCGGCCCCGATCGTGATCGGCCGCGACCACCTGGACAGCGGGTCGGTCGCGTCGCCCTACCGGGAGACCGAGGCAATGGCCGACGGGTCGGACGCGATCGCGGACTGGCCGCTGCTCAACGCCATGGTCAACGTCGCCTCGGGTGCCTCGTGGGTGTCGATCCACCACGGTGGCGGCGTCGGCATCGGGCGGTCCATCCACGCCGGCCAGGTCTGCGTGGCCGACGGCACCGAGCTGGCCGCCCAGAAGCTCGAGCGGGTGCTGACCAACGACCCGGGCATGGGCGTCATCAGGCACGTCGACGCCGGCTACGACCGGGCGGCCGAGGTGGCCGCCGAGCGCGGCGTCCGGGTGCCGATGGCGGAGCAGGCGTGAGCCCGACCGGGGAGCGGTTCGCCCGCGACTGGGCCTCGCTGGCGGCCATAGGCCGCCACGAGGCCAGCCGCGGCTACCGGCGGTACGCCTGGACCAGCGTCGACCTGGAGCTGCGGGCCTGGTTCGCCGACCAGGCCCGGCAGCGCGGCATGGCCTGCGAGCAGGACCGTAACGGCAACCAGTGGGCCTGGTGGGGCGATCCCGGTCCTGAAGCGATAGTCACGGGCAGCCACCTGGACAGCGTCCCCGATGGCGGGGCCTACGACGGCCCGCTCGGCGTGCTGTCCGGCTTCCTGGCCATCGATGAGCTCCGGCGGCGCGGGATACAGCCGGCCCGGCCGGTGGCCGTCGCCTGCTTCGCCGACGAGGAGGGCGCCCGATTCGGGGTCGCCTGCGTCGGCAGCCGCCTGCTGGCCGGCACGCTCGATCCCGATACCGCGCGCGGACTGCGCGACGGCGAGGGGTTCACGCTCGCCGAGGCGATGCGGCGCGCGGGCACGGACCCGGCCGCGATCGGCGCGGACGCCGACGCGCTCGGGCGGATCGGCGCCTTTGTCGAGCTGCACGTCGAGCAGGGCCGCGGCCTTGACGTGCCCGTCGGGGTCGCGACGGGCATCTGGCCGCACGGCCGGTGGCGGCTGCGGCTGCGCGGCGAGGCCAACCACGCGGGCACCACCCGGCTGGCCGACCGGCGCGACCCGATGCTGCCCTACGCCGCCGCGGTACTAGCGGCCAGGGAGGTGGCGGACCGGGCGGGCGCGCTCGCCACCTTCGGCAAGGTCACGGTCATTCCAGGCGGAACGAATGCCATTGCGTCGGCCGTTGACGGCTGGCTGGATGCCCGGGCGGCCGACGAGGCCACCCTGTCGGCGGTGGTTGAGGAGATCGACGCCGCGGCCCGCCTGGCGGCGGCGGCCCACGGCGTCGACGTGGAGGTCACCACGGAGTCCTGGACGCCAGCGGTGTCGTTCGACGCTGCGCTGGCCGACCGGGTGGCCGCCGCGGCCGGCGGCCTTCCCGCGCTGCCGACCGGCGCCGGCCACGACGCCGGCATCCTGTCGGCCCAGGTGCCGACCGCGATGCTCTTCGTCCGCAACCCGACAGGGATCAGCCACAGCCCGGCCGAGTTCGCCGAGGCCGCCGACTGCCTGGCCGGCATCCACGTGCTCAGCGCTGTCCTTGAGGACCTGGCCTGCCGGTAGCGCCTCCCGTACGGTAAACGCATGCGCCTGCTGCGAACCCCGGAAGAACGCTTCTCTGGCCTGCCTGACTTCACCTACCCGGCACAGTACGCCGAGGTTCCCGCCGCCGACGGCGGGCCCGCCCTGCGGATCGGCTACGTGGCGGACGGGCCGGCCGACGGCCCGGTGGTCCTGCTGCTGCACGGCGAGCCGAGCTGGTCGTTCCTGTACCGCAGCCTGCTGCCGGTGCTGGCCGGGGCGGGCCTGCGGGCCATCGCGCCTGACCTGCCGGGGTTCGGCCGCTCGGACAAGCCCGCCGAGGCTGGCGATCACAGCTACGCCAGGCACGTGGAGTGGATGCGGGCGTTCGCCTTCGACGCTCTTGATCTGCGCGGCGTCACGCTCGTCGGGCAGGACTGGGGCGGGCTGATCGGGCTGCGGCTGGTCGCCGAGCACCCGGACCGGTTCGCCGCCGTGGTCGCCGCCAACACCGGGCTGCCGACCGGCGACCAGGACATGCCCGCCGTCTGGTGGTCGTTCCGCCAGGCCGTGGAGCGGGCCCAGGTCCTCGACATCGGCCGGTTCGTCCAGAGCGGCTGCCGCCGGGCGCTGGCCCCGGCCGAGCGGGTCGCCTACGACGCCCCATTCCCTGACGAGGCCTACAAGGCCGGCCCGCGCGCGATGCCGCTGCTGGTGCCGACCCGCCCCGACGATCCGGCCAGCGCGGCCAACCGGGCCGCGTGGCAGGCCCTCGCCCGCTGGGACAAGCCATTCCTGTGCGCCTTCTCCGACGGTGATCCCATCACCGGCGCGATGGCCCCGGTCCTGCAGGCGGCCGTGCCCGGCGCGGCGCACCGCCAGCATCCGGTCATCGCCGGGGCCGGCCACTTCCTGCAGGAGGACGCCGGGCTCCAGCTGGCAGGCGAGATCACCCGGTTCCTCGGCGGCTAGGGCCTGTCCTGTCGATCATGTGAGCCAGATGATGGCTGAGATGAGGACGAGGCTGGCTCGGTAGAGGGCGGCTCGCTTGGCGTAGCGGGTGGCGAGGTCGCGCCATTGCTTGAGGCGGTTGAAGCAGCGCTCCACGAGGTTGCGCTGCTTGTACGCCTCCTTGTCGAAGTCCGGTGGCCTGCCGCCGTAGCTGCCCCTGGCTGCGCGGCGGGCCTTGTGGTCGCGGCGCTCGGGGATGGCGTGCCGGATGCCCCGGCGGCGCAGCGCCGCGCGGGTGGAGTCATGGGCGTATCCCCTGTCCGCCAGCAGCAGGGCGGGGCGCTTGCGCGGCCGGCCGCCGCGTGGCCCGGCGACCGAGATCGCGTCCAGGGCCGGCAGCAGGAACGGGTTGTCCCCGGCCTGGCCGGGGCTGAGCAAGATGGCCAGTGGCCTGCCCCTGCCGTCGGCGGCCAGGTGGATCTTGGTGCTCAGGCCGCCCCGGGACCGGCCGATGGCCTCCCCGGCCTGAGCCGGGACGAGGGCGCCCCCTAATTTCCGGGCGCCAGCGGCATGCTGGTGCGCCCGGACCACCGTCGAGTCGACCGAGATGACCCACTCCACCGGCTGCCCGTCCTCCCTGACCTGCGCGGCGGCCAGGATCTTGTCCCAGGTCCCGTCGGCGGCCCACCGGCGCAGCCGCTCGTGGCAGGTCTTCCACGGCCCGTACCGCCCGGGCAGGTCCCGCCACGGCGCCCCGGTCCGCAGCTTCCACAAGATCCCGTTGATCACCTGCCGGTGATCGCGCCACCGGCCGTTGCGCCGCCCCGGCGGCGGCAGCAGCGGCCCGATCGCCGCCCACGCCTTATCCGTCAGCTCTCCCCGTCCAACCATGAACCCATAGTGACCTATAAGTCACCACCAAGCCGAGACCAACCAAAGATCGGAAGGACACGGCCTAGGCACCGAAACGCAGCAGAGCATGCAACTGACGGGGTGTCGGGCCGACACACGATCGGGACAAACACGCTAGTCAAGCTGGGTGGGGCGGCTCGGGATCGAACCGAGGACCGGCGGATCCGTGGTCTGTCTAGCCCTTGGAGCACGGGCAGGCCTCCGGCCGCGTAGCCCATGCCTTGGGACCGCCCTCGTGGGGCCGTAGGCCACAAAGGCGCGACCCGCTACCGCGTAGGTCAGCGCGGGTAGCCAAGTAGGGGCAGGTAGCGGCAATCGGCGTTTCCCGAAGTGGCGTGAGGCGATGTTGCTCATCGTCCCACTCGTCACACCCGTTGTTACCTTCTTGGTGATGGATCGCCATTCTGGCAGGCCATTCGATCCGGTCCCGCCCGCGATCGGAGGAGTCTGGCTGGCTGCAGTTGCGTGGGTTGGCCTACGCATGAGGCAACGGAGCCTTCGCCGACGACAGTGATCCGTGCCAGACGCGCCTCTCAGGCAACCTCTTCGCTCGACTCGATGAACTCGGCGCGGGTCAGCGTTCGTTGCCCGCCCTGAGCCAGGCGATGTAGCCGGCGGCTGCGCGGACGGTGCCGTACTCCGGCTCGAACCCGGTGTCCTGGCGGAGCCGGGTGACGTCAAGAGCGGCGCCTGGCCGGGAGGCGCCGGCCGGGAGGTCGAGCTCGGCTTCGGGCACGGCTTCGCGGATGGCTGCGATCACCTCCGCGTTCGTGGTCACCCGCCCGGACGCGATGTTGTAGGTGCGGTGCTGGAGATGCCCGGCGAGCTGGATCAGGGCTATCGCGCGGCCGGTGTCCTTGACGTAGCACAGGTCGAGCCCGTCGCCGAGGT
>Ga0335072_10002653_pt1 | contig 27547 bp, 25 predicted proteins | sample Lox_Sample_21_FD_206725 | JGI IMG/M metagenome (GOLD analysis project Ga0335072, IMG submission 206725) | Soil microbial communities from Loxahatchee National Wildlife Refuge, Florida, United States - Lox_Sample_2.1 | ecosystem: Environmental > Terrestrial > Soil > Wetlands | place: USA... | reverse complement strand
AAGCCGACCCACAGGAACACCATGATCCCGATCGCGGTCAGGAACCCATCCAGTGACGGCTTGAGGTCGCCGAACGTCGAGGCCCCGGCCGGCCTGCCGTGCTTGACCAGGTAGGCGATGAACAGCACGGCGAAGATGGCGACAACAGCCATCTTCACGAACGTGCCGATGTTCGGGCCCCACTTCCCGATCCGGAACGCGATGATCGCGATGGCTACGGTCACCCAGATGAATGCGAGGCCGACCACGATCTCCCAGGCAGTGCTCATCGGCTTGCTCAGTATGAACGCGTTGATCGACTCGATGGTGGCAGCGGTAAGAGTCCCGCCCACCCACAGCGGGTTGGACAGCCAGTACAGGATTGCGGTAACAGCGCCGGCCGGCCGGCCGAAGGCCATCCGCGCCCATTCGTACGGGCCGCCCTCGACCGGGAACGCAGAGCCAAGCTCGGCGGTGAGCATGCCGTACGGGATCAGGAAGATCACCAGGGAGATGACGAGCCAGGTGATGGCCTGTGCGCCGGCTTCTGCCGCCTGCGCCACGCTATCGAGGCCGACGATCGCACATGCAGTGAACAACACCAAGTCGAGCCGACCGAGCACGCGGCGCAGCTTGGCCTTCTCCTGGACGACAAGAGATCCGTCGTAGGTGACATCAGCAGCGGCCATCGTTTGCTCCTCGCTAGCGGGGCCGTGCGGGCACAAACACTCTTATGTGACTGTAGAGCGCGGCCCAGGTGCAGACCAGATCATCACCGGCAGAATCGTGAACGTCAGTCGCGTGCGATCGGGGCGATGTTCGCGCCCGCTGCTGCTTGCAAGTCGGCCGGCGCCAGCTCAATTTCCATTCCCCGCTGACCCGCACTGCAGAAGACAGTGGAGTATCGGAGCGCGCTCTCGTCAATGACTACCGGCAGCGGCCTGCGGAGCCCGAGTGGCGCGATGCCGCCCGTTACGTAGCCTGATGCCTTTTCTGCTTGAGCTGGATCCGCCATGGCTGCCTTCTTGCCGCCCGCCGCATCGGCGAGCGCCTTCAGGTCGAGGCTGCCCGACACCGGCACGACCGCCACTGTCAGCTGCCCGTCGACATCAGCGATCAGCGTCTTAAACACCCGCGCAGCTGGGACGCCGAGCGCCTCGGTGGCCTCCTGCCCGAAGGAGGGATGCCGCGGGTCGTGCTCATAACGATGGATGGAGTGCGCGATGCCGAGCTTGGCGAGCAGCTGCGTCGCCCTCGTTCCGCCGTGGCCTGCCACAATCGCGAGCCTAGTGCCCGCCTGGAACGGCCGGCCGTAAGACTAGAGCGGTGACCGCCTGGGTGCTGCACGTCGACCTCGATCAGTTCATCGCGGCTGTCGAGGTGCTGCGGCGACCGGAGCTTGCAGGCCAGCCGATCGTCGTCGGCGGCGACGGTGACCCCGCCAAGCGCGGGGTGGTGGCGACCGCGTCCTACGAGGCGCGCGCGTTCGGCGTGCATTCCGGGCTGCCACTGCGGACCGCGGCTCGGCGTTGCCCTGACTGCGTGTTCCTCCCGGTGGACCGCGCCACGTACGAGGCAGCGTCGGATGAGGTCATGGCGACCCTGCGCAGCTTCGGCGCGGTGACCGAAGTGATGGGCTGGGACGAGGCGTTCCTCGCCGTAGACACCGACGATCCCGAGGGCTTCGCGCGGCAGATACAGGAGCGCATCAGGTCCGCCACGCTACTCGACAGCACCGTCGGCATCGGCGAGAACAAGCTGCAGGCCAAGCTGGCTACTGGTTTCGGCAAGCCGGCCGGTGTTTACCGGCTGACACACCAGACCTGGTTTGAGGTCCTCGGCGGCGAGCCGGTCAGCGCGCTGTGGGGTGTCGGCGGCAAGACAGCCGCGAAGCTGGCCGAACTGGGCATCCGAACGGTGTCCGAACTGGCCGCTGCAGATGTCGCGCTGGTTGCCGGACGGTTCGGCCCGACGATCGGGCCGTGGCTGGTGCAGACGGCCCGCGGCCTTGACCCGTCCGCGGTGTCCGCCGAGCCGTACCTGCCGCGGTCCCGCGGCCGTGAGGTCACCTTCCAGCGCGACATCGAAGACTGGGAACAGGTACAGGCAGAGATCGCGGCGCTCGCCCGGCGAGTCGCCCGCGACGTCGAGGCTGAGGGCAGGCCCGCGGTCCGGGTGGTAGTGAAAGTCCGCTATAAGCCGTTCTTCACCAGTACCCATGGCGTACCGCTAGCCGGGACGGGCGCCGCAGCCATCGAAGCGGCGGCACTGGCAGCGCTTGAGCTGTTCACCGGCAGGCGGCCGGTTCGGCTGCTGGGCGTTCGCGCCGAGTTCGCCGCGGACTGATCTCAGCATCCCAGCGGCCTTTTGGCGTCGCGGTGTCACGGCACGGCGGGGTACCTCGTCTCAGAGGCTGATCGAACATCGCAGTCCGATCGGATGAGGACCGAGCAGAGCGCAACCACCCGGAGCGCCACCAAGCTGGATGGGCTGCGCGCAACGGGCGCACAGCCGCTGGTCGTCGACGGCCTGGACGCAGCCGCCGTCGGCGCTGCAGTCGCGCGAGCCGAGCCCGACGTGATCGTGCGCGAGATGACGGCAATCCCGGCCAATATGAACATCCGCAAGTTCGGGGAGACCTTCGCTGTCACAAACGAGCTGCGCACAGCCGGGCTTGATCACCTGCTGGCCGCAGCGAAGGCGCAGGGCGTCCGGCGGTTCATCGCCCAGAGTTATGGCGGCTGGCCGAACATCCGCGCCGGCGGACCGGTGAAGACCGAGGACGACCCGCTTGACCCCAACCCGCCAGCGGCGATGCGGGCCACGCTCGACGCCATCCGGTATCTGGAGCACTCGGTCGCGACGGCGGCCCCAGAAGGGCTGGTACTGCGGTACGGCAGCCTCTACGGCCCAGGCTCTTCGGAGGCGTTCGTGCAACTGCTGAAGCGCCGCCAGGTGCCGATGATCGGTAACGGTGCTGGCATCTGGTCGTTCCTGCACGTAACTGATGCCGCCGGCGCGACGGTCGCCGCAGTGCAGGGCGGCGCGCCAGGCATCTATAACATCGTCGATGACGAGCCTGCCGCAGTAGCGCAGTGGCTGCCGGCGCTGGCCAGCGCTGCAGGCGCCCGGAGGCCTCTGCGCGTGCCGACCTGGATCGGCCGGCTCGCCACTGGAGCCGCGGCGGTGTCGATGATGACGCAGATCCGCGGCTGCTCCAACGCCAAGGCCAAGCGAGAGCTGGGCTGGGAGCTGGTCTGGCCGAGCTGGCGGGACGGCTTCGCGCACGGGCTCGCGCACGCCTACCCCGCTGATCGCTCACTCCCCGCCGGTCAGTCTGTCCCATCCGGTCCGGCAGCCAGTTGACCGAGGCAAGGCAGAACTGAGACAAGGTAGAACAGTGGGCAGCGACCATGCGGGACCCGAGGCGGGCTCGGACATGGCCGCTGTCTACGAGGAACTGCGGCCGCTGCTGTTCTCTGTCTTACGTCGGCGACTGGCTTCCAGAGCCGCTGCTCACCGGACCCGCGCCGCTCGCCCAGCTGGCCGCAGACCCGGCGGCTCTGGCGGAGCAAGCCGACTCGCTGTCGATGGCTTTCCTGCTGCTGCTTGAGCGGCTAACGCCGCTGGAGCGGGCGGTATTGCTGCTGCACGACGTGTTCAGCTATGAATACTCCGAGACTGCCCGCATCGTTGGCCGCAGTCCGGCCGCCTGCCGTCAGCTCGTCCACCGGGCCAGGCAGCATATCGAGGCCGAGCGGCCGCGGTTCGACGTGGCGGCCAGCGAGCGGGCTGAGCTAGCCGACCGGTTCTTTGCTGCCGTTGGCAACGGCGACATGGACGGCCTGCTCAGCTTGCTAGCCGCCGATGTCGAGGTGCACGGCGACAGCGGCGGCGTGCCCCCGTTCTGGCGCAAGCCGATCGTCGGGCGGGATCATGTCGCCTCACTGATGGCCGCGCTCGGCAACCAGCTGCGCCACAGGCACGCATCGCTCCGGATCGCTGAGATCAACGGGCAGCCAGGCGCGCTCGCCCTCGCCCCGGACGGCGGCCTCATCTGCGTGTTCAGCATCGACATCTGCGACGGCCAGATCCAGACCGTCAGGTCGGTCATCAGCAGGCCCAAGCTCCGGCATCTGGGCCCGCTCACCGACCTTGCCGAGCTGCAGCGACAGCGGCGGGGTGACCGCTAGCCCGCGGCGCCCAATCGAGGGGGCTCCGCGGCGGCCCTGTATCAGTGCGCTAATCTGCCCGCGCGCGTGCGGTGTTGACCGGCGCACTGGGGCACGAGGAGAAACATGGTCGTTCCGCTGGCCGCGCGCTACGCAGCCGCCGCCATCGGCGTTGTCCTGGTTGCCACGTCGGCGGGCAGCGTGATCGGCACCCTGATCGTGCCGCGCTCGGTGGCCAGCTGGCTGACAACGCGCGTCGACCAGCTGGTCAACGCTGTATACGTGCTGATCACGCAGCACATACGCGGTTTCCGCCTGCGCGACCGGATCCTGGCTACCCAGGCCGCTGTCTTGCTGTTGGCCCAGATTGCCGCCTGGCTGGGGATGTTCTTCCTCGGCTTCTCGCTGATTCTCTGGCCGATGATCCACGCGAGCATCACGACCGCTTTCGGCACCGCTGGGCCAGCGCTGTGGGAGATCGGGTCGGACCGGGCCAAGGGCGCCCCTCAGCAGGCCATTCTTGATTTCGCCTCGCTCGTCGGCATCATCACCGTCACGCTTCAGATCGCCTACCTGCCGACCCTGTACTCGGCGTTCAACCGCCGGGAGAACGAGATAGCGCTGCTGAACGCGAGGGGAGGCGTCCCAAGCTGGGGACCCGAACTGCTCGCGCGCACGCATTACGCACTCGGTTCCGGCGTCTCCACCGTGAACACGCTGCCCGACTTGTACGCGAACTGGGAGCGATGGGCCGCCGACGTCGGCGAGAGCCACACCACGTACCTGCCGCTGGTCAGGTTCCGGTCACCGAAGCCACTGTCGTCGTGGGTGACCTCGCTGCTCGCTGTGCTGGACTCGGCCGCGCTGATGCTAGCCCTGAATCCATCGACCGCACCGGTGGTGCCGGCCAGGCTCTGCCTGCGGGCTGGATTCACCTGCTTCGGTGACATCGCACGGGCGATGGGATCCGACTTCCCGATGGAACCTGACCCGGCCATGGGCATCAGCCTCACCTACGAGGAGTTCCTCGACGCAATTGCCCGGCTGGAGGAGGTCGATTTCCCGATCGAGCGCAAGCCGGAGGACGCCTGGCTGGACTTTGTCGGCTGGCGGCTGAATTACGAGCAGCCGGCGTTTGCGATCGCCCGCGCGGTAGACGCGGTGCCGGCCCTTTGGTCCGGGCCGCGCCGGCGCAAAGGCCTCCAGCCGATCCCGCCGATTCGGCCGCCGCTAGGCCGCGTTGCGAACGGCGGCAAGAAGAAGCCGCCCGGGGCCCAGAAGCCAGCCGCGGGCTAGACCGCGCTGGCGGCGTCGCTCCGCGACTGAGCGAGGTCGAGATCGGTGTCGGCCTCGTCGGCATCCGCATCCGGGCGCTGCGGGCGCAGCAGTTCCGGAAGCTCGGGAAGCGGCACCAGGCCTGGCAGGTCCTCGACGGGCTCGGCTGCCGGCTCCGGGACGGGCATGCCGAGCTCCGGTTGCGGCACCCCGCCGAAGGCCGGTGACAGCACGTGTTCCGCTGCCCGTACGGTGGCCTCCCGCAGCGTGTCGCCGACCAGCCGGGCCGCGTAGGCCAGCAGGCCCTGGCGCTGCGGATCGGACTCGTCCTTGGCGGCGGCTGCCAGTTCGTCGGCCAGGCGACCCGCCAGAGACTGCGCGGTCGGCCACTGCCCGACGGCGCGCCGGGCCTCGGGCGTGACCTTGAATACGTACCAGAACCGCGCATCGCCGCCTGTGGTGGTCTTGCGGAAGTCAACGTAGGTCGGATCAAGGGCTTCCAGCGCCCTGGCCACCTCTGCTACGTCCAGTCCGGTCCTGGTCGCGACGTCAGTAACGGTGACCATGTAACTCTGCTCGAGCAGGGCGACGGTAGCGTCCAGGACCGGCAGGTCTCGGGCTACCCAGGTGTCATACACGAACTTCTGCCTAACCGGGACCTGGCCGGAGACCAGCGGGATCGACCGGGTCCCTAGATCGTCGGGTTTCGCCCCGGCACGAATATCCAGGGCCGATGTATCCGGCAGCTACGAGACTAGCGAGAATAGAGCCTGCAAGCGGCCCGATGTGGCCTTCGTCCCATCCCCGCGAGCACCGCTGACCTGGGCGCGGCCAGGAACAGCCGCCCCGCAGCCTGTTCCGCTACCGACGAGCCACGCCCACTCGCCCGGCCTGCGGCTTGCCATGCCGCAGGCGCCGCTAAGCTGTGCGCGCCCGCACTGCGGCGGGCCAGACCAGACTTGAGAGGGAAACATGAGTAACGACACCGGAGTTGAGCGGACACTGGTGCTGCTCAAGCCCGACGCCGTAGCTCGGGGCCTAATTGGGCGCGTGCTCTCGCGCTTCGAAGATCAGATGCTCAAAGTGGTCGCCAGCAAGATGGTCTGGATGGACGCTGACCTCACCCGCCGCCATTACTTCGACCTCGAAGATAGGTTCGGGCCTGCTGTCTACAACGCGATGGCGGAGTTCATGCAGAGCGGCCCGGTGCTCGCCCTGGTGCTCGAGGGCGTTGAGGCGGTTGCCTGCACGCGTAAGCTCGTCGGCTCTACCTACCCCGACCAGGCTCTGCCCGGCACCATCCGTGGCGATTTCGCGCACATGAGCCAGGCCTACGCCAACGAGCGCGGCATTGCCGTGGCCAATCTCGTGCATGCCTCCGGCAACCGGGAGGAGGCCGCGCTGGAGATCGACGTGTGGTTCTCAAAGGATGAGATCTTCGACTACTCCTCGGCCTTCGAGCGCTACCACCGGTAATCAGGCCTGAACCGCCAGGCCACACCGCACGTTCCTGGGCCGGTGGGCCGGCCATCTTGCCTCGCCACTGAGCGCAACACGACATGACCGTGCTTCGGGGTCGGCTTACCGCCGACCACGTCGAAGGAGTACGCATCTCGGTACGTAACAGGCTGGCCGCGGCAACCGCCGCCGTCGGCGTCATCACCGCTCTAGGCCTCGCGCTATCGTCCGCGGCCTTAGCGCAGCCAGCCGGACGAGCCCCCTACCTCAGTCACTTCAGCAAGATCAAGACGGTCGCCTCAACCGTGCCGCACAACGGGGACCTGAACCCGTATGGCGTCTTTCCCATCACGCGAAGCGTCGGGCGACTGCACGCGGGCAGCATCCTGGTCAGCAACTTCAACAATAAGAAGAACCAGCAGGGCACCGGCAAGACGATCGTGGAGATCAGCCCGAGTGGCCACCGGTCGCTCTTCGCTCAGATCAATCCCCGCACGCTGCCGGGCAGATGTCCAGGAGGCGTCGGACTTACCACGGCGCTCGAGGTACTGCCAGGCGGCTGGGTCGTGGTCGGCAGCACACCGTCCAGGAACGGGATGGCGGCCACCGCCAAAGCCGGGTGCCTGATCGTGCTGAACAGCAACGGCCGGGTCAGGGAAACCTTCAGCGGCCACGGCATCAACGGGCCGTGGGACGCGGCGGCCGTGGTAACCGGCCGGGGCCACGTTGCCCTCTTCGTCAGTAACGTTCTGGACGGCACGGTGGCCGCGAACGGCAAGGTCGTTCACAGGGGCAAGGTGCTGCGGCTGACGCTGCGGCTCTACCCCATCGGGCCGCCGAAGCTCGTGAGCTCGACAACCGTCGCCTCGGGATATGCCCAGCGAACCGACCCATCAGCGTTCGTGATCGGGCCGACGGGACTCGGGTTTGGCCGGCCCGACCGCCTGTACGTTGCCTCGACGCTGACCAGCCGGATCTTCGTCATCCCGAACGCGCTCACGCGCCGGGATAGTGCAGGTCCCGGCCTGCTGGTAACCGCGGGCGGGCGCCTGAACATGCCGCTCGGCCTGGAGATCGCGCCCAACGGCGACATTCTCTCTGTCAACGGCGGGAACGGCAGAATTGTGGAGACAACCCCGGCCAGCAGGCAGGTCTTCTCGCGCTTCCTGAACACCATGGGCAGCCCGAAAGGCGCCGGCGCGCTGTTCGGTCTCGCGATTCGGCCGCGCGGCGGCGTTTGGTTCGTGGACGACGACCTGAACGCCCTCCGCCTGCTCCACTAACTGGCTAGGCCGCGGTTGTCAGGTGCCTCATAGCTGGTGCAGCCAGCTCAGCTATGAGGCATCTGTCCTGTCTATGGTGATTTGCTCAGAAGGGCGGCCGCGGCGCTACTCCCACGCCTCATCTTCGTCGGCCCCGTTCCCGCCCTGTTCGATGTCCGTCTTCCCGCCGAGCCAGCGATCCAGCCAGCCAAATTGCTCGGCCAGAACGTGCAGGACCGACTCCCGGGCGATATAGCCGTGACTCTCGTGCGGCAGGATCACGAGCCTGGCAGTCCCGCCGGTGCCCTGGATGGCCTGGAAGAGCCGCTCGGACTGAATCGGGAACGTGCCCGAGTTCGCGTCCCGCTCACCGTGCACGAGCAGTAGCGGCGCAGAGATCTTGTCGGCGTACCTGAACGGCGAGACCCGGTCGTAGACGTCGGTCGCCTCCCAGAAGCTGCGCCGCTCCGTCTGGAAGCCGAAGGGCGTCAGGCTGCGGTTATAGGCACCGCTGCGGGCGATGCCCGCTGCAAACAGGTCGGTGTGGGCGAGCAGGTTGGCCGTCATGAACGCGCCGTAACTGTGCCCGCCGACAGCGACCTGGCCAGGAGCAGCGATGCCCATGTCGGCCAGCGCCTGGATGTGCGCGGCTGCAGCCCGGGTGATCTGCTCGACGTAGCTGTCGTTCATAGTCTCGGGATCGCCAATAACGGGCATCGTCGCGTTCTGCAGCACCGCGTACCCGCGCAGGACGAACCACACCGGGTCTGACCCCATCAGCCGGGTAAACCGTTCACTCGTCCCCCGCACCTGGCCGGCCGTGCCGGCATCGCCATAGTCAAGCGGGTACGCCCAGATGACCAGCGGCAGCCGACCGTCGCGGCCGGCGTCGTAGCCGGGCGGCAGGTGCAGCATGCCCGTCAGCTGCACACCGTCACCGCGGTCATAGCTGAGCAGTTGCTTCTGCATGCCAGTCAGCTGCGGATGCGGGTCCGGCCAGGACGTGAGCTGACTGCGGTCGGTGCCGTCGAGCCGTGTCACCGCCAGGTTCGGCGGTTCCGTCCTGCTCTCGTGCCAGATCAGCACCGATTCCCTGTCGTCGCCAGCGAACCCCAGCACCTGCTCGTAGGCATCGGGCGGGCTGTGCCGAAGGCGCGTCGTACTTAGGTCGGCCAGATCGAGGCGGTCCAGGAAGGGCCGGTCGCCATCCGGGCTCGCACCGTCCCCGCGCAGGTAGATGTGGTTACCGTCCTGGAGTACCGTGCGGGTCCCGTCAGGGTGAAGGGTCATCATCGGTGTGCCGGGGTCGTGGTAAGCCTCGTCGGCCGAGTGATCGAAGATGATGCGGCTCTCCTGCGGCGCCGCCAGATCGATGAGTCGCGAAGTCAGCCACCGACGGTCCCTGTCGTGCTCAGTCACCAGCAAGTGGCCGGGAGCAGTCATGTCGTACCAGCCGAGACAGCGGTGCTGTACCAGCATGCTTGGCTCGGGTGATTCTGCGAACGGCGCCGGCAGCCGGAACAGCTGATCGCGATGCTCGGCTTTCGTCAGCGGATCGCCGCCGTCCTGCGCCTCGGTCCAGACCAGGCTGGCCGGAACCGACTCCTCCCACGACACCATCCGCGGGCCCGTTGGCACGCCCTGGCGGGGCACCTCGTCGCTGACCGGAAGATCGGCGACGATCCGCTCGAGTTCGCCGCTGGCCGACCACACTTCGACCCGCCGGGCGAAGTACGGGAACGGAACCCGGAACGAGAATGGCCGCTGCAGCTGGTAAACGAGCAGATGCTCGCCGTCAGGCGACTCGCTCAGGTGATAGTAGAGGCCGGGCGGCCCTAGTTCGATCGTGGCGCCTGACTCCGGGTCAACACGCAGCGGGATCGTCGTGGCCAGCGACTCGAAGACATCAGCGTCCGCGTCTGTGCGCAGCAGATCGGTGAACGTCGCCATCTGCGACCGCTTGCCCGCTGCTTCTTCTACTTGCGGCTCGATGGGCTCGGGGCCGGGCACGGCGGGGGGAGCCGGGGAACCAAGCACGAGCAGCGCGCTACCGTCCCTGGACCAGTGCACGGTGGCATTCGGCGAGGTCGGGTCTCCGCCGAGCACGTCGCGGACACGTAGGCCTGGCACCGGGGCGGCCGTGGCGGCCTGCGCGTCAGCCACCCAGACCGCTATCCCGTCCGGCTCATCCACCGTGAATGCGAACCTGCGCCCGTCCGGCGCCCACGACGGCACGCTGACCGACTTGCCCTCGGGCAGCTCGATCGGGCGCAGCTGGCCGGCTGGCAGCGGTACCACCGACAGCCCGGTCAGCCGCCGGGTTCGCTGCCGACCGCCACGAGCGGGATCGAGCCTGAGCCCGGCAAGGGCAAGGTACGGCCTCGCCAGGTGCGCGACTGGCGGATGCGACTCGTAATGCACGAGCGCGACGAACCGGCGGCCGGGAGCGAGTGATGCTGCCGGGGTTGGCGGCGCATCGATGATCGAGACAATGTCGCTGGCCGGGGTCTGGTACGCCACGCGCTACTTCCTCTCGTCGCTGCGCCCGCATGCTGGTGCGCTGACATAAGCTCGCGCAACAGCCCGCGAGGGCGCAAATCGCGCTGGAATCAGCGGACGCGGCTAACGGCCAGGCTAGCTGCTGGGGCGGGGATGCTTGACCATGCGCAAGCCAGGTCGCAGGTAGGCGGGCAACAACTGCGCCGGTATCGGGCCGTTATGGGCGGGGATCACTCGGGTGTGGGGCACACCTGGCGACGATTCCCTGGCCACGCCTAGGCCTATCCCTGCGACCGCGAGCGCACCTGCGCACGCACCAATCGCCATGCCCTTAAACAGCTGCCAGCGACTGTCGCGCTCGGCTGGCCGGGTCGGGACCTTGCTGGCGAGCCGCGCTTCGACCCGTGCGGCCACTTGCCTGTCAACCTCTGCGATAAATGCAGCCACTACCGCGTCGCTGTACTCCGGCCCAAGCTCGGCGTGAACTTCAGCCGCGGCGCGGATGTCCTCTGGGGACACCGGCGACGTACTCATGGCGGCAGGATAACTCTCGCCGAGTCGGCGCACTGCCATCCGGGTCCGAACCTTTGCCTGGTAGTGGCTTCGGCTCGGTACGAGCGGCGCGGGAATTTCGACGCCGCACCGGACATCGACTAGGGCGCTCCGGACATGGACTAGGGCCGGAGCGCTGCATCCGGCCCTAGATTTCCCGCTCAGTGTCGCACGGATTGCGCGCAGCCGCCATGCCGCAGCCGAGCGTTTTAGCGCTACTTGAAGACCACTGACATCGGCCACCCGGCCAGTTACTCCAGCAACGAGACGACCGGGCCGGCACCGCGAGCGCGAAACCCGCGGCACAGGCCCGTCCTTGATCCGCTAGTACCAGCCAGTGGCTAGCTCGTGCTCCCAGGCGGCCCTGGGAGAGCCGTACTGGTCCTTGATGTAACGCAGGCCCCACCTGATCTGCGTCCGCGCGGAGGTCCTCCAGTGGCTTCCGGCCGAGGCCATCTTGGAGCCGGGGACCGCCTGCGGAATGCCGTAGGCACCCGAGTAGGGGTTGGACGCGTAGACGTTCCAACTGCTCTCCCGGTCCCAGAGCGGGTTCAGGTACCGGAACTGCCGCCTGCTCCAGTGGAAGTGGTGAAGCAGCCTTCTGGCGATTCGGCGTGGGGTTAGCGCTGCTCTGCTCTTCTTGCGGGCCGCGATCCCGGCGTCTGCTGCCAGGCGACTCGCTGCCGAGTTCAATGCGGTCGAGCTCACCGCATCGAGTTCAGCTGCCGGCAATCCGGCGGGCTGTCGTGCGGCGAACAGCGCTTGCGCGGGCGCAGATCTGACCGGGTCGACCTCGCGGACATGGCCGATGGGCTGGGAGGCCGGAGCCGGCCCCGCCGCGGCTGCAGACCAGGCACCGAGGGTGCCGGCCACTGCGGCCGCGATGGCCACAGCAGAGCCGGTGAGCGCGCGTTGGATCTTGACTGACGTAGTTGGGCTGGGCGTCAGAAAAGGGGACAAGATGAGCCTTCTGTCGGGCGCGCAGCGGCGCGCTCGGCTTCCACCCCTGTGCCTCTCAGTGCCCGCAATAATGAACGGCGGGCGGCAGCGTGCCGACTTGTCGCAGGTACAGGGCGACCGGGCCGCATTAAGTGGCGGCCGTCACACACGCAGGGTGCTGTTGAACGCACACTCTGCCCTAAGTTCTCTCTTCATGGCAGCTGAATTGCCATTAAAACGGTATGAGGAAAATCACATTTACCATTTCGTGATTCACTGGATTGCATGGAAAAGGCGGAAAAGCGGACAATCCAAGTATTTGGTTGTGTGTTACGTGAGGGCTGCGCGTGATGAACGTGCTCAGAGTGATGCAAGGTACGACCGGACTTGTACCCGAGAGGAACCACGCCCCAGCGGATCGGCCCATCGGACGCCGGCATTGGGGCGTGAGGCTGTCAGTGCCGTCCGTCTTGGGGCTCCAGTCGCAACCCGACACCCGTCGCGCCGCATCGGCCACCGTGTCGTCCCCTGGGCTCCGGCTCCTGGACGGCTGACCGCCGCGTGCCAGCTCGCGGGCCCAAGAACCCGTTACTTATAATCCCAATTAGTATTCTTTGGGGATCTAAAAACGCCCAGCACAAGTGTCTATTCGCGGTACTGTGATCAGATATTGGCCGTTTCAGTCGGACGAGGCTCCCGTCTTTCCAGTTCTGGCAAAGTTTCTGAACTGCTTCGGCACGCGGCGGCGGCTGCTTCCCCTGCCGGCTAAGCAAATCCGCATCAAAATGCAGGTACCTGCACCCAGCGCGGGCAACCAACTAGCCCGGACCCTGATACCAGCACTCAGCGGATGGTGTTTGATAGACGTGGTTGCATTCGTATTTACGTACGCGACTTTGGGTTGCTGATGGCTGGTTAGGCCCGATGGCTAGACCAGGCAACGGGCCTGATGTCGTGGCGACCCAGGATCCTCGTCCGTGGATCCCGGAGAACACCCAGTAGGAGAAGGCACATGCCTCAGGGCACCGTGAAGTGGTTCAACGCCGACAAGGGCTATGGGTTCATCGCCCCCGACGACGGCAGCGCCGACGTCTTCGTGCACCACTCCGCGATTCAGGTAGACGGCTTTCGCAGCCTTCAGGAGAACCAGCGGGTCGAGTTCACCGCCGGTCAGGGGGCCAAGGGCCCGCAGGCCGAGCAGGTCCGTCCGCTCTGATCAGATCCGGCCGGGCCGGCCGGACAAAGCACGCATAGCTCCAAGCTCTGCATAACAGCAAAGGGGCGGTTCCGGTACTTACCGGGCCGCCCCTCTGCATTCCCAGCGACCTTTCCGTGATCGGTCACGCCACCAGCCTGCGCGAGTTTGGTGCTGGATGCGCCCGAATGAGGCGTCGTTCTCGCCGGCCGGGCACCAGAACCGCAGGTACGAGTATTGTCGCCGCGTCGGGCCGTGTCGGCCGCCGCCCGGCGCGTTCCCAGCCGCCGGCCTGATCGCGGAAGGCATGCCCATGACTCGTGCTCTGCTCAACAGCGCGCTGGCCGGGATGGGGACGACGATCTTCGCCGAGATGTCGGCGCTGGCGGTCGAGACCGGCGCAGTCAACCTTGGCCAGGGCTTCCCCGACACCGACGGACCGGCCGATGTCGCTCGCGCAGCAGCTGAGGCGGTACTCGGCGGACTGGGCAACCAGTACCCGCCCGGGCCGGGGATCCCCGAGCTGCGGACCGCCATCTCAGAGCACCAGAAGCGGTTTTACGGGCTGGACGTCGACCCCGACACCGAGGTCCTGGTGACGGCTGGGGCGACCGAAGCGGTCGCCGCGGCCATGCTGGCACTGCTCGAGCCGGGGGACGAGGTGATCGCGCTCGAGCCGTACTACGACTCTTATGCCGCGTGCATCGCCATGGCGGGCGCTACCCGGGTCCCGGTGACCCTTCGCGCACCCGCGTTCCGGCCGGACCTGGACAGGCTCCGGGATGCGATCACCGGCCGCACCAGGCTGATCCTGCTCAACTCGCCGCATAACCCGACCGGCATGGTGGCCACCCGCGAGGAGCTTGCCGTAGTCGCCGACCTGGCCATCACCCACGACCTGCTGGTCGTCACTGACGAGGTCTACGAGCATCTGGTGTTCGACGGCGAGCACATCCCGATCGCGACGCTCCCCGGCATGCGCGAGCGCACCGTCACGATTAGCTCCGGCGGCAAGACGTTCTCGTTCACTGGCTGGAAGATCGGCTGGGTGACCGGAACGCCGGAGCTCGTGACCGCGGTGCGTACCGCCAAGCAGTTCCTTACCTACGTCAGTGGCGGCCCGTTTCAGTACGCCATCGCGGCCGGGCTCGCACTTCCTGACGCCTTCTACGCTGACCTGGGCGCAAGCCTGCGCCGTAAGCGCGACCTGCTGGCGGCAGGCCTGCGCAGCGCAGGTTTCGAGGTGTTCGTGCCGCAGGGGACGTACTTCATCACGACCGACATCGCAGGTCTCGGTGAATCCGACGGGCTCGCGTTCTGCCGCGGGCTGCCGCAGCGCTGTGGCGTCGTGGCCGTTCCGAATGTGGTGTTCTACGACGACACGGCTGCCGGGCGTAGCCAGGTCCGGTTCGCCTTCTGCAAGCGGGACGAGGTCCTGGCCGATGCCGCATCGCGGCTCGCCACCCTCAACTCCCGGTAAGGCGCTGCCAGGCGGGCGGCCGGCAGCGCGCTAACTAGGGCTAACTAGGATGGTCCACACACCACACCCTGACAGGGAGGCACCGTGACCCCCGCGCAGAACGGCAGCTCGCCAGCGGCAGGAGTTGCTGAGGTCTACCAGGCTCCCCGGCAGGACAAGCCCTGGGGGCACGAGGTGATCTTCGCTGGTCTTGACGGCAAGTACGTTGGCAAGATCATCCACGTGACGGCCGGGAACGCCCTGAGCTTGCAGTATCACCGGCAGAAGGAAGAGACCATCAGCGTGCTGTCCGGGGCAGCACTGATCGAGCATGGGCCTTCGGCTGAGGATCTTGCGAGCCAGCATTTCGGGCCAGGTGACACCATCCACCTGCCGCCGGGTGCCGTCCATCGCATCACTGCCATTACCGACCTGACGTTCGCCGAGGCTTCTACGGCTGAACCCGGCTGGCGCGAGGACGTCGTCAGGCTCGAGGACAAATACGGCAGGACCGGTACAACTGCGCCCTGACGCCGATCTCGGGCGACACGGATCTCAGCGGCTCGGCTCGCCCGCTGAGGCGTCCGGGTCCGGTTCCACAGGGGCCGCTGGCATTCCTGGCTTGTTCTGCGAGCGTGGCCTGGCCGTACGACCTGAGGTGGCCGCAGCCTGAGTCCGCTTCGGCGTCCTGGTCGCGTGCCCGGCATCGAGAGCCAGGAAGATCTGGACCCACTGCTGCGGGCTGACGTACGCGACGATCACCCGCCGGTCGACCCCCGCCAGCGCGAACGCGGCTGCGACCTTGTCGGCAGGGTAAAACCGGCGCAGCGAAGCATGAACCGAGCCGCCTACGCCCGAGAAGCCCGCCTGCACCAGCCGCCGGTAGGCGCCCATCCGGGCGGGGCTGACGAGCGGCTCGGCCCTTCGCTCTAGCCGCAGGACGCCAGCGTCCACGCGCGGCACCGGACGGAACTCGGTTCTGGCGATCGTCCCCCGCAGCTCCCAGCGAACTTGCGGCCAGGTGCTCACCGTCAACTGGCTCCACCTGCCGTAACCGCCGGTCCGCTTCCGGGCGTACTCAAGCTGCGTGATCAGCGTCGCAGTCGTCATCCTGGACGCACGGAGGCACCACTCGACGATCGGCGAGGTCAGCGAGAACGGCGCGTTCCCGACGACCTGAAACGGACGACTGGGCGGCCGGGAGGCCAGGAAGTCCCCCATGACCACGCGTACGTTCGGCCGCGCGCCGACCTTGCCGGCCAGCCGCCCGGCCAGCGCCTGATCGACCTCGTAGGCAATGACCTCGCCAGTCATGGCGGCTAGCCGCGAGGTAAGGATGCCTTCTCCGGCGCCGACCTCGATGCACAGGCCGGCCGGATCGAGCCGGAGCAGCCGGAGGAACTGCCTGGCGGCTTCCGGGCTGCGCAGGTAGTTCTGGGAAAGCTCGCGGCGCCGCCGGTCTGCCTCGGTGCGACCACCCGACCCTTGGGCCGCGCCCAGCCTGGGGGATGGCCCCGGTCCTCGAGCCCCGGACGCGCGGCGCCCCTTGCCCGCCGGCACAGACGGCCTGCCTGCCTGGCCGCTGCGAGCGTGGCCGTGCGCCGAATTCATCGGTCCAGGTTAGCGAGCACTCTGGCAACTCCGAACATGCCGCCATGGCTCACTCATCATTGCGCCTGCGCTGTCTCTTCAGGCGGGAACGGCGCTGCTTGTCGGCCAGCCGACGCTCAACCGAACTGCGAGTCGGCCGGGTTGGCCGGCGTGGCGGGCGCGGCGGCGCGGTCGCCTCGGTCAGCAGCGCGCTGAGCCGTGTCGCGGCCGCTTCCCGGTTGCGCAGCTGCGACTTGAACTCGCTCGCGGTCACCGTGATGACGCCGCCGGACAGCCGGCCGGCCAGCGCGGCAAGCGCGCGGTCTCTGAGCACTGGTGGCAGCGCGACCGTGCCGGCCAGGTCAAAAGAGAGCTCGGCCTGGCTGTCAGTGGTGTTGACGGACTGGCCGCCAGGCCCGGAGGACCGGGAAAACCGCCACGACAGTTCCTCAGTCGGAATCGTGATGCCGCGCACTGCCACCTCGATGGCCATGGCACCTCCGATCCGCGGTCTCAGGCAGCATAAGTCCGACTTTGCTTGATAACCTTCGCGGTCTGCCGGAGGCGAAGGCCGGCCGGCCCGAGCAGCCTGGAGAGAGCAGACCATGAAAGGTTTCCGCAAGTTCCTGATGCAGGGCAACATCATTGACCTGGCGGTGGCGGTCGTCATCGGCGTGGCGTTCAATGCGATCGTCCAGGCCCTGGTCAAGGACATGATCACGCCGCTCATCACGGCCATCGTCGGTGATCACATCAACTTCGGCTCTCTCGCCTTCTACCTGGGGCCCTCCAAGTTCACCTACGGCGCGGTGCTCAATGCCGCCATTTCGTTCCTGGTAATCGCGGCGGTCGTGTACTGGTTCATCGTTGCGCCCTCAGCCAAGATGACAGCGCTGGCCAACCGCAACAAGGCCGCTGCCGACCGGCAGTGCCCGGAGTGCCTGAGCACGATTCCGATCGGCGCCAAGCGATGCATGTACTGCACTGCTGAGGTACCCCCGGTGGCTCCGACGACCGACGTCCGGCCGCCAAGGCGAGCCCGGCACGGTTTCCTGGCCCCCGAATAGCAGTGGCCGCGTGCGCTCGGCGTAGTTCGGCTACTTTGCGTCCGCGTAGCACTCCACAATGGCGGTCGTCATCGGGAAGCTCACATCGGTCGCACCGAATATCGTTCTCGTTGCGCCAGCCGCGGCCGCCTCGATCGCCGTCGCCACCTCAGTTGCCAGGCTGGCCGGGCAGTGCACGACGACCTCGTCATGCTGGAAGAAGACGAGCTGTGGCCCGCACTCAAGCTCCGCCAGGCGGGCCCGCAGCAACGCCAGCAGCACTAGCGCCCAGTCCGCGGCACTGGCCTGCACGACGAAATTGCGGGTGAACCGGCCCCGAGCACGAGCGGCCGCGGCCGCGCCGGGGTCGCGTTGCTGCTCGGGGTCACCTGACTCGCTGGTCAGCGACCGCCACGCTGCCGATGGCGGCGGGCAGGCCCGGCCGAGGACCGACCTGACCACGCGGCCTTCTTCGCCTGCCCGCGCGGCGCTCTCGACGAATGCAGACGCTTGCGGGAAGCGCCGCCGCAGCAAAGCCAGTGACCGGCCGCCGTCGCCGCCAGTGCCGCCGTACATGGCGGACAGCAGGGCAACCTTCGCCGTCGCCCGGTCGCCGCCGATCGCTGCAGCCACCGCGGCGTACAAGTCGCCGGCACCAGCCGCCTGGGCAAATGCCTGGTCACCGGCGAGCGCCGCCAGGATCCGCGGTTCAAGCTGCGCCGCGTCGGCGACTACCAGGGTCCAGCCAGGATCGGCGACGACCGCCCGGCGCAGCAGCTTGGGTATCTGCAGTGCTCCGCCGCCACGTGATGCCCAGCGGCCCGAGACAACACCGCCCACGACGTACTCTGGCCTGAAGCGGCCGCCGCTGACCCAGGTCTCCAGCCAGGACCAGCCATTGGCAGTGTGCAGCCTGGCAAGCTCCTTGTACTCCAAGAGCAGCGCGATTGCCGGGTGATCGACCTTCCGGAGCTCGGCAGACCTGGTCGATTGCACTCTGATGCCGCTGGCCGCAAGTGCGCGGATCAGCTGAGCGGGCGAGTCCAGGTTGACCGGCCGGGCAGCGCCGAGTGCCGCCGAGATCTCGGCCGCCAGCTCGGCCAGGCGGGCAGGGCGTAGCGCCGGGCCAGCAGTGACGGGCGGCCGCGGACCGAGCAACGCACTCAGTAGCTGGTCATGGATGTCGGCGCGCCAGGGCAGGCCAGCCGCGGTCATCTCGGCTGCGACTAGCCCGCCGGCCGACTCCGCAGCCGCTAGTAGCCCGAATCTGACTGGATCGGCCTCGGCGCCGATCTGGCGCAGCTGCTCGGCATGCTGAGCGAGCAGTGTCGCCAGTGCTTGCGACGGCTCAGGAGCGGCCCCACCACCGGCGTCGAATGGCAGCTCGAGCGCATTCTGCCGGTCGTCTGGCCGGCCAGCGGCCGATTCGGGCGACGGCTGAACAGTCAGCCCATCGCGGGCGGCGATCAGCCCGCCAACGAGTTCGACATCGTGACAGCGCGCCACCCGGACACCGGACCGGAATAGGGCCGGATACACGCGCTGCGTCGAGGCCCAGACCCACCGGGCGTCCCCCGCCCGCTCCGCGGCGACGATGGCCGCTGCGAGGTCAGGCACGTGCTCGGGGCGGCCGTCAGGCCTGCCGTCGCCGCTTAGTGAGACGAGCAGCCCCGCCCCGCCCGTGCCGGGCACCAGCGCTATCCGCACATGCCAGATTGTGGTGCATGGTGCTGACAGGTGCCGTCGACTGCGACGGTGACGCTGTCGGTGGCACGTGCTTAACTGCCTCACACCAGCTTGACAGGAGGAAGCGTGGCCGATCTGAAGCGGGACCTGCACGGCGCGCTGATTGCCACCAGGAGCGCAGTGCTGTCCAGGCTCAACGGCCTGAGCGAGTACGACCTCCGCCGTCCGATGACGGCGACCGGCACCAATCTTCTCGGCCTGGTGAAGCACCTCGCAGGCCTGGAGTACTCGTACCTGGGCACCACGTTCGGTCGACCGGCTCCGGAGAATCTGCCCTGGCTAGCTGACGATTCGGTCTGGCAGAACGCTGACATGTGGGCGAGGGCCGAGGAAACCAGCGCGTCCATAGTCGACCTGTACGAGCGCGCCTGCGCGCACGCGGACCTGACGATCAGCGGGCTCAGCCTGGACGCGCCGGGGTCAGTTCCGCACTGGACGGACGGCGAGCGCGACACCACGTTGGGCGCGATGCTCGTCTGGATGGTCTGGGAGACCGCCCAGCACGCGGGCCACGCGGACATAGTCCGCGAACTCATCGACGGTACGGCCGGCGCCGACCACGACCAGATCTTTAACCAAGCCGGCTGGCACACCCACGTCGCCGCGATCAAGGCTGCAGCCAACACGTTCATCGCCGGGCCCAGCTCGGTACCGGACCAGACCTGACCTGTGCCACCCGTGCGACTGCTAACCCAGTGCGGCTAGACCGAGGCGTCCGTGTGCGTATGCCCGCCCTGCGGCCGCCCGCCCGCGTCGCGCCCACCGGGCCGTCGCGGCCGGCTGCGCTTGGACAGCTTCCTGCGCGCGGCGGTCTGGGTCTGGTCGATGGCGGCCGCAGCCCCCTCGGGCTCGACAGCCTCCTCCAGCTCAGCAGCGTCCTCTGCAGCGTCCGCTGGCTCGGCAGTCTTATCCGGCTCGGCAGTCTTATCGGGCTCGGCAGCGTCCTCCGGCTCGGCAGTCTTATCGGGCTCGGCAGTCTTATCGGGCTCGGCAGTGTCTTCCGGCCCGACGAGGTCCTCCGGCCCGACGAGGTCCTCCGGCCCGAGGAGGTCCTCCTGCCGGACAGTGTCCACCGGCCCGACAGTCCCCTCGGGCTCGGCAGCGTCCTGCAGCTCCTCAGCCCCCTGCGACTCCTCAGTCTGCTGAACCTCCGCAGCGCTGCCCAGCGGGGCACCTCCCTCGGCTCCAGTCAGGCTTTCCGGGTCGGCCAGGCTCTCGGCTCCAGTCAGGCCCTCGGCTCCAGTCAGGCCCTCGGCTCCAGTCAGGCGCTCGGCTGCTTTCTGGTGCTCGGCGTCCATGCCAGGCCTGACGACCCGGGGTCCCGGATCTGGACCGGGCTGATACCGCGGCGGGAACCCGTGGTAACGCCTACCCCGGTTGCCGGAACCCTGTCTCGGCTTGAACTCCTCGGCAACCGCGGCGAATAGCGCGGGACCGGTTGGCTCGTCGTAGGGGTTTGCATACTCAGCCGCGCTGGCATTGTCGGCCCGGCGCGCTTCGTCGGTCGCTCTGGCCTCGTCAGCCGGGTTCGCTGTTCGTCGCGAAGCGGGCTCAGGCCGGCCGTCGGCCGCGTTACCGGTCCGGGAATCCCGTGCCTCGTTCCGGCGGGCGCCCGCGCGGTCGTGCGACGGCACCGCCAGCATGGGAACTGCGGGAAGCATCCCTGACGGCTGTGACCGAGAGGCATGCGGTGCGTCCGGCTGCTCCCGTGCGTCAGCATTCGCGCCCCGCCGACCCGGCAACTGACGGTTCTCCAGTGCCTTGTCGACGGCGGCGCCGTCTGCCTGACGGCTGGGCGGCAGCAGGTCGGACGCTGGCTGCTGTCGCTGCGCCGGGATACCGCCGACAGAATCGCGCAAGGGCGCGTCATGAACGGCTCCTGGACCACCCGGTGCCGTCCGCCGCCAGTCTGGCCGGGCGCTCACTTCCGCGTGTACTGGCCCGACGCAGTCGTGGCCGTTCAGCAGGGCAGCCAGCCGCTCGGCTTCCTCGGCCGCGACTCCGAACACTACCCGGGGCTGCCCCCACGGCTCCTCCAGCGAGTAGCCGACATAGCTCGTCACTGGCGGCAGCGGACCCGTGTCCAGGCCGTGCATGACGCGCCAGCGGCTCCACGCTTGCTCCAAAGCGATGGCTGCTCGCTCGGCGTGCATAACCAAATCCGGATCACGCATCGTGCGTACCTTCCCCCCAAAGCGCCGCGCACTTCCGCCTTTAGGCAGATCCCACCGAGACGCCGCGCACCCATTGGACGCACGTCTACTGGTCACAGCGACGTGCTAGGTCAGTTCCGCCGCCGGGCGCATAGCGTGCGGCGGCTGGTTTCTTCAGTATCGCCGTAGTTGGCCCTCAGCAGGGCTGATTACGAAAAGTCGCTGTGCGACTACTAATAGTTAATGGTTGTTTCGGCTGACAACGCTGCCGGTTTCGCTGACTCAGCCGCTGCGGGCCGGAACTCGACACCGGCGATCCCGCACGACGGCAGTGATTCACCAGGACGGCAGTGAGCGTCGATGCCCGATCGAGTGGGCTGGTGGCAGATGGCCGCCGGGCTTCCTGGCGGCAGAAGAACTTTGGTCTCGCTATTGGCTCCTAGCAACTTGGGCTAGGAGGCCGGATCGACCCCGGCTTCCGTTGACCGATGCTTCATCGCATCGAACGCGGTGCGCGCCCCCCGATGCGGTGTGCTGGCCGCCGGGGTCGACCCCCCCAACTGCTTAGGCAAATGGCCGCCGACTGATCGCGCAGTGGTGCGCGCCAGCCTTTCCGGTGTTGTGCCGGACAGCGGCCATGCCTCACTCCGAGCGCTGCTGCGGGATACCCGCCAGAAGGGCACGAACTTCCGTCTCCCGGTACCGGCGGTGGCCGCCGAGGGTCCGGATCGACGTGAGCTTTCCAGCCTTTGCCCACCTGGTAACTGTCTTCGGGTCAACCCTGAACATTGTGGCGACTTCCGCTGGGGTAAGCAGCGGCTCAGCCTCTGGTGTACGTGCTGACATGTTGACGGCCTCTCCTCCTGGACCGGCAGTGCGATCCTTACCTACTTACCTACTTCAACTTGCTGTTCGTGGCTTCTGATGAAGCCTGCCTCGGATGTCCCATATGGTCCACTCGGACCATATTGCCATCACCAGCGGTAACGCGTCGACAACCGGGAGCAAAGATTCTTCGCGAGTCGCCTTGAGATCCCCCGCTGCGACCTGTCACGCAGCGTGATTCTAGCGACACGCACCGTCGCAACGGGCAGATTCGGAAAAGTCATCCGCGCCTCCCATCGGTCACTTAGCTTCGATTGCCGCCCCCACGTCCTGCGCACCCCGATCTACCTGCCGATCTCCTCCAGGTCGGCACGTAACGGGGAGCTCAGAAATCGGGCCATGAGCCCACACTGACCCGCGTGTTAAGAGCGCTGTTGAACCTCCCTCCCGCCCCGTCGCCTAACGGCGACCTTGCCGCCGGCAGCCGGCTGCCGATGCGTGATCGGCCGAGATGGCCGAATGCGCAACAACTGCGTTGTTTCGGTCTAACCGGTACCAGTCTTGCAATAATCCCCGAACTACTGGCAGATAATCGGCTTCGATAACTTTTGACCGGCCGAGTAGCGCCCTGTCCCCACGCTCCGTAGCCAATCAGATACTTACCGACGGTTCGGTCCGACTAAACCACCTGAAAGTCCGGCACTTGTCGCGCAACGCTGCGGCATGACTAATCGTGACATGCCATACCCCGTCCGGGCAAAGGCTTACGCGCCGGTAGGATCCGCGCGAGTCTCATCTGGTCCTGCGGGCCGCTATAGGCTTGTGGCGGATCCCGCGTCAACGGGGACGCGGGCAGATCGCGGGAGCCCACGCAAGTGACCACTGTCTTTGGGGCCGGACACGAGGCCCCGGCCGGACACGAGCAAGTTGTCTTCTGCCAGGACGCTCAGTCTGGCCTGCGCGCCATCGTGGCGATTTACTCCACTGCGCTCGGTCCCGCCCTCGGCGGGACCCGGTTCTACCCCTATGCCAGCGAGGATGCGGCCCTAGCCGACGTCCTGAACCTGTCCAAGGCCATGGCGTACAAGAACGCCCTGGCTGGACTGGACCTCGGCGGCGGCAAGGCGGTGATCATCGGCGACCCGGAACAGCTGAAGTCCGAGGCCCTGCTGCGTGCCTATGGCCGGTTCGTGCAGTCACTGAACGGCCGCTACATCACTGCCTGTGACATCGGGACCTATAGCGAGGACATGGACGTCATCGCGCGCGAGAGTTCCTTCGTCACCGGACGAACCGTCCCGAACGGCGGGGCCGGGGACTCATCGGTGCTGACCGCGTTCGGCGTCTTCCAGGGGATGCGGGCAGCCGCCGAGCACGTCTGGGGCAGCACCAGCCTGGACGGCCGGGCCATCGGCATCGAGGGCGTCGGCAAGGTCGGCCACCGGCTCGTTGACCACCTGATCTCTGACGGCGCTCGCGTGGTGATTTTCGACACCAATCCTGTGGCCATCGAGCGGGTCCGGGCGCAGCACCACGAGGTGACTGTGGCGGACACCCGGGCCGGCCTGTTCGGGGGCAGGCTGGATGTGTACTCCCCGTGCGCGCTCGGCGGTGCCGTGGACGACGACACTGTCGGTGCGCTGAGCGCGGCCGGTGCCAAGATCATCTGCGGTGGAGCCAACAACCAGCTGGCGCACCCTGGCGTCGAGAAGATGCTCGCCGACCTCGGGATCGTGTATGCGCCTGACTATCTGGTGAACGCCGGCGGCGTCATTCAGGTCGCGGACGAGCTGCACGGCTTCAGCTTCGAAAGGGCACGGGCAAGGGCGGAGCAGATCCTCGGCACCACCCGGCAGATCCTGGCCGCGGCTGACGCCGATGGCGTCCCGCCGGCCGTTGCTGCGGACCGGCTGGCCGAGCGACGGATCGCCGAAGTAGGCAGACTCCGGGGCATATACCTCGGTCGCTGAGGGTTCGCCGAGGGTTCGCCGGAATCATCGGAAGCGCCCGCCGCCTAAAGCAGGTACGGTTGTACCTGTACGTCATGGCGAGCGCGTCGCACTTCGATTGGCGGAGCGGCGGCGGGTTAGCCTTGTATGCACCAAACCGCAAAGTACTGGTGTGGTAACGGGCAACTGAGAGTGCGGTGACCAGGGACCCGTCGGGTTCCTTACGTTAGAGGGGGTCGAGCCAATGGGGCGCGGCCGAGCCAAGGCCAAGCAGGTCAAGGTGGCACGCCAGCTGAAGTACAGCGGCGGCGGGACCGACCTTGACCGGCTGCGGGCTGAGCTGGGCGTCGACTCGGGCGAGCAAGGTGCCAACGGGGAGTCCGCATACGCGGACCTGGGCGACCGCTACTCCGCGGACGACGACTCTGATCACACACCGGATGATGACGACGAGGACTGGGAAGACGACGACGACTACGAGGGCTACGGCTCTGACGGTCTCGTCCGACAGTCCGGATCGCCCGGCGCGTAGAGCACGGTAACGACAGAGCTTATGGCGGGTCGGGTCGGCCCGCCGTGAGCTTTGCCAGCATGAGCCAGAGCGGACTAAGCCAGATGCTGGCCGATTAGGCGCGCGCATCCAGTGCCGTCGCTAATCTCGCCGACGACCCAGGATGGCAGGCCGCGCTCGGCGAGCAGCCGGAGCGCCAGATCGGTGTCCTCGCTGGCGACGATCGCGACCATGCCGACGCCCATGTTGAAAACCCGCTCCATCTCGTCCGCGGCGACATTCCCGTGCTCGGCCAGCAACCCGAACACTGGCGCCGGCTGCCAGGTGGCGCGATCGAGGACGGCATCGGCGTCCGGCGGCAGTACCCTGGCCAGGTTCGCGGCCAGCCCGCCGCCGGTGATGTGCGCGAAGGCGCGGACCGTGGAATGTTCAGCCAGGGCAAGGCAGTCTCTGGCATAGACCCGCGTCGGCGTGAGCAGCTCCGCGCCGAGGCTCTGGCTGAGACCTGCTGGCCGGCTGGCCAGGTCGAGTGCCGTTCCTGGCTGATCGATGATGCTCCGGACCAGGGAGAAGCCGTTGGAATGCAGGCCGGACGACGCCATTGCGATCACTGCATCTCCGGCCACCACGCGGTCAGGGCCCAGCAGGCTGTCAGCGTCAACGATCCCGGTTGCGGCGCCGGCAATGTCAAAGTCGTCGTCCGCAAAATGGCCGGGGTGCTCAGCGGTCTCACCGCCGAGCAGGGCGCATCCGGCCTGGACGCAGCCTTCGGCGATGCCGGCCACGATACTGGCGACCCGCTCAGGCTGGACTCGGCCGAACACCACGTAATCGGTCATGAACAGCGGCTCGGCGCCGCACACCACGAGGTCGTCGACCACCATGCCCACCAGGTCAAGGCCTATGGTGTCGTACTGGCCGAGCCGCTGGGCGATGACGACCTTGGTGCCGACACCGTCGGTGGACGTGGCCAGCAGCGGCCGCCGCATCCGGGTAAGCCTGGAGGCATCGAACAGCCCCGCGAAACCGCCGATGCCACCGACGACCTCCGGGCCTGCCGTCCTGGCCACAGAGGCCTTCATCAGCGCGACCGCCCGATCGCCCGCGTCGAGGTCGACGCCGGCCGAGGCGTAGCTGGCGGGCAGGCGCCCGCTGGTCACCCTGGCCCCTCGCCCCTGGCGCCGGCCATCTCCAGCACGTGCTTGCCCTTCTCGGCCTCGGCCACCGAAACCGGATACTCGCCGTCAAAGCAGGCCCGGCAGAGCCGGTCAGCCGGAACTGTGGTCGCCTCGATCAGCGCGGGCAGGGAGACGAAGCCGAGCGAATCGGCGCCGATCGACTCGCGCATCTGCTCGATCGTGAGGTTGTCGGCCATCAGCTCATCCCGGCTGGCGAAGTCGATGCCGAAGAAGCACGGCCAGGCGACGGGCGGGCTGGAGATTCGGACGTGGACCTCGGCCGCCCCGGCCTCGCGGAGCATGGCCACGATCGCCCGCTGGGTGTTGCCGCGGACGATCGAATCGTCCACGACGACTAGCCGCTTGCCCGCGATGACCTCGCGGAGCGGGTTGTACTTGAGCCGGATGCCGCGTTCCCTGATCGTCTGGCTTGGCTGAATGAACGTCCGGCCCACGTAGGAGTTCTTGACCAGCCCCTGGCCGTAGGGGATGCCGCTGGCCTGCGCGTAGCCGATCGCCGCAGGCGTGCTTGACTCCGGGACCGGGATAACCAGGTCAGCCTCGGCCGGATACTCGGCCGCGAGCCGCCGGCCGACCTCGACCCTGGCCGCCTGGACACTGCGGCCGGCGATGGCCGTGTCCGGCCTGGCCAGGTAGACGTACTCGAACAGGCAGCCCTTCGGTGCGGCCGCAGCGAAGGTGTGCGACCGGACACCGCCGCTGTCGATAGCCACCATTTCGCCGGGCTTGATCTCGCGGACAAACGCGGCGCCGACGATGTCCAGGGCCGCAGTCTCGCTGGCTACTACCCACCCGCGCGCCAGCCGTCCCAGGACCAGCGGCCGGAAGCCCTGCGGGTCACGTGCCGCGTACAGGGTGTGCTCGTCCATGAACACCAGTGAGAAGGCGCCCCGGACCTGGGGCAAGACCGCCAGGGCGGCGCCCTCAACGCCGGGCCGCCCGCCATCGCTGGCAGCGGTGCCGTTGGCTGCGAACAGGGCGGTCAGCACATCCGTGTCGGAGGTGGCGTTGCTGCCGAGCGCAGCGGCATCGCGGCCCAGCAAGCCAGCTAGCTCGAGCGTGTTGATCAGGTTGCCGTTATGGCCGAGCGCCAGGCTGGCGGACGGGGTCGAGCGGAACGTCGGCTGCGCGTTCTCCCAGACTGATGAGCCGCTGGTGGAGTACCTGCAGTGCCCGACGGCGAGGTGTCCCCGCAGCGTATTGAGCACCGACTCATTGAAGACCTGCGCGACCAGACCCATGTCCTTGTAGACCACGATCCGGGAACCATCACTGACGGCGATGCCCGCGGATTCCTGGCCGCGGTGCTGGAGCGAGTACAGGCCGTAATAAGCGAGCTTGGCCACGTCCTCACCGGGGGCCCAGACCCCGAAGACCCCGCAAGCGTCCCGCGGTGGCTGGTCGGCTGGATCTGGATCATGTGACAACACGCCATCGGGTCTAATCACTGTTTGAGTCTAGTAACCCCGCTGGCCATAAACACCGTCGTCGCGTCCAGCGCGCTCTCGCGTCGCTCGGCCGTTGGCTGCGGCTAGCCGTCCGAAGCGGAGAATAGCGGCAGGTATCCGGACAGATCGGCTCGCTGGCCGCTGGCGCGAAGCCGACCGCTGGCGAGCGCCGCCGCCCAGCTCAGGCGTCCGGAGGCGAGGTCAAGCCAGGTCAGCGGATCGGTTTCGACCACGTTCGGCGGCGTGCCCCTGGTGTGACGAGGTCCAGGCACGCACTGAACGGCGGCGAA
>Ga0335072_10002652_pt1 | contig 27548 bp, 23 predicted proteins | sample Lox_Sample_21_FD_206725 | JGI IMG/M metagenome (GOLD analysis project Ga0335072, IMG submission 206725) | Soil microbial communities from Loxahatchee National Wildlife Refuge, Florida, United States - Lox_Sample_2.1 | ecosystem: Environmental > Terrestrial > Soil > Wetlands | place: USA... | reverse complement strand
CTACGGGTCGGGCTACGGCGGGAACGCGCTGCTGGGCAAGAAGTGCTATGCGCTGCGCATCGCCTCGGTGATGGCCCGGGACGAGGGCTGGCTGGCCGAGCACATGCTCATCCTCAAGCTCACCCCGCCCGCGGCGGAGCCGAAGTACATCGCGGCGGCGTTCCCCTCCGCGTGCGGCAAGACCAACCTGGCCATGCTCCAGCCGACCATCCCGGGGTGGACGGCCGAGACGATCGGCGATGACATCGCCTGGATGCGGTTCGGCGAGGACGGGCGGCTGTACGCGATCAACCCGGAGGCCGGCTTCTTCGGCGTCGCGCCGGGCACCGGCGCGACGACCAACGCCAACGCGGTCGCGACCTTCACGGCCAACAGCATCTTCACCAACGTGGCGCTGACCGACGACGGGGACGTGTGGTGGGAGGGCCTGACCGACACCCCGCCCGCGCACCTGATCGACTGGAAGGGCCGGGACTGGACCCCGGACTCGCCCGAGCCCGCGGCTCATCCCAACTCCCGGTTCACCACCCCGGCCGGCCAGTGCCCGATCATCGCGCCGGAGTGGGACGACCCGGCCGGGGTGCCGATCTCGGCCATCTTGTTCGGCGGCCGCCGGGCCAGCACGGTGCCGCTGGTCATCGAGTCCTTCGACTGGGACCACGGGGTATTCCTCGGCGCCAATATTGCCTCGGAGAAGACCGCCGCTGCCGAGGGCACGGTCGGCGAACTGCGTCACGACCCGTTCGCGATGCTGCCGTTCTGCGGCTACAACATGGGCGACTACTTCGGCTACTGGCTGAGCCTGGGTCAGAGGCACGACCCGGGTAAGCTGCCGCGGCTGTTCTACGTGAACTGGTTCCGCAAGGACGCCAGCGGCCGGTTCGTGTGGCCCGGGTTCGGCGAGAACATCCGGGTGCTGAAGTGGATCGTCGGCCGGCTGACCGGCGACGCCGCGGCCGTGCGCACCCCGATCGGCTACCTGCCCGCGCCCGGCTCACTGGACCTGGATGGCCTGGAGGTCAGCTGGGCTGACCTGGCCCTGCTGCTGACCGTGGATGTCGAGGCCTGGAAGCTGGAAACCGAGCACATCCCCGAGCACTTCCAGACCTTCCACCGGCACCTGCCCGCCCGGCTCTGGGAGCTGCACCAGGACCTGGTGGACCGGCTCGGCTCGACCTGAGCGGGGATCCGTAGTTTGCGGAATGAAACCCGGGTTTCGCTTCGCTAGGGCGTAGTGAAACCCGGGTTTCATCTTGCTGGGCCGGGATCAGGCGCGCTCGAAGATCGCGGCGATGCCCTGGCCGCCGCCGATGCACATGGTGACGAGCGCGTACCGGCCGCCGGTGCGCTTGAGCTCGTACATCGACTTGACGGTCAAGATGGCGCCGGTAGCCGCCACCGGATGGCCGAGGGAGATGCCGCTGCCGTTCGGGTTGGTGCGGTCCACCGGAAGGTCCAGTTCCCGGACCACGGCCAGCGCCTGGGCGGCGAAAGCCTCATTGACCTCGAAGAAGTCGATCTCGTCGAGCTTGACGCCGGTCCGGTCCAGGACTTTCTGGGTGGCCGGCACCGGGCCCATGCCCATGATCCGCGGCTCGACGCCGGCGTGAGCGTAACCGACCAGCCTGGCCATCGGGGTGCGGCCGTGGCGGCTGACGAACGACCCCGACGCGAGCACCACAGCCGCGGCGGCGTCGTTGATGCCGGACGCGTTGCCCGCGGTAACCGTGCCGTCCTTGGCGAACGCGGGCTTCAGCTTGGCCATGTCCTCCAGGCTCACGTCGGGCCTGATGTGCTCGTCGGTGTCGACGACCGTGACGCTGCCTCTCTTGCCCTGGATCTCGACCGGGAGGATCTGCTCCTTGAAGTAGCCGGCCGCGGTTGCGGCGGCGGCCCGGCGGTGGCTCTCGGCCGCCAGGGCATCCTGGTCGGCCCGGGACACATGGAAGTCGGTGGCGACGTTCTCCGCGGTCACGCCCATGTGGCATTTGTCCCACGGGTCCGACAGCGCGCCCACCATGGGGTCGATCGCGGTGCCGTCGCCCATCCGCTGGCCCCAGCGCAGGCCGGGCAGCCAGTACGGGGCCCGGCTCATGCACTCCGCCCCGCCGGCCACGGCGACGTCGCAGTCGCCCAGCATGATCGCCTGTGCGGCCGACACGATGGCCTGCAGGCCGCTGCCGCACAGCCGGTTCACGGTCAGCGCGGGCGTGCCGACCGGCAGGCCCCCGTCCAGGGCCGCGACCCGGGCCAGGTACATGTCCCTGACCTCGGTGTGGATCACATTGCCGAACACGGCGTGACCCACCCCGTCCGGGTCCACGTCGGCCCGGCCGACCACCTCGCGTACCACCTTCGCGGCCAGATCACACGGTGGCACGGAGGACAGACCGCCCCCGTACTTGCCGATCGGGGTCCGCACTGCGGACAGCACAAACACGTCTTCCATGGGGCTTTCCTCTCTCATCGGCCACGTCAGACCGGACGTTACAGTTCCGTGACGGTGCGGAAACCGGGCTTATGTCCCTGGCGCTACGGAACAAGGTCCCTGTCATCCAGGACGTCGAGACCTAGACCGGCCGGGGGTCAATTGTAACGGTGAGGTCACGAACGGCAGGCCCGGCGTCACGCCTGCCGCGAACCGAGGAGAGGTCATGGACAATCACACCGAACCCGCAGACGGCCTAGCTATCGCGACCGATGCGGCTGAGGCAGCGGCCGACATGCTGCCGCTGGACATGCTCGCCGCCGTGGCCGATCTCGTGGATCCCGCCGCGGTCGCCCGCGAAATGCCCTGGCTGGCCGGAGAACTGACCAAGATCGCGCTCGGCACCTCGGACATCTCATTCGACCGGCGCGATCAGCGTTTCACCGACGAGGCCTGGCGGACCGTTCCCTACTTCCGCATGCTGGGCCAGTCCTACCGGCTGTTCGAGACGTGGATGAACCGGATGCAGGAGTCCGCAGACGGCTCCTGGAAGGAGAAGGCACGTGCCCGGTTCGCGGCCGATGTCATCACCGCGGCGCTGTCTCCGACCAACTACCTCGGCACCAACCCCGCCGCACTGCGGAAGGCGGCCGAGACCGACGGCATGTCGCTCGTACACGGCGCCCAGAACATGCTGCGTGACCTGGCGCGAGGCGGGATGCCCGCCATGGCTGACCGCGAGCAGTTCGTCGTCGGCCAGAACCTCGCCTGCACCCCCGGTGCCGTGGTCTACCGGGAGGAGATGTTCGAGCTGCTGCAGTACACGCCGACCACACCCCGGGTCCACGCGATCCCGCTGCTGATGATCCCGCCGCAGATCAACCGGCACTACATCATGGATCTGTCGCCGGGGCGGTCGCTGGCCGAGTTCGCCGTCAGCCAGGGCATCAAGGTGTTCATGATCGTCTGGCGGAACCCGGATTCCCTGCTTGGTCACGGGGCCTGGGGCCTGGACGAGTACCTGGCCGCCGAAGAGCGGGCCAACGAGGTGGTCAAGAAGATCGCGCGCAGCGACAAGGTGAACCTGCTCGGGCTGTGCGCCGGCGGCATCACGCTCTCCTACGTGCTGGCGCACTACGCCGCCATCGGCGACGAGTCGGCCGGGTCGGCCACCTTCGTCGTGACCATGCTGACCGGCGAGAAGGCCAACGTCGTGGGCATGCTCGACACCCGGCAGGCACGGGCCATGCTCGAACAGGCCGCCGCGGCGGAACAGATCGTCCCTGGAACCGCGCTGCGCAGCCTGTTCGCCCTGCTCCGGCCGAACGACCTGGTGTACAACTACCTGGTCAGCGGATGGCTGATGGGAGAATCTCCCGCCCCGTTCGACGTCCTGGCCTGGAACGACGATGCCACCCGGACGACGGCGAAGTTCGCGCTCGAGTCCACCAGGCTGGCCATGGACGGATGGGATGGCGAAGGGCCGACACTGCTCGGCGTGAAGACGGACTTCAGCAAGGTCAGCTGCGACAGCTACCACGTCGGCGGCTACACCGACCACATCACCGCCTGGCGGGCCTGCTACGACACCGCCCACCTGGTCGGCGGCAGCGACAAGCAGATGACCCTCATTCGCTCCGGCCACATCCAGTCGGTCGTCTACCCGCCGGACAGCACGCGCTATGACCGCTGGTACGCGCCGCCCACCCCGACCGATCCCGACGAGTGGCTCGCGGCGGCTGCCGTAGAGAAGGGCTCGTGGTGGCGGCCCTGGGCCGAGTGGCTGATCGCCCGCTCCGGCCCCGAACGGCAGGCGCCCGCCACCCTGGGCAACCGCCAGTACCCGCCGCTCGGCCCGGCCCCCGGCACGTACGTCCACGAGTAAGCCTTGGAGGCCAGCATGAGCTCAGTCTCATACACGGCGCTGACACCGCTGTCGTTCCTGGAGAGGTCGGCCCGCGTGTGGCCGGGCAAGGTCGCGGTGATCTACGGCCGCCGGCGCCTCACCTACTCCGAGTTCGCGGCCGAGGTCGAACAGGCAGCGCGTGCCCTGCGGGCCAGCGGCGTCGAACCCGGCGACCGGGTCGCATACCTGATGCCGAATCTGCCCGAGATGCTCATCGCCCATTTCGCGGTGCCATTGGCGGGCGGCGTTCTAGTCGCGATCAACACCCGGCTCACCGCACACGAGGTGTCGTACATTCTGCGTCACTCGGGGGCGAAGATCGTTGTCGCCGACGCCGCGCTGCTGCCCACGGCCGTGGCCGCCGCGAACGGCCTCGACACGGTAACCCGGCTGGTGGTAGCCGCAGACCCCGAGGTCGCATCCGCCAGCGCAGAGCCGGGGACCGAGCCTCGGCTGGTGAGCTACCCCGAGTTCCTCGCGGCCAGGCAGGGAGACCCGTTGCCGTGGTCGGTCCAAGATGAGCTCGCTCCCATCGCGATCAACTACACATCCGGTACCACAGGCCTGCCCAAGGGAGTGATCTACACCCACCGGGGCGCTTACCTGAACTCGTTCGCGCAGATCGTCCACTCCCGGCACGACGAGAACAGCGTGTACCTGTGGACACTGCCCATGTTCCACTGCAACGGCTGGTGCACCCCGTGGGCGCTGACCGCCATCGGCGGCACGCACGTGTGCCTGCGTGAGGTGCGCGGTGACGCGATCTGGCAGCAGGTGCGCGAGCACGGCGTGACCCACTTGAACGCGGCGCCCACGGTGGTCAGCGCCATCCTGACCGCGAGCCAGGCCGCGCCGCTGGTCTCGCCGGTTATGATCACCACCGCCGGCGCGCCGCCCAGCCCCACGACGATCGCGGAGATGGAGCGCGCAGGGTTCAAGGTCGTGCACGTCTACGGGCTGACCGAGACCTACGGACCGTTCACCGTCTGTCAGCCTCAGCCGCAGTGGCCCGACCTTCCCGCCGATCAGCGCGCCGCGCTGCAGGCTCGCCAGGGCGTCGGCATGATCACGGCAGAAGGCCTGCGTGTGGTGGACGCGGAGATGGCCGACGTTCCCGCCGACGGCCAGACGATGGGCGAGATCGTCATGCGCGGCAACACCGTCATGGCCGGCTACTACCACGATCCGGAGGCCACCGCCCAGGCGTTCCGCGGTGGCTGGTTCCACAGCGGTGACCTCGGCGTCATGCACCACGATCGGTACATCGAATTGCGCGACCGGGCCAAAGACATCGTTATCTCTGGCGGGGAGAACATTTCGACGATCGAGGTGGAGCAGGCCCTGATGAGCCACCCCTGCGTCCTCGAGGCCGCGGTCATCGGGGTGCCCGACGAGAAGTGGGGCGAGCGCCCCAAAGCGTTCGTGGTGCTACGCCCCGGCACCAGCACGACCGTGAAAGACCTGACCGAGTACGTGCGTACCAGGATCGCCGGCTACAAGACACCCCGTGACATTGACATCACGGTAAAGCTACCGAAGACCTCGACGGGCAAGATCCAGAAATACATGCTGCGCGAAAAGGAATGGGCTGGCCACTCCCGGCGCGTGCAGGGCTGACGGGAAGAGTCCGTTGACCAGGGACCAAGGTCCCGTCTGCTCATGACGCGCAGCCCTGCAAGCGGTGGCCGATCATCAGCCAGGCTGGGGTTATGACACGGCCGGATGCTGGTGGGTAGGAGCGATCACATGGCCCGTAGCCTGCTCGTCGCGCCTGCCGCCGAGGGTGTCGGTCTGGCCAGGACCTGCCTGGGGCTGCTGCGCGCCCTGGACCGGCGGGGGGTCAAGGTCGCTTTCGTCAAGCCGGTGGCCCAGCCCAGGGCCGATGGCGGCCCGGACCGCTCGGCCGCGCGGGTGACCGCGATCATGGCGCTGCGTCCCCCGGAACCATTGACCACCGCGGAGCTGGAGCAGCAACTGGGCGAGGGCGGGCTGGAAGTCGTGCTGGAGAAGATCGTCGCCGCTTGGGAGCCGATCTACGACGCGTCCGACGTGGTGGTGGTCGAGGGCCTCAGCGCAGGCCCCTCGAAGCTGTATGCCAGTTCGCTGAACCAGGCACTGGCCCAGACGCTTGATGCTGACGTCGTGCTGGCCGACAGCTGGCCCGCGGATGCCGACGCAGACGGGGTGGCCGAGCAGCTTGCCATCGTGGCCAGCGGATATGTCTCAGGGGAGCAGGCGCGGGTCGTCGGCTGCGTGGTCCACGGCCTGCCCGGGGCCGATGCCGCCGCGGTAGCCGAACTGCGGGACGCCCTGGCCAGACGCCAGCTCTGCCTTATCGCCGCCGTGCCGCACCGCCCCGAGCTGACGTGGCTGCGGGTCCTCGACCTGGTGCGCGAGCTGCGTCCGGAAGTCCTGCACGCAGGTGATCTGTCCCGGCGGATCAGGGACGTGGCGGTGATGGCCCGGGGGATCCCGGGCGGACTCCATGTCCTGGACACCGGGCGGCTGGTCGTGGTCCCCGGTGACCGGCACGAGGTCATCATGGCCGCCTACCTGGCCGAGCTAAGCGGAACTCACCTGGCCGCCTTGCTGCTGAGCTCGGGGACCGCGCCCGATCCGCGGGTCACCCAGCTCACCCGCGCCACCGCGGCCGCCGACCTGCCTGTCCTGCTGGTCAGCTCCGACAGCTACCACACCGCGGCGCGGGTGCGGGACCTCGACCCGGGCCTGCCCGTCGACGACACCGAGCGCATCGAGGGCGTGACGGAAAATATCGCTGACGCGCTTGACCCGTCCTGGCTGGACTCGCTGACCAGCACGTCACGGCCGCGGCGATTCAGCCCGGCCGCGTTCCGGTACCAGCTGGTCGAACTGGCCCGCGCCGCCGACGCGCTCGTGGTCCTGCCCGAAGGCACCGAACCGCGCACCCTGCGGGCCGCGGTGACGTGCGCCGGACGCGGCATCGCCCGCTGTGTGCTGCTGGGCCCGCCCGACGAGGTGACCGCGCAGGCCAGGAAGCTCGGGCTGCGGCTGCCCGACGGCGTCACCGTCGTGGACCCGCGGACCGTCGCCGAGCGCTATGTCGCCCCGCTGGCCGAACTGCGCCGGCACAAGGGCTGGACCGAGGAGGTGGCCCGCGAGCATCTGGCCGACCCGATCACGGTTGCCACCATGATGCTCAGGCAGGGCGAGGTCGACGGCCTGGTCTCCGGCGCGGCCCACACCACCGCGGCCACCGTCCGCCCCGCGCTGCAGATCATCGGCACCAAGCCCGGTGTGCGGCTGGTGTCCTCCATCTTCTTCATGTGCCTGCCCGACCAGGTGGTCATCTACGGGGACTGCGCCATCAACCCCCAGCCCAGCGCCGAAAACCTGGCCGACATCGCCATCCAGAGCGCCGCGTCCGCGCGCGCCTTCGGCATCGAGCCCCGGGTCGCGATGATCAGCTTCAGCACCGGAACCTCCGGCTCGGGCATAGATGTGGACAAGGTCGCCGAAGCCACCCGGATCGTGCGCCAGCGCGAACCCGGCCTGGCTGTCGATGGCCCGCTGCAATACGATGCCGCCGCCATCGCCTCGGTCGGCCAGGCCAAGCGGCCCGGCAGCCCGGTCGCCGGCCAGGCCACCGTCTTCGTCTTCCCCGACCTGGACACCGGTAACACGACGTACAAGGCGGTGCAGCGCAGCGCTCAGGTCGTCAGCATCGGCCCGATGCTGCAGGGCCTGGCCAAGCCGGTGAACGACCTCAGCCGCGGCGCGCTGGTCGACGACATCGTCTACACGGTGGCGCTGACCGCCATCCAGTCCCGCATCAGCTGATCCGGGCGCCACCGAGGACGGCCGACATTGGTCCCGGCGCTACGGGACTCCCGCCCCTGGCCGGCCGGCGCCGGCCGGGCTGCGCTGGAAGTGACAGTTTCAAAGGACGTGATCAGCATGCGCGCACTCGTGGTTTACGAATCGATGTACGGGAACACGCACGTCGTCGCCGGCAACATCGCGGACGGCCTGCGCGGTACTTACGAGGTGACCCTCGTCCCGGTGGCCGCGGCTACCGCGGATCTCATCGCCCAGGCCGACCTCCTGGTCGTCGGCGCGCCGACCCACATGCACGGCCTGTCGACCGCTTCGTCCCGGCAGACTGCCAGGAAGGCGGCCGCCAAGCCCGAGAGCGGGCTGACCCTGGACCCAGACGCCGGCGGCCTGGCCCTGCGGGACTGGCTTAGCGACCTGGCCGACGGGCACGCGCTGGCCGCAGCCTTCGACACCCGCCTGGCCGGCGTTCCCGTGCTGACCGGCCGGGCCAGCCGCGGCATCGGCCGGCTGCTCCGGCGGCGCGGTTACCGCCTCGTCGCGCCCCCGGAGAGCTTCGTGGTCACCAAGGTGAACACCCTGGTCGACGGCGAGGCCTCGCGGGCCCGCCAATGGGGCGAGGCGCTCGCGGCATCGGCCGACCTGATCGTCCTTGCCGCGCAGCAGTGAGCAGATGAGCGCCATGAGGAAGGCCACTTCCATCGCGGCCGGGACCGCCCTGGCCGCCAGCGGCGCGGTCGTCGCGTACCCGCTGTTCTTCCGGCGCTGGTGCCTTACCTGGGGTGCGCGTCCCGGCGAGGTATCGATGAAGCTGCCGGGCGATGAGCTACTGACCGAGCCGGGCATCGTCTCCACCCGTGCCGTCTGGGTCGATGCCCCGGCCAGCTCCATCTGGCCGTGGCTCGCGCAGATGGGGCCGGGGCGGGGAGGAGCATACACCTACGACTGGATCGAGAACCTCTTCGGCCTGGGCATGCACAGCGCGGACGAGATCCTGCCGCAGTACCAGAACCTCCAGGTGGGAGATGCGCAGCGTCTCGGTCAGCGGGGCCCTGTGCTCCGGGTGGCGGTACTTGACGCCGAACGGTCCCTGGTCCTGCGGTCCGACGACGGTAACTGGGTGTGGGCCTTCTCGCTGGTTCCCGGAGGCTCCGGCACCAGGCTGATCAGCCGGAACCGGATCGCGGCGCGGGGCGGGCCGCTGCCCGTCCGCCTGTTCAACCTGATGGTCATGGAACCCGGCAGCCTGATCATGGAGCGCAAGATGCTGCTCGGCATCAAGCAGCGCGCCGAAGATCTCGCCCGCCGGACCGGAGCTCAGCCTGGGTAACCAGGGAGGGATCACCATGTCACACGTCATCCACGACTCGCCCACCGAGCACAGCCCGGATGTTCCGGCCGACGTGGACCAACTGGCCCGCCAGCAGGCGATCAAGCAGATCGAGCGCAGGCGCCGCTTCTGGACCAGCACCATATGGTCCGGCATCGGCATGCTGGCCTTGGCGGTCATCTGGGCCGCCACGGAGTACCACAACGCGGGCGGCTGGCCGGTCCACGGGTTCAGCCAGAGTTCGGGGATCCACGAGGTGTGGAACTTCTGGATCATCTACCCGCTCGGTGCCTGGCTGCTGATCATCGCGGCCCACGCCTGGGCCGTCTACGGACACAAGCCGATCTCGGAGAGCCAGATCAAGCGCGAGATCGAACGCCAGGCCGGCCCGCGGAACTGATCACGCGACCCACGAGGGGACAGCCTGGGCCAGCCGGTCCGGATCGTTCAGCACGCGGATCGCGGTGATGACGCCGCCGGTGACCGTGAAGGCCATGACCATGACCGGCCGCCCGCTCACCATGATGAGGACGCCCGGGGCGCCGTGTCCAGCACCTGCTCAAGGCGGTGTACGCCGGCGGCCTACCGCGTCAGACGCTTGAGCTGGTGCATATGCGCGCAAGCCAGATCAACGGCTGCAGCTTCTGCGTCGACGCCGGCGCCACGAACGCGGCCCAGGCCGGTGTCAGCCCGGAGAAGCTGCTCACCCTCGCCGCCTGGTACGAGGACCCGCGCTTCGACGACGCCGAGCGGGCCGCGCTGGCGCTCACCGAGGCCGCGACCCGGCTCGCCGACCGGCCCGGCGCGGTCACCGACGAGATCTGGGCCGAGGCCGCCAGGCACTACGACGAGCAGCAACTCGGGGCCCTGGTGATGATGGTGGCGCTCACCAACTTCTTCAACCGCCTCAACGCCACCTTCCGTACTCCGCCCGGGACGAGGTGGGACTGACGCCTGCTCAGCCGGTGCCGAGCTGGATGGCCTTGATCAGCAGGAGCAGCACGGCGATGACCAGGTAGGCGCGCAGGGCGAGCATGCCGAGTTTGATCGCAGGTGACCAGGTAACCGGCTTGAGCATGGCCAGCGGCGGCATCCGCCAGCTGCCGCGTTCGGCTCGCAGCGTGATCCCGGCCGCGGCCAGCGCGACCGCGAGCGCGGCCGACAGCCACAGCGCCATCCGTATGGCGTTGACGTGCGGGAAGATCGTGGTGGCCATCAGCGTGCCGGACAGCATGAGCAGCGTGGCGATGATGACGGTGGCGACGACGTTGAGCCAGCCGCGGTTGACCCACGGCCCGAGCACCTCCCGGTCATTGCACAGCAGCAGCAAGAACACGCTCGCGCTGGGCAGCAGCAATCCGGCCAGGGCCTGCACGGCCTCGGTGACCACGCCCAGCGGCGCCTCCGGGATCAGCACGATCGTGGCGGCGATGATGACCAGGCCGGTGAACGTCAGGTAGAAGCCCTTGGCGTCGCGGAAGCTGCGGTGCAGCGAGTGCCTGAGGCCGAAGAAGTCGCCGAAGGCATAGCTGGTGGCCAGCGTGACCGCGGCGGCGCCGATGATGCTGGCGTCCAGCAGCACGATCGCGAACAGCGCGCCGAGCACCGGGTTCTTGGCCTCCAGGGCCCTGGCCACCCCGAGCGCGTCGGTGAAGTGCCCGGCCAGCGGGGTACCCCGTACCGCGTAGGCACCGGCGATCATGAGCGCGCCGGCTCCGACGACGACCACGATCGAGCCGAGGAAGGTATCGGCGCGTTCGTAGCCGATGAACCGGGGGGTGATGCGCTTGTCGATGACGTTGGATTGCTGGAAGAACAGCTGCCAGGGGGCCACGGTGGTGCCCACGATGGCGATGATCAGCAGGATCGCGTCCGAGGTCACCCCGCCCTGGACGCCCGGCACCAGCACGTGCCGGATGGTCGCGCCGTAGGCCGGATGGCACATGAAGGCCAGCGGGAAGAGCACCGCGCTGGAGGCGATGAACAGCAGCATGGCCGCCTCCCACCGCCGGAAGCTTCCGCTGGCGGTGATCGCGATCAGGGTGACGGCCGCGAACGGGACCGCGATGTACTTGCTGATGCCGAAGTAGGCCAGCGCCAGCGAGACGCCGATGAACTCGGTCATGATCGTGAGGAAGTTGAGCAGGAACAGGTCGCCGACGCTGAACCAGCCCCAGAACCGGCCGAACCGCTCGTTGATCAGCCGGGCATGTCCGACTCCGGTGACCGCACCGAGCCGTACCACCATCTCCTGGTTGACGATCAGCACCGGGATCAGGAGCAGGAGCACCCACATCAGGGAATAGCCGTAGTTCTGGCCGGACTGGGCGTAGGTGGCGACGCCGCCGGCGTCGTTGTCGCCGACCATCACGATCAGGCCCGGGCCGACAATAGCCAGGAAGGTCAGCAGGCGCCGGCGCAGACCCCGCCGTTCATCGGTCTCGCCGACGCGGACGCGGCCGAGCGCACCCTCGATGTCACCCAGATCCGCCGCCGCGCTCATGACTGCTCCCCGGCGCCGGGACGGCTGATGATGTCGCGGCCATGGTTTCACCATGGGCGCTTCCCGAGCGCTCGCGCCAGTGGCCGAAGGCCCGATCCGCGATGACTTACCTACCTAACCTCGGGCAAGCTCAGCAGCGGCGGGTCTACGTCACACCTGATGCGCTCACCGGCTGACCGGGGAAGACTGTAACGATGAAAGCGGAATCCCTTGGCACGTCGTATCTGGCCCGTCCAGACGGGGCTGGGCCGTTTCCGGGAGTGGTGGTCATCCACGAGGCCTTCGGCCTCAATGACAACATCCGCGATGTCTGCGACCGGTTCGCCCAGGAAGGCTATCTGGCGCTCGGCGTGGATTTGTTCGCAGGCCGGAACCGGGCGGTATGCATCGCGCGCATGTTCGCAGGCGCGATGGCCGGGAACCTCGACCACCACGGTGTTCCCGCGCTGAAGGCCGCGCTCGGGCAACTGGCGGGCCATCCACAGGTCGATGCCGCCCGGATCGGTGCCATCGGTTTCTGCCTGGGCGGTTCAATCGTCCTGACCTGGGCCTGCACCGATGACCGGCTGGCTGCGATTGCGCCGTTCTACGGGGCCGCGCCCAAGCCACGAGAGGCGATCCGCCGACTGTGCCCGGTCGTCGGGTCATGGCCGGGCAAGGACTTCACGACCAAGGCCGCCGGGGTGCTGGAAACCGAACTGACGGCTGCGGGCATCCCGCATGATCTGAAGGTCTACCCGGGGGCCAAGCACTCCTTTTTCAACGATCGTGGGCGGGCCTACGAGCCCGCCGCGGCAGCCGACTCATGGCGGCGAGTGCTGACCTTCTTCGCCGACCATGTACGACTGCGACGCTAGGCAGCCGCGTCCCGCCGTAGGTAGGTACTTTGGTCACCGCGGGCTGGGCCTTGGGCCACCCGCCATCAGCCAGCGGCCGTGGGCGTCGCCGGATGGGTGAGTCCGTGCTTAACCGTCGTGATGACCCAAGGACCGGGCACGGTGACCGGCCGCGTGCCGGTTACGGTGTACACCTGGCCGCCGGGTGCGGGGACCTTGAAGGTGTTCGCGTCCACCTGGCGGACGACCGGGGTGCCGCTCCAGCGGCTGCGCGCCCACGCCTGGACGACCATAGCCGGGTCAGCCAGCCACGGCTGGTGGCCGTTGTTCCAGGAGTACTGCAGCTCCCAGTACTGGGGCCAGCCGCTGACCGGCCAGACACCGGGGAACGTGCCTAGCGCGACGTGATCGACGTCGATCACCACCCGGTACGGACCGGTCATGGTGGAGACGTGGTAGGCGCCCTGAGCGGCCAGGCCGATGCCGAAGCTCAGGTAGCCCTCGAAGTCACCGGCGGCGCTGACCACCAGCAGCTCAGGGTAGAGCGGGGTCAGAGTGGATGGCCCGGTGTAGGTCTTGGCCAGGGACGGCTCGCAGACCGCGCTCGCGCCACGGAAGACCACCCGGAGGAACGACTGCCCAGCCAGCGCGACCGGTGTGCCCTTCGGATCGGCATAGACGGTCCCGACTCTGGCGACGCTGTACGTCGGCATACCGCCGGAGAACTGGAAGACCACCCGGTCGTAGCCGGCATGTTCGCCGACCCTGATCGCGGTCAGGTAGGACCCGGACTGCGGGCAGGCCGGGGGTGCTGAGCCCGGCGTCGCCGTGCCTGACGGCGACACGGCCGGTGATGTCGGCGTGCTTTGGCTCGGCGCCGGTGACTTCCCCGCACCGGGAGAATTCGCGGGGACGGTACCGCAGCCGGCCAGGCCGATCAGGCCCGCCGCGGCCGCGAGAGCGGTGCAGCGGATGAGGGCAGACATCGCGCTCACCTTCTTTTCGCAGGCAGCTCCATATGATTCCGTTTCTTGGACTCGCGCGACCGGTCCTGCGGATAAGGGCGCAAGTCATGAACAGGCGTGTCGTTGGTCACCCTGTTCCGGTGCCGAGCCAGGACAGCCAGGTGGCCAGCTGTCCGATCTCGGCCACCTCGCTGCGAAAGCCGACATAGCCGTCGGGGCGGACCGCGATCAAGCCACGGCCAGGAGAGCTGGTGAGGCAGTGAATGCTGACGAACCGGCTCGGCGGCGGGGAACCGAGCCGGTCCGCGTCCCGGTCCAGCAGTATGTGCACGCCGGGCCGGGCGAGCAGGTCATGCAGCCGGACCGTGCGCCCGGCCGAGCGCACGAGCTGGTCGGGCAGCCGGTCCCCGGCCCGGGGCCCGCCCCGCCGCCGCGGTGTTCCCTCCACCGACAGGGGGCTGTGACGGTAGCTCACCCGCAGCTGCGACACCAGCCGGACCGCTTCGGCGACCAGGCGGCGGCGGCCGAGGACCGCGGGTACCAGAGGGGCGGCGAGCGGCGCTATCCGGCCGCGGAGCGCGGACGGCACCGGTCCCAGGGAGGCTTCGGCCCAGAACGCCATGTGCGTCATCGCCAGCACCTGGCGTGCCACCGGCCGGCGCTCCCGGTCGTAGGAGTCGAGCAGGCACCCGTCGCCCGGCCGGGCCGCCGCGAACGCGAGCTTCCAGCCGAGGTTGGCCGCATCCTGGATGCCGGCGTTCATCCCCTGCCCGGTAGCGGGGGAGTAGGCATGAGCGGCGTCCCCGGCCAGGTACAGTCGGCCCCGGCAGAACGTGTCGGCCACCCGGCGCTGCAGCCTGACCCGCGAAGACCACGCGAGCTCGGCGATCTGCACACCCAGGCCCGCCTCGTCGGTCAGCGCCTGCATCTCAGCCAGGGAGACCGGGGGGCCGAACTGACCGGGTGACGACTGACCCGCGCCCGCGGTCCGGGTGACCAGCAACCGCCAAGTCGCCCGCTCGCCCAGACGGAAAGCGAACACCAGGCCCCGCCGCCCGGCTACGACACGGGCGGCATCACCGGCGAGATCGCCATCCAGCTCGGCATCGGCCAGCACGACCTCCACGGGGTACATGCGCCCGGGCCACCCGATTCCGGCTTGGGCTCGCACGCTACTCGCCGGCCCGTCGCATCCGACCACGAAGCTGAACAAGGCCTCCTCGACCCTGCCTGATGACCGCAGGACGGTTCGCACCCCGCCTGGGCCGTCGTGCACCCCGGCCAGTTCGGTGCCGCGCTCAACCTGGACCCCGCGGTCCGCTAGGGCCTGGGCCAGCACCCGTTCCACGTCCATCTGCCTGACCAGCGACAGGTGAGGGAAGGCGGTGTCCGGCAGCGCGAGACCGGCGAGCGTGACCCTGATGACCCGTGAGCCGAGCTGCAGGTCCGCCGTGGGCGTGACATCCGACCGGGCCAGCAGCGCCTGGGTCACCCCGAGCGGGCGCAGCACCTCCAGCGTGCGCGAATGCAGGATCAAGGCGCGGGAGGGCCGGTCTGCCGTCGGCCGCCGGTCAACGATCCGGACGGCGGCGCCGTGGTCGTGGGCCTGCAAGGCCAGGGTCAGTCCGGCCGGACCCGCGCCGGCCACCAGGATGTCCGCCGTCCCCCTCACCTGACTTCGGTCAGGCGCCACCAAGCGGCCGAGCCTGCCGTGCTGGCGTCCAGCACCTGGGGGCGGTCCAGCAGCGCGTCGCGGTGCAGGCCCGGCAGCACCACGTAATGGATTGAGCCCCGGACCGACACCATAGCGAGCACGCGCCACAACGCCCTGGCGTAGTTCTCGGCGGCTTGCGGCCCGTCCCACTCATACAGGCCCCGGTACCGCCCGCGTTGGTCGTCGGCCAGCCAGAGCTTCGACACGAAGCCGGGGAAGCCGGCGAAGAGCGGGGTGTTAAGCAGGCTTTCCCAGCGGAAAACGGCGTGCCCGCGACCGCGCACGGCGCGCAGCCGGAATTCCACGACGAGCACGCACGCGTCCTCCGTCGGGCCCCGGTCCACGACCGTCTCGCGGAACACCCGCGCCGAGGTGCCGTCGGCGAAGCCCACTCGCATCCCCCTTCGCCGCGTGGGCAGATGCATCCGGCGGCGCCAGAGCAGCCGCGCGGTCTCCGCGACGCAGTGCGCGAGCGCCCGCACTGCCTCGGGGTAGGGGAGGGGCGGCTGCTCGGGTGCGACCCCTCTCGAGCCGGGCGCCCGAATCGGAGCCGTCACCGTCAGCCCTTGCCCTTCCCCGAAGCCCGCCCGACCGCGCCGATGGCGGGAGCCAGGGCAAGCCATAGGCCGACGGTCACCACCATGGCCGTGATGTACCCGAACGGCCGGATCCCGGCGTCGGCCGCGACGATGCCAGCGAAGATCATCAACAGCCAGGCGCTGACAAAGAACAGCGGACCGGCCGCGATGAGCTTAAAGAACGCATCCACGATCAACCACCTCCGAGTCATCTTGAGCTTCACCACAGGACCGTGCGACCGGGCAAGTGGCTATCGTCCCGCGGGCCGGGGGACCACTGGCTCTGCCCCGCACCGCTGGGCAAAACGAGTCATTTGACCGGTGCTGCAGGCGCTCACCTCGCGGCAGGCTCGTGGACAAGCCGCTCCGCCACATCACCCGAAAGGCAGGCATGCCTCCATGTCTCACCACCTCGACACGCCGCTGGCGGCTCAGACCGGCCAGCTGTACCTCGATGACCTGTACGTCTTTCCCGGCGAGGACAGCACGGTGCTCGTCATGGACGTCAACTCCAATGTGAACGGCCTGCACTCCGAGCCGGGCTTCCACCCTGAGGCGCGCTATGAGTTCAAGGTCCACTTCGACGGCGCCGACTATGAAGCCCTGACCTACCGGATCTCCTTCGCCGGACCCGGTCCAGACGGGCAGCAGGCCCTCCAGTTGCACGCTCTCACCGGTGACCAGGCACGAGAGGACGGCGCCGCCGGCGACTTGGTACTGGAAGGCCGGACCGGCCAGGCCGCCACTGGAAATGGCATCCGGATCTGGGCCGGGCGCATCGCTGACTCGTTCTACATCGACCTATCGCTGCTGGCCCTGATCAACGCGGCGGTCGCCAACGGAACCGCGCCGGACCTGTCCGGATGGCAGCCGGCCAGTGCGCAGAACAGCTTCGCCGGCACCACGGTCGACTCGATCGTGCTGGAGGTCCCCCACGCCCACCCCATGCTGCGGCCCGGCGCCCGCACCGGGGTATGGGCCGCCACCAAGCTGGCCACCGACGCAGGCGGCTGGCGGCAGATCAACCGGGCCGGGCACCCGATGATGTGGCCGATTTTCTGGCCGAACGACACCCACTTCACCTATCCGGCCAACACCCGGCACCCCTCCGAGGACGTCGCGGCCGCCGCCAAGGATCTCGGCGAGCAGATCGCCGCCGTGGTGGCGGCCAGCGGCGCCTCCGGTGACCCGCAGGCCTACGGCCAGGCCGCGGCCCGGGAACTGTTCCCCGACGTGCTGCCCTACGTGGTCGGCACGCCGGCCAGCTACGGGTTCGCCGGCTTCAACGGCCGGACCCTGGCCGACAACGCCCCCGAGGCCATGCTGTCCCTGGTTGCTGGCACCGCGGTGCTTTCCGGGCTCACCCCGTCCGTCGCCCAGAACCAGCGCGCCAGCGGCTTCCCCTACGTCGTGCCCGTGTAGGCCGGAGCGTCAGGTGCTGCGCTGGCCTGCCGGGTTTTCTCCCGAGTGCTCGGACGTCTGGGCCCGCAGCGAGATCGCCGTCGATGCCGCACCGGCGGTCGTGTTCTCGCATCTGGCCGCCGTCTCCCGCTGGAAGAGCACATTCTCCGGCATCCGGGACGCCCGCGCCCCGGGTGCCGGCTGCGGATACCTGGCAACGGACCGCGAGTTTGAATTCGAGCTGGACGGCCTCCGCCTGAGCGCGCAGGTCACCGAGTTCGTGGCCGGCCAGCGGCTGGCCTGGTCCGGCCAGGGCATCGACATCATCGCCTACCAGGCGTGGGTGATCGCCGCCGACCTCGGCCGTTCCCGGGTCCTGGCCGGTTTTTCCGCCCGCGGGCCCGCCGCCATCGCGTTGCGGGAACCGGACCCCGGTGCCGCGCAGCGCACGCTCGACCGGTGGGCCGCCGACCTGAAGTCAGCGGCGGAGTCGGTAACGCGCTAACCGACTGGAGGTCGATCACGGCGATCCGCCGGTTTCCTCCGCTCGCCTCCTCAATCCGCACGAGCAGATGCTGCCTGCTGACCCTGCTGAGGTCGGAACGGAACGAACCGTGGTGCAGGGCCAGGTTGACCCCTTTGACCGCGGTCCCGCGCCCTATGATCATCGGGCGGTCCACACGAGCAGCTGATCCTGCCACTGCGCGGTGGTTTCCGGCAGCCCACGGGCGGCAACTGGGGCGACCAGCATACGTTCGAGACATCGACGACCGCGTCCCGGGTATGCATTGCAGAATCGTATCCGCGCGCCTGAATTTCCGGCGCTTAACGACCTGTCGACCGCGTCGAGGGCGTCGCGCAGGGCGGCTCGGGTGGTGATGCCGAGCTTGGGGAAGATCTGGTAGAGGTGGCCGCCCACCGTCCGGGGCGACAGGAACAGCCGTTCCGCGATCTGCTTGTTGGTCAGGCCCGACGCGGCCAGGCGGGCGATCTGCAGTTCCTGGGGCGTCAGCGCCGCGGCGTGCGCGCGGGCCGGTGGCATCCTGGTGCGCCCGGTCGCCCGCAACTCCCGCTCGGCGCGGGAAGCCCAGGGCGCCGCGCCCAGCTTCTGGAACGTGCTCAGCGCCGCCTGCAGGTGGATCCGGGACTCGCCGGCGGCCCGGATCCGGCGCAGGCGCTCGCCGTAGGCGAGCCGGACCCGTGCCACGTCGAACGGCCACTGATCCACCGTGGGCAGGCTCAGGGCCTGCTCGAACAGCGCGGGCGCCTGACCGTCCCCGGCGGTGATGGCGGCCGAGGCCGCGGCCAGGATGGCCAGCCTGGGGGACAGGGCCGCGATGTCCGCTTCGGCCATGGCCTGCACGTGCCGTTCCGCCTCGGCCTGCCGGTGCGTGCGCACGGCCGCCTCCACCAGGTCCATGACGACCCACAGGCAGTGCGGGATGTGCGAGGCCAGGGTACCCGCCGGGCTCATCGCGGTCGCGTGCTGATAAGCGCTCTCGAAGTCGCCCTGGCCGAGGTCGGCCAGCACCAGTGGCTGGTGGGCGAAGACCTGCGCGGTGCGGACCCCGCGCGGCCCGGCCCAGCCGATGATCTGGCCGGCCAGCGCCCGGCTGGTGTCGAACCGGCCCTGGACCGCGGCCAGCAGCGCCTGATGATAACGGAAGTACCAGCCGAAGAACCGGCCCCCGCGTTCCTCGCTGACCTGCAGTCCCTCGGCCGCGAGTTGGGCCGCCTCGGCCCATTCGCCCCGATGGAAGTCATCGGTGCACAGGTCCATCAGCGCCACCAGGTGCCGTCGGCCCAGTCCGCCCTCACGCCCCCGCGAGACCGAACGCCACAACGGCTCTCGCACCTCCGCCAGCCGGTCGGCGTACATCGCCGACCCCGCGATGTTCTCGATCACGTTCGGGTCGACCTCGTGATGGACGGTGCTCAGCGCGGCCTCGAGCCGGGGCAGCGCGGCCACCCCGGTGCGGGCCGGGTCCGCGAACAGGTCGGTGTTCAGCGCGAGCAGCGGGGGCGGGCCGGGGGACAGCCGGGCCAGCGCGGCGTAGAACGGATCCCACCGCTCGGCGCTCCCGCCCAGCCAGCAGTTCATGGCCAGGCTCCACAGCGCGTTGATCAGTGCCTGGTCATCGGCGTCGTAGCCGTGGGCCCCGCCTTCGCTAGCATGGCCTTCGATGGCGCCGACCAGCAGCCGGTAGGCCGTATCGAGGTGACCGTCGCCGTTGAGGATCACGAACATGGCCGCCGGCGCGTAGTGCAGGGGGTCGGCCTGCCGGACGCCCTCCAGCAGTTGCGAGGCGCTCCGCATCTCGCCGATGGCCTCCGCGCCGATATAGGCGGCCTCGGCCAGCCTGCGGCCGCGTTCGGGCGGCCCGGGGCTCAGGTCGGCGGCCCGGGCCAGCATGGCCACCGCGCCGGCGTAGTCGCCGCGCTGGCTGATGCGGCGCGCCGCCTCCTCCAGCAGGCCCGCCACCTCCTCGTCGGGCTCGGCGCAGGCCTCGCCCAGGTGCAAGGCCCGCCGCTCGGGCTGGCCGGCGAGGGCCGCGGCCAGCGCCTGGTGGGCCCGCCGGCGCTCGGCGGCCGTTGCCACCTCCACCGCCGCGGAGCGGATCAGCGGATGCCGGAACGTGACCTGGCGTGAGTTCTCGTCGATCCGCGCCAGCTGGTCGTGCTCGGCCGGAGCGAGATCATCGAGCAGGTCGTCACGTCCGCGCGCCGCCTGCAGCACGCGCAGGTCCCCGGTGCCCTCCAGGGCCGCCATGAGCAGCAGGACCCGGGTCGGGGCCGGCAGCCGCACCACCCGCGACGCGAACAACTCCCGCAGGCGCTGGCCGAGCGGCAGCACCGACGGCAAGGGCTCGGTCGCCGAGCGCTGGGATTCGCTCAGCGCCCGCGGCAGTTCCAGCAGCGCCAGCGGATTACCCTGCGCCGCGTCCAGCACCCGGCTGCGCACCAGGGGGTCGAGGCCGGGAAACGCGGCCGCCACCAGCTGGGCCGCGGCCTCGTCGTCCAGCGGCCTCAGCTCGTATTCCGGTAGCCCGGCCCGGTCGAAGTAGCTCTGCGCCCCGGTCCGGCAGACGGCCAGCAGCCCGGCCCGGCTGCCCATCAGCCTTCTGGCCACGAAGCCCAGCACGCCGGCGCTGGCCCGGTCGATCCAGGGCAGGTCGTCCACGATCAGCAGCAGCGGCCCCTGCCCGGCCACATGCCGCAGCAGCGCCAGCGTGGCGCTGGACACCAGCAGCCGGTCCGGTGCTGGCCCGGCGCCGAATCCCAGCGCCACCTGCAGCGCATCCCGGTGCGCCGCGCCGAGCTCGCCGAAGTCGCCGGCCAGCGGGAACAGCGCCTGGTTGAGCCCGCTGAAGCTGACGTCCCCCTCGAACTCCACCCCGGCCACCCGCAAGACCGTCGTCCCCGCCGCCGACGCGGCGTCCGCCAGGGCATCGACGAGCGCGGTCTTGCCCACGCCGGGATCCCCGGTCAGGAGCAGCGCTCCTCCGCTGACTGCGGCCTGGCGGAAGAACCCTTCCAGGAAATCGAGGTCCCTGACCCGCCCGGTCAACCCTGGCGCAGGCAGATCAAGCTGGTTCATCGCAGGCACCATCCTAAGTTGACGGTGTCCCTCGGTCGACGCCCGCCCGCTGCCGCGTGGTCAGGCCGGGAGGAACGCGGCGGCGGGCAGGTCCCGGACCGCGATCCTGGGCTGCTCGTCAGGAGAGAGCGAGGCCGCGGCGCGGGTCACGACGGATCGGGCGGCGGGAGCGGTCAGGTAGACCACCAGCGAGTACTGCAGGGAGGTGAGAAGCTCGCCCATGATCCGGGTGGTCCGGGCGAGGGGTTTGGGGGTGAGCTCGACCTCGACGCCCCAGACCTGCCCGCCGTACGGGCTCTCCGGGATGCTGGGCCAGTGGATCTCCGCGTCCGGTACGTGGCCGCTCCAGCCGGCTGCGGGCTGGCCGGCGTGCAGCCGCCGTTCAGAGCGCCACCAGGGGTGCCCACGGGCCCAGCCCGGGCTGCTTTCCAGCCACAGCCGGGCGGCGAGCACCGCGCGGATGTGCGCCAGCCGCCCCAGCGCCGGGCGGAGGGCGGGGAACCCGAGCCCGGTGGCTGCCATGCCGTCCCGGGTCAGCCAGCACCATCGTGGCCCGGGCCCCAGCCGCTCGGTGGCGGCATATCCGGCGCGGCGCCACCGGCGCACGATCGCGGGCAGCCGGTCCGGCGGCATGTCCAGCGCGGCCGCGAGCAGGTCGTAGGGGGCGCCGTAATGCTCCCCGCATAGCAGTAGCCCGTCGATGTCCCGCTGGGTCAGCTGAATCACGCCTGCGGTGGCCCGGCGCGCCCGGCGGCCCGCGGTGTCGGGTGTGGTGGTGTCGTGGGCCCGTGCCGTCATGTCGATCCCCAGCCTTCCCCGCGGTAACAGCAGCCATCAATGCCCCCCGTGCTCACGTAGGCACGGGATGTGACGATTGTTCCGCGCGGGCCGGCCCGGAGAAGGCCGGCCCGAGATCCGTAAGCGTATCGTCATGAATGCATTCCGTGACAGCGACGGGAGCGGGCGACACTGGCCGTACGGGTGACGCCGGACTACCATGCGCTTTGGCCGCCTTCCGCCCGGCGACCCTCGGCCAGCGTGGAGCGTAAATGCAGGAAGCGTTGTTTCAGTTCGCGGAATTCGAGGCTTCCTCGCCGACGGCCGCCACGATATTCTTCATTTGCCCTTACGACACATCGATCCGGCGGGTGCACTTCGCGATACGGCGACTTCTTAGGAAGGGATATCGTGTCGTGGCGTACCAGACGGCTCCGGCCGTCTTCACCGATGCTGACCCGACGATGCTCCCGGAGCTTATCTCCCAGATACGCGACGACATCAGATCGCAGATATCGAGGCTGCAGTCCGCGGGCGTAACCGAGTTCGGATTCTTCGGGAGCAGCCTGGGCTCGTTCATCCTCTATAACTGCATTGGCCGGGAGATCCCTGAGCTGCGCTGGGGAGTATTTAACACCGGTGGCAATATCGCGCGCGGCCTGTGGACGATGCCCATGCTGAAACAACGGTATGTAGAACGAGGATGGTCATTGGCGCGGCTGGAAGCAGCGTGGGCCAAGCTCCAATGGCCGGACTTCGGGCAACTCGATGGCTGCCGGTTCGCATTCGTCAGCTCACGGCGGGATCGAGTGGCTCCGTTGAGCAGTATCTGGCCGTACCTCGAGCCGATGCGCCGGGTAGGCGCTGAGATCAGCGTGTACGAGGTGCCAGCCGTTAGCCATATCACGACCGTGGCTGTGGGCCTCTGGCGGGGGCCACAGTTGGTCCGGAGGGTGCGGGCTACCGCTATCTAGGGTCGTTTGGCCGGCGAGTCGGGCCATCTGGCCCTGCCGTCGTGCGCGGGCCGGGCCAACGCTGGATACAGAGGGGAGGGGTTATGGCCACTCGCGCCGCCGACGCGGACCGGGAACGGATCGCTGCCGCCCTGGGCAGGCATTACGCGGCCGGCCGGCTGACCCTCGAGGAATTCCAGGAACGCCTGGACCGGGCCTACGCCGCGAAAACCCTCGGTGAGCTCGAGGACCTGATGACAGACCTGCCGGGAACCGATCCCGGAACCGATCTCGTCCGTGTCGCCGGTCAACGTGCCGGCCACCCCCCGCTTCCGGAGTGGCGCGCTCCGGGTACGGTTCAGGCTCCTGGTGACGGCCACCCTGCCGTCTGGCAGTTCTGGCTGGGAGTGGCCATCGGCGCCTTCGTGATCTGGCTGATCAGCGGGCCGACGGTGGGCCCGTGGTTCTTGTGGATCGTGGTTCCGCTGGCCTTCATCGCGCTGCGGCGCTGGAGCATAGGAGCAGAGCGCCGGATCCACGACCACCAGGCTCGGTGACCTTGGCCCCCGGAGCCCGACATCCGCATCACGCCGCTTCCGCGGGCGCCTCGGTGAACTGGCTGTTGTACAGGGCGTAATAGGCGCCGCGCCGGCGGAGCAGGTCGCCGTGATCGCCCTGCTCGACGATCCGCCCGTCCTCCATCACCACGATCGTGCCCGCGTCGCGGATCGTGGACAGCCGGTGGGCGATGACGAAGCTGGTCCGGCCCTGCCGCAGCTTGGCCATCGCGTCCTGGATCAGGACCTCGGTCCGGGTGTCCACGTTGCTGGTTGCCTCGTCCAGGATGAGGATCGGCGGGTCGGCCAGGAAGGCGCGCGCGATGGTCAGCAGCTGCCGCTGACCCGAGGAGATGTTGGAGGCCTCCTCATCCAGCAGCGTGTCATAGCCGTCGGGCAGGGTCCGGATGAAGTAGTCGGCGCGGGCGGCGCGGGCGGCGGCCACGATCTCCTCGTCGGTGGCGTCCGGCCTGCCGTACCGGATGTTCTCCCGGATCGTGCCGGCGAACAGCCAGGTGTCCTGCAGCACCATGCCGAAGCAGCGGCGCACCTGGTCGCGGGTCAGGTCCCGGTAGTCGGTGCCGTCCAGGGTGATCCGGCCGGAGCCGATCTCGTAGAAGCGCATGAGCAGGTTGACCACCGTCGTCTTGCCCGCCCCGGTACGCCCGACGATCGCGACCGTCTGCCCGGGCCGCACGTCCAGGCTGAAGTCCTCGATCAGCGGCTTGTCCGGCTCGTACCGGAAGCACACGTGCTCGAGCGTCACCCGCCCGGCTTCCGGAGCCCACCCCGTCGCGGCCCGCTCAGCCTGCTCTTCCGGCGCGTCCAGGAACTCGAACACCCGCTCCGCCGAGGCCAGGCCCGACTGCAGCATGTTCATCTGGGCCGCGATCTGCGTGATCGGCATCGTGAACTGCCGCGAGTACTGCATGAACGCGATCACGTCGCCCAGCGAGATCCGGCCGGAGGCCACCCAGTAGCCGCCCATGACCGCGATCGCCACGTAGTTCAGGTTGGACAGCACCTGGATGGACGGCTGGATGATCCCGGACAGGAATTGCGCGCGGAAGCTCGCCTCGTACATCCGGCGGTTCTGCCGGCCGAACTGGTCGATCACCGCCTGCCGGCGGCCGAACACCTGCACCAGGGTGTGCCCGGTGTGCGTCTCCTCCACCAGCCCGTTCAGCGCGCCGGTCTCGTCCCACTGGGCGGCGAACTGGACCTGGGACCGCCGCGCGATGACGAAGGTGATGACCAGGGCCAGCGGGACGACGATCACGCACACCGCAGCCAGCAGCGGCGAGATCCAGAACATCATGCCGAGCACCCCGGCGATGGTCAGCACGGAGGTGAGCAGCTGGCTCAGGCCCTGCTGGATCGTGGTGGTGAGATTGTCGATGTCGTTGGTGACCCGGCTGAGGATGTCGCCGTGCGGGTGGCTGTCGAAGTACCGCAGCGGCAGCCGGGCCAGCTTGTCCTCCACCTCCCGGCGCAGTCCGAACATGGCCCGCTGGGTGATGCCGGCCATGATGTACCCCTGGCCGAAGTTGAAGGCCGCTCCGAGCAGGTACACCAGTGCGGCCAGGCCCAGCACCTGGCCCAGCCGCGTGATGTCGACCCCGACGCCGGGGGTGACGCTCATCCCGGCCAGCATGCTGGCCAGCTGCCCCTCGCCGTGCGCCTTCAGCAGCCCGATCGCCTGCGCCTGCGTCATCCCGGCGGGCAGCTGCCTGCCGACGATCCCGTCGAACAAGATGTTGGTCGCGTCGCCCAGGATCTTCGGCCCGGCCACCATGAAGCCCACTGAGGTGACGCCGAGCAGGCCGGCAGCGGCCAGCCAGGCGCGTTCAGGACGCAGCCGGGCGACCAGCCGCCGCAGCGTGCCGCGCAGGTCCTTGCTCCGCTCGGCCGGCCGCACCGCGCCCGGCCGTCCCATCGCGACCCCGCGGGCCAGGCCGCCCCCCGGCCGCCCCATCATGCCGCGGCCTCCTCACCGAGCTGGGACATGACGATCTCCCGGTACGGAGCGCAGCTGGCCAGCAGCTCCTGGTGGCGCCCCAGGCCTGCCACGTGCCCGTCGTCGAGCACGATGATCTGGTCGGCGTGCATGATCGTGCTCACCCGCTGCGCCACGATCACCACCGCCGCATCGTGCGTCGCGGACTTCAGGGCCATCCGCAACCGGGCGTCGGTGGCCGCGTCCAGGGCCGAGAAGCAATCGTCAAATAGATACAGCCGGGGCCGCTTGACCAGCGCCCGGGCGATCGACAGCCGCTGGCGCTGACCGCCGGAGACGTTCGTGCCGCCCTGATCGATGGCCGCCTCCAACTGCCCCGGCATCGCGGCGACGAAATCGGAGGCCTGGGCGATCTCCAGGGCGCGCCACAGCTCCGTCTCGGTCGCCTCGGGCCGCCCCAGCCGCAGGTTGCTCGCCACCGTCCCGCTGAACAGGAAGGCGGCCTGCGGCACCAGCCCGATGTCGCGCCAGAGCTCTTCCAGCTCCTGATCCCGGACGTCGACGCCGTTGACCAGGACGCTACCCTCGGTGGGGTCGAAGAACCGCGGGATGAGGTTGAGCAGCGTGGTCTTGCCGCTGCCCGTCCCGCCGATGATCGCGCTGGTCTGCCCGGGCCGCAAGGCGAATGACAGGCCGCTCAGCACCGGCTGCTCGCTGCCTGGGTACCCGAAGCTGACGCCCCGGAACTCCGCCAGTCCGGTCACCGTCGGCGGCCGGACCGGGGCCGGCGGGTCAGTGACCGACGAGGCCGTGCCCAGCACCTGCTGCACGCGTTCCGCACTGGCCACCGCGCGCGGCACCAGGATCACCATCATCACCGCCATCATCACCGACACCAGGATCTGCAGGATGTAGGTGAGGAAGGCGGTGAGATTGCCGATCGGCATCGCGCCCTCGCTCACCAGGCGGCCGCCGAACCACAGCACGGCCACGCTGGACAGGTTCAAGATCGCCATCAGCACCGGGAGGGCCAGAGCGAAGACCCGGTTGACCCGCAGCGCCGTGGCGGTGAGGCTGGAGTTCGCGTCGGCAAACCGCCGGCTCTCCGATTCGCCGCGGACGAACGCGCGGATCACCCTCACGCCGGTGATCTGCTCCCGCAGCACCTCGTTGATCCGGTCGATCTTGGTCTGCATGGACCGGAACTGCGGCACCACCAGGACCAGCATGACGCCGATGACCACGGCCATCACCGGGACCGCGACGCCCAGCAGGGGAGACAGGGCCAGGCCCTCCTTCAGGGCCATGACCACGCCGCCCACGCACATGATCGGGGCCATGACCATGAGCATCAGCGCCATCTGCAGGAACAGCTGGATCTGCTGGATGTCGTTGGTGTTGCGGGTGATCAGCGACGGCGTGCCGAAGCTGTTCATCTCACGGGCGGAGAATCCCTGCACCCGGGTGAAGACCGCGGCCCGCAGGTCGGCCCCGGTGCCCATGGCCACCCGTGAGGCCCAGTACACGGCGATGACGGCGACGGTGCCGACCGCTAGCGTGATGCCCAGCATGACCGCGCCGGTCGTCCAGATGTAGTGGACGTCGCCCTTGACCACCCCGTTGTTGATGATGTCCCCGTTGAGGTTGGGCAGGTACAGGTTCCCGATCGTCTGCGCCACCAGCAGTGCCACCACGATGGCCACCTGGCCGGCATACGGGCGCAGGAAGGTGCGCAGCAGCCGGGTCAGCATGGCCGGGCTCCGGGCCCGACGCGAGTGTCCATGCCAGCACGATGCCGCCGTCCGGGCCTTCCAGGCAGGGTCGGCAGGTCCGTATGGGCAGGACTTTGGCCATTGTCACGCCGGTATCCCTGACCATGGTCCGTCCAGGCTGTGACCGACGACTCTGACGACCGGGCCGTGGGCCGCAGTACGGATGAAACTGAGGAGAGGAGGATGTCATGACAGTAATGACGCATGAGCCCTCCGTTGGCAGCCCTGTCCGCCAGAGCGTCGCGTCCCGGCTTCTGGTTCCGGGGTTCTGGGCTGCCGTGAGCATCGTCACGATGTGGCTCGCGGTGCTATTCGACGGCATCTTCGGCGGGAATATGACCTTCACCAACTCGTCGTCGCAGGTCACGATCATACCGTCGGCGGTTGCCTTGGCGCTGTTCGCCGCGATCGCGACGGCCTGTGTCGCCAAGCGCGGCTTCGCCCGCAGGGAGGCCGAGTG
>Ga0335072_10002651_pt1 | contig 27557 bp, 21 predicted proteins | sample Lox_Sample_21_FD_206725 | JGI IMG/M metagenome (GOLD analysis project Ga0335072, IMG submission 206725) | Soil microbial communities from Loxahatchee National Wildlife Refuge, Florida, United States - Lox_Sample_2.1 | ecosystem: Environmental > Terrestrial > Soil > Wetlands | place: USA... | reverse complement strand
CTCGCGTTGATCCACTTCGTGGCTCAACCCAGCGACGCGGGCGAGGTTTTCGTCGACGCCGAGATTGTCCTTGATCGCCGCCAGCGTGTCGACCAGCGCCTCGCAAGTTTCCAAAGGCAACCCGGTGAATGCCTCGGCACGGACTGCCTGATTGATCGCCAGAATTCGCCCGACCATCGGCTGCCCAGCCTCGGTCAGCCACAACGTCCGCACGCGCCGATCGGTCGGATGAGCGCGGCGTTCCACCAGCCCTTCCTCGCACAATTTGTCCAGCATGCGCACCAGCGCGATCGGCTCCATGTCGAGCCGCGCCGCGATCTCCGCCTGGCTCACCCCCTGCCCGCGCGACACATGCAGCAGCACCGCCGCCTGGCGCCGGGTCAGCGGCAGGCCGGTCTGCCGCGCGCGGCGCTCGAAATGCCGCTTCAGCAGCCGCGCCACGTCCTGCACGAGAAACCCGAACGTGCGCAGATCCGCCGTCTGCTCCGGCGCGATCACGCTTGCATCATTCGGCACCGGTCTGCTCCTCGACCAAAGCACCGGACGGCACATCGGACAACGCGTCCGCCATGTGCGACACACGCTGCGAACTGCCCAGCCAGCGGCTCAAACGCTCGAGGTACAGATAGATCACCGGCGTGGTGTACAAGGTCAGCCACTGCGACACCAACAGCCCGCCGATGATCGCAATGCCCAGCGGCCGCCGCAGTTCCGATCCCGCGCCATGGCCGAAGGCGATCGGCATCGCGCCGAACAAGGCAGAGAACGTCGTCATCATGATCGGACGGAACCGCAGCAGGCAGGCCTGGTGGATCGCCTCGCGCGGGCTCATGCCGTCGCTGCGCTGCGCCTGCAACGCGAAGTCGATCATCATGATCGCGTTCTTCTTCACGATGCCGATCAGAAGGATCATGCCGATGATCGCGATCACCGTCAGGCTGTAGCCGCACGCCATCAGCATGATCAGCGTGCCCACGCCGGCCGACGGCAGCGCGGACAGGATGGTGATCGGGTGGATGTAGCTTTCGTACAAAATCCCCAGCACGATGTAGACCACCAGCACCGCTGCCGCGAGCAACAGCGGCATCGACGACAGCGACTCCTGGAATGCCTGCGCCGTGCCCTGGAACGATCCGGTCAGCGTCGGCGGAATGTTCAGTTCGTCGGTCAGCCGCTGGATCGCATCCACGGCCTGCCCCAGCGACTTGCCAGGCTTCAAGTTGAACGACAGCGTGATCGCCGGGAACTCGCCCTGGTGGCTCACCGACAGTGGTTCCAGCGTGTTGCTGAAATGCGCGAATGCGCTCAACGGCACCTGCGCGCCGGTCGGCGACGCAACATAGATCTCCGACAGGGCGTTCGGGTCGTTGCGGAACTGCGGCGCCAGTTCCATCACCACCTTGTACTGGTTGGTGGACGTGTAGATCGTCGTGATCTGCCGCTGGCCGAACCCGTCATACAAAGTCTGGTCGACCAGGTTGGCCGAAATTCCCAGCCGCGACGCGGCGTCGCGATCGACGGTGATGGCAACGTGCGGCGCCGCGCTCTGCTGGTCGGAGGCGACATCCTCCAGCTCGGGCAGTTTCCGCATGCCCTGCTCCAGGATCGGCGCCCAGTGGTTGAGCTCCTCCTGGTCGGTGTCGGTCAGCGTGTACTGGTACTGCGTGCGGCTCAGCCTGCCGCCGATGCTGATATCCTGCCCCGCCTGCATGAAGAACTTGGCACCCTCGACCTTCGCCACGCGCGGCCGCAGCCGGTTGATCACCTGCTCGGCGCTCACATCGCGTTCGTCGAACGGCTTGAGCTGCATGAACACGCGGGCGGTGTTCTCGGTGGGATTGTAGGAATAGGTGCCACCGGTGGAGAACACGTGCGCCATGGCCGGATCGCTCTGGCAGATCGCGACGATCTCGTGCCGCATCGCATTGGTCTGAGCAAAGGACGCATCCTGCCGCGTGTCCACCTCGCCGAAAATGAAACCGGTATCCTGCTCCGGGAAGAACCCTTTCGGAATGATGACGTACAGATAGCCGGTGACGAAAACCAACGCGAACGTCGCCAGCAGCATCAGGGGCTGATGGCGGAGCACCCAGTTCAGCCCGCGCTCATATGCGCGCAGCATCCAGTTGAAGAATCCTTCCAGGATGCGATTGAACAGACCGGGCGAGTGGTCCTCCGGCTGGTGCTGGAGAAACAGGGAGCACAGCACGGGCGTCAGCGTCAGCGAAATGAATGCGGAGCCGATCACGGCAACCGAGACGGTCACCGCGAATTCGCGGAACAGTCGCCCGATGATGCCGCCCATAAAGAACAGGGGAATGAAGACTGCGATCAGGGAGAAGGTGATGGAGATGATGGTGAAGCCGATCTGTCCCGCCCCGCGCAGCGCGGCGCGGAACGGCCGCTCGCCCTGCTCGATATAGCGCACGATGTTCTCGATCATCACGATCGCATCGTCCACCACGAACCCGATCGAGATGGTGAGGGCCATCAGCGAGATGTTGTCCAGGCTGTAGCCCGCCCCGTACATCACCGCGAGCGTCGCAAGCAGGGACAGCGGCACCGCCATGCTGGGAATGATGGTGGCCCATACCGTGCGCAGGAAGATGAAGATCACCAGCACCACCAGGGCGACGGTGATCGCCATGGTGATCTGCACGTCACGCACCCCGGCGCGGATGATCAGCGACCGGTCCGACATCAGGCTGACATGCACGCTGGGCGGAATCGCCGCTTCCAAATGCGGCATCAGCGCCTTGATGCGGTCCACCAGCGCGATCGTGTTGGCGCCGGACGCGCGTTCGATCGCGATCCCTTCCGCCGGCCGGTTGTTGAACCATGCGCCGACATAGATGTTCTGGATGGAATCGACCGCCTGCCCGACATCCTTCACCCGCACCGGCGCACCGTTCCGGTAGGCGACAATCACATTGGCATATTGTGACGCCTTGAATAGCTGGTCGTTGGTATCCAGCGACACCGCCTTGTGCTGGCCCTCGATTTCGCCCTTCGGTTCGTTAACCGTCGCCGCCACCAGGGCGTTGCGGACATCCTCGAGACCGATGCCGCGGGCCGCGAGCTCGCCGGGATTGAGCTCGATGCGGGCCGAGTATTGCTTCTGGCCAAACACGGACACCTGCGACACGCCGGGCACCGTGGAAAGCTGCTGCGCCAGGATCGTGTAGGCGTAGTCGTCCAGCTTGTAGACCGGCACCGCATCGGAATGCACCGCGTAGATCAGCACCGGAAAGTTAGCTGGATTAACTTTCCGGTACGTGGGCGGCGCCGGCAGATCCTTCGGCAACAGTCCGCTCGCCGCATTGATCGCCGTCTGCACGTCCTGCGCCGCGCCATCGATATTGCGCGACAGATCGAACTGCAGCGTGATCGTCGTGGTGCCGGTGCCGCTCAGTGATGTCATCTGCGCCAGCGACGGGATCGCGGTGAACTGCTGCTCCAGCGGCGTGGCGATCGCCGAGGCCATGGTCGCGGGGCTGGCGCCCGGATAGCTCGCGCTGACGGTGATGGTGGGGAAATCGACGTTCGGCAGGGCCGCGACCGGCAGCATCCAATAGGCGACGATACCGAACACCAGGATGCCGAGCATCAGCAGCGATGTGGCGATCGGGCGGCGAATAAATGGTTCCGAAATGCTCATGGCGCCGTCGATCCCTCAGCCTGGCGACTTGGCGGTGGTGGGCTGCCGCAAGGTGACGCGCACGCCCTCGGTCAGGCGGTACTGGCCCGAGACCACCACCTGCTCGCCCGGCTTCAGGCCATGGGTCACGACGGCAACGCCGTTCAGCACGTCCGCCACCGTGATCGGGCGCCGCTCCACGGTGTCGTCCTTGTTGATGACATAGGCGTAGTCGCCATCCGGGCCCTGCTGCACCGTCTGCGCCGGCACCGTCGCCACCTGCTGGCGCGTCCGCAGCGTCACCCGCGCGTTGACGAATTCGCCAGGCCACAGCCGCTCGTCCTGGTTCGGGAACGTCGCCTTCAGCAGGATGGTGCCGGTGGCCTGGTTGATCGTGTTGTCGATCAGGCTGAGCTTGCCGTGCGCCAGCTCGGTCTTGCCGTCGGACGACACCGCGGTGACATCGAGCGGCGCATCGGCCTGGTACTGCCGGACCTCGTCCAATGTGTTCTGCGGCAGGGTGAAGCTGACGTAGATCGGCTTGAGCTGGGTGATGGTCACCAGCGGGGTGTTGGCGCTGGTCTGCAGCAGGTTGCCGATATCGACCATGCGGGCGCCGGTGCGTCCGTCTATCGGCGAGCGGATCTCGGTAAAGCTGAGATTGAGCTGGGCGGTGTCGATCTGGGCCTGGTCGCCTTTGATCGACGCCTCGAGCTGCGCCACCATGCCGCGCTGGTCGTCGTAGCTCTGGCGGGTCTGGAAGCCCTTCGGCACCAGCATGGCATAGCGGGCGAGATCGGCCTGCGCGGTCGCAAGCTGCGCCTGGTCCTTCGCCTTGGCGGCCAGCGCTTGCTCAAGAACCGCCTCATAGGTGCGCGGGTCGATCTGGAACAGCAGGTCGCCTTTTTTGACTTCCTGGCCCTCGGTGAAGGCGACCTTGACGATCGGCCCATCGACCCGGGTCTTGACCGTGACCATGTTGAAGGCCTGCACCGTGCCGATGCCTTGCAGGTAGACCGGCATGTTGGCGACGGTGACGACGCCGGGCGTGACCGGCACCGATGCCGGGGCCGCCTGCGCTTTGGCGTGCGGCACGCCGTTGTTGAGTCCGAGGTGCCAGACCGCGGCCGCTGCAAGCACAACAAGCAGCACCGCGCTGCCCCAGGCACGTTTCGACATCGACAAGCCTCCCCCAGCCGGGTGTCCTTGTGCGACGGCTCCGGCCCGGCACCGCCACATGGCGGCTGAACGATGACGGGCAGGTTACGTCGATTTTGCGGCTGGCGGGATTACATATACCTCATCTGTCATAGACGATCCATATGGATGGACGGGGGCGCGTCACGATCTGCCGGAGAGGCGGACGGTCACGGACCCGACGCTATGCCGCGCATCTGGATAACTTCTGGCCGGCGACTGGCGCCCACGCACGCTGGCGCCGTGCCCGGCGAGGCCTGGCACGCTCGCGGCCTGGCCGAGACGCAGCCGACCCGGTTGCTGGATTGGCACCAGTCTGCGCAGCGCCCCTCGCACGCGACAAGCTCGCAGCCCAGGTCGCCGCTTCGCTTGAGGCATTGACCAACCCTGGAAGATGCATAAGATAGACGCATATTTAGAGCAGTTACCCATTTACCTGGCCGCCAGCCATACATATACAGGATGCAGGACGTAGCTGCGGCTGGTTCGGCAGCGCAGGGTTGGGGCAAGACGATGTCACAGTCCATTGCGAAAGAACCGGCAAGGACAAAGTGGAATTTTTGTCCGATGAAGGCGGCCGGCGCCCGGCGGCGGAGCGGTTCGATAACAAGCCCGGCGAGGTCCGAAACCTGAGGAAGGCAACCATAATGAGCGATGCCCTGACGGAAGAAAGGCGCAGCGATTCAAAGCGCATTCAGTTCGAGTTCTCGGCTGACGCACTTGAACGCCTTGAGAGGATGAAAAGACTGGCCGACAAAGGAACCTACGCAGAGGTCGTTCGAGACTCGTTGCGGGTCTATGAGTGGTTCCTGCAACAGGAAAAGGCGGGGTTTGATATCGGTCTGGTCAAAGACGATGCGCTCGTGAAAACCATCAAATTTCTTCTGTAACGTAGTCCCACCCCATGCTCCATGGATGTCTTGCTTGGGGCCGGCCAATGACGAGGCTGACCCTGGGAGGGCTCTATTGAAATGGAACATCATGGATGGGAGTTCGTTGTTGAGTCTATCGTCAGGGTTTGTCAGCTCTCCGTTTAGCCCGCATTTCTCCTTGGCGTAACCTGGCTGTTCCGGCAGGAGTTTAGATGCGGCATCGCGACCTTGACGGCCAAACTGGAACATCTGATAGAACTCCGGATAACGAGAAGTTCGGCATCGGCCAAAATCAGGATCCCTCAAGAGACCATTGCACCTCCGCCGATGCGCGTCGAAGACCCACAGCAGCCTGGATAAATGGTGCGTCTACTGCGTCCATGGCCGATTTACCCGCATCCGGTCGGGGAAAATTTCAAGGCGCCTGCGTTGGTCGACTCGAACGCCGGCGGCGTCAATGCTGGACCCGCGGGTGCCAGACCGCGCGCCGGAACCGCCGCAGCCCCGCCCATTGCTGCCCAAAATACCCGCCGCTGTGCAGCGCTTCGTCGCCCGACGGATCGCCGGTGCGCACATACTCGCGGGAGAAATCCGCCGTGCCGAACGCCATGTCCCACCAGGGAAACACCGCGCCGTAATTGCAGCTCCGCTGGCCCGCCGCCAGCACGCCGTGATGCGCGCGGTGAAAGCGGGGGGAAATCAGCAGGCGCTCGCCCAGCCAGCCGAACGACACCCGCGCGTTGGCGTGCGCCAGGCTCTCGACAAAGCGCAGCACCAGCACCAGCAGCGGGAACTGCAGCGGCGGCACGCCGATCAGCAGCGCGATCGCGCCGAACCACAGCGCGGAGATCAGGTCGTCCAGCACGTGATTGCGGTCGTCCGACCAGAACGTCATCTGCCGCTGCGCATGGTGCAGCGAGTGCAGCGCCCACCACCAGCGGACCATATGCGACAGGCGGTGGCGCCAGTAATCGGCACAGTCCAGGATCACGGCATAGATCGCGAAGGTCAGCACCGGGCGGCCGAGCAGGAACGGAAAGAAACGTTCCAGCGTCGGCGGCACCAGGCCGTGGTCGGCGACCCAGCCGTTCAGCGTCACCTGCGCCTGATAGAACAATACGAAGGTGAACAGCGGCAGGATGCCGACGCGGGACAGCACGGTGTAGAACACGTCCACCGCAACGGCCTTGTTGTCCGGCCAGCGCTCCACCGGGCGCCAGCGTTCCAGCGGCAGGCACAGCGCGAAGGTCAGCGCCACCTGCACCGCGCCGTACACCGCGAACAACGCCCAGCCGTAGGCAATGTCCTCCCACTCCATCCAGCCGAACTGGTAGAGCAACGGGATCAGCACATGCCCTTGCAGCCAGCCGGCGGCGAGGTCGAACGGATCGGGCATCAGCGCACCAGCGCCACCTTCGCATTCGGCCGCGCCGCGTCGTTCAGGAAGATGCCGTGCGGCGAGCGGCCGACATCGATCGTCTGGTAGTCGCCGGTGGCGGGATCGAGCACCGCCACCTTCTCCGCCCAGCGCCGCGTGATCCACAGCTTGCCGTCGGGCGCGAACGCCATGTCATCCGGGCCGCCGGGGATTTTGTATGTGCGGATCGGCGTCAGTGAATCGGCGTGCAGCGATTCCGTGGTGCCGGCCACCCGGTTGTTCACCCACAGCGTCCTGCCGTCCGGCGACAGAAACAGATTGTGCGCGCCCCTGCCGGTGACGATGTGGCGCAGCACGCGGCCATCCGCCGGATCGACTTCCGCCAGGTAGTCGGTGCCCATGTCGGCCACCAGCACCTTGCCATTCAGCCACAGCACGCCGGCGGGAGTCTTCCCCACCGGCTTGTCCCACAGGATCGCCATGCGGTTCAGGTCGATCGCGACCAGCCGGTCGGTTTCCTGCAACGACACGAACACCGTGCTGGAATCAGGCGAATACGCCAGGTGGCTGGGCATGGCCGCGATCGGGAACCGCTTCACCAGTTGCAAGGTCGCGCCGTTGTAGACATCGATCTGGTTGCGCGCCAGGCCATTCACCACCAGGAATTTCCCGTTCGGGCTGAACCACAATTGGTACGGGTCGACGCACGGCACCGTGCGCTGCAACGCGCCGGTGGCCGGGTCGAAGGCGAACAACTCGTTGCCGACCGTGTCGCCGACCAGCAGGCTCTTGCCGTCCGGCGTCAGCGCCCAGTGATGCGGCTCGCGCAGCACCGGGATGCGGCGCAGTTCCTTCAGCGTGCTCATGTCGATCAGGCTGATCGAGGCACTGCCGGAGTTCATCACGAAGGCAAGGCCGGCCGCGCCGGCGCCCGGCGCGTATGCCGCGAGCAGCAGCCAGGGCAACAATGCGCAAACGGCACGAATCAGACGCATCGGATCGGCACTCCCGCGGGGCGGACAGTGCCTACGCCTTTGGCCCCGTGTGCATCAAGCCGGCTGTTGCGCATGCTCCCATGCGCCGCGGGCAAACACCGCGGTGGCAAAGGTGAACAAGACGCAGGCGGGGGTGGAGATCAGCACGTTGTCGGTGAACGCGTGCACCGCCAGTGCGAGGAACGCGAGCCGCATGACGGTGCGGTCGGACGGGCACAGCCGTATGCTGTGTCCGCGCACCCATAGGATCAGCAGGCCGATCAGCAGGGCGCGGCCGATCTGGCCGCCTTCCACCTCGATGCGCAGATACTCGTTATGGGCGGCCCAGGTCTGCAGCAGCCTGGCGACCGGGCCGTTGGATGGAATGACGACGTTGCCGGCCCCGACACCCCAGCCCAGCCAGGGCGACGACGCGGCGGCGGTCTCGAAATTCGGCCACAGCAACTGGCGCCCGCTGAGATTGTCGAAATTGTTGGTGAGGACCTCGAAGGCGCGGACGCCCGAGGCTCCGGTCGGAACCAGGCCGAACACCACCACGCCGGCCAACGGCAGCGCGGCGGCGGCCGCCAGGATCAGCAGCACGCGATGGCGCGCCGGGAAGGCAGGTGCGCGAACCAGCAGCAGGCTCAGCCCGGCCACCGCGAGCGCCAAGGTCAGCGGCGCCCGTGCGCCGGTCAGCAGCAGCACCAGCAGATTGGCGCCGAGCAGGACAAGGTCGGGCCAGCCGCCGTTCCGGTACAGCTCGACCAGGCAGGCATAGACCGCGGTCTCGGTTACGCCTGCGAGGAATGCCGGATGGCCCAGCCCGGCCAGGCGCCAGCCGCCGCTGTTGACGAACAGGGGCCGGATGCCGGCGGCGTCGCACATCGCGCCGATGGCGACCGAGAGCAGGGGCGCCCAGGCCGTGGCGCGGATCACGGTCCTCGCCCAGCCGCGCGACAGCCTGCTGAAGCCGAACAGGAAGGGCGCCACCGAGCCGATCAACGAGCGCAGGCTGTCGGCGGCACCGAGCCCGGGCCACAGCAGGTGTGCCAGCCCGCCGGCGAACATCGCAAGCCAGGCGAAGGCGGGATTGAACAGATCGAGACGCGGGCCGTAGCGCAGCACCGCGACGGCGGCGAGGCCGATGCCGGCGCCTTTCACCAGAGCGATCGTGGGCTGGAAATATGCTTCCCCCAGCAGGTCGGCCGCGGTCATTTCCAGGCTGGCGGAGGCGATCACCAGCCAGACGGCAGTAAAGGCCGGGGTGAAGCGGAACGCCAGGAAGACGATGGCGGCGGCCGTGACCGCGGCGGGCAGCAGCCAGAACAAGGCGGGGGCGAGCAATGCGCAGACCAGCGCCGCCAGCAGGCAGGCGGCGGCCAGCACGCCGATCAGGGCGGTATCCGGCAGCGGTGCGGCAGGCGCGATGCGCATGCGGGCTTGTCTCGCGGGCGTTGCAAGGTCCAGGCGCTCAGCATGCGGCCAAAGGGTAAACGAAATGCTGAGGCGGCGAACCGGAGAGCCGGCATTTTGCGCGTCGGCGACGGCATGGCGCGGGCGGATACCGTCGCGCCTGGGTGGGCGCGCAGGCATGGGTGCGCATACGTGGGTGCGCATACGTGGGTGCGCATATGTGGGTGCGCATACGTGGGTGCGCATAGGTGGGTGCGCATACGTGGGTGCGCATATGTGGGCGCGCATATGTGGGTGCGCATATGTGGGCACGCCTGCCTGGGCGCGCCGGCCGGGGCCGCGGCGATCGGCGTGCGGGCGGAGGCGGAATCCTGGAACGACGGCGACAAAACCAATTCTGCCGGCCGCGGCGCCGGTGTAGGATCGCTCGCCACGAACGGCAGAACCCGCCACGAATGGCGGAATCCGGCTGCAACAAAATAACAGGAGCCACGATGAGTCAGGACACCGCCGCCGCACCGCCCGGAACGGCGCTGCAACCGATGATCGTGCCGGAGGACGCCGCGGAGCAAATCCGGCCGTTCGGCATCGACATGAAGGTGATGCTCGGCGCGGAACATACGGGCGGCACCTTCTCCGCCATCGTGGGCGAGCTGCGCCCGGGCGATGGTCCGCCACCGCACCTGCACCATGATCGCGAGGAGTATTTCTACGTGCTGGCCGGCACCTTCTCGCTGGGGGTGAACGGCGTCGAATCCACCATCGGTCCCGGCACGATGGTGTTCGTCCCGCGCGGCACCGTGCACACGTTCAAGAACATCTCCGGCGAGATGGGGCGGCTGCTGGAATGGACCATCCCCGGCAGCAACGGCGACTATTTCCGCGCGATGGACAAGATGGAGAGCAGCGGCGGGTTCAACCCGGAGAAATTCGCCGCGATCAACCGCGAGTACGTGACCGAGTTCGTGGAATAGCGCACGCGGCTCGTGGGGCGGCGCACGCGGTCGATGCGCTCCTGCCGCTATGGCAGGCGCGCATCGCCGGCGCGGCGAAAACAGCGCCCCACCAGTTCCACCATGTGCTCCAGCGCGAACGGCTTGGTCAGTCGGGGCGTGGCGCGATAGCACGGTGGCAGAACGGCATCGCCGTAGCCGGTCAGGAAGGCGAAGGGGACGCCCCGCGACGTCAGGGCATCGGCGATTGGAAAGCACTTCTCGCCCGCCAGGTTGACATCGAGCAATGCGCCGTCCAGGCCGGCCGTTGCCGCCAGCGACAGCCCCTGATCGACCCGCGCCGCCGGACCGACCACGCTGCAGCCCTGATCCTGCAGTTCCTCCACCACAAGGTCGGCGACCAGGACGGTGTCCTCCACCACCAGGATGCGCAGGCCGTGCAGATCAGGCGAAGCTGCGGCGGGCATGGCCCTGTTCCTTATTCCGAGGATCGTTCGGCGGACCCTGATGATCGTTCGGAGGCTCCGGTGAGCGGAAACGTGATCGTGCAACGCAGCCCCTGGGGTGCGAGTTCCAGTTCGGCCTTGCCCTGCAACTCGTATTCGACAGCGCGTTCGATGAAACCCGTGCCGAAGCCGCGTGGCGCCGAGGGATCGACCGGCGGCCCGTTGCGCTCGGTCCAGGTCATGCGCAGGCGCGGGTTGTCCGGCCCTTGCTCGGTGCGCGTCCAGGCCACGTCTACAGTGCCGGCGGCAGCCGACAGCGCGCCGTATTTGGCGGCGTTGGTCGCCAACTCGTGCAGCACCATCCCCAGCGTCGCGGCGGTGCTCGCGTCCAGGCGGATTTCATCACCCGCCAGCCGCACGTTGGTGCTGTTGAAATTGCCATAGGCCTCCAGCGCCGTCCCGATCAATGCGCGCAGGCTGGCGCCACTCCACGCACCCACGGCCAGCAGGTCGTGCATCCGGCCCATGGCATTGATCCGCGACAGGAACGCTTCCTGGAACTCTTCCACCGACCGTGCGCGCCGCGCCATGCGGCTTGCCAGCGAGGCCACCGTCGCCAGGATGTTCTTCACCCGGTGCTGCAATTCATGCAGCAGCAGCGTCTGCTGCTCCTCCGCGTGCTTGTGTTCCGTCATATCGACCACGGCGGCGATGGCCCCGCGTATGCGCTGCTCCTCGGTGAACAGCGGCGTGGCGGAGATCATGACGAACACATCGCGGCCGGAACTGGTTCTCAGGCGGCCTTGCCAGGCGGGCACGGCCTGCCCAAGCCGGGTGGCGCGGCGCAGCGGATGTTCCGCCAGCGTCAGTTCCCGGTCTGCCTCGAACAGCCGGTACGACGCGGTCAGCGGCACCAGCCCCGATTGGCCGTCCGGCTCGCCGATCAGGCGCGCGCCATAGGTGTTGATCACGACATGGGGTTCGTCGGCGTTGTCGGCAATCATCACGCCGACCGGGACGATCTCCAGCAGCGTCTCCAGCTCGGCGATGCGCGCGCGCAGATCGCCCGTCAGGCGCGCGACCTCGGCCTCGGCGGCCGAGACGCGAGTCACATCGGTGAACGTCAGCACCACGCCGTTGATGACGTTGTCCGCCGTGCGATACGGCAGCATGCGCATCATATAGCGCGTGCCGTTCTCGTTGCTGTGCACCGGCTTTTCGATCGTGCCGAGCGTGCGCAGCACCCGCTCGGCATCCTCTTGCAGCGCATCGCTTTCGAAGCGCGCGCGCACGTGCATGATCGGCCGGCCGGCATCGCTCTCCACCAGGCGGAACACGTCCTTCGCCGCCGGCGTGAAGCTCTTCACGTTCAGCATGCGATCCAGGAACACGGTGGCGATCTGCGTGCTGTCCAGCAGGTTGCGCATGTCGTTGTTGGCGTGGCTGAGCTCCTCCACGCGCGCGTTCAGCTCGGCATTGACGGTCTGCAATTCCTCGTTGATCGACTGGAGTTCCTCTTTCGAGGTCTGCAGCTCCTCGTTGGCCGACTGCAGCTCCTCGTTCATCGACTGCAACTCTTCGTTGCCCGACTTAAGCTCCTCGTTGGACGCTTCCAGCTCTTCGGTGGTGGTTTGCAACCGCTCCCTGGTGACGCGCAGCTCTGCTTCCAGCGCGTGCGAACCGGTATCCTCGGAGTCGGTCGCGGTCAGATCGACCTGGTCGGCCAGCGGCTTCACCTCGCCCAGGTCCTGGAACACCACCATGAACAGCCCTTCCGAGGCCGGCAGGTAGCGCATTGGCTGCACGTAAAGATCGATGTCCTGGGTGCCGCCGTTGGTGCCGACCCGGATTTTGGAGTGCACCACAAGCTGGCCGCTGACCATCGCCCTGTGCAGGGCGGCGCGCAGTTCCAGCCGCAACCCATGGCGCGCGAGGTTGAAGATGTTCGTATCCGGCATGCCAGGCGGCAGTTCGAGGTATTTGCCGGTACGGCCCGACGAATGCAGCAGGTCGCCTTCGGAATTGATCACCACGTAGGCCGGCGCGAAGCGTTCCAGCAACTGCCGTTCCGCCGAGGCGCGCAGGCTGGTGTCGCCCGCCGCGGGGCGCAGCATGGCTGCCGGCAACGGGCGTCGCGACAGATCGGGCGCGGTCAGCGGAAACTCCGGAATCCGCCGTTCCGGAAAGCTGCGGCGGCGGAAGATGCGCTGCACCTTGTCCACCGTCTGGAACAGGCGGGTGTGGCGGGTGACGTTTTCCGAGGTGCCGAGGAAGAGATAGCCGTTTGGACTGAGAGCGTAATGGAACAGCGGGATGATGCGGTCCTGCAACTCGGCGCTGAGATAGATCAGCAGATTGCGGCAGGCGATGAGGTCCAGCTTGGAGAATGGTGCATCGCGCAGCAGGTTGTGCGACGAGAACAGACAGATTTCGCGCAGGTCGCTGGCGATGCGATAGGTGCCGTCTTCGCGGTGGAAGAATCGCATCAGCCGCGCCGGCGAGACGTCCTTCTCGATGGTCGCGGGATAGCGGCCGACGCGGGCGGTATCCAGCGCGTGGTCGTCGATGTCGCTGGCAAAGATCTGCAGCCTGGGCGCGCCGGAGGCGGGCGAGCATTCGCGCAGCAGGATAGCAATGGAGTACGCCTCCTCGCCGGTGGCGCAGCCCGCCACCCATACGCGGATGGTATCCTCCGGTCCCCTCCCCTCGAACAAATGCAGGATTGCGTCGCGCCGCAGGGCTTCGAACGCATCGGGATCGCGGAAGAAACTGGTGACGCCGATCAGCAGGTCCTGGAACAGCAGGCTGACCTCGCGCGGATCGCGGCGCAGGCGCTGGATGAACGCGACGACATCCTCCACCTGCAGCACGTGCATGCGCCGGCGCACGCGGCGGATGATCGTACGTTCCTTATAATTGCTGAAATCGTGTCCGGTCTGCGCCCGCAGCAGCGTCGTGATCTGGTCTAACTGGCTCGCGGTCTCCGGCCGGATCTGTTCCAGTTCGGTATCGTCGGGAACGCGCGAGGCCTCCTGGAAATAGGCCACCAGGCTTGCCGGGATTTCCTCCGGCCGCAGCATGAAATCGACCAGGCCGGTGGCGACCGCGCTGCGCATCATGCCGTCATATTCGGCATCCGCCTGGGCGACGGTCAGCCCGCCATTCTCCTTCACCGCGCGCAGGCCGAGCGTGCCGTCGCTGCCGGTGCCGGACAGGATGATGCAGGCAGCGCGCTCTCCCCGGTCATGCGCCAGCGAGGTGAAGAATTCGTCGATGACGTTCGGATGCGCGCGGCTGCCGCTGGGTGCCGCCAGCAGCAGCCGCCCGTCGGCAACGGACAGGGACGCGTTGGATGGAATCACGTAGACATGGTCCGCCTCGACCACGCTGTTGTTCTCGATCTGCGCCACCGGCAGTTCGCAGGTCCGGCTTAGAATCTCGGCCAAGGCGCTCTCATGCATCGGATCGAGATGCTGGACGATCACCAGCGCCATGCCGGAATCGGGATGCAGGTTCTGCAGCAGCCGCCGCAACGCATCGACCCCGCCCGCCGAGGCACCGATGCCGACGATCGGCACGTTATTCGTGTGGTTTGTGTCCCCCGGGCCCTCGCTCGGATCCGGCGTCCCGGACTCCGCTTCGTTCATGGCCTCTCCTCTTCATCGCGGACCGGCTCAAACGCCCCGGCGTTTTGCAGCAGGCGGCGGATGATTTCGGCGTCTTCTTCATAGCCCCTGGCGCGATGCCGTAGAAGCGCCGCCGCGTCCTCGTGGTGCCCTTGGTGCGGTTGCCGGCACGTGGAGGCCGCGGGACTGTGCCGCGCAACCTGGAATACGACCTGAACGGTTCGGGCGCAGCAAATAGCGCACGCCCGCGGTCACGTTGACGTGTGGAAAACGGCGCCTGACGAGATTTTAACGGCCGGCCGGGCGAAGCGGCAGCGGCGCCACAGGCCGACCGGTTCGATATCAATACGAAAGCCCCGCGGTTTCGTGCGACCTGGCACGGCCCAAAGGTACTCTTCCGCTGCCGAATATGCGGTATGGTTCACTCCGCGGTCTCGCCGCGGTCCGAATTATCGCACAACCCGGATCGTGGAGCCTCCGTAACGGGAGGATCAATATGAATTTCCGAATTTATCTGCTCGACGCCACCTCGCGGATCCGCGCGGCGGAATCATTTTCCGCCACCGATGACTCGGAAGCCGCCGAAGTTGCCCTGGCGACCTATGACGCCTGCTCCGACATATTCGAGGGTTATGAATTGTGGCGCGGCAGTACCCGCCTTGCCGGCAGCCTGCCGGCGAGCCGCAACAGTCCCAGGCTCAACGCCTGGAGCATGGCGATGATGCAGCAGGACAACGTGCTCGATCTGGAAGAGCGCCTGCACCGATCGTTCGCCTGCATCCGGGAGAGCAGTCGGTTGCTGACGATATCGTCGCAATTGCGGGAACTGGGGCGTTACAGGGGGGCAGCGAAACACTGATGGCCGTCACGCCGGCAATCCTGCGCATGGCAATCCTGCGCATGGCAATCCTGCGCATGGCAATCCTGCGCATGGCAATCCTGCGCATGCGCGGCTCGTCATCGCCGGACGTGCCGGGTTTCGGCTCACGCATCGGCCACCGCCGCCGATGGGTGCATGGCCGCACCAACCGGCGGCGGCGCCGCGATGCGCCGCGCGCTACTGCGCCGGTTCCAGCACCCGCGCCGGCTGGAACGCCGGCATCACCTCCTCGGCGAAGCGCTGCAATTGCTCCAGCGCCTCGGACTTCGGCACGCCGACCGAGAGACTGACGGAAATCCGGTCCAGCGCCGGATATTTCTCCTCCAGCGCCTTCAGGTGGTCGATCACTTCCTGCGCGTTGCCGGTCAGGAAGCCGCCGGCGTTCACCGCATCCTCAATCCCCGGCAGCTTCGCCCCCGGTGCCCGCTGAGGATCGCGCATGATCTCAATCTGCTCTTCGGTCAGCGCGCGCACCAGGCGCAGCTCGCCGAACATCTTCATGTTCTCCTCGTAGTATTTCCCCGCGCGCCTGATGCCGTCGGCCTTGCTGTCGGCCATGTAGAAATGGAAGCCGAAGCACAGCCGCTCGCCCAGTTCGATATGCTTGCCCAGATTGGCGTGCGCCTGCTGCCAGCCCAGCACCACCTTGTGCATCGCCCCGCCCTCGGCCGAGCCGCCGCCGACCATCCCCTGGATGCCGTGCTTCGCCATGAACTCCATGGCGCGCATGGTGCCGCCCTGGATCGGCTGCCACGTCTCCACCGGCAGCCGCAGCGGACGCGGCACCAGCGTGAGTTCCTTCAGCGTGTAGCCGCGATACGGCACCTCCGGCGGCAGCGTGTAATGTTTCCCCCGATGGCTGAACGACTCCTCGTTGAACGCCTTGAAAATAATGTCCGTCTGCTCTTCGTACAATTCGCGGTTGGCGTTCTGGTCCAGCAACGGCGCGCCGAACGTCTCCACCTCCCGCGTGTGATAGCCTCGGCCGAGCCCGAAGATCACCCGCCCGCCCGACAGGATATCCGCCATCGCGTAATCCTCGGCCAGCCGCAGCGGATGCCACATCGGCGCGATGTTGAACCCGCAGCCGATCTTCAAACGCTTGGTTACATGCGTCAGGTGCAGCGCCATCAGCAGCACGTTGGGAATGCACTCGGTGCCTTCGCGCTGGAAATGATGCTCCGCCATCCAGAACGCGTTGTAGCCGAGCCCGTCCATCAGCACCGCCATCGCCTGCGCCTTCTCCAGCGCGGTGGCGAGATGCGCGTTGGAATACAGCCGATCGTTGATCGGCGTGCCGCCATAGCCGACATTGTCCAGATCGACATGGCCGGCGTACAGGCTGTCGAATTTCGTGATCATTGCCGCGTTCCTCCCGCGATTTGCCTGACGTCATGCTACAGCGCGGGCCGGTCCTGGCAACCGCCGGCGGTCATTGGGCGATCGGACCATCGCCCATTGGCCATCGCCCATTGGCCATCGCCCATCGCCCATTGGCCATTGCCCGGCGACCCGCGCCACCCACATGCCGTTGCAAGCGGCGAACCAGCGCGCGCCGGCGCGGGGTGAGACGCGGTGACACCGCCCGTGCCGCATGGACGTGTGAGTCTGCCTGCGAATACTGTGACGCCCGATCGGTCCCGGAGGTGCGCGTGCGACCATTGCCTGCCAGCGTTTTCAGTGACCGGCCCGCCAACCTGCGCGCCAGGATCGCCGGGATCTACCTGCTGCTGATCGCCGCCAACGTCGCCGCCTGGGCCTGGGCGCTGGCAACCTTCCGGCACTACCCGGTGCTCCTCGGCACCGCCCTGCTCGCCTACAGCTTCGGCCTGCGCCACGCCGTCGATGCCGACCACATCGCCGCCATCGACAACGTCACCCGCAAGCTGATGCAGGAAGGCAAACGGCCGGCCGCCACCGGCCTGTTCTTCTCCCTGGGCCACTCCACCATCGTGGTGCTGGCATCGGTCGCCATCGCCGCCACCGCCACGGCGTTCAAGGACCGTTTCGATGCGTTTCAGAGCGTCGGCGGCGTGATCGGCACCCTGATATCCGCCCTGTTCCTGCTGGCGATCGCGGCGATGAACCTGGTGATCCTCGGCACCGTCTACCGCACCTTCCGCCGGGTGAAGGCCGGCGCGGCCTATGTCGACGACGACCTGAACGCATTGCTCGCCGGACGCGGCCTGCTGGCCCGCCTGTTCCGCCCCCTGTTCCGCCTGGTCCGGCATAGCTGGCACATGTATCCGCTCGGCTTCCTGTTCGGCCTCGGGTTCGACACCGCGACCGAAGTGGGCTTGCTCGGCATCTCCGCCGCCCAGGCGGCACAGGGCATGTCGATCTGGTCGATCCTGGTATTCCCCGCCTTGTTCACCGCGGGGATGTCGCTGGTGGATACCACCGACAGCATCCTCATGCTCGGCGCCTACGGCTGGGCCTTCGTCAAGCCGATCCGCAAGCTGTACTACAATCTCACCATCACCTTCGTCTCGGTGGTGGTCGCGGTGGCGGTGGGCGGCATCGAAGTGCTCGGCCTGGCGGCGGATCAGTTCGGCCTCGACGGCCCGTTCTGGCACGCCATCGCCGCGCTCAACGACCATTTCGGCATGATCGGCTACCTGATCATCGCCATCTTCGCCGTAAGCTGGATCGCCGCCGCGGTGATCTACCGCGTGCGCGGCTACGACCGGCTGGAGATCGAGATCGGATGACCCCGCCCGGCAACGCCCAGCCGCGATATCAGCAGCGGCGGTTGCCACCCGGTCCCAGGCAGCGATCGACCGGGGCGTGAAAGCGGCTAAGGCAGCGTCGGCAAATAAGTGCGTCAGCACGCCGACAAAGCTGCCGATCAAATCAAAGGCTCAGGGCTTGTTCGACCGCGAAACCGATTCGATTGTGTTCGAACAAGCCCTAACGCCGCGGCAAGCGTCACGCCCCGGGGAAAGTCACGCCCCGGGGAAAGTCACGTCAGGGGAAAGTCACGCCCCGGGGAAAGTCACGCGCCGGTCTTTTCTCATCGTTCAGGCACCCGTATGGTCCGGCCATGCGGCGCTCCGGCATCCGCCCGTCCGGCCTGGTTCTCGCCTTGCTCGCCCTGGTGGCGCAGCTTGCGTTCGGCGCCGTCGTGCCGAACCTGGAACTGCCGATGGCGCTGCACGACGCCGCCATCATCTGCCAGGCGCCCTCGCCCGATCAGGGCAAGACGCCGCCGGCCCAGCACCACCACGTGCCCATCGGCGCCTTCTGCCCGATATGGACGGCACTGACGGCGCCAACCCCGTTGCTGGCTTCCTCCGGCCCGCTGCTGCCCATCCCCACCCAGGCACTGTTTCATCGCCCCGGACTGCCGCCGCCGGCCACCGCGCCGCCGGCCGTCGCCTTCCGCCTCGCGCAACCACGCGCGCCTCCCGTCCTGGCCTGAGTTCCCGGTCTGCCGAGACCTGCGCGGCGCCGCACGCGCCGCACAACTCATGTCCAGGAGTCCAAAATGCGTCGAACACTCCGGCTGGCCGCGATCGCCGCGGCCGTCGCCGCCGTTATCCCCCACCACGCCGCCGCCCATGCCGTCGCCGGCGCCCGCATCTTCGTCAACACCGACCTGATCGACGATCCCGGCGTCAGCGACGAGGCCAACCTGCCGCTGATCTCGGTCACCAGTCCCGACGGCAAAAGCTGGATCACCGACGCCAATTTCGAATACGACAAGACCATCACGCCCAGCCTTGGCGTCGCGGTGGGCACCGACTGGAACTTCATCGCCCGCGATACGCTCGACAACAACAAGACCCATGCCGGCTTCGGCGACACCTACGTGCAGATGAAATACCGCTGGATCCTGCTGCCGGAGCATGAGTTCATCAGCGCGGTGCAGATCAGCCAGGCATTCGGCCGCGCCGGCACCACCGGCTTCGATTCCGGCTACGATACCACCACCGTTTCGGGCTTCTTCGGCAAGGGCCTGGGCGACATCCCCTGGGCGCCGATCCGTCCCTTCGCCATCACCGGCGAGCTCGACTACAACATCCCCGATACCGGCCCGATGGCCGGCGGCGCCACCACCTCCTGGTCGGGCGGACTGACGCTGCAATACTCGATCCCGTATCTGCAGTCGCAGGTGAAGGACTACGGCATCGCCGGGATCGCCGCGAAACTGACGCCCCTGGTGGAGCTGGCCTGGTCGTCCGCCGCCGGCAGCAGTGCCGTGCCGGGGGTCAGCACGCCCACCAGTTTCCTGCTCGGCACCGGGGCCGTCTGGACCGGCACCTATTACGCGGTGTCGGCCGAGGTGCTGTGGCCGCTGAACGGTGCCGCCGGACACAACATCGGCGTGGTCGGCCAGTTCCACCTCTATTTCGACGACCTGTTCCCCAACACGCTCGGCAAGCCGATCTCGGAGTGGTAGCGCCATGCGACTCACGCATCTGATCCTGCCGGCCATGCTGTGCGCGGCATCGCCGGCCCTCGCCCATGCGTTCCTGAAGAACGCCAGCCCGCCGGTCGGCAGCGAGCTGCCGGTGCCGCCCACTGCGGTGACCATCACCTACACCGAGGGCGTGGAACCCGCCTTCAGCACCATCGTGGTGACCAACGCGCAAGGCCAGCGGATGGACAAGGCCGACCCGCATCTCGTCAACGGCGAGCAAACCAAACTGGCCGTGGATCTGCAGAAGCTGCCGCCCGGCACCTACACGGTGAACTGGCACGCCACGTCGGTCGACACGCACAAGACCGAGGGCACGTTCCACTTCACCGTCTCGCCCTGAGCCATGGCGGCAGAGGCCATCATTCTGGCCCTGCTGCGCGGCCTCCACCTGGTGGCGATGGCGTCCCTGTTCGGGACCCTGGTCTGCCTCGCGGTGGTCGCGCCGGCCGCCCTGCGTGAAGCCGGAGCACCGTCGGCCAGCGCGGGGCGGCAACGGCTGGTGACGCTCGCCCGCTGGTCCGCCGCACTCGCGCTGGCGCTGGGCGTCTGCTGGATGCTGCTGGAAACCGCAACGATCGCCGGCGCGGACTCCGCCGGCACCACGGTCGCCGCACTCGGCACGGTGCTGCGCGACACCAGGTTCGGCCAGCTCATTCTGTTGCGCCTGCTCCTGCTGCTGCTGGCCCTGCCGTTGCTCGGCGGAGGCGGCTGGCGCCGCGCGGCCGCGCTGGTGCTGGCGGGCGCGGCGCTGGGAATGCAGGGCTTCATGGGCCATGCCGGCGCCACCGGCGGCAATATCGGCAACATGCTGCTGACATCCGAGGCCTTGCACCTGCTGGCCGCCGGCGCCTGGCTCGGTGGCCTGCTGCCCTTGTTCCTGCTTGCCGGCACGCTGCCCCCGTCCGCCGCTGCCAGCGCCTGCGAGCATTTCACCCCGGTAGGCCTGAGTGCCGTGGCCGCCATCGCCTGCACCGCGGCGGTGCAGGGCTGGCAGTTGATCGGCAGCCTCGCCGGTCTGTTCGGCACAACCTATGGCCGGATCGCCCTGCTCAAGCTGGCGATCTTCTTCGCGTTGCTCGTGCTGGCTGGGATCAACCGCCTGGTGCTGACGCACCGCCTGCGCGATCCGGTGCGCCCGGTCACGCGCCGCCTGCTGCGTTTCTCCATCGGCGCGGAGAGCGTGCTGGGGGCGGTGGTGATTGTCGTGGCGGCGTTTCTCGCTTCCGGCACGCCGGCAACCCATGAAACGCCGGTCTGGCCATTCTCCCGCCGGCCCAGCCTGGACCTGCTCGCCGATCCGGCGGTGCGCCTGCGCCTGCTGCGCGACCTGGCGCCCGCCGCGGTCGCGGCATTGTTGTTGGCGGCGGGACGCGTATGGCGGCCGATCCTCTGGCCGGCAGCGGCCGGGCTGGCTGTCTGCCTGGTGCTGGCCTGGCCCGACATGGAACCGCTGCTGACGGTCGACGCTTACCCCACCACGTTCGACACCTCGCCCACCGACTTCGCTGTCGGCTCGATCATGCGCGGCGCGGCCTTGTTCGCCGCCAATTGCACGGCGTGCCACGGTACCGATGCGCGCGGCGACGGCCCGCTGGCGCCTTCGCTGCCGCTCCAGCCAGCCGACCTGACGGCGGCGCATTTCTGGGCGCATACCGAGGGCGATCTTTACTGGTTCATCGCGCACGGCATCGATGCCGCGCCCGGCAAGCCGCTGATGCCCGCGTTCGGCGCCAGGCTATCCAGCGGCAACATCTGGTCGCTGATCGACTTCCTGAAAGCCAACAATGCCGCCGCCGGCATGCGCCGCACCGGCAAATGGGACCACCCGACCCCATTGCCGCAATTCGACGCCGTGTGCGCCGACGGTTCCGCCATCGACCGCGATGACCTGAGCAATAAGGTCGTGCACATCATCGCGGCCGGCCACACCGTGTCGCCGCTGCCCGGTCCGCCCGGCATTCCGCTCGCCACCATCGTGCTGGCGCACGACCGGTCGGTGAAGCCGGCCGGCACCGCCTGCGTCACCGTCGAACCCGACGCCTCGGCGGCATTCGCGCTGCTGCTTGGCGTGACCGCGGACAGCCTGACCGGCACCCAGGTGCTGGCGGATTCGAATGGCTGGCTGCGGCAACGCTGGCGCCCCGGCGATCCGGGCGACTGGAACCAGGCGGCGGCGCTGGATGCGGCCATCCGCGATATCGCCGCGCACCCGCTTGCCGTCACCGCGGGAGCCGGGCATGGCCACCACCATTGATCCGGCCGGTGCCGCACCAGGCCGGGCCGCAACCCGAAGCAGAAAGGGACCCGCCATGCGTGCATTGCTGTTTGCCGTGCTGGGAGTGTTGCCGTCGGTGGCACTCGCCGACCCGATGGGCATCCAGGTCGAGCATGTTTGGTCGCGTGCCATGCCGGCTGGCGCGACCGGGGTGGTCTATCTGTCCGTCACCGACAACGGCGCGCCGGATACGCTGACGGGGGCCGCCTCGCCGGTGGCCGCCGCGGCGGAACTGCACGAAACGATCGACGACAACGGCGTAATGAAGATGCGCGCGGTGGCCAGCCTGCCGGTCGCGCCCGGCAAGCCGATCACCCTGGCGCCGGGCGGCTACCACATCATGTTGACGGGCCTGAAGCAGGCGCTGGTCGCCGGCCAGTCCTTCCCGGTGACGCTGACCTTCGCCAAGGCGGGGAAGATCACCGCCACCGCCATGGTACAGGCGGCGGGTGCCGCGATGCCGGGCATGGACAAGGGCAGCATGGGAAGCATGGACCACGGCGGCGCGGGCGCGATGGGCTCCGGCAATGCCGGCACGACGGGCCGCGACAGCGCCGGCGCGATGGACCACGGCAGCATGGGAAACATGAACATGAGTGGCACGCCGCTGGGCGGTACCGGCTCGAAATGAGCGCTCAGCGCCGGGTCGATGCCGCCGCGGGCCGCTGTTGATGCGAGGTCCGTGCGGGCGGCGGCGTGGTCAAGACGCCGGCAAAAATAGGCACGTCGGTGCCGGGGATCGAGTCGGATATGGCGCGGCGCGGCGGATCGCTGCAACCAAATTCCGGGCGCGCCGGCAAAACCCGCGCAATCGGCGACAGCATGCATCAGCCGCAACGGAACATGCCGATACCCAACATCCGCATGCATCCGTGTCATCTGCTTCTTATCTGCGTCGACGCTGCTTTGCTTGCGAGACCCGATCGCGTCGGAACAACCCCCAGCGATTCGGCTGCACGCAGTGGGGAAAAGGTCTTACGCACCGCGACCGCAGGCCGCAACCAAACTCCCAAACACGAGGCCAATGCCGGTCAATCCGCGAGGACGGCGAGGGAGCCGCAAAAGATCGGGTCGGCACGAGATATCCGCGTGCATCTGCGCCTGCCCCGGACCCGATCCGGGGTTCATCTGCGGCAAACCCTGCTTCGCCGCAAGCGCCAATTGCCTGCGGAAGTATTCGGAGTCGTCCGTGCCGCGTGCAGCCCAAAATAGTTTTGCCGCAGATGAACCCCGGATCAGGTCCGGGGCAGGCGCAGATGCACGCAGATATTTTGGTGCTGTTGGCAGCTTCCCGGGCCACCTCGCGGATCAGTGGCAAATCTTTGCGGGGCCACGACGATCCAAATCGTTAGTAGTACAGATCAGCAGCAGATGACACGAAGGCACGCCGATGGCGCGATGCTGCCGGCGCGCCTGGGGCCCGCGGCAGGGTCGTCGGCGTGCCTCCGCACGGATCCACCCGGCGGCCCGGCCGCTTGCGTCGCCGGCAAGCTCGCCCGGTTATTTATATTGACATTCCTTGCCAGCCCGTGCGATACTTGCGCCATGAGCATAGCAGCAGCAACCACATCCGATCGCGCTGCCCAACCCGACCTTCAGCGGGCCCGGGCCCGCGCTTCCGCAACCCTTAACGCCATCGCCGCCCTCGTGACGTTCATCCTCGGCCTTGTCCCCGTGACGTTCTTCCTGAATCTTGCAGGACAGGGCAAGCTTTTCGTTTGCGTGTCCCGCCGCCTGATCCGCGACCGTGGCAACCGCATCGCCGGCCGGCGCTTCGGGTCCGCCGGCATCCATCGTGCCGGCGCGGACCTGCGCCGCGGCGCGACCCACGTCGCTGCCCTGCTCTACGCGCTGTGCCGTCGCGCGGCGTATGTCATATATACTAACTATTGCCTCGATTTCCGTGTGACCGCCGAAGCCGCCGTCGCCTTGCGGGACCAGATATTTGTCCCCGGCGACCACCGCCTCGGTGGCGCTCTCACCGAATCCCTCGCGGAGGTTGACCGGCGCAAAGCGCCCGCGTCTCGTATCGAGACGCCGCGCTTTGGGGTGCCGCCGGAATACCGACGCCCCTGCTGTCTCTTGGCGGAAGAGCAGTTGCGCGATGTCCCGCCGCCACAGGACTGGTCGGCCGAAAGTTCGTCGCCCGATGCCGGGTCTCGCCTGGCCTCGCGTGAAACATTCGTACCGGCCGAAACCGTGCCAGCCAACCGCTGGCCGGTTTCCCCGGCGCGGGAGGTCGCCGTCACCGCATTTCCCTGATTCATATCATTACGAATACATAATATATAGTTGCCCTTGACCGGACCGCATCCGGCCAGGCCATCCTGAATTGCGTTCGCTGTTCGGCAACGGCGAGCGCGCGCACGCGCGCCTGTACGCCGCCGATCCCGGGCACGCGCCGAAGATCGATGCGTGCAAAACCTCGGATCACCTCGCCGTTACCTGAAATCTCGCCACAGAACCGTTCAGCCGCCGGAGTTCCTCAAAACCGCCGTCGATGTCGTGCGGGCGGCACGGCGGAGCGTCGGCATCCCGTTGGTATCGGCACCGCCGGCAACCAGCAGCACCAGCGCGCTCACACCAGCCCGAGCCAGCGCCAGTACGTCGCCCCGAACACCAGCGTCAGCGCATAGGCCAGCACCGTCAGCACCAGCCCGGTGCGGATGAAGTCGCGCGCCTGGAACGTCTCGGTGCCGTACGCCACCATGCCCTGCGGCGAGTTCACCGGCAGGATGAAGCCGTAGCTGACGACGAACTGCAGCACCATGGTCATGCCGATGATGCTGATGCCCGGCGTCTGCACCTTCTGCAGCACGGCGATCACGATCGGGATCATCGGAGCCGCCAGCGCGGTGGCGCTGGCGAAGCCGAGATGGATCACCACCAGGAACGCCCCCAGCACCGCCAGGATCGCCAGCGCGCCGAGCTGGTTCAGCCCGAAGGTCGTCACCACCAAATTCGCCAGCCACGTCGCCGCCTTGGTCTGCAACAGCGCGGTGCCCAGGCTGATGCCGACGCCGAACAACACCACCGTGCCCCAGGGGATGCGCGGCTGCGCCTCCTTCCAGGTCATCACGCCGATCCCCGGCAGGAACAACAGCCCGACCGCCGCCGTGGTGGTGGTGGAGCTGTCGAACGGGTGCAGGATGCCCTCGGTCGCCCAGAAGCACAGCAGGATCAGCGACACCGTGAGCAGCCGCTTTTCCTTGCCGCTCATCGGGCCCAGCGCGGCGCGTGCCTTGGCAACCGCGGCCGCGCCGCCGGGCACCGTATCGGTCTCCGGCGGCAGCATCCACATCATCACGAAGTAAAGGCCGACCGACATCGCGATGGAGAACGGCGCCGCCGCCACCAGCCAGTGCAGCCAGGTGATGTCCTGGTGCAGGATTTTCTGCAGGAAGCCGATCGCTACCATGTTCTGCGCCGCGGCGGTCTTCACCCCGACGTTCCAGACGCTGACCGCCTGCACCGTGGTCATGATCACCAGCGCCGCCAGCCGGCTGCGCTTCTCCGCCCCAAATGCCATGACGATGCCGAGCATGATCGGGATCACCGCCGCCGCGCGCGCGGTGGCGCTGGGCACCAGGAAGCTGAGCACGATGGTCACCAGGATGCCGCCGATCACCACGCGGCTGGTGCGCACGCCGACCAGCGACAGGATGCCCAGCGCGATTCGGCGGTCCAGCCCGGTGACGGTCATCGCGGTGGCGAGGAATAATGCCGCCGCGACCAGCGTCAACGCAGTGTTGCCGAAGCCGCTGACCGCCATGGTCAGCGCCTGTGCCGTGCCGATCTGCGCCGCCGGCTTCGCCGGATCGGGGGACATGCCAACCAGGAACGCGAGCAAGGCCGCGATCATCACGGCGCTGACCGCATAGTCCAGCGCCTCGGTCACCCAGACGACGACGGCAAATCCGAACACGGCCAGCACGCGCTGGCCGGCGATTGGCAGGCCCTCGGGCGCCGGCAGCGCCAGGATCGCGACCAGCACGACGACGGCGAGCGGCAGTGCCCAGAATTTCCAGCCGGACGATCGCACCGACTGCTTGACGATCGTGGAAGCGGACATGACCACCCTTTCCCGAAGGGTTTGGCCAGCCGCTATCACGGGCGCGCGATCCGCGCTTTGACCTGGGTCAAGCCGACGGCGTCGCCTCGCTGCGGGCGCCCAGGCGCCGCGCTTCCAGCAATTGCCACAACAGCAGGATCGGCACGCCGATCGCCACATCGCGGGCGCGGCGGATCAGCGACACGCCGAGCGACAGCTCGGGCGGCACGCCGAAGATGGCGCCCAGCGCCACATAGCCGGCCTCCTGCACCCCGGCGTTCACCGGCACCAGAAATGCCACCGCGGCGGCGGCGGCGAGCAACGCCTCGATGGCAAGCGCGTCGTCGAAATCGATCGGCACGCCGATCACGCGATAGGCGATCCAGCCGGCGATGCCGGTGCCGATCCATCCCAGCAAATGCACGGCGAAGCCGACCGCGAGGCGCAGCGTATGGCCGTAGATCAGGCCGAACTCGGCCTGCAGCACGTCCATGCGGTCCTGGGCGTTGCGGAACCAGCGCCCGGCGATGCGGTTGCTGATGCGTGAGAACAGTGGCGCCGCCCATTGCTGCAGCCAGACGAAGGCGAAGGTGGCGCAGACGGCAAGGCCCAGGCCCACTTCCACGGGCACGGCGAGGTTGGAGGCCGGGGCGCGGGCGAGCAGGATGCCCAGGCCGATGCCGACGAAGGCAAGTTCGGCGAGGAACTCGGCGGTGACGTCGACCACGGTGGAGGCGGTGGCGACCGGCCAGGCGACGCCGTGCAGCGTCACTGCGCGGGCGCCGAAAATGAAGCCGCCGACCTGCGAGAAGGGCAGGATGTTGGCGGAGCAATCTCTGACCATGCGCCCCCAGACCGGCACCCACAGGCGGCGGCGCAGCGCCTCGGACGGCAGGATGACATCCCAGGCCAGGCCGAGGACGCCGAACAACGCCATCTGCCACGCGATGATCAGCGCGAAGCCGCCCCAGCCGGCGGAAGCGACGGCCGCGACGACGCCGTCGAAGCCGTACCAGGCGACCAGGGTGATGGAGACGGCCAGGCCGATGACAGCGAGAACGAAGGACAGCTTGCGCACAGGAAGTTCCGCGACGTTGCGGGGCTTCTGCCTGCCCTGCGGCAAACGGGCAAGGTCCGCGGGGGTCGGCTGCGGGACGTGATCGATCGTGCCCGGCGTCCCGGCGGGTCAGCGGGCAAGGTCCGCTGGGTCGGCCGCGCGACCTGAGCGATCGTGCCCGGCGTCCCGGCGGGTCAGCGGGCAAGGTCCGCTGGGTCAGCCGCGGGACGTGACCGATCGTGCCCGGCGTCCCGGCGGGTCAGCGGGCAAGTGTCAGGCGACAGTGAAAACTGGTCCGGTGGCGACAGTTAAATCTGGTCCCCCTTTGAGGAGGGACTGGGATGGACGTGTCGCATGAAGCGGCAGACTCGC
>Ga0335072_10002650_pt1 | contig 27558 bp, 19 predicted proteins | sample Lox_Sample_21_FD_206725 | JGI IMG/M metagenome (GOLD analysis project Ga0335072, IMG submission 206725) | Soil microbial communities from Loxahatchee National Wildlife Refuge, Florida, United States - Lox_Sample_2.1 | ecosystem: Environmental > Terrestrial > Soil > Wetlands | place: USA... | reverse complement strand
CCCGACTCGGATCCGCGTTGGAAAGACGCAGATTCGATGGTGCTGCTCGAGGCTTGCGCCGCGCGCGTGCGTGAGGCGGGATATAAAATCGTGAACCTCGATGCAACGATCGTCGTCGATCGTCCGAAGCTTGCGCCATACATAGGCGCGATGCGCGAGCATTTGGCAACGCGCTTGAGTCTGGGGCTCGAATGCGTGAGCGTCAAAGCCAAGACGAGCGAAGGCATGGGCTATACCGGCGACGGGACCGGCATCGCGGCGTACGCGGTGGCCTGTATCGAGCGATGAGCGAGATCACGCGCGCGACGCTCTTGACGGCCATGCAGCGCTGGGGATTCCTCGAGGATCCCGCTCCGGATGCGGCGCTGCGCTGGATCGACACATTCCTCGACGCCTATCGCGACCGGCTGGCTACCCTCGAGGACGCGTTCGCGCCGATAGCCGCGCTGCGCGCCGAGTCGTGCGTCATTCCGGCGCTCGAACTCGAACGGCTGCGCACGCGTGCCGTACTCTTCTTTTTGGATTCTATCGGACAGTACGTCGACCATCAGCCCGAGTTGCGCGGGCTGCCGCTCGCGCACGACATCCCTGCCATCGCCGACGAGTTCGGCATCGCGCATGCCGACGCGTTTGCCGCCGTTCGCATGGCGCTGACCGGCGAAAAAGAGGGGCCGCCGCTCGAGCTGCTCTTTGCGCTGCTCGGACACGACCGCATCCTGATTCGCCTCGGCGCAGTCAGCTCGCGCCTGCTCCACGGGCGCGGCCTCGAGCCCATCGCGTTCGGCCCGGACGGGAAACCCTTCGAGACCATCGACGCGAACAAGCCGCCGGAGTGAGCGGCGTCGCAGCCGCGGCTTGACCGCCGGGGTTACACTAGACGAGCATGCCGAATCCGCTGCAAACTTTTCGAGGCGACCTGCTGACCCCGGTCGAGCGCGACCCGGCCGCTCGCGGCTGGATCGACGTCCTCTTCTCGTATCCCGGCTTTCACGCGCTCGCCGCGTACCGCGTCACGCATCGGCTGTGGCTCTGGAAGATGCCGCACCTCTCGCGCTGGCTCTCGCACGTCGCGCGTTTTCTCACCGGCATCGAGATTCATCCGGGCGCCACGATCGGTCAGCGTGTCTTCATCGATCACGGCATGGGCGTGGTCGTCGGTGAGACGGCCGAGGTCGGCGACGGCTGCACGATCTACCAGGGCGTTACGCTCGGCGGTACGAGTCTGGCCCACACCAAGCGCCATCCGACGCTCGGCAAAAATGTAACGGTAGGCGCCAACGCCGTTGTGCTCGGCGCGATCGTCGTCGGCGACAACGCGCGGGTTGGAAGCGGATCCGTCGTCGTGCGCGACGTGCCCCCGAGCGCGACGGTCGTCGGCATTCCGGCCCACGTCGTCGCGCAGGACGGCAAACCGGTACGCGCCGTGCCGGACCGCCCGCAGGTCGAGATGCCCGATCCCAACGCGGATGCCATCAAGCATCTGCAACGCCGCCTCGAACATCTCGAGCAGCGCGTGGCACAGGTCGAACGCGAGGATGGCGAAGAGACCTGGTCGTGGGTCATCTGAAGCTCTACAACACACGCACGCGGTCGCTCGAGAGGTTCGACCCGCTCCACGGTAACGCGGTGCGGATCTACGTCTGCGGTTTGACGCCTTCGGCGCAGGCCCACCTCGGTCACGCGCGCTCGTTTCTTTTCTTCGATCTGCTGCGCCGCTATCTCACGCACAAGGGCTACGACGTCACCTACGTACAGAACGTGACCGACATCGACGACCGCAGCATCAACCGCGCGCGCGAGACCGGCGAACACTGGTACGACATCGTGGCCGGCTATTATGCCGAGTTCAAAGATGCGATGCGCAAACTCGGCGTGCAGGAGCCCGATCACGAGCCCTACGCGACGGCGTACATCGGGCAGATTCAAACCATGATTCGCGAACTGATGGCGACCGGGCACGCCTATGTCGTCGAGGACGGCATCTACTATCGCGTCAGCAGTTTTGCGCGCTACGGTGCGCTCAGCAATCGCAACGTCGAAGAGCTCGAAGCAGGCGCGCGCATCGAGGTCGACGAGCACAAAGAGGACCCGCTCGATTTCGCGCTGTGGAAATTCGCCAAGCCGGGCGAGCCGAAATGGCCCTTCGAACCGTACGCCGATGGCCGGCCCGGCTGGCACATCGAATGTTCGGCGATGGCGCGCGCGCTGCTCGATCCGAACGGCGGCGGGTTCGATATCCACGGCGGCGGCGCCGACTTGATCTTTCCGCATCACGAGAACGAGATCGCGCAAAGCGAGCCGCTCATGGCGCATCCGCCGATGGCCAATTTCTGGATACATGGCGGACTGCTCAACTTCGAGGGGCGAAAGATGTCCAAGTCGCTCGGAAATTTCGAGCCGCTCGTCGATTTACTCGCGCGTCACGACCCGCAGGCGATCCGGCTCACGTTTCTCTCGACCGGCTATAGCAAGGTGATGAACTTTACCGAGGAGTCGCTCGCCGCGTCCTACGCGACGCTCGAGCGTTTGAAAAAAACGTATAGAGCTGTGGCGCTCGGGCCCTCCGCCGGGCTGGTCGAGCGCATGGAAGCGGCGCTCGACGAGGATATGAACACCTCCGTCGCGCTCGCCGAGGTTCTTCAGTGCAATGCCAAGGAGGTCGGACGCGAGGAGTTCGAACGCGCGCTGTGGCTGCTGGGTATCACGCCGGATTCGAGTTGGCTCGAGGAACCGCAGCGCTTGCTTCCCCCTGACTTCGTCGAGCGTTTGCGCGCGCGGTTGGGAAGCGAGCTTTCGATCAACGGCGCGAGCGCGGAGGATGCGATCGCGAAAGTCATTGCGGCGCGTGCGCTGGCGCGCGCAAACAAGGATTGGGGTGCTTCGGATCGTTTGCGCGATGCACTCGCGCACGTCGGCATCGCAATCAAAGACTCGAAGGACGGAACGACGTGGACCGTCGCCCAGTAGGTAGAGGCAGGCCCCACGAGCGCAAGCCGCGCCTCGATTTCGACGATGTAATGTACGGCATCCACGTCGTCGAAGAGGCTCTCAAGGCGGGCGAGCAGCTTCGCGCGATTCATATCGCGGAGGATCGCAAACGGGATCCGCTCTTACGCGCGATCGTAGCGCAAGCCAAGGAGCGCAGCGTGCCGGTGCGCTTCGAAGGCAAGCAGTTCTTCGCGCAACTGCCGTTCAAGACGCACCAAGGTGTGGTCGCGATCGCTCCGCCCTTCGACTACGCCGGCTTGAGCGAAGTGATGGGCGCGCACGGAAACGGCCATGCGCTCTTCGTGATCCTGGATCACCTTACCGATCCGCACAACGTCGGCGCGATCATCCGTACCGCGGAATGCGCGGGCGCGAACGCGGTGATCCTACCCGAGCGGCGCTCGGCCGGGGTCAACGCTACGGTCCGCAAAGCGGCAGCCGGCGCCGCACAGTACCTGCCGGTGGTACGGGTTGCCAACGTCAACGAAGCGATCCGCACCCTGAAGAAGACCGGCATCTGGGTGGCGGGAGCCGCCGCCGGCGATGACGCGGTCCCCATGGCGCAGGCCGATTTCGATCGCGACCTGGCCCTGGTCATCGGAGCGGAGGGAAGCGGGCTTGCCCCGCTGGTCCGGCGAGAGTGCGATTACCTGGTCAGCATCCCGATGCTGGGACGGACCGAGTCTCTCAACGCCTCCGTGGCAGCGGGAGTGCTGCTTTACGAGGTGCTACGGCAACGTAAGCGTGAGGGAGCGTAGCGATCGGCGCGGCTTTATTTGGCAAAGCTTTAGCTTTGCCAGATAAAGCCTTGACGGCGGAAGGAGCCCCTCCTATAATCACGTGGATGTGCCGCGCCCGATGAGGCTCCGGCCCGCGTTTTGCGGCGCATCGACCAACGAAGGCAAAACGACTATGGCTATGACCCATCCCGCAACGGATGGTTTGGAATACAACGAGAGAGTCGACGAAGATCTCGTTGCCATCGCAAAATCGGGCGACAACCTGGCGATGGAATACCTCCTCAACAAATACAAGAACTTCGTCCGGATCAAGGCCAAGAGCTACTTCCTGATCGGTGCGGACCGCGAGGACATCATCCAAGAAGGTATGATCGGCCTCTATAAGGCCGTGCGCGATTTCAAGGCGGACAAGCTCTCGAGTTTTCGCGCTTTCGCCGAGCTGTGTATCACGCGTCAGATCATCACGGCGATCAAAACCGCGACTCGTCAAAAGCACATCCCGCTCAACCAGTACATTTCGTTGAACAAGCCGATCTACGACGAGGATAGCGAACGCACGCTGCTCGACGTGATGGCTTCGCAGAAGACCTCCGACCCAGAGGAACTCGTGGTCACACAAGAGGTCTCCGACGATATCCGCCAGCGCATTCGTCAGAATCTCTCCGAGCTCGAATCGCAGGTACTCGAATCGTATCTGGAAGGCAAGAGCTATCAGGAGATGGCGCGTGACCTCGGGCGTCACGTGAAATCGATCGACAACGCGCTGCAGCGCGTGAAGCGGAAAATCGAAAAGAATCTCGCTGAATTCGAGTTTCAGTAGATAGCAAAGCGGCCGGTCGAGAGACCGGCCGCTCTGTTTTTATTGGAACACGCCGTTTGCTCGAAGCAGCGGTGTGTCGTTCTTCACGTATTGGACGAATGCGGTCACGCCCGGGTCGGCGTTCTTGAGCGTGTAGAGATGCTCGTCGGTCGCAAAGGCGTAGAGGTGGTCGCGGATGTTGCTTGGGGAGGGCTGGACGCCTTCGTAGGTGACGACGAGGTCTTGCCGGTCGCCGATGAAGCCGCTCGCCGCGTAGCCGAGCGAGCCCGAGGTCTTTGCCACGGCGTCGATGACCTTGCTTGCGTTGGATTCGATTTGAATCGGAATCAGCGTCTTCGCGACTTTGTCTTCAAACACGAAGCGCGTGCCGGTTCCGATCTCACGTCCGATCAACACGATCTTGCGGTCGTTTCCGCCGATCTCTTTCCAATTGGTGATCTTGCCCGCGAAGATCTGTACGAGCTCTTCGCGCGTGAGATTCTTGATACCGGTGTCGGGGTTTACGACAAAAGCGAATCCCACGACGCCGATGATGGTATCGGCGAAATCGGCGTCGTTGACGGCGACGTCCGACATCGCGATATCCACTTGGCGATCCTTGAGCGCGGCAATGCCGGCCCCCGAGCTATTCCCTTTGACCGCGATGCTTACGCCCGCGTGTGTGCTTTGGTAGTCCTTCGCGGCTTGGGCGACGAGGGGTGCGAGGTTGGTGGTGCCGCCGACCTTGATGCTCTGATCGGCTGCTGCCGGCCCGAGAAGTGAGGCGGGCAGAAGCAGGGCGGCAACGAGGGACAGGAAGATGCGAAAGTGTGATTTCATGTGGAAGCTCCTTCAGGCAACCCGTAGCCTTGCCAACGTAGTACTTGGACTAAGGAGCTTAGGCCCTGCTTGGCGCGTCTTACCCTGCGCGAGCTTTTTGTCCCATTGACGAAACGATCGCGTCGTACAATTGATCGCGGTCCTCGATCGGATCGACGATGACGATCCGCGCGGACTCGCCGTTTTGCGGATCCAGGCAAACCGTTACTTTGCCGAGCGCGCAGACGTCCATACAACTCGTCGAGATCACGCGGATCGGCCCCCACTCGCCATGCTTCTTCAGTTCGGCTTTGAGCCAGTCGCGCAGATTGAAGTCGCCGATGCGCTCGGCTGCTTCGGGTGCTTCTTCGGGGATGCGCTCTTTGAAACAGCGTTCGCAGACGAGGACGAGGCCGCTTTCGAGCCATTTCGGTTTGACCGGTTGCATCACAGTTCTTTGGTGCCGAGCGTAAAAAGGATCAGCCGACGGCCGGATTCGAACCGGCGAGCTCTTTCGAGGCGCGATTACAAATCGCGTGCTTTCAACCGCTCAGCCACGTCGGCGTGGGACCGCTGGCTATTTCCTGTGAGTCGAACCCGGTCCTTGCCGCCCGGTGCTCGCTGCACTAGGAAATCACAACCAGGGTCCATTCCCGTCCCAGGTAAATCTAAGCGCCTTAACACCTCGCCTCTTGGAAGGAAGCCTACGATGGTAAACATCTTACGGCGGATCCTAACCGCGGCGATTCTGCTCGTAGCAATGCTGAGCCAGGAAACATGGGCACTGGCCGGCACGACGGGCGGTTTGAGCGGAACGGTTCGATCCGTCGATAATGGCGCGCCGATCGCCGGCGCAAAAGTCGTTGTAAGCAGTGCTTCGCAAGTTTCAACGGCTACGACCGATGCGGGAGGGAAATTCACGTTCCTCTCGCTGGCTCCGGATACATACACCGTCAGCGTTACCAAGGACGGCTACAGCCCGGTATCGATCGCGGGCCAAACCGTCTTTGCCGACAGCGTTCAGAGCGTGTCGATCCAGTTGCAGAGCGCGCTCAAGACGATCGCGCGCGTGACCTCGACGACGGCTGGAAGCCTCGTGAAGACGGGCACCACCTCCGACGTCTACACCATCAACGCCGCGACGCAACAAGCCATCTCCGCGCTGGGCGGCGGCGGCGGTCTCAACAGCGCCTACTCTGCGATTGCAAGCGTTCCCGGCGCATACGTTGCCGGCAACCAGGGCGGCTACTATCAGACCGTCCACATTCGCGGCGGCGACTTCGACCAAGTCGGATACGAATTTGACGGCGTGCCGATCAATCGTTCCTTCGACAACTATCCCTCGGGCTCGGCCTCGTCGCTCGGACAAGCGGAAGTCCAGGTCTATACCGGCGCGGCTCCGACGAACTCGGAGAGCCAAGGTCTGGCCGGATTCATCAACCAAGTCATCAAGAGCGGCACCTATCCGGGTTACGGCAACGCCGACCTCGGTATCGGCGGACCATCGTTCTACCATCACGCGTCGGTCGAAGCGGGCGGCGCCTCGCCGGATCGCATGTTCTCGTACTACGTCGGCGTCGGCGGCTACAACGAGAGCCCGCGCTACGTCGACAACAACAACGGCGCAGCGTACGATTTCTTGGGTGCGCCGCTGACCTCCACACCGCTCGCGAGCGATCCCAACGTGAGCGAATATCAGCTCGCGCCGTTCAACTATCTCACGCCGAACACGCTCGCCGTGCGCGACGCCGTCATCAACTTCCACTTCGCGATTCCGCACAAACACGACAGCGGCCGCGACGACATCCAGATACTCTATGACGGCGAACACATCCTCAATTACTTCTACCAAAGCCTCGACGACGCGACCGGCGGCGATACCACGACTGCCTACGGACAACCGTATTTCGTCGACGGTTATCAATACACGTGTCCCGGTAATATCGGCGGCGTGTTCACGACCGCGCAGGCCAACGCAACCGCAGGATGCGTGAGCCCGTACTACTATCCGAGCGGGCCGTCGGATCGTTACGCGAACATCCCCGGCTTCTCCAACTCTTGTCCGTCCGAGAACTCGGTGGGCGCGCCGTGCGCGTTCATTCCCTCGGGCCAGCAAGACGGCTCGGAGAACGATCAGCAGATCGTCAAGATCCAATATCAGCGCAACTTCAGCGACAGCGCATATCTGCGCGTCTATGGCTACACTTACTATAGCGACTGGCTGCTGAACGGTCCCAATCTCACCTACGACGCGCTCATCGGACCGGGTCTCGGACCGACGGCGCCCGACTACGAGCTGACCTCGCATACGCGCGGCCTTTCCGCGACGTTCTCGGATCAGCTCGACGACAAGAACCTGCTCTCGGTGCAGGGCTCCTACACGACCTCGAACGCGATTCGCGACAATAACGAGCAGATGCTCAACTTCGCGATTCAACCCTATGGCTACGTCGCGGTAAACGCGGCCGACCCGTACAGCGGCTACTGCTACTCGGGAACGGGCGGTGCCGCCGTTTCGTGCAACCCGGAGCTGGCGACGCCGACGGCGCAGTTTGCGACCTGGGGCGATATCGCTGCGGGCGCGGTGCCTGCACTTCCCACGACGTGCGCCGATCCCAACGTCGCGTCGACGACCTGCGCTTATCTCTCGGCCGAGAACGGCGAGGCCGGTTATTTCAACCAGGTTACCCCGCAGTTCAGTGCCTTCTCGATCACCGATCAGTTCCAGCCGACGGATCGTTGGCTCTTCAACGTCGGCGTTCGCGAAAACATCTATCGCTTCGTTGGTCAAAACACGTACGAAGGCCCGGCGCGCCAATTCTGGTACAACGCGTACAACCTCGACACGTGTATGGTCGACGGACAACCGGTCGACGTTTCGTCGCTGGGCGTAAATCCCGGCGATTGCTCGGCGGCAGGCTACACGCAAGCCAACCTCAACAACGACGTCAACGGCTCGACGCAAACGTTCGACAGCTTCGAACCGCGTCTGGCGATGACGTACACGCAGAGCCCCGACACCGTCTGGCGCGGATCGATCGGTAAGTACTCGCAGCCGCCGGACACGGCGACCGAGCAGTACAACACGCTGCAGCTCGATGAACCCTTCACCGTGCTCGGCCCGGTCTTCTCGCCATTCGGCCGTACGTCACCGAGTTACCCGATCTACCCGCCGACCTCGACCAACGCAGACCTTTCCTTCGAACATCGCTTCAAGGGGACGGATCTCTCGATCAAGGTCACGCCGTTCTTCCGCCACACCGAGAACCAGCTCCAGAACTTCTTCCTCAATCAAGCGGAAGGGTTCATCTCCGAGCTCAACGTGGGCGCGCAGAGCAGCCGCGGCGTCGAACTACAGCTGCAGAAAGGCGACTTCTCACACAACGGGCTCGCCGGTTTGCTCTCGTTCGCGTACACGTACTCGACGATCAAGTATCAGACGCTCGGCAACGGGCAGACGATCATCTCGCCGATCAACGCAACGATCGCAGACTACAACGCATACACCAAGGCGTGCTCTTCCGGTTCGGCGGCAAGCACGCAAAAGCAATACGGGCAGTCCGTCTGCGGCTCCACGGTGAGCGGCGCCGCAGCCGCACCCTGCTACACGCCGGCGGGTGCCCCCGACCCGGGCTGCGCCGCGGGTGATTACGGCAATCCGTATTGGAACGCGCCGATACAGCCGCTGATCGATCCGGGTCAGTCGTTCCCGACCTATGACATCTTCCCGGCGGGAATCGGCACCTCGGATTCGGCCTTCGGCGCACCCTACGTGACGACGTTCGTGCTCAACTACAAGCACGATAAATGGTCGGTCACGCCGTCCCTGCAGTTCCAGGGCGGCACGCGCTACGGCGCTCCCGAGACCGTACCGGGTCTTGCGCCCGACGAATGCGCGGGCGTACTCGGAGGCGGTGTCGACGCGCGCTATCCCTACGGGAATCCGGCGACGGGCACGGTCGATTATTCGACGTGCAACGCGGGCGATAACATCGTCATCCCCGATCCCTACACCGGACAGTTCGATCCCCTGGGATCGTTCGTACAACCCAGTCAGCTCATGATGAACATGCAGCTGAGTTACCAAGTCAACTCACACATCACACTGATCGCAAGTTTGACGAACATCTTCAATACGTGCTTCGGTGGAACGAAGGCTGCATGGACGAGCTCGAACGGCAACTACTGCAGCTACGGTGTGGTTGGCTCCGGCCTCGTGCCGCCGATCGTCCCGCAGGGCGGTAATACGTATAATCCCGGAGACACCGTTCAGGCGTTCCGGTACTATCCGTACGAACCGTCGCTCGGGCCGTTCGACGTCTCGGGTCTGAACTTCACGACGAAGCAGCCCTTCCAAGTCTACGTGGAGGCGCTCGTCAAACTCTAGAACGAGGAAGCGCGGCGGCGTAGAAACGGATCGATCGCCGCCGCGAAGCCCTCGAAGTCGGTGCGGTAGAGATTGTGGCCTTGATTTTCGAGCGTCACGATCTCTACCCACTCCGAGTGACGTGCTTCGATATCGTCGATTACGTCATCGGAGACGATCGAGCCGAGGCGGCCCGCCATGACGAGCAGCAGCGGCTTGGGATAGGACGCGATCTCACTGCGCAGGTCCCAGCGTCCGTCGCGATTGGCATCGCGCAAGCCGGCAATCGGCGCGCTCGTCATCGAATGTACTGCGTGCACCTTGCCGTCGACGTCGACCGGGTCCCATTCTGCGTACTCTTCCCGCATGCGCGCGTCGCGCGCGGCGCCCGCCAGCGCGAACGCTTCCTCGAGCTCGGTAATGTACTCCGCATACCACTCGTCGTTGACTTGCACGATCATCGGATCGATCGCGATCACTTTGTTTGCGTTCACGCTCGATCCGCCGCGGATGACCACCGCGCCGCCCCACGAGTGGCCGAGCAAAATGTCGGCCCCCGTGACCGCGGCGACGTTGCGCAGATCCTGCACGCCGCGATCGAGCGACATCGGGCCGCGGACCGGCGCCGAATCGCCGTGTCCGCGTTGATCGTATGCCACGACCCGATAGCGGTCGCTGTAGCGGGCCGCGAAGCGCACCCATGCTTTGCGCGAACTCGTCATACCGTGCACGCACAGGATGACCGGGCCGCTCTCTCCCCAGCGCTCGACCGTCGTGGTCGCGCCGTCGTCTAATGCGATCGTGCTTTCCATCAGCTTGCGAGCATGACGCGCGCGGCGTTCCAGCCGGGCGCCCCCATCACGCCGCCGCCGGGATGCGCCGCCGATCCGCACATGTAGAGATGCTTGACCGGTGTCTTGTAATCGGCATAACCGGGAACGGGGCGGAAGGCGTAGAGATTATGCAACGGCATCGTCCCTTGAAAAATGTTGCCGCCGGTCAATCCAAATTTCTCCTCGATGTCGACGGGGCTGAGAATCTGTCGATCGATCACCGATGCGGTGAATCCCGGTGCGTATCGTTCGACGATCGCGAAGCAGCGGTCCGCGAACTCGTTTTTGATCGCGTCCGTCCAGGGACCCTCTTTGAGTGTATAGGGTGCGTACTGCACGAACATCGACATCAGATGTTTGCCGGGCGGAGCAACCGTTGGGTCGAGCGAGGAGGGCAGGCAGCACTCGACCACCGGCTCCCTCGACGGATGACCGTACTTGGCGTCGTCGTAAGCGCGTTCGATGAAATCCTGGTCGGGGCAGAAGTGTACCGTCCCGTGATGTTGTGGTCCCGGTTCGTGGCCCGGCAGCGCGGTGAAACTCGGCAAGCGATCGATCGCGACGTTTATCTTGACCGAGGCGCTCTCGTAGGTGATGCGCCCGATCGCTTCGCGAAACTCGGGCGGCAAGCTCGCCGGATCGATGAAGCGCTCGAAGGTGTGATGCATGTCGACGCCGCTCGCGATTTTCTTGGCGCGATACTCCTCGCCGCTGCGCAACGCGACGCCGGTCGCGGTGTTGCCCTTAGTGAGAATCTTGACGACTTCGGCATCCGTTTTGATCTCGACGCCGAGCGCTTGAGCCGCGCGCGCGAGCGATTGCGTGAGGCCGCCCATACCGCCGCGCATATACGCCCACACGCCCTTCTTGCCGTTGGTCTCGCCCATGACGTGATGGAAGAGGACGTACGCGGTGCCGGGCATCGAGGGAGCCATGAACGCGCCGATGATTGCGTCGGTAGCGATGGTACCCTTGAGCTCTTCGCTTTCGAACCAGCGGTCGAGAATGGGCCGCGCGGCGCCGCTGAGCATCTCGATTGCTTCGCTCATCGCGGGCCCCATTTTTTGCATTGCGCGTCCCATCTTGCCGAGGTTGATGAGGTCGCCCAGTGCGGGGCGCAGCACGTTGGGCGGAATTTGTGTGAGGGTCGGCTCGATAACCTGCGCGACGCGTTCGAGCATCGCTTCGTACCGCGGATATGCGTCCGCGTCCTTGCGGCTGAACTTGGCGATCTCTTCGACGTCGCGCGCCAGGCCGCGCCCGAGCATGAGGTAGCGTCCGTCGAGAAACGGCGAGAATGACGCCGGATCGCGCTCGATCGCTTCGAAGCCGAAGCTCTTGAGCGCAAGATCGCGTACGATCTCGGGGCGGAAGAGACTGTTGACGTAGGCTGCGGTCGAGACTTTGTAGCCGGGAAAGGTCTCTTCGCTCACGCAGGCGCCGCCGACGATCGAGCGGCGCTCGAGCACGAGAACCTTCCATTTTGCGCGCGCGAGATAACAGGCGGTGACGAGTCCGTTGTGTCCGCCGCCGATGACGATCGCGTCATACTGTTTCGATTGCATGTTGGTCACGTTTACGAGCTCCGATGACGTAGATGGCGGCGCCGCCGCCAAGCATGAGTGCGGTAAGGAGAAGAACCTTGATGACGGAGAGCGTTGCGTTCGTCTCGCCGTCGGCCGGGAAGAGGGAGAGGAGCATCGCTCCGAACGTCGTGACGAGGCCGAGTATCGAGGCGCCGATGACGAGCGGAGTCGGGTGCAGCTTGAGTGCTGACGCAAAGAGAAATGCGAAGGGAATCATCGTGATGAGTACCGTCGCGCTGACCATGATGTCGTAGGCATCCTTGACGCTGCTCCCGCTCTGCCCAGCGATGATGAAGAGCGCGGAGATGACCGCCTGCGTGAGGAGCGCGACGACCGGTGATCCCGAACGCGGGTCGACGCGTCCGAAAACCGGCGGAAGGTAACGGTCGATTCCGGCTACGAGCGGAATGCGCGCGATGGATGCGAGCCATGCGCCGGCGCTGCCCAAACAGCTGATGGTTACGAGCACGCCGGCGACCGGAACGATCGCGCCCCATCCCAGATGCGATCCGCCGCGCTCGATCGCTTGCATCACACCGTAGATCGCGCTGACGTGCGCGGCAGGGAGCGTCACGAGTACGCTCGCGGTGCCGAAGATGTAGATCGCGGCGATCGCGGGCGCGGCGATCCCCAGACCGCGCGCCATCGAACGCGACGAATCCTTGATCTCCGCGCCCATGAAGGGAATCGATTCGGGTCCGGTCCACGCGAACGCGATGACCGACCAGAAGATGAGGTCTCTGAGATGCGCGCTCGGGCGCAGAGATGCCGCATCGATCGGCGTCGCAGAGCCGAAGCGCATCCACGAAGCGACGGCGACCGCAATCAGACCGATCGTGACGATCCACCGCCCTGCGGCGGCCACGTTCACGAGCCACTTCCCGGTCCCCAGACCGAAGACGTTGAGCGCGGTTGCGAAACCGAAAGCGATCAGCGAAAACGCGACGTAGTATGCGGGCGATCCCGAGAGCTGCGTGCCCCCTCCCCAGATGAAGAGCGCGTTGCCGGCCGTGAAGTACATGAGCGCGGGGAAGTAAGGCAGATTGCTGCACCAATAGGTCCAGCCGGTCATGAAGCCCGCGAGCGGTCCGAATGCGCGCTTGCTCCAAACGTACATGCCGCCCTCGTCGGGAAAGCGCGATCCGAGTTTCATCACGACCAGCGAGAGCGGAAAGAACATCGCAAATGCGCCGATCAGCCATACGGTCAACGACTGCGGTCCCGCGGCCGCGGCGGTGGCAACCCACTGCAAGTTCGTGCACGCAATGACGAAAAAGAGCACGACGTCGACGAAACCGAGGCTGCGGCGAAACTGCGTCATATCATGTACTGCTTCGGCGGCGCCGCCATGTGGAGAATCTCGCGACCCAGGCCGAAGGCGGAAATGTCGCTCGGCGTGCTGCCGTGCAATGCAAGCTCGCTCAAGATACGCCCGATCACCGAGGCAAACTTGAACGCATGACCCGCGCCGATAGCGACGTGCACGTGCGGATGACCGGGAAGCGAGTCGATGACGAAATCGCGATCCGGCGTGAGCGTGTAGAGGCAGGTCTTCACGATGCTCGGCTCGACCGCGAGCGCGGGAAGGTGCGCGCTCAGAAACGCGCGCACGCGCGCCGTGATTTCATCGTCGGGTTCGAAGCCGCGAAGGTCGGGGTCGACGCTCCTTCCGCCGGCGTCCTGCGTGACTTTGACCAAGCCGGCTTCGCCGAAGACGGGGAATCCGTAAAACGACGGATCGTCCATCCAGATCCAGACCGGAAAATGCCCGAATTCGAACGGCTCGGGCTGCGCGGGCCGGAAATACATCGCCTGCTCTTTGGTGATCTCGAGCGGCAGCTGCAGGCCCGCGTATGCGAGTGCCGCGTTGCTCCACGGTCCGGCCGCGATGACGAGCTGCCCTGCGCGATAGCGTTGACCTCCGGCAAGGATCTCGACCTCACCGCCGCTTGCGTCGATCGTCGCGACCGCGGTTTGCGCGAGCAGCGTGGCGCCGAACGCCTTCGCGGCGCGCTGGTGCGCGGCGGTCGCGCGCTCGGCGGCGACGATGCCGCCGTCGGCCTGGAAAAGTCCCCACACATCGTCGCCGATCTGCATCGCGGGATAGCGGCGGCGAATCTGCGCGGCGTCGAGTGTTTCGAAGGCGACGCCGCAGGCACGCATCGCATCCGCATAGCCTTGAAGCGGAATCGCGCCGCCGCGCGGACCGAGATCCAAACCACCGGTCTTGAAGATCACGCGCTCGGCCGCGTCGGCTTCGAGCCGGCCCCACGCGGCGTATGCCTCCTTGGCGAGCGCAACGTAATTCGGCGCGTGATACGAAAGACGAATGATGCGCGAGTGGTCGTGCGACTCGCCGCGCGCGTGGCCGAGTTCGAACCGCTCGATGCCGAGCACCTTCGCGCCGCTGCGCGCGAGCCAGTACGCGGTGCCGCTTCCGATGCCGCCCAGCCCCAGGACGATCGCGTCGTATTCGCGCGTCATGACTGCTCGATCCGGACCGCGTCTTCGCCCATGCGCGCGGCGATATAGCGGCGGATGTCCAAACTATAGTCCTCCATCGGTGCGTAATAACCGTGCGTGAACGCTCGCGAACGCATGCCCGCTTGCACCGACTCGCAAATCGCCCAATCTTGCCGGTTGACGAGGTCCCAGAACGCGACGGCGTCGGACGGATCGAACCCCGGCTTCTCGATCTCGCTTGGATGAAAGAGAAAGTCGCAGACGATCTCGGTGCGATCCGGCGCGCGCGGCGTCAGCGTGAACGCCGCGACGTGATCGGCGCTGAGCGAGAGCATGAGGTTGGGATAGATCAACTCGCCTTTGTGCCGCGTGCGCTCCTGCGCGTTCAAATCGGGGAACGGCGCTCGCGTGGTCGTGCCCGAGAAGGTGAACGTCGTGGCGCTCTCGCGATGCGGAATACCTTCGTTCCAGTCCAAGTGCGAGCCGCCGTGATCTTTGAAGGCCGGAACGAGCCGGCAGAGCTCGGGATGCACGCCCGCGCAGTGATAGCACTCGTTATAATTCTCGAGCAGTACTTTCCAGTTTGCCGCAACGTCATAGCGCAGCGTCGCGCCGGTGCGCAAATCCTCGAGGTGATAGTTGCGCACGTGCTCCGGTATCGCGCCCAGCTGCTTCGCGAGCGTCGCACCGGCCGCGACGTGCGCGGGTGTCGCGTGTACGAAGACGAAGCCGCCCCACTCGTCGACTGCGACGTCGTGCAGCCGCCGCGAGGGCTCCGGCACGTCCTGCGGCGCAACGAAGGGCGAAGCGACCAGACGGCCGTCGAGCGCATAGGCCCAGGCGTGATAGGGACAGCGGATTGCTCCGCCGGTATTTCCCCGGCCGCACAAGAGCCGGCTGCCGCGGTGCCGGCAGAGGTTGAGATGGGCGCGCAGCTCGCCTCCCTCGCCGCGGATGAGGATGACGCTCTCGCCCGCGAGATCGACCACCAGGTAGTCCCCGCGCTGCGGCAGCTCCGCGCAGCGCGCGACGCAGACCCACTGGTCCAAAAACACCGCTGCCCCCTCGCGCGCAAAGAAGCCGGGGTCCCAGTAGGCAGCCCGTGGGAGAGAGGGTTCCAGCCGAACGGAGCCTTGCGTGCCCATTGGACCTCCCGAAATTCTTTCGACGCCGAGGGCAGACTACCGAATGACCCTGGGCCGAAAACAGAATACTACCCGAAGGATCGCTGGCCCTCCGGCAGAATCTCCGAACGATATTCGGCGAGGAGGTGGCCATGTCCACGTTCGTCAAGGCCCGCGTCGACGGTCAAAAGACGCTGCCGGCCTACTGGTATCTCTCTCCCGGCGTCTTCGCCGCGGAGAGCGACCGTCTATTCGCGCGCGAGTGGATCTGCGTCGGACGCAGCGAGCGGCTCGAGCACGCGGGAGATTTTTTTCTCGCAAGCGTTTGCGATGAAAGTCTCATCGTAACGCGCGATCAATCGGGAACCGTCCGCGCGTTTTTCAACGTGTGCCGTCATCGCGGAACGCGCATCTGCGAGCCCGAGAGCGGGCGCTTCAGCGGATCGATTCAATGCCCGTATCACGCGTGGACGTATGGACTCGACGGCAAACTGAAAGTCGCGCGCAACATGCAGGAAGTGCCGGGCTTCGACGTCGCGGATTATCCGTTGCGCGAGGCTTCGGTTGGGCAGTGGGAAGGTTTCATCTTCGTCAACCTGAGTCCGCAGCCGGTCGATTTCGAGACGGTGTTTGCGCCGCTGATCGGACGTTTCGCACAATGGTCTATCGGCTCGCTGCGCACCGCGCGCTCGATCGAGTACGACCTCGCGTGCAACTGGAAGCTGGTCTTCCAAAATTATTCCGAGTGCTATCACTGTCCGCTCGTGCATCCGCAGCTCGACAAGCTCTCGCCCTCCGACAGCGGACGCAACGATTTGTGCGAGGGGCCGTTCCTCGGTGGCTATTCGGAACTGCGCAAAGAAGGAACCAGCCTGACGACGAGCGGCCACACCTCGCGCCCGCCCGTAGGTTCGGTCGGTGGCGACGATCTCAATCGCATCTACTACTACACGCTCTTTCCCTCGATGCTCTTGAGTTTGCATCCCGATTACGTCATGGTGCACTATGCGCGCCCGGTCAATCCCGACCGCACGCTCGTGACGTGCGCGTGGCTTTTCGATCCACAGACGATGGCAAAGCCGGATTTCGATCCGAGCGATGCCGTCGATTTCTGGGACACGACGAACCGGCAGGATTGGCACGTCAATGAATTGACCCATGCGGGGCTGCACTCGCGCGCGTACGCGCCCGGTCCGTATGCCAACGCGGAGGGATTGCTCGCGGCGTTCGACCGTCATTATCTCTCGGTCATGCCGGAGACTGTCCGCTGAGACCGCTTCCGTTCTCACTCGCCGCGCTGGTGCTCTCGCTCCTTGCGATGACACGCGCGGGCGGCGATCCGCTCTCGTGGCGAGCGCTCGGGCCCGCGGGTGCGGGCGGACGCGTCGCGGCGGTAGCGGGCAGCGATAAAAATCCGTATCTCTACTACTTTGGCTCCGCAGGCGGCGGAGTGTTCAAGACGACGAACGGCGGCCTCACGTGGAATGACGTGTGGCCGTCGTCGTCTGTGGGAGCGATCGGTGCGCTTGCGATTGCGCCCTCGAATCCCAACGTCGTCTGGGCCGGCACCGGCGAATCGAAGGTGCGCAACGATGCCTCCTACGGCGACGGCGTTTGGGTGACGCGCGACGGCGGCGCACACTGGACGAACGCCGGACTGCGCGACACGTACGCGATCGCGCGTATCATCGTCGATCCGAAGGATCCCAACCGCGTGCTCGTCGGCGCGCTCGGAAATCCGTTCGTCGACTCGCGCGCGCGCGGCGTCTATCGCACGACCGACGGCGGAAGAACGTGGAAGCAAACGCTGTATGTCGGGCCGGCAAGCGGTGTGGGCGACATGGCGTCGAGCGCCGCGCAGCCGAGCGTCGTCTATGCGGGCGTCTATCAGTTCCGCCGCAAACCGTGGACGTTCACCAGCGGCGGTCCGCTCGACGGAATCTACAAATCGACCGACGGCGGTCTGACCTGGCGCAAGCTCTCCGGCAACGGTTTGCCCTCGGGTACGATGGGACGCATCGGGCTTGCGGTCGCGCCCAGCGATCCGCGCCGCGTCTATGCGCTCATTCAATCGCAGGCGGGTTTGCTCTGGCGTTCCGACGACGCCGGGGCGCACTGGCGTTTGATGTCGCGGGATACGCTGATCGACCAGCGCCCATTCTACATGAGCCGCCTCGACGTCGATCCGTCCGACCGCGACCATGTATTCTTCGCTTCCGAGAACCTCGTTGAAACCTTCGATGGCGGCAAGACCTTCGACGACGTCTCATCGGCGGTGCACCAAGATCATCACGGCTTCTGGATCTCCCACGACGGCAGGCGAATCATCGACGCCAACGACGGCGGCGCGCCGATCTCGATCGACGGCGGGAAGATTTGGGACTGGCGCTTCAACGTCGTGCTCGCGCAGATCTATCACGTGGGCTACGACGACGAAAATCCATATCACGTCTGCGCGGCGATGCAGGATGACGACTCGTTCTGTGCGCCCAGTTACAGCTTGAGCCCGCTCGGTCTCTTGAACGCCGATTGGACGGACGTTGCAAACGACGCCGACGGCGTGTGGGTTTGGCCCGACCCCACCGATCCGAAGCTCGTTTGGAACGTCGGCATCAACGAGCTCAACGGCCAGCTCGGCATCTACGATTACCCCTCGCGTCAGAATTACGACATCACGCCCGACGTTACCGATACGAACGGACGCCCGATCGCGGGTTTGCCGTATCGATTCAACTGGGAAGCGCCGATCGCGTTTTCAGCGAAGGAACCCGGCGTCGCATACTTCGGCGCGAACGTCGTTTTCGAAACGACCGATCGCGGAAGAACGTGGAAGGCGATCAGTCCCGACCTCACGCGCGACGATCCCAGCAAGGAACAAGTCGCGGGCGGGCCGATCAACACCGACGTCTCGGGCGCGGAGTTCTACGACACGATTCTCGACATCGCGCCCTCGCCACTCGACAAGGACGTCATTTGGGTCGGCACCGACGACGGATTGATTGAGCGAACCGTCGATCACGGCGCGCATTGGAGCAATGTTACGCCCGCGTGGATCGCACCATGGGGACGCGTCGAATGCGTCGAGCCGTCGCGCGCGAGCATCGATCGCGCCTATGCCGTCGTGGACCGGCATCTCCTGGGCGACCGGCATCCCTACCTGATCGCGACCGACGACGGCGGCGCAACGTGGCGTCCGATCGTTGCAAACTTGCCGCGAACCGATCCGGTCCACGTCGTCCGCGAGGACCCGAAGAATCCCAATCTGCTCTTTGCCGGTACCGAGCGCACGGTATTCTTTAGTTTGGATCGCGGTGCACGTTGGACGTCGCTGCAGATGAATCTCCCTGCGGTTGCCGTTCACGACCTGCGTATCGTTCCCGGCGTCGACGATCTGATCGCGGGTACGCACGGCAGAGGCGTTTACATACTCGACGATCTCGCGCCGCTGGAAGGTCTTGCGGCGGCCCGGCAGCTCGGGCGGTTGACCGTTTTTCCGGTTCGTCCGGCCACGGCGTGGTACTACTGGTGGCGCACGCAGTACGGAACGCACGACACCGAGTGCTGCGCGCCGAGCGGCGAGTACAGCGCGCCCGATCCTCCCTACGGTGCGTCGATCGCGCTTTACGTTCCGCGTGCGGATGCCGGCCCTGCATCGATCGAAATCGTCGACGCGGCCGGTGCACACGTGCGTACGCTCGCCGTGCGTTTGGCGCCCGGCATCGATCGCTTTACATGGAATCTCACGGGCGAACCCCCGGTCGCGTGGAAGCGGACCGGCGCGTGGAATCAGGGCCCCGCCGACGGCGCGCCGGTCGTGCCGGGAGCCTACGCGGCTCGCATACGCGCCGGCGGAAGCACGCTCGAGACTCCGATCGAGATTCTCCCGGACCCGCGTGCGGACTGGAGCGCTGCCGATTACGCCGCGCGCCATGCCTTCCTGCAGCAGCTCAACGACGAGCTCTCGGCGGTCGACGTCGCGCTCAATCGTCTCGACGCGGCACGTGCGCGATCCTCACCGCAGAGATTACGGGCAATCGATAGCGTCTACGGTCAACTTTCGTCGGGCATCGTCAACTCGGAAGACGATCAGTGGAAGCCGGATCGCTTGCGCGAGCGCATCACGATTCTGCAAGGCGACGTCGCGCTCTCGCAAGGCCCGCCGCTGCCGCCGCACGAGCGCGAAGCAGCGGCGATACGCAAGGAATTCGATCGAGTCATGGCACTCTATAACACAACCGTACGGGAGTATCGACTGCCGTAATTTCCCACGACTGAGAGGTACGATTCATGCCGTCCCGCAGCTCTCGTTTTCTCGCTCTCATGCTTGCCCTCGCGTGGTCGATGCTTGCCGTCGTCCCGGCGCGCGCGGGAACCACCGGCTCGCTCAGCGGCGTCGTCGTCGACGGGCAGGGCGGCGCGCCGATTGCGGACGCGAAGATCGCGGTCTCGAGTCCGTCGGCGAGCGCACAAACGACAACCGATGCGCGCGGACGCTTCGCATTCGTCTCGCTCGCTCCCGACGAATATACGATCGTGGTGGAGAAGGACGGCTACCAAACGGTTTCGATCGCAGGTAACGCCGTTTTTGCCGACGCCGCGCAAGTGGTGACGATTCAGCTCAACAAGCAGCTCAAGACGATTGCGAGTGTCACGTCGCGAAGCGTCGGAAGCTTGGTGCGCTCCGGCACGACGGCGGATCTCTACTCGGTGAACGCCGCGCAGCAAGAGCGCACGAGCGTGCTCGGCGGCGGCGGTGATCTCAACAGCGCATATTCGGCGATTGCGGCCGTTCCCGGCGCGTACGTTCCGACGAATCAAAACGGATATCTCCAGGCGGTACACGTTCGCGGCGGCGATTCCGACGAAGTCGGATACGAGTTCGACGGCGTTCCCGTCAATCGCGCCTTCGATAACTATCCGTCCGGCTCGTTCTCATCGCTCGGACAACTCGAACTCCAAGTCTATACCGGCGCATCGCCCGCCGACGCCGAGGGACAGGGTCTCGCCGGATTCATCAATCAGGTCATCAAGACCGGCACCTATCCGGGCACGTTCTCCGCCGACGGAACGCTCGGCGGCCCGGCGTTCTACCACAGCTTGAACGTCGAAGCGGGCGGCGCATCTCCCGATCGCACCTTCAGTTATTACGTTGGAATCGGCGGATTCAATCAAGACCACCGTTATATCGATCAGTGGAACGGCAGCTCGTATGCGAGTGAGTTTGGTCCGCCGCTGGGTCCCTGTCCGACCGGCGTCGCGAGCATGCCCGCGTCTTGCTATACGAACGGATCGCCGAATGTAAGCGCCGCGGAAGCACCCGGGTACGTCCTGGCTCCGATGCCATTCGGCTTGGATGCTGCCGGCGTGATGGACCGCTCGAGTGTCGTGAACTTCCACTTCGCGATTCCGCGCAAGAACGGCTTACGCGACGACGTGCAGATCCTCTATGACAACGATTCGATTCAGACGCCGCTCTACGTCTCGCCCAACGACGAAGGTCAGGCAAACATCGCGGCACTCAACGAATCGACCGGTTACGGGACGCCGGAGTACTCGGATACCTTTGTCTATAACGGCGCCCTCGGACAAGCCTTCGGCGACGGCAACGTCGCGAGCATCTCCCCGTACTTCTTTCCGTCCTCGCCGACGGATCGCGAGATGTACGCGGACATACCGGCAAATCAGAACGACGTTTCTTTTAACAACCAAGTCATCGTGAAGCTGCAGTATCAGCACAACTTCTCGACCGACGCATTCCTGCGCGTCTACGGCTACACCTATTACTCGAACTGGTTTGCAAGCGGCCCCGCTTCGTCGTGGCAATCCTACGTCGGCTACGATTCCGGCGACTACGAGATCGGCTCGCACACCCGCGGCCTCTCCGCGAGTTTCGACGATCAAATCAGCCCGGAGCATTTGCTCTCGGTTGAAGCTTCCTACGTCACGTCGACCTCGGAGCGCATGAACTCGCAGACCGTGTTCAACGAAATCCCCTACGGCGGCGACACCGACAACTTCGCGGTTCTCGTCAACCCCGCCAACCTCACGAGCGGAACGTGCTACTCGATCGCCGGCTCGGCCGGCGGGGCCGCGACGCCGACCTCGTGCGGCACCGGAAGCTCTATCCCGGTTGCGACATCGGCGACGTTTGCGTCGATCGCGGCGTCATATTATGCGGCCGCACCGACCTCGGCGAGCGGCCAGGATCTCAGCAACGCGACGCTCGCGAACTACAGCTGCGGCGGTGGGCCGTGTCAGCTCTACACCGTCGAGAACGGGTTCTCAGGCGCGTACAACACCGTGACGCCGGTCTTCACCGGTTTCGCGCTCACCGATCTCTGGCGCCCGAACGATAGGCTGGTCGTCAACGCCGGTCTGCGTTTAGACACCTACCAGTATCAAGGCGCCAACACCCTGAGCGGACCGGCGCGCACGTTCTGGTTCGACGCCTTCAACAACGACACGTGTTACGACACCGCAACGCTCACACTGGTGGACAAATCGGAGCTCGAGACCGGCGGTTTCGACGCTTCGACGCCGTGCTCGACTTTCGGATCGGACTACCAGGCGGCGACGCTCAACAACACGGTGCAGACCTTCACCTATGACGAACTGCAGCCGCGCATCGGCGCCACGCTGACGCTCGATCCGCAAACGGTCATTCGCGCGAGCGCCGGAAAATATATCGAGGAGCCTTCGGCCGCATACGAACAGTACAACTCGCTCGAGCAGAACCTGCCCAACCTGCTCCAGCAGTTCTACTCGCTGGGCTGGAACACGCCGGGGCACGAAGTCTCGCCGCCGGTCTCGTACAACTACGACTTCTCGTACGAGCACCAGTTCAAGGGCACCGATATGTCGATCAAGATCACGCCCTTTCTGCGGCAGACGCACAATCAAATCGAAAACTTCTATCTGAATATCAAGCAGGGGTTCATCTCGGGACTCAACGCCGGCAACCAGACTTCGGACGGCTTCGAGTTCGCCTTCACGAAGGGAGACTTCGATCGCGACGGCTTTGCGGCCCAACTTGGTTTCGCATACACCTACGCGTCGCTGAAGTTCAGTACGCTTCCGAACGGCACGACGATACTCTCTCCGATCAACGCCGACATCGCAACCTACAACGCGTACACGTCGGCCTGCGCACCGGGCGGCAACGATTACGGAAAGAGTCAATTCGGCCAGCCGCTCTGCGGTACGACACCCACGGGCGTCGCCGCATCGCCTTGTTATCTCGCGGGCGCGGCGTCGAGCTGCACCACGGCGGGCGCGGTTGCGAATCCGTATTGGAACGCCCCCGCGCAAGGGCTGCTGAATCCCAATGCTTCGTATCTTCCGTATACCGTGATTCCGGGCGGTGTCGGGACCGGCGTCGAGGCATACAACTATCCGTACGTCGCAACGCTCATCTTGCAATACAAACGCAAGAGGCTCGCGATCACGCCCTCGCTGCAGTTCGTCGCGGGCAACCGCTACGGCGCCCCGGAGACCACGCCCGGCGTCGATCCCTCGAGCTGTTCCGCGCTGGGCTCGTCGCCTGACGCAGGCCGCTACCCCTACGGCGCAGCGGGCGGTTCGGCATACGATGCGACGACGTGTACCGGTACGATTACGATTCCCGATCAGTACACCGGGCAATTCGATGGAATCGGCGCGTTCCGCCAGCCCGCGCAGCTGCTCGGGCACTTGCGTATCAGTTACGATATCAACGCGCACCTGACGGCGACGGTAACGCTCGCGAATCTCTTGAGCACCTGTTTCGGCGGGCAGCATACGGGATTCACGTACCTGTGGAACAACCAAGTCTGCAGCTACGGAGCCGTGCTTGGCGGCTACGTTCCGCCGGTCGGCAACGACTACAACCCCGGCGACAACGTGCAGACGGTGTTGCGCTATCCGTACATGCCGGTCTTCGGCACGTACAACGACCTCTCGAGCTCGACGCTCTCACCGTTCTCGGTCTACGTCGACCTCAAGTTCAGGATGTGAACGCATTTGGGCTCGGCCGGCTTTTGGCGTAGTTGCGAGGACTCCCCACCCGTGGTATCGTACCGTCGTTAGCCGTGCCGGGATCCCGTGGGTCGGTGGTCGAGTGGTTAATGGCACCGGACTGTAAATTCGGCGCGCGAAAGCGCTACGCTGGTTCAAATCCAGCCCGGCCCAAATTCCCCAAAAGCGGGCGTTGCATAGTGGTAGTGCTTCTGCCTTCCAAGCAGACAGCGCGGGTTCGATTCCCGCCGCCCGCTCCACGAAACGGCTTACCGCCGTTGTAGCTTAGTGGTAAAGCACGTCCTTGGTAAGGACGAGACCGCGGGTTCAATCCCCGCCAACGGCTCCAGAATTACACCGGCCTCGCGTCTGCGAGGCCGGTGCGTTTTTTCAACCATTCCGCTGCAGCGTCTCGATGATTTCACCGAGCACGCGATCGGCGTCCTCGGGCTTTGGCTGACAGGTGCCCGCGCCGACGTGTCCACCGCCGCCGAATTGCGCGACCATATCGCCGATGCTCGTCTTGCAATCGCGCTTGAGGATGCTGTGACCGACCTGGATCGAGACGAACTCATTGTTGCGTCCGTCGGCGACGCGCACCGAAACATTGGCGCTCGGAAAGAGTTCGTAGATCAGGAAGCGATTGCCGCTTGGGAGGTTCTTTTGCCCGCGCACGTCGGTGATGATGACATTGCCGTCTTGCCGCGTGTTCGCAAGCAGGTGCTCGCGGAAGGCCGGCTCTTCCGCTTTCAGTTTGTCGACTTGCTTGCGAACCTCGGGATCGGAGAGGATCTGCTCGACGGTCTGCGCCTTCGCTAGGCTCATGAGGTGGCGGAAGTAATCTTTGAATGCGCCAAGTCCGCTGCGAGGATCGAGCGTGTACCCGACGAGGATCCAGCCTTGGGGATCGACGATGTCGTCGCGCGTGAGCAGCGCGGCGTCGAGCCGGTCGGTCGCATCCATCAAGTCGGCAAAGCGCGCGAACTTATCCGATTTGTAGTGGTCGGCGATGACGCGCGCCGCACTCGGCGCGACCTCGAAGTTTCCCCGCATCTCCGGGTTCCAGGCGGCGTCGACCTGGCTGACGTGGTGGTCGAACCAGAGCGCGGCGCGCTCGTCGTATGGGAGATTGGCGAGGATGTCGTTGGCGGAGATGGCGACCTTACCGTCTTGCACGTCCTTCGGGTGGGCGAAGTCGATCTCGTCGATGGGCTCGACCTCTTGCAGAAGGATGGCCGAGGTAAGGCCGTCGAGGTCGGCGCGGGTGATCAAACGCATGGCGATTCCCTCCGGGACGCACCAGCTTCGCGCAAGCGAGGGGGCGCTCCTTATGCATCTGCGTCCCCGTTTCCGGCGTTACTATCAGTGCTATGAGACACGACGTTACCCCGGAGATCGTCAAAAGCGAGGAGCAGTGGCTGGCGGAGCTCGGTCCGGAGCGCTACGCGATTCTGCGCGAGGCGGGGACGGAGCGTCCGTTCACGGGCGAATTGCTCCGCATACGTGAGGACGGGACCTACTGCTGCGGCGCGTGCGGCGGCGAACTCTTTGCATCGAGCGCCAAGTTCGACTCGCATTGCGGGTGGCCGTCGTTCACGACCCCTGCGCAGCAGCGCAACGTGCGGCTGCTCGAAGATTTCAGCCACGGCATGCGCCGGACCGAAGTGCGGTGCGCGCGCTGCGACTCGCATCTCGGGCACGTCTTCGACGACGGACCCGGCCCCGAAGGAACGCGCTACTGCATCAACTCCCTCTCGCTCGCCTTCAAAAAGGCTTGAACCAGACGTTCGATGCCTTCACGGTCCGCGTCGCTGAAGCGGGCCGCACGCGGGCTGTCGACGTCGAAGACGCCCTCGATCGCGCCGGTACGGATCGGCACGACGATCTCTGAGACCGACGCGGAATCACACGCGATGTGATCTGCGAACGTGTGGACGTCGTCTACGACCACCGTGCGGCGCGACGCGTAGGCGGCGCCGCAGACGCCGCGGCCTTTCGGGAGGCGCGTGCACGCCGGGCGTCCGTTGAACGGGCCCAGCACGAGATCTCCGGCCGGCGTTGCGAAATAGAACCCGGCCCAATTGAGATCGGGGATTTCGTGATAGACGAATGCTGAGAAATTCGCGGCGTTCGCGATGAAGTCGCTCTCGTCGCCGAGCAGTGCGCTTACCTGTGCCACCAGCAGATCGTAGTCCATAGGTCGAGGCTTTCTCAGAATATAGGCCGAAAGCCTCATCACAGGGGAGTACCGGCGTTGAAGGATCACGTGGTCGGCAATCGCCCGGAGGGCGCCAGCGACCGCTTGCTGATACGGCAGGCGGCATCGTTGCTGTCGACCGATATCTCCCTGGGCGAACTCTTCGAGCGCCTCACGACCATGCTTCCGCAATACATGGACTCCTCGGTCGTTTTCATCGCGCTTGCGCACCCGGAAGGCAAGCACGCCATCGAATATATCTACGATCACGGCGAGATTCGGCGTTATCCGCACATCGCGCTCACCGAGCGCTCGCGTGCGCGCGCGGTCATCGGCAGCGGCGAGGTCATCTGGGGAAACCGGCGCGCGATTTGGGCGCCCGAGGGAACCTATCCGATCAACCCCGACCGGCCGTGGACCGACGACACGAACTCGGCGATCTTCGTGCCGATGCGCGCCGGCGGGACCGTAGTAGGTGCGCTCTCGGTGCAGAGTATTCACGAAGATGCCTACACCGAGCAAGAGGTCGAAACGATCGGCGCGATCGGGCATTTCCTCGGCGTGGCCGTACAAAATCAGCGCATGTATCAAGCGCTCCAACGCACCGCCGAATTCGATCCGCTCACCTCGCTTGCGAGTCACACGCGGATTTCGCGCGAGCTGGATCGTGCGCTTAGTTCCGCGACCTCTACGCAGCCGGTTGTAGCGGTCGTACTCGACGTCGTCAATTTCGCGCAATTCAACGAGCTCTACGGTCACACCGAGGGCGACGAGATCCTGCGGCAGATCGCCGGCGTGCTGCGTGAGTTCGAGGCGGCCGACGACACGCTCGCGGTAGGACGGCTCGGCGGCGATATCTTCATGGTCGTCATGCGCGACTGCGCGGCGGATCTCGCGGCCTACAACGTCGTGCAGATCGCGGCGAAACTGGGCGAGCTTGCCTACGTCACGAGCGATCAGATCTTGCCGATCACGGTTGCCTGCGGCTACGTCATCGCGCCGCTCGACGCGGGAACGCGTTCGGACGTGATCTCGCTGTGCGAACATCGTACGCGTCTCTCGCGCAAGCTCGGCGGCATCCCGGTCGGCAACGACGACGTCGACGGATATACGGTCCACGGCCCGTTCGACGGCGTCGAGACCATCGTGGAGAGCCTCCTGGATCGCGACCCCTTTACGCGCGTGCATCTGTTGCAGGTCAACACCATGGCGAAGCTATGGTCCGAGCATAACCTCGATCTCGACCATCCAACGCTCGTCAAACTCTTGCAAGCGAGTTTGCTGCACGACGTGGGCAAGCTGCTGATCGCCGACCGGCTCATGAGCAAACCGGGCCCGCTCAGCGCCGTCGAATACGAGGCGGTGATGCGCCATGCCGAGTACGGTCGCCACGTGCTCATGCAGCACCCGGGCTACGCCGAGGTCTCCGAGATCGTGGGTCAGCACCACGAGCGCTGGGATGGGAACGGCTATCCGGGCCGGCTCGCCGGCGAGGAGATCCACCCCCTGGCCCGCGCGATCTCAATTCTCGATGCCTTCTCGGCGATGGTCGCCGACCGCCCCTACCACCGTGGTATCAGCGAGGATGCGGCCCTGGCCGAGCTCCAGCGCTGTGCCGGAACCCAGTTCGATCCCGTCCTGGTCGAGCGCT
>Ga0335072_10002649_pt1 | contig 27560 bp, 26 predicted proteins | sample Lox_Sample_21_FD_206725 | JGI IMG/M metagenome (GOLD analysis project Ga0335072, IMG submission 206725) | Soil microbial communities from Loxahatchee National Wildlife Refuge, Florida, United States - Lox_Sample_2.1 | ecosystem: Environmental > Terrestrial > Soil > Wetlands | place: USA... | reverse complement strand
GTTCCTGCGCTCATCCTCTCACGCTAACACATTTTGGGTTGGTGTCAGCCCAACCCCCGCATATTTCCCTTTTGTAACTCGCGCCTGTTTTCGGATAGCCTCCCGGCAAAAGCCGCCGCGCTTGCCAGCGCGGCGGCCGACCCCCAATTCTCAAACCTACTTCAAATGAAGACAAAGCTCATCTGCCGTTCGCAGAACTGCCCTCCGCAGGAGCGCCGTTAGGTGGTGGCGGCGCGTTGAGTGGCGGAGGCGGCCGCTGACCTGGCAACGGCATCGCATCGAACTGCTTTTGCTGGTCGGGGGTCAGGAGTGCCTTGATCTGCGCCTTGGTATTGGTGACCAATTTCTGCATGGCTTGGCGCTGGGCATCCATCTGCTTTTGCATATCGGTCACCTGTTGCAGAATGATGGGCTTGATTTTCGCTTGTTGATCCGCAGTCAGCGTCAGCCTCCGGGTGAGGCGGTTGAGAATGGCATCCGTAGCCTTGGCGGGATCGGCTTGGCCGTTTGGGCCTCCCATCATCCCCCGCATCCCGAACCCTCTGCCCATTCCGCCCCAAAAGCCGCCGCCGCGTTCCTGGTTAAACTTGCCCGGGCCGTTTCCGCCAGAGCCACGGTGACCATCCCCCTTGTGTCCCCCTCCAAAACCGCGTTGCCCGTGGCCATGTCTGCCGCCACGCTTCCCCCCAAAGCTGCCATGTCCATGCCTATGCCCGCCTCTGCCTCCGTCGCGGTCAAACCTGCGATCACGATATCCCCCCCAGCGCTCTCCGCCGCCAAATCCGCCGTCAAAACGGTGGAAATGACGCCCGCCGAAGCCCTGCTGCATCGCCATCATGTAGCCATAACCGCCGCCCGGTCCCCCTCTTCCGAAACGCCCTCCGAAGCCGCGCCGTTCGTGATGACGGAAACAATGAACGGTGATCCCCACGATAATAAGAAGCAGAAGCAGCGCATTCAAGCCAAGGCTCAGCATCGCGACAAGAGGCCGTTGATAAAACGCAAGGCGGGTGACGGTGGTGGTCGCCGCGACGGGCGCCGGAGTGGGAGTGGGATCGCTCATAAAATAACAGTGGTTGAAATTCACTTCGGGCTTCATGCGCCCTTATAAAAAAGGACTCCGTACAAATTTGATTGGTTACAAGCATTACCGATTCCTAATGCGGACCCGCTTGAAATCGCATGAGAAAAACAAAGCCAGGTGCTGGAAAAAATAGCCCAGCGCTGAAGCGCTGAGTAACGCATGCTGGCGGGATAAGTCCCGCGGAGGCGAAAGACCCTTCCCTCTTCGCGAAATTCCATTTCGCGCTAACGTCTCCAATCCGTCATTCCGAGCTTTTTTGGCGAAGCCGCATGACAAAATTGCCAAGCTTGGTTTTTTAATAATTGCCCGCCGCGTCTGGAACCGCGAAAATAGCCGGATGTCTCTCGAATACGTCCTGAAGAAAACCTCATCGCCGGGCGGCGCGCAGATCGATTACCGCGCCAGCCTCAATGACGAGCAATACGCCGCGGTGACGGCCAAGCCGGGGCCGATCCTGGTCATCGCCGGTGCGGGCAGCGGCAAAACCAGGACGCTCACCTACCGCGTCGCCTATCTCATCGAGAACGGCGTCGAGCCGGACAACATTTTGCTGCTCACCTTTACCAACAAAGCCTCGCGCGAAATGCTGGAACGGGTGGGCAACCTCCTGCCCCACGACATCTCGCGCATCTGGGGTGGCACCTTTCATTCCGTGGCCAACCGGCTCCTGCGCCGCCACGCCAACGAAGTCGGCTTCGGAACCGATTTTACCATTCTCGACCGCGATGACGCCAACGATCTCGCCCTGGCTGCCCTGCGCGCCGCCGGGCTCGATCCCAAAAACAAGGAGTTGCCCAAAGGCGCCGTCCTCTGCGACATCTTCGGTCTCGCCTCCGGCACCGGGAAAACGGTCTCAACCATTGTCGCGGAGTATTATCCCTACTTTAGCGCCATCACCGGCCAACTCGAGACGATTCACCGCATCTTCCGGGATCGCAAGCAGGCCGATAACGTGATGGACTACGACGACCTGCTCGTCTACGCCCTGCGCCTCTTGCGGGAAAAAGAGGAACTGCGCAAATTCTACCAGGAAAAATTTCAGCATATCCTGGTCGACGAATATCAAGACACGAACAAAATCCAGTCCGACTTCATCGACTTCCTCGCCGCCTATCATCACCAGGTCATGGCGGTGGGAGATGACGCGCAGAGCATCTATTCCTGGCGCGGGGCCAATTTCGAAAACGTCCTCACTTTTCCGCAACGCTTTCCCGGCGCGCGGGAAATCCGCATCGAAACCAACTACCGCAGCACCCCGGAAATCCTCACCCTGGCCAATTACGCCATCGCCGCCAACACGCGCCAATTTCCCAAAAATCTCCATGCGGTCCGGCCCGCGGAAAAATACTCCAAGCCCGCGCTGATCTGCCTCCAGGACGCCAACCAGCAGGCCAATTTCATCTGCCAGCGGATCGAGGAAATCATCGAAGAGGGGGTCGAGCCGAACGAAATCGCCGTCCTCTACCGCGCCCATTTTCACTCCATGGAATTGCAGATGGAAATGACCCGCCGCCGGATGCCGTTCGAACTCCTCAGCGGCCTCCGCTTTTTCGAACAGGCCCACGTCAAGGATGCCGCCTCGTTTCTCAAATTCGCCCTCAATCCCAAGGATGAACTCGCCTTCAAGCGCATCGCCGGCCTCATGCCCGGCGTCGGGGAACGCACCGCCGACAAACTGTGGCAAAAGCTCGCCGAGGGAAGCGATTTCGCCTCGCTCGAGCCGCCCGCCAAGGCCCTGGCGCCGTGGCGGCAGTGGGTCGAGACCCACCGCCAGATTTCCGCGCCGGAACTGCGCAACCGCCCCTCGGAACAAATCCAGACCGTCATCGACGCGATCTATGAGGATTATATGAAAGCCAAGTTTCCGAACTTCCAGTCCCGGCTGGAAGACCTTGGCCAACTGCGCGCCTTCGCCCAAAACTTCGAGCGCACCGAAGACTTTCTCGCCCAGCTCGCCCTCCTCACTAATACCGAAGATGGTCCGCGCGCCGACGGCCCGCTTGCCGGCCAGCCCTGCCTCCGGCTCAGCACCGTGCACCAGGCCAAGGGCCTCGAATGGAAAGTCGTCTTCGTCATCATGCTCTGCGACGGCCTCTTTCCCGCCCGGCGCTCCATCGAAACCCTCGAGGGCGAGGAAGAGGAGCGACGCCTCTTCTACGTCGCCGTCACCCGCGCCTGCGACGAGCTTTACCTCACCTACCCCGTGACGCGCGCCACCGCCTCCTTCGACGACCGGTGGCAGGAGCCGTCCCGGTTCATCACCGGCTTCCCGCGCGGCCTAGTCAACGAATGGAAAATCAAGGCCGCGCCTTCGGTGTGGGAATAGAGAACACAAAGAGAGACCATATAGATTGCCCACGCATCCGTGATTTGGACTGAGATGCCTTATCTAAGGCACACAAAAATCAACCGGTAAACGTCATCGACCCTGGAAGAAAAGATTATCATTTTATCCCGGTGAATTTTGCGTCCATTGAGGCGTGATTTAGGGATTGCTCTTCGCTTTGGCCCGCTTACACTTCGGCCCTTTCCACCTCTCACAACACTTACCGCACCGTTACCTCATGGAATCGTTTTTATTGCAAAATGGCATCTTCACGGCTCTGGGACTGGGCCTGCTCGCCGTCGCCACGGCCATTATCCTTGCCGCCAAAGTTCGCGCCGCCGATTCGGGCACCGCGCGCATGCACGAAATCGCCGCCGCCATCGAAGAAGGCGCCAAGGCTTACCTGAGCCGGCAGATCAAAACCATCAGCTCCATTGCCGCCGTCCTCTTCCTCCTCATTATCATCTTCCGGGGAATGGTGAGCGGCTGGGTGACCGGCGGTGCGACCGGACTTGGCTTTCTCATCGGCGCAACATGCTCACTTCTGGCCGGTTACATCGGCATGCGCGTGGCGGTCATCTCCAATGTCCGCACCGCCCAGGCCGCCACCATCGGCGCCCAGCCCGCCTTGCGGGTCGCCTTCAACGGCGGCGCGGTGACCGGCCTGCTGGTCGTCGGTCTCGCCCTCCTCAGCGTGGGCGGGTTTTATCTCGGCGCGAACGCCTTTTTCGACGACCCCACCCACAAGCAGGCGCTCGATGCCATCGTCGGCCTGGCGCTGGGCAGCAGTCTCATTTCCGTTTTTGCCCGTCTTGGCGGCGGTATTTACACCAAGGCGGCGGACGTCGGTGCGGACCTGGTCGGCAAGATCGAGCAGGGACTCGATGAAGACGATCCCCGCAATCCGGCCACCATCGCGGACAACGTCGGCGACAACGTCGGCGATTGCGCGGGCATGGCCGCCGACGTGTTCGAGACCTACGCGGTCAGCCTCATCGGCAGCATGCTGGTCGCAGCGCTTCCTCCCTTCTCCGATCAGCCGCAGTGCATCATCTTTCCATTCCTGCTTTGCGGTCTCTCCGTGATCGCTTCGGTTCTCGGAATCGTTTTCATCAATGTGGGCAACCTGAAGCCTTCCAACGCGCTGCTGGCGGGTGTGGCGTTGAGCGCGGTGATTGCCGGGCTGCTTTTCCTGCCCCTTTCCTGGACGCTGTTTGGATCGGAGTGGACATCGGTTTATGTGCCGGCCCTGGTTGGGTTGGCCATGACATTTATCACGGTTATCATCACCAACTATTACACCGCGACCGCGTATAATCCGGTGCGTAAAATCGCCAAGGCTTCCGAAACGGGCCACGCGACCAATATCATCGCCGGTCTGGCGGTGGGTCTCCATGCCACCCTGCTGCCGGTCTTCTTCATCGGCCTTTCCATTCTGATTTCGTACAACTGCGACGGCCTTTACGGCGTGGCCATCGCCGTGGTGAGCATGCTGAGCCTCTCCGGTATTATTATTTCGCTCGACGCCTTCGGGCCGATCACCGACAACGCGGGCGGTCTGGCCATGATGTCCAAGCTGCCGCACGAAGTACGCAAGATCACCGATGAGCTCGACGCCATCGGCAACACCATGAAGGCCGTGACCAAGGGATACGCCATCGCCTCGGCGGGCCTCGCCGCGCTGGTGCTTTTCCGTTCCTACGTGGGCGAACTTCAGGCCCACCGGCAGTTGGCCGATATGAACGCGGTGCCGATTGTGTTTAGTCTCGAAAATCCGACCATCCTCATCGGCCTTTTTATCGGCGGCGTGCTCCCCTTCCTCTTCGTGGCCCATACGAGGTTCGCCGCCAGCTGGCGGCCAAACCGGGCATCCTGCAAGGCACCGACAAGCCCGAGTATGGCACCTGCGTCGATATCGTGACCAAGGCCGCGTTGCGCGAGATGATCTTCCCGGCCCTCCTGCCGCTGCTGGCCGTGCTGTTGGTTGCCGGCGTTCCTTTCTTCTTGGGCAAGGTGGTTCCAAGTTGGGGCATTACCGCGACCGACGGCGCGACCGCGCTCGGCGCCGTGCTGGTCGGCACGATCATCACCGGTCTTTTTGTCGCCATCTCGCTGACCTCCTCGGGCGGCGCGTGGGACAACGCCAAGAAGTACATCGAGGAGGGGCACTACGGCGGCAAAGGTTCCGTGGCCCACGCCGCGGCGGTCACCGGCGATACCGTGGGCGATCCTTACAAGGATACCTCCGGTCCGGCGATCAACCCGATGATCAAGGTCGTCAACGTCGTTGCTATTCTGATTATTCCGTTGTTTTTTTGATGACTGCTTCCTCGACAAGCCCGGCAGGACCGGCTTGAAAAGAGGGATGGACGTGATTCACCGGGACAGCGCGAAGCCGTTCATCACCAAGGATGGCTCGGAAATCCGGGAACTTCTCGCCTATCGCAATTCGGTTATCCGCAATCAAAGCCTGGCCGAGGCGACCATCGCGCCGGGCGCCGCGACACAGGAACATTATCACCCGAAATCGGAGGAGATTTATTATATTCTTCGCGGCACGGGCCGGATGAAACTCGGCGACGAACTGCGCGAGGTCGGGCCGCTCGATGCCATTGCGATTCCGCCCGGCGCCCGCCACAAAATCTGGAATACCGGCGCCGAACCGCTTGTCCTGCTCTGCTGTTGCGCCCCGGCCTACGAAAACGACGACACGGTGATGGTAGTAAGTAGGAAGAATTCTTGCTAAAAAAACAGATGCTATAGGTTGTTTTTATGAGCGTTCCAGCCATTCATTCCGATACGTCCAAACCAGCCATTCGCACGGTATTCGAGATCGGCGCTTCTTCGATTTCCGGATCGGCCGGAGGCGCCATGGTGGGGGCGGCTGTGGCTGGTGTCACGGGTGGAATTTACGGGGCGATTATCGGTGGCCTTATTAACGCCGGCATTTCGTGCCTTGCGCCAAGCTCACTCTCTAAGGACAACGCTTCTCTCGCCAGCCACTAGAAATGAGCATGTTGGGCTGGGCGATAGTGGCGGGCCTTTTTTGCACTGTTCCCTACCTGTTCGTTTCCTGGCGAAAGAAACGGCGGCCTCTTTTGCCTCACGGAATTGAGGCTTTTATGTCTGGTATTGGGCTTTTGGGAGGTTTAAAGATTCCATGGCTTGCCATTAATGGAGAGATTCAGCAATTAATCAGCACCAAAGCCATGGGGGTGGCGCCCAATATCTCCAGCGAAGACGTCGTCTATTTCGCCATAAGAGGATTCGCGCTCAGTTGGCTCTCCATCGAGACGATTTGGAAGCGGTGTTTGGATTAAATCAAATCCCCTTTTCCTGGCCGCAATTGGAGATTCTAAATCTCCACCGGCTTTGTATGCTTTGGGCGACTTGACGCCACAAAAGACTCTCTTCCATGCCTTCGATTTACCCGGCGACGCGCTGGCGCTCGAAGGCGGGCGGACGCTTTCGCCCTACACGCTTGCTTACCAGACCTGGGGCAAGCTCAACGCCGAACGCTCCAACGCTATTCTCATTTTCCACGCCCTTAGCGGCGATGCCCATGTGGCCGGCGAGCACGAGGACGGACGCACCGGCTGGTGGGACCTGATGGTCGGTCCCGGGCGCGCCTTCGACACGGAGAAATGGTTCATCATCTGCGCCAACGTCATCGGCGGCTGCAAAGGCTCGACCGGCCCCGGCTCCATCGACCCCGCCACTGGAAAACCGTTCGCTGTCGATTTTCCGGTCATCACAATCAACGACATGGTCCGCGCGCAACGCCCGCTCCTGCGCGAACTCGGCATCGAGCGCCTCCATGCGGTCACGGGCGGCAGCATGGGCGGCATGCTCACGCTTGCCTTCGCGCAACTCTATCCAGACATGACTGAACGCGCCATCGTCATGGCTGCGGCGGCGGCGAATCATGCCCAAGCCATCGCCTGGAACAAGATCGGGCGGCGCGCCATCATGGACGATCCCCTTTGGCGCGAAGGCCGTTACTATGACGCGCCCGAGGGTCCGCCCAAACGGGGCCTCGCCCTGGCGCGGATGATTGGCCACGTCACCTACATCAGCGAAGGCGCCATGGATCAAAAATTCGGGCGCAAACTTCAGGCTGCCGGGAAGGAGAGCTTTTCCTTCGACGTCGATTACTCGGTCGAGAGCTATCTCGCTTACCAGGGCAGTATTTTTTATCAGCGCTTCGACGCCAATTCGTATCTCTATATCACCCGGGCCATCGATTATTTCGATTTCGCCGCCGGGACCGGCGGAGACCTGGCCGCCGCCTTTGCCCGCACCCGCGCTCGCTTTCGGTTCTTCTCCTACGACGCCGACTGGCTTTATTCGCCCGAGCGTGTCGAAGCCATGGCCGTCGCCGCGCAGGCCGCCGGACGCGAAGCGATCCATCATAAAATTCACGCTCCGCTCGGCCACGACGCTTTCCTGGTGCAAAAGGAGCCGCAGAGCGGTCTGATCCGGGAATTTTTGGAGTAGAGGCGTTCTTTATCCGTCAACTTTTTGGACGGAATTAACGGAAAGACGGAATTGTTGTATAGAAAAACGGCAAGGGGAGTGGACAAAAGTTCGAGAAGGAACATATTTTCATGGGGCAACTGAAGATGCCTTTTGTTGATGGCTGAAAATCGTGGAAGATTTTCTGTCCATATTAATGATGCATTCAGACCAAGCATGAATTTAAAAATCAAAGTCTGCCTGACGCTTGTCCTGAGTATCATTATAGTGGGCGCCTCTTATCTGGCATGGAGTCATCGGGTGTCCGATCATCAGGCATGGAATGCGGAGAGTTTCTCCAATTTTAAATTGACGATCAATATTCCTGAAGGCCCGCAAAACCAGCCGATTTTGTCCAAAAGCGAGATCGATCCCCTTTTTTTTGTTACCTTGAAAAATGTCACATCCAGTCCCATTTTTCTTTGGAAGTCGTCATACGGTGTTTGTAAAGACCTCTATTTTGAAGTCACCGATGAGAATGGCCATACGACAGAAGTGCGCCAATCATTGCCTCTGGATATCACTCAAGACCCGGGTAAGCGCTTACGGCTCGACGCGGGACAAGCCACAGTGGTGAAGATTTATAACCTGTCGGAAACAACTGCCGGCAATTTTCCCTGGGACAATATGGAAGAATGTCCCTGGATTTTCCCCTTTCCCGAAAGGGGCCGGAGTCAAAAAGTGACAATCCGCGCGATTTTGGGTCCAAATTTGCATTGGTTTCCGTCACAAGATCTAAGTTGGAAGGGCAAGGCCGTTTCAGAACCCTGTGAAGTTATTCTGAAGAATGATGCCGGATGATTTCTTGGCCCAATGTTGCCGGACTTCCGTAGAAGCAGAGTCTTAGGCGCTCTTTCCCTCCGCCTCCTCGATCTCCTCCGGCGCGACGAACAACTCGGCATGACCGCTCATGCCCATTTCCATTACCACTTCAAGAAACGACATGGCGGAGTAATTGAGCTGATGCCAGATGTTGATAAGAAGTTGGGGTTGGTCGGCGATGCGGTTCCAAATCAATCCGGCCAGGATGCGCGTTTCCTCGTCTTTCCATTCGAGATCGTCGGCGACGCGGGTCAGCCGGCCCTTCATCTGACGCAGGGTCAGCGGCATGGCCTGATAGGTATCGCGCTTGCCGACTCCCTGCAAAAGGAGGTTGGTGCTGTCCATGTCGATTTTGTATTCCTTCGGAAACGGTTCGGAAGGCTCAGTAACCGAACGGAAATAGAAGACGCCCTCGGAAGCCGATTCGACAAAGCCCTGCCAGATCGCTTCGATTCCGTGCAGATGGGCGAAGCGGGCGTACTCGACGCGGCCCTGGTGGAAAAAGAAGCAGCCGAGTATTTCGTTGGCTGAATTATTGAGCCGCAGTTCCCCGGTGTGGCCCATGCCAGTAATGGCCTGGACAATAGTGAGGAGGTCGAAGCGCTGCAGATTGCCGGTGAGGTCGATCGAGTAGACATCGTGGTGAGCTTCGGTCGCCGTGTTGTGGAGGCGCCGGGCGAGATTCAGGCTGAAGAAGAGCCCGAGGTCGGGAATCTGCTTGAGCAGATGGAGGAAATCGTCCCGGTCGATGCGCAAGAGCCGGCAGGCCTCGCGAGTGCGGATGGTGGCGAGGCGCGGATTGTTGGTGAAGACGGCGAGATCCCCAAAAAAATCGCCGCGCGACATGACGGCGACGAGGCGGCTTTGCTTGCGGTCGGGACTGAAGGTGACCGCTTCCACGGAGCCTTCCGCGACAATGAAAACGGCGTCGGCGGCGCTGCCCTGCTCGTAAACGATCTGGAGCGGCTCGAAGGAAGCCTCCACGCAGGCCTCTTCGATTTCCTGGCGGCGGGTGTCGCCGACCGAATCGAGCAGGTCGAAAAAGTTGGAAGAGAGAGCGCGCTTCACCCGGGGAATTTCCTTCTCTCCCGAGGCTATCACAAGACCGGCAAATTATAGCAACGGGAAATGACGGCCCCGCCAGGCGCAAGGCGGTCTCATTCCCGCACGCCCGCCACGGTAAAACCGAGCTCTTGCAAAAGCGCCCAGGTTGCCGCGCAACGGTCTCCCTGCAACACAATCTCCTGGCGGTCGAACGAGCCGCCGCAGCCGAGCTTCCCCTTCAGCTCTTTGGCCAGATTGGCGATCATCACCGCGTTCGCTCCCGGAAGTTCGGCAAAGCCCGAGATGACGACCACGACCTTGCCGCCCCGGTCCTTCGTCTCGCGCCGCAAAACAAGCCGGCCCCGCTTTTTTCGCGGTGGCGATGGAGAAGCATCCGGCCCGTGAACGACTTTCTTTTCCTGCTTCTCCTCTTCCGGCCCGGGCGCGAGATTTTTCAGGGCGTCGAGCTCGCCCAGAACCGCAAACGGATTAGTTTGCAGAGGAGCGGCGGAACGCGAGACGTCCACCTTTTTCCGGATCTCTTTCGGGCGGCTCATACCCTGGATAGTACAGTGGTTCAGGCAATGTAGCCGCCAAACATCTTGCGTCGCGCGGTGATTTCGTCCGCAGTCAGGTTCTCCAGCCGGCGCAGGCTGAATTCCTCCACACAAAACGAGGCGACCAGCGTGCCCTGGATGATCGCTTCCTTCAAATTGGCGAAGGAGCGATCGCCGGTGCGGGCGAGATGACCGATGACCCCTCCGGCAAAGCAATCGCCCGCGCCGGTCGGATCCTTGATCTGTTCGAGCGGAAACGCGCCGGTGCTGAAAAACTCGCCGTCGCGCCCGAAGAGGAGGCAGCCATGCTCGCCTTTCTTGACTGCCACGTAGCGCGGCCCCAGCCCGGTGATCTTGCGTCCGGCGCGGATGAGATTGTTCTCTTCGGTCAATTGGCGCGCTTCGCTGTCGTTCAGGATGAGCATGTCGATTTCGCCGAGCAGCTTAAGCAGGTCGGCGCGGGCCATTTCGATCCAGAGATCCATCGTGTCGGCCACGATGAATTCCGGCGCCCGCGCCTGCTCGCAGACGTTGCGTTGCAGCGAAGGCGCGATGTTGCCCAGCAAAACGTAGGGCGTGGCGCGATAGCTCTCCGGGAGTTTGGGCTGGAATTTCTCAAACACGTTAAGTTCGACCGAAAGCGTGCGCCGGTTGTTCATGTTTTGCTCATACTCGCCCGCCCAGCAAAAAGTCCGGCCCGCGGCGACTTCCAGCCCGGTCAAATCGATCCCGCGGCTGGCGAAAAGTTGCCGGTGCTGCGGCGGAAAATCTTCTCCGATGACGCCAACCATCCGCACCGGGCCAAAAAAGCTGGCCGCCACCGAAGCGTAGGAGGCCGATCCTCCGAGAAGGTTACGGTGTTCTGAAACCGGCGTTTTGATGTGATCGAGCGCGATGGAGCCGACAACGAGTACAGGCATCACTCAAGTAAGAAGAAAGAAAGTGGCGGTGAGAAGCAGAAATTTGACCTCATGGACGGCGGAAAAATTTTGCTTCCAATACAATGGGCCGGATACGACTCATGCCCGCTTTCCGGTTCGCCTCCAGGTAAAACTTTTTCAGCGTGACCCAAGCCTGATTTTCGGACACCCTCTGCCCTATGGCCCTTGACGACATCCTTCTCGAAGCCGAAGAAAAAATGATCAAAAGCGCGGAAGTCATCCAGCACGAGTTTGCCGGCGTCCGCACCGGCAAAGCTTCACCCGAGCTGGTCACCAATCTCATGGTCGAGGCTTACGGCACGCACATGCGCCTCAAGGAACTCGCCGCGGTGACCACGCCGGATTCCCGTCTGGTGCAAATCCAGCCTTGGGACGCTTCCACCGTCGAGCCGATCCGCAAAGCGCTCGAGGAATCGAAGCTCGGCATCACCCCGCTGGTCGACGGCAAGCTCATCCGCCTGCCCATTCCCCCCTTGTCGGAGGAACGCCGGCAGGATCTGGTGAAGGCTGTGCGCAAAATGGCCGAAGAGGGGCGGGTCAGCATCCGCGCCAATCGCCGCCATGCCATCGACGAAATCAAAAAAATCCAGAAAGCCGGCGAAATTACCGAAGACCAATTGGCCGGGGGTGAAAAGGAAGTCCAGAAGCTGACCGACCAATACATCGCCGAGATCGACAAGGGTCTTGCCGCCAAGGAAGCCGAACTGCTCAAAGTCTGACGCTCCGTCGGCGCCAGCTTTCTCATGACCGACTATCCTTCCGCTTTCACCGAACTCGTCGAAGCGCTTCGCCAGCTCCCGTCGGTCGGTCCGCGCAGCGCCGAACGTCACGCTCTTTTTCTTCTTCAAGCCGCGCCCACCATCAGCGAACGGCTTGCTTCCGCCATCAGCGCCGCGCGGACTCAAATTCATCCCTGCCGCCAGTGCGGATTTTATGCCCAGGGCGCCGGCGCGCTTTGCTCCATTTGTTCCAACCCGCAGCGCGACACGGCTCTCTGGTGCGTCGTCGAACAGCCGAGCGATGTAATCAAAATCGAAAAATCGAATTTCTTCCGGGGCCTCTATCATGTCCTGGGCGGACGCCTTTCGCCCCTTGACCATGTCGGCCCGGAGGATCTGTCCATCGCCAAAATGGAACAGCGTCTCAAAGAGGCGCCGCCCAAAGAGGCCGTTCTCGCTCTCGCTGCCGACGCTGAAGGCGAGACAACCGCTCTCTATCTCGCGCCCATTCTCAAAAACGCCGGCGTAAAAGTTTCTCGCCTGGCCATGGGACTGCCCGCCGGGGGGGGGCTCGAGTATGCCGATAGCGTCACCCTCGGTTATGCCCTTTCGGGCCGCCGCGAACTCTGACGGTGGTAGAGAAGCGACATCTCGCGTGCGGCAATTTAATTTACCTGACGATTATTTTCAGCCAGACGTCCCGGTCCTCGCTCGATCCCCAAATCGGGTCGCCCGCCCAGTTGTCGCCCGCGGCCTGTTTGATGAGGCCCAGGCCGTCCGCCCAAGGCCGGACTATTTCCCGAGCCGGGTTGTCTTTCATGAAATCCCTTTCGGCAATGAAGCGGTATGCTTGGGCGGGAGCGTCGCACGCGCTCCAATCGCCGGAGCTAAGGGAGCTCACAAACCCAATCTCATTCCTGTCGAAAAGACCTGCGGCGACGAAATAATAAGCGCCTCCCCAGCGCAGCCGGTCATTGACGACATGGAAAACAATCCAGTCGCCGCGAAAGACTTGAAGATCGATCTGTTCGCGCGTCGCGCCAAACATTTCCGAGAGCAAGTGCCGTTGGGTATCGGGGACGACTTTGCCGTTGTCATAAACATCAACCACAAAATCGTCGGCCACGGTGATAATAAAATTCGCCCGGAGATTTTCGCGGCTGTGTGACGGGCTGGAACCGGCAATGATTCCCGCCCGTGCCTGTTCATCGGCGCGAAGCGGGGTCGAGTTTGAAGCCGGTCTGGCCCACGCTTCATCGGCGCGAAGTGCGCTGAAGCCGGTGGCCACTCCCGATAGGCTTATGACAAACAGAATTCGAGAGGAGATCATATCAATTATTTTTCTTTTTACTTAATCGTAGAACTAAGATTATTTCTTTATTGAAATTTTATAGGACCGTTTTATGGCGGATAATCGAAAAGAGAATTTGTTTGATTCTATAAATAATTAACTCTAATTGCAGGTCTTTCATTTCGCGAAAATTTTCTTACGGTATCTTGCGTTTAGCCCAAACCTGTTCGATGGTTCCTATCTGTTTTTTTGCATAGCGTGGGTCGAAGGGAATGAAATTTCCCCGCTGATTCACCAGAAGATTGCGGGATTGGAGGCTTTCGACAAAGGATTAGTTGAACTTGGTTTCCCAAATGCTCAAGAATGCCCATGAAAACATTCATGGTTGATGATCAGGAATCGGTTGAGGCTGTATCGATCCAGGCTCATAAGGAACTGACACTGCGCATCTTGGAAAGCCTTACTAACGGTCAAAAACCCGCAAACATCAATGTTCGTCTTTGGGACGGTTCTTATTGGCCTGACGAAGCACCTAAAGCGGCGACTATCGTCCTGAACCGGCCGAGCGCGTTGAAAGAAATGTTGCAGAAGGGATCGGAAGCCGGAGTGGGAGAAGCCTATATCCGTTCCGCTTTTGATATTGAGGGCGACATCGAAGCCGCCTTTGAATTGGAAGATATCCTCGTGACTCAAACCGGGGGCTGGTCCAAAAAACTTAAAACCGGCTTTCTTCTTCGCCATCTATCGGATTCCACTGCCATTACCCGGACGCGCAGCGTTCATCTGACCGGGCAGGAGCATTCATTGTCCCGCGATAAGGATGCCGTCCGATTTCATTATGACGTTTCCAATGACTTTTATCGCTTGTGGCTGGATCCCCTGATGATCTACTCCTGCGCTTATTTTTCGAATCCGGATAACACCCTCGAAGCCGCGCAGGTGGAGAAGCTGGATCACATCTGCCGTAAGCTTGCCCTGCGGCCCGGCGAGCGCCTGCTTGATATCGGCTGTGGCTGGGGTGGTCTTCTGATCCATGCTGCTCGCCATTACGGCATCGTGGGAACCGGAATAACTCTCAGTGAAAACCAGCGCGAACTGGCGCAGAAGCGGATCGAAGAGGCCGGGTTGCAGGACCGGATCACCGTTCGCATCCAGGATTACCGCGCTCTGGAAGAAGGAGAATCTTACGACGCCATTGTCAGTGTCGGGATGGTGGAGCATGTGGGAAGAAAGATGCTGCCGGAATATTTCCAACGCACCGCGCGCCTGCTCAAACCCGGTGGACTCTTTTTGAATCATGGCATTGGCGTGGGGCCGATTCCGTTGCCCACGCAAAGCGGGTCTTTCATTCACCAATATGTCTTTCCCGATACGGATCTGGTCCCCATCGGCCTGTCGCTGGCCTTTGCCGAAGATGCCCATTTCGAGGTTCGCGATGTGGAAAGCCTCCGGGAACACTACGCCCTCACTTTGCGTCACTGGGTCCGGCGGCTGGAGGCAAAACGCGACGAGGCGCTGCAGTATGTCAATGATACCGTTTATCGCATCTGGAAACTCTACATGGCTGGATGTATCCGTGGGTTCAAGCTGGGCAAACTCAGTGTCTACCAGACTCTCCTGGCGAAGCTCACATCGGACGGCAGTTCCCGCGCTCCTTTGACCCGAAGCGCATGGTACCGGATGGAGTCCACTCCGCCTTGTTGAAAGCGGGGATGATACGATGACCACATTCCCCCGCGCTTTGCATCCGCCAAATCGGAGATAAATTAGGCGGATGCCGTTCCAATTACAGAGCCCTTTTCCGCCGATGGGCGATCAGCCGCAGGCGATCGAGAAACTGTTGCAGCGGCTTCGTGCCGGCGAGAAGCATTCCGTGTTGCTGGGCGTGACCGGATCGGGCAAGACCTTTACCATGGCCAATGTGGTGGCGGCGCTGGACCGCCCCACCCTGGTGTTATCGCATAATAAGACTCTGGCCGCGCAACTTTACAGCGAATTCAAGCAGTTTTTCCCCGCCAACGCCGTCGAATATTTCGTTTCCTACTTCGATTACTACCAGCCCGAGGCTTACATCCCGCGCACCGACACCTACATTGAGAAAGACTCAAGCGTGAATGATGAGATCGAACGCTTGCGGCTCTCGGCCACCAGCGCGCTGCTCACCCGGCGCGACGTGCTGGTGGTGGCCAGCGTCTCGTGCATTTACGGCCTCGGCTCGCCCGAAGATTACAAAGACATGGTTTGTCCGGTAAAGAAGGGACAGTTTCTCAGTCGCGAGGCATTCCTGGCGCGGCTGGTGGAAATGCAATATGAGCGGAACGATTACCAGCTCACGCGTGGCCGGTTCCGCGTGCGCGGCGACACCGTGGAACTGTGCCCGGCCTACACGGAGGATGCGCTGCGGGTTGAATTTTTCGGCGACGAGATCGAGCGTCTGACCCGCTTCGAGCCGTTCGACGGCGAAAACATCGAGGCGGTTGAAGAGACGACGATTTTCGCCGCGCGGCATTACGTCACGCCGGCCGATAAAATGCGCCGCGCCTTGGGAACGATCCGGGTGGAACTGGACGAACGGATCGCGGAACTGGAAAAGCAAGGCAAGTTGCTCGAGGCGCAGCGGCTCAAAATGCGGACGACTTTTGACCTCGAAATGATGGAGGAAATGGGCTTCTGCAACGGAATCGAGAATTATTCGCGCCACCTCAGCGGGCGCCCGCCCGGCTCGCGCCCCTTTACCCTGATCGACTTTTTCCCGAAGGACTTTCTTGCCATCATCGACGAGTCGCACGTGGCCGTGCCGCAAATCGGCGGGATGTACGAGGGCGACCGCTCGCGCAAAACGGTGCTGGTGGAGCACGGGTTCCGATTGCCATCGGCGCTCGACAACCGGCCGCTGAAGTTCGGGGAATTCGACGAGATGACCGGGCAGCGGCTTTATGTCTCGGCCACTCCGGCCAAATATGAAGTGCAACAGGCGGGTGGCATCACCGCGGAACAGGTCGTGCGTCCCACCGGGTTGCTCGATCCCGAAATCGTGGTAAAGCCGCTGGCGGGACAGGTGGACGATTTAATCGCCCAGGCGCGCCAGCGCGTCGAAAAAGGCGAGCGGGTGCTGGTGACGACGCTGACCAAACGGACGGCGGAAGACCTGGCCGACTACCTGCGCGATCTTGGCGTCAAAGTGCGTTATATTCATTCGGAAATCGACACTATCGAGCGGGTGGAAATCTTGCGCAGCCTGCGCACCGGGGAAGTCGACGTGCTGATCGGGATCAACTTGTTGCGCGAAGGGCTCGATCTGCCCGAGGTGTCGCTGGTGGCCGTGCTCGATGCCGACAAGGAAGGCTTTTTGCGCTCGCAAACCTCGTTGATTCAGACCGCCGGGCGCGCGGCGCGGCACCAAAACGGACAGGTCATTCTTTACGCCGATACGATGACCGATTCGATCCGGCAATTGATCGCGGTGAGCAAGGCGCGGCGGGAAAAACAGATCGCCTACAATCAAGCGCACGGAATCACGCCGCGCTCGGTCGTGCGCGCTGTGCAGGAGAGTCTTGGCTATATCCTAAAAGGGCGGCAGATCGCCGCCAATGTGGTGGGCGAGGCGACGCCCGACATGGACATCATGCAGGTGTTGCAGGAACTCGAGACGGAGATGCTGGAAGCTTCCGCGGCGATGCGCTACGAGAAGGCGGCCTTGCTGCGCGATCAAATCATGGAATTGAAACAGCAGGCCGGACTGGCCAAAACCGAACCGGAAGCAAAATCGAAAACCTATCCCAAACCCGCCCGGGGCGCGGGCCGCAGGCCGGCGAAGAAAATCTAGAGCATTTTTTTGGTTTACGTGGACGCAAGAGGCACGGGCCTCGGTCCGAAGGGCAACAGATATTAGTCCAGCGCTAAAGCGCTGGGCTAATATCACCGTCACCGCGTTCCTGGCGGGATGCCGCTAGATTTAAACCGCGTTCCGGATAGTAAGCGTGGTATCGGCCAACTGCCTGATCCGCTCGGCCAGGGAAGAACCGGGCCGGCGCTCGTCGTCAAAGTCTTCACTGTGGGCATAGACAAAGCGGGGAACAATGAGACAGCGAAAATCGAGCATAAGGCTGTTGGCCAGCGCCATGATCGACATATAGCTGGACACGCCTCCCGCCGCGCAAAGAAAACCGACGACCTTGTTTTCCCACGCGCCGCCGGTAAGCTCGATGAGATTCTTGACCGCGGCGTTGGCATCGAAGTTGTAGACCGGGGTGGCGATGACGATAACCCGGGCGGCCTCGATAATCTCGGTCAGCGTGGCGACCTGCGGATGCTCATAAGCGGCTTCTCCGTCGCAGAGCGGCAGGGTATGCCGGCGCAGATCGATCATCCGGTGGGAGACGGCAAGCGTCTCATAGGCTTCCCGCAGCGCATCGGCCATGATGCGGCTGAAACTGACCGGTTTGAGCGAAGAAGCGATGATCAGGTATTCTGCGGAAGAAGATTCGGGCATGGGGGGGGGGCGTGTCTCCTCCATACGTAGCAACAACTTGCAGGGTTTCAATTTAATTACGTTCCTGAATATTCTAGTTTAAATGGCCCTCTTACCGGCAGGAGGACGTCTTACCGCAACAGCCTTGCTCTTGGCCGATGGTTGGATTTACCATGGCCTTTGACCGGGCTTGTGGCGAAATTGGCAGACGCGCCAGATTTAGGTTCTGGTTCCGCAAGGAGTGGGGGTTCAAGTCCCTCCAAGCCCATTCTGCTGATGAAGCCGTCATCCCGAGCGGAGTCGAAGGATCGGTTCCCCTGGCCCCCTAACTTGGGAACGAGAAGAAAAATAATCGAAAATTTTTCAAAGGAATGGCCTGCTTCGTTCGTCATATTCACTATAAATGGCTCACTACCCGAAATTCCATTTTGTGTTAATCCGAACCGAAAGTGTTGAGATCATCGAAACACAAGATGCACCCATTTTAACCGAAAAGGCTTTAAAAATGGCAGCACTCTTGGTAAGCTGTTTTCCCACTCAAAACTTAGGGTTTTCACTCGGAAATTGGCGCTTTAACCATCTCAATGTCGTATTGAGTTAAATAAATCTTGACCTGTTCCTTCTTTATCCTAACCTTTGCGTAACATAATCGTGCTCATGAAAACCTTCTCAACTAAACCCGGCATGGGCAAAGCCCCGGGCTTCGCCCATTTTTTGGCGGCAAGTTTATCTTCCCTTCTTCTTTTGACCTTGGCCTTTCCGCTCGCGGCGCAAACCTCCGTCAACACCAACCCCTGCGGATACTGCGATGTTGGCGCGTTTAGCAGCACGAACACCTATATTGGACTGCAGGCCAACTCGGACACTCTCGTTTCCATTCCCTTCACTCAGCCGCCCGCCTTTGTCGGCACCATCTCGTCGGTTTCAGGCAATGTGGTCACGGTGAACAATGCGCCGAACTGGACCGCCAACCAGTTTGTCTATGCTTCCGGCACCCAGAACAGCACCTACTACGCCTTGCTCGGCTCGGTTAGCGGCGGCGGCACCGATCCCAATCAAGGCTGCTACTATACGGTGACCGCGAACGGCAGCAATACGCTCACCCTTTCGCTCGGCAACGACAACATCGGTTCCGTTCCCGCCAACACCCAAATCACCCTGATCCCCTACTGGACCCTCGGCACACTTTTCCCGGCCTCCAACGCCAATGTCTCGTTTACGCCGAGTACAACAACCCGTTCCCTTAAGACTCAGATATTGATTCCGGACTATACTGATGCTGGAATCAATCTTGGCTCAACCGCCCTCTATTTTTATATCAACAGTGGTTCCAATGTCGGCTGGCGACTCTTTGGCGATTCAATTACCACTAATCATAGCGATGATATCCTCAATCCATATGGCTATATTATCGTTCGGAATCAAAACAGTGCTCCCACCCTTCCTTTAGTTACCAACGGTTATGTGTCGACAGGGTCCCAAACGGTGCAATTGGCGACTCTTACCAGCAGCCAACAGGATAACGCGGCTGCTATTATCCAACCCGTTGGCGTAACTCTTGACAACAGTGGCTTGAGTCCTTCCAACGGCTCTTTTACAGCGAGTACCAGCACGCGTAGCCTTCAGGATCAACTCCTTTTTTATAATAACTCTTCGACTGGAATTAATCAATCTGCCTCTGCCTTATATTATTACATAAGTAACGGATCAAACGTCGGTTGGCGGCTCTTCGGTGATTCAGTCACCACCGACCATGGCAATGATGTGATTCCGGCTGGAAGTGCTCTTACCATTCGCAAAGCTGCCACCAACAATGGAGCAACCGTCTTTTGGACCAGTACCCCGACTTATTAATAACCAAATGAAAAAATATCTTCTTTTTGCTTTTCTGGCGGTATTCATTCTACCGGCCCGCGCGAATTTTACCGCTTTTTTAGATGCTGGACAGCTAACCGGACCATCTGGGGTTACGAGTGGCCCCAATGCGATGCAGATTGGGGGATCTACCCCGCCATCGGGTACCGGATCTCTTGTTCTGCTTATTGATATTGGTTCCGCTTCCAGCGCTAATACTAGCATATATGCCGGCAGTTATGTCGGTACGGGTGATACGATCCTTGCCGCCACCGGTTTTAATGAGAATAGTGGAAACACCAACGAAATGCTCTCGACATTGAGCAACATTTCAGGTGGTACCACCGGCGACAACCTGGCCATTTTGTGGTTCCCTCAAATTACATATAATCAATATGAAAGCGCCACACAGACTGTGGCCGGTGATTATTTTGGCACCTATACCCCGAGTCCTGTTGGAGAAGTGCCGACGGATGGAGGAAATGCTTGGGTCGTGCCTAGCGCGGGGTCTGATATCGATCTCTTTTTCTTTACGTCTAATGATTTCGGAGGCGCTGAACCAAACAGCGACGGCTACGCGAACAATCAAGTCCTCTCATCGGTGCCGGAACCATCCACAATAGCCATGGTAGGCTTCGCTGGCGCGGTGTTTCTCTTGATGAGCGTTCGCCGCCTGCGTACCCAAGCTGCGCCCGCGCGGGTCTGACTTCAGCAAGGCAGACCGATCCTGGCGGCCCGGCTAGGGTCTGTCCGAAAAGATGGGTCGTCATTTCGAGTTTGCCGAATCACACCCTATCCACCATCTCCAAGCTCGGGATGGCTACAGTTCTGAAATTGACCCAGAACCCGCAAATAGCCTAACTCCCCGCCAGCGGCTCGGGTCGGATCACGCCCCGTTCGGTGGTCTTCAAAAATTCGACCAGCACTTTGACGTGGGAATTGGCCGCCTCTTCCGAGGCTTCAATCTTCCCGATGGCCTGCGAAAAATTGAGCGTCCGGTCGGCGAGAAAACGGTAGGTACGGCGCAGCGCCCGGATATCCGCCTCGGGAAAATCGCGTCTTTTCAACCCCACCTCATTCACACCGCGCAAAATCGCCGGATTGCCGTCGGCCACGAGATAGGGCGGCACATCCTGCACGATTTTGGCGCAGCCGCCGATGATGGCGTGCGCCCCGATCCGGCAAAACTGGTGCACCGCGCTCAATCCGCTGATGATGGCGTGATCGCCCACGGTGACATGCCCCGCCAGCGTCGCGTTGTTGGAGAAAATCGTTTTGTTGCCCACCACGCAGTTGTGGGCGATGTGCGAATAGGCAAGAAACAGATTTCCATTGCCGATGACCGTTTTGTCGCCCGGCCCGGTGGCGCGGTGCACGGTGGAAAATTCGCGGAACACGTTGCCCTCGCCGATTTCGAGATAAGTCGGCTCCCCTCTATACTTCAAATCCTGCGTCTTGAAACCGATGGCGGTGTAAGGGAAGAACTCGTTGCGGGGGCCGATTTTGTTCGGGCCGTCGATGGTGGCGTGATGCCCGACCTGCGTGCCGTCCCCCAGTTCCACTTCAGCTCCGATGACGGCGTAAGGGCCGATTTTTATCCCCGCGCCCAACCGGGCCTTCGGGTCCACCAGGGCCGTGGGATGGATCGACGACTCTGCCGTGGCCATGGGCTTTTACACGTCGACAATGCCGAACATCAGCTCGGCTTCGGAAACGATCTCGTTCTTGACCCGGCAGACGCCCACCGCGCGGACGATCTTGCTCCGCGCTTTCGTCAACTCCACCTCAATGATCAGCGTATCGCCCGGAAACACCGGTTTGCGCCATTTCACCTTGTCGGCGCTCATAAAGTAACCGATCTTGCCGTTCAAGCCCGTGGCGCGGGCCACGAGGATGCTGGCCACCTGGGCCATGGCCTCGATCTGCAACACGCCGGGCATGACGGGATGGCCGGGAAAATGGCCCGGGAAAAACGGCTCGTTCATGGTCACCGCCTTCTGCCCGATCGCCTTGACGTTGCCTTCAAACCCCAGGATCCGGTCCAGCATGAGGAAGGGATAACGGTGGGGCAGAACTTTCATGATCTCCTGCGCGTCCATCCCGGAGTCGCCCACCGGCGCCTGCTCGAAAGGCATGCGTTGCGCCTGGCGCTGCTTGTATTGTTTGTAAAGCTCGCGCGTTAAATCGACATTGAGCGCGTGGCTCGGCTTGGCCGCGTAGATGTGGGCCTTGAGCCGTCCCGGGAAGAGACTCAGGTCGCCGATGATGTCGAGAATCTTATGCCGGACAAATTCGTCCTCATAGCGGAGCGGTTCTCGGGAGAGAATCGCATCGCCGCGGATGACCACGGCATTCTCGAGATTGCCGCCCTTGATCAAGCCCTTCTCCATCAGCGGCTGGACTTCCTCGTAGAAAACGAACGTGCGCGCCAGCGCGATATCCTTCGCATAATTGCCGGTCTCCGGATTCCACGCGCGGTATTGCGTATGTTTGCCGAGATGATTCGCGTTGGTGCAGCTCACCTCGAAGCGGTCGGAGGGCCAGGCGATGACGTAGCTGCCGTCGCGTCCGGAGACGCGCACCGGTTCATGTACCTCGTATTCGGTTACCGCCGCGTCGAGCTCCTGTTTGCCCGCCCGGTTGATGAGATCGACAAATTGCCGGCCGCTGCCGTCGCCGATGGGCGGCTCGTTGGCGTCGATTTCGATCAGCGCATTGTCGATGCCGCAACCCCGCAACGCCGAAAGCAGATGCTCCACGGTATGAATCTTCACGCTCCCTTCGCCAAGCGTCGTGGCCCTCTCGACCTGTTTGACGTTATCGATATGGGCGGAGACCGTCGGCTCGTCGGCCAGATCGATCCGCTTGAAGACGTACCCGGTGTTGGCCGGAGCCGGTTTGAGCGTCAGCATGACCTCATTCCCCGTGTGCAGGGCGGAACCCTTCACGGCTTGTGGTTCGCGGACGGTGGTTTGTTTCAGGCTCGCCATGGAAACGTTTACGCTACCCGTTTTGCCGTGGCCTTGGCAACCCTCGGTTCGTCAATCTGATGCGGACAGCCTCTAAAGAGCGCTGCTCCAATCGCATCTGCTCAACCCTGGCGAAGATGCCGCGCGAGCAGCGTCACGGGATGCACAACCTCAATCTCCGCGCCGCGCAGGGCAGCGCCGTTTTGAATTTGGAGAAGACAACCGGGATTGCCGGTGGCAACGACCGTCGCGCCGGTGGAGGCGATGTGGTCGAGCTTGCGTTGTTGCAGCTTGCCCGCCATTTCGGGCTGGATGAGGTTGTAAATCCCCGCGCTGCCGCAGCACCACATCGACTCGGCCAGAGGAACCAGGTCGATTCCGGGAATCCCGGCGAGAAGTTGGCGCGGTTGCGCGGTGATTTTCTGGCCATGACAAAGATGACAGGCGTCATGATAGGTGACGCGAAGCCTGGCGCCGGACGGTCTTACCGGCGGCTGATAGCCGATTTCAACCAGCCACTCGCTGATATCGCGGACTTTTTCGCTCCAGAGGCGGGCCTTGGCGGCGTAGGTTGGATCATCATGGAGCAGGCGGCCGTAATGCTTGAGATGCGAACCGCAACCGGCGGCATTGGTGATGATGGCGTCGAGCCGGCCAAGGTCGAAGCAGTCGAGCAGGCGCCGGGCGTAACCTTTGGCCATCTCGTGCTCGCCAATATGGGCATGCAGCGATCCGCAGCAAGCCTGACACGGCGGCGTCACCACGGCACAGCCGGCGGCGAGCAAAACATCGGCGGTATCGCGGTTAACGTGGCTGTAAACGAGGTCTTGCACGCAGCCAGTGAGAAGTCCCACCCGGCAGCCTGCCTTTGTCTCCTTTCCGGATGGCGAATCATTTCCTCGCGCGCGATGAGGGCCGGGCTGCTCGTCCGGCGCGATCAAATCAGGTGAAAAATGGCGGCGGATGACGGGCGTCTTGGCTTCGAGGTCCCGAAGGGACTTCGGCAAGAGCTGGAGAACGCCGCATACGCGAACGAGCTTCTGGAGACCAAGGGCCTGATAGAGCCAGAGCAGACGCCCGGCGAGCCGAAGCCGCCCTTGCTGCCGGAAAAGGAAGCCGAGAAAAAAGCCGCGCAGAAAAGCCCGCGGAACCGAATCGAGCGCGCGGCTCCGTTCGGCCTCGGCGCGAGCCATCTCGAAGAGCCGGGTGTAATCGACGCCGGCGGGGCAGGCCGTTTCACAGGCGAGGCAGCCAAGGCAGAAATACATCTCTTCGCCAAAGGCTTTCCGCGCCTCAAGCCGTCCGTCGGTGATGGCCCGCATCAGCGCGATGCGGCCCCGGGGGCTGTTCCGCTCGATCTTCGTTTCGTCGTATGTCGGGCAGGTGGGCAGGCACATCCCGCAGTGGATGCATTGCTGGACCACCGAGTAATCGAGGCCTTTTAAGTAGCTCACTTCAATTCTGCAATTTTTTTACCAGATCGCGAACGGCGGCGGCGCCGGCCACGGCGGCAAAAACCACCTCGGCATCGTCGCTCGCTGCGCTGGAAAATTCGATATTGCCGTATCCGAGAAAATTCATATCCGCGGCGATGCTGCGGATATCCTGGATGCGCAGTTCACGCGATTTGCGGTCGAAGATGCCGGTTTCGACACTCACGCGCTTGCTTGTCACCGTGTAGCGGGTGACCCGCCGGTCGAAGAAGATGTAGAGAAAAATGACCAAGGCAAAGGGAAGGGGAGCCAAAGCAAGGAACTGGGGCAGATGCAGGAAATGCAGGGGCAAATTGAAAACATAAAGCCCGCCGGCGGCCAGGATCAGAATAACCATCAGCAAAAACCACCAGACCCATTTCCACCAGGTGGGATGGCCCACCCAATGGACTTGCTCCGATCCGGATGGCGGCGGCGAGACCGGCGCGACTCCGGGAGGAGGAGGCGCGGTTGGTTTGTGTCCCGCTGCCAATTCAGATGGCGAGTGCGCCCCGGCGGGAGCGCCGGATGGCGCTTCGATTTCGGAAATGATATCCCCCAACGGTTCCCAACCGGCCTTCCCTTCCTGCCAATAAAGCGTCAGCGCTGTAATCTGTCCCGCATTCCACATCGATCGGACTTGCTGCAGGGTGAAAGGACCGGCCTGCGCCTCGTTGAGCCAAAGGTAGTACATGGTTTCAAACTAGACGCAGAATTAGTGGTTGGCCAGAGCCGGAGCCATTGTCCCAGCCGTCCGTTTATAGTTTCAGCATCTTTTGGCGGTAATGCTCATCGGGGCGGGAGTCGATGCGGGCGACGTTTTGCGCCGTCAGTGCAACCGGGCCGCCCCAGGAACCGGCGCCAGTGAAAATCCGGGCCGCTTTTTCGGCCATAAGAGTGGCGGCGAGGACCGCGCCGGTGGTCCCGCCGAGAGCGATGAGGCCGTGATTCTGGAGGAGGATGAGGCGGGGGGGGCGATTTTCCGCGAGGACGAATTTTTCGGTTTCGTTTTTGATGGCGCGCGCCAGTTCGATCCCCGGATCGACGTAGGGGACGAGGACCGATTTCGTTCCGCAGCAGACGATTTCGTCGGGGAAGCGGCGCTCGAGGGCGAAGCGGCGGCTGGGATCGTCGCCCGCGCAGAGGATCTGATTGACGGCGACGGGATGGGTATGACCGGCGACTTCGATTCCAGGCAGAGTGAGCAGCCAGGCATGGAAGACGGCTTCGACCGAGGGCTTGGGCTGGGAGGAATCGACACGCGCGGCGAGCAGGGCTTTTTCGACTTCGGCATCGCCCATTTCGCCGGCTTCGAGGAGAGGCAGCAGCGCTCCGAAGCGGCAGGCGACGAGACCGCTTTCATCCAAACCGGCCAGCGCCGCGCCGCTGGCTTTGACGAGGAAAGTCTCCTCATCAAGGCGGCAGGAGGCGTTTCCCTCGCCCAGGATGGCCAAGCCGCGATCTTCGCGGCCCAGATCGTGTGAGAGCTTCAGGAGAGCGGCGGCTTTTTCCGAAGCGGCCTCGCTCATACCTTTCCGCAGACCGCGACATCAAGGCCGAGTTCGTCCATGGCGGCGGCTTTGGCGAAGAGGGCGGTCCGGGCGGCGGCTTTGTCGGGCGCGTAGGCAACCTGAATATGGTTGCTCTTGTGGCGCGCCATCATCTGGTCACGCGAGATGCCGGGAAGCACGGCGTGCATGATGGGCCATTGAGAGGTAGTCAGTTTCCAGCGCTCTTCGGTTTCGGCTTGCGGGAGTTTCACGACTTCAGCCAGGCCGGTGTCGAATTTGAGTTTGCCGTTGTCGACAAAGACGCGGCTCCAAACGACCCAGCCCGGTTTGCTGATGCCTTTGACCGTGCCGCCCCCCAGCCGGAAATACATGGCGGGCTGGCGTTCGCTCGAGGTGCCCTTATAACCGCCGATGAAATGAGCCGGTGGGGCGGCGCCGGAAATGAGGAAAACCCAGACGTAGGCGTCGAGTTCATGGCCATGGTAATGGCGTCCCCAGCGGAGGTCGTGCAGGGTGTTTTCGGGCGGGAAGCCGAGTTCACGCCAGATTTTGTAAGTGACGACGCCGTCGAGTCCGGCGCATTCGTCGACTTCGTTGAAGTGCGGCAGGGCTTCGCCCTTGAAGAGTTCCTTGCCGGTCAATTCGTCATAAACGGGCGGACGCTCGGCGTTATTGAGGATGCCCTCGGCGAGGTCGGAGGCGGGAAGGAGATCCTTAAGGCCTTGCTGATATTGGATGCCGATCGTACCGGCGCCAAATTCGGCGGCGATGCGCACGGCGGCGATGTAGATTTTGCATTGCTGGAGGATTTGGGCCTCCGTCAGATCGGTTTCCTCGCTTTGACCGAGTTTGAAGGTCATGCCTTTGGCCAGGAGCCAATCATAGACGGCGCGCGCCTCTTCGTCTTTGACGGTGCGTGTTTTGGCGTAAAGCGCGGACTGGCTGAGCCGTTCTTTAAAGACGCCGGTGGGGTTGAGCAGTTCGTCGGGGATGATGGCGTTGTACATGCCCATGCAGCCCTCGTCGAAGACTCCCATGATCAGCTTGTCCTGCTTGAGTTTTTCGGCGAATTTGCGCCCCAATTTCGCGGCGGCGCCCGGTATTTTGGCCTTTTTCAGCGGTTTGACGTGAGAGGTGTCATGCTTGACTTTGCCCTTTTTGAGCCACGAGCGGAGGCCCTTAAGGAAAAATTCGTCGGTAAAGTCCTCGCTCCAGAGGCTGCTGTACTTGATTCCCGCTTTGGTCATGGAGCCATTGAGGTTGAGCATGCCGACGAGCCCCGGCCAGGTGCCGCTCCAGTTGGCGACCGTGAGGATGGGGCCGCGATGGGTGGTCAATCCGGGGAGAACATGATGGCTATATTGCCAGACCGCCTCGGCGACGATAAGTGGCGCGTCAGGGGGAATGTCACGGAAAACCTCCATGCCATATTTTTGGCTGTCGATAAACCCGTGCTTTTTGGCCGGATCGTAGGCATGAGCCCGTTTCACCTCGAAGCCTTCTTTGTTGATGGCTTCGGTAAGATCTTTTTCCAGCGCCGCTTGGGCCGCCTGACAGGTTTGATTGGCGGCAAGACGAAGATCGCCGCTGACGACGAGATAGATGATTTTGTTTTTGGGCATGGAATTGGATGGAGTTTTTAGGGAAGCTCAGATTCTTAGATTTAAAGAGGGAGGCCGGGAGTCAATCAAATAAAACTTCCGGTAGTGTCCTGCTAATTTGGGTAATAATATACCTGTTACAACGCGGTTTGTGTGTTGCTGTCTGTCCTTTCAGCGTTGGATAAACAAAAAAAAGCAGAGTTCCATTTCCGTTGCCTATCCACGATCAGGCCTCCCTTTCCAATCGCCCAAAACTTTCTGTACTTGGTCAGAAGATACAGCGTTGTGCCAAAAATGGTCAAAGGAACGATGAGCAAAACCCAGCCTACTCTTTCAATAGGATCGGCTATACGCTGGATAGCATGAAGGGCAAAAAATCCGAC
>Ga0335072_10002648_pt1 | contig 27564 bp, 28 predicted proteins | sample Lox_Sample_21_FD_206725 | JGI IMG/M metagenome (GOLD analysis project Ga0335072, IMG submission 206725) | Soil microbial communities from Loxahatchee National Wildlife Refuge, Florida, United States - Lox_Sample_2.1 | ecosystem: Environmental > Terrestrial > Soil > Wetlands | place: USA... | reverse complement strand
CCGTGTTCCGCATTCACCGTCGGCCCGGATGCGGCCAGATACGGTGACGCATGCGGCGTTAATGCAATCCTTTGCATTCCGGCAATGTCGCGATAACGAGGCAATTACTTGGCGGAAGTTCAATGGGTCCAGGCTGAATTCCATGACCAGACATTTCAGGCGGGTGCCGGGAGTCCGGGGAATGCGCTGGTGCCCAGGCCGAGCGCGGCAGCGGGCGAAGGAAACGTTCCGGCGCTGGTCGCGGCGTCGCGGCCGCTCAGGCAATTGCGTGGCGGAATTTCGTCATTGCCGCTGCGCACAGGCTTGGCCGGGCCCGGCGCGGTAGGCTAGCAGTCGCGGCCCGGGGCCAGGCCGGCTATCCGGCCACGGTTGTCCGGGCAAGGCTGTCCCCGTCCTGTTGTCCTGAGTCAACGGCGTCTGCCGGTCCTGACCCGGCGTCGGCTCCTTGGCACGGCCGGGCAAGCGCGAGCCCGGGTGGCAGAACGGACTCAGCGTTTTCTGTACGACCATTTAGACGCGGCAATCTTCGCGGGCCTCTGTACAAGGACCCTCTCGTGCAATAGCGTGACTCAACCGATATGTTGGTTGGCACCATCCGCAGCGCTCGTCTTGCGGTTGAATGTCTTCAACTGGGTGATGTCGGCGCTGCCGCGCCGGACACAAGTCATGGCAGGTGGAGTTCATGGCCGACCGGATTTGCGGCCATGAGCCTTCCCTGCGGGGGGGCGCCGCGAGGTGACCGTTCGCTTGCTCACGAACATCGGCCGGCTATGGACCGGTTCCGAGGTATGGAGCAATGCGGCCATTTTGTCGCACGATGATCGTATTGCGTGGGTTGGCCCCGCTTCGGAGCTCCCGGCCAGCCTGCCCGGGGTGATCGAGGACATCGTCGACGTCGACCACGTGGAGAACCTGAACGGCGGGCTGGTCACGCCCGGGCTCATCGACGCGCACACCCACCCGGTGTACGCGGGCAACCGGTACGCCGAACTCGCGATGCTGTCGAGCGGCTCGTCGGCCCCTGAGATCGCCGCGGCCGGCGGCGGGATGGCCTCCACGGTCACGGTGACCAGGGGGACCGATCCGTGGACGCTCTGCGATGCGGTGCGCGCCCGGCTGCGTAACTGGCTGATGAGCGGGACCACGACCATAGAGGCGAAGACCGGTTACCACTTGACCAGGGACGGCGAGCTGGCCGACATCCGCCTGCTCCGGTCGCTGGAGAGCGAGAACGGCGTACCCAGGATCCACGCCACGTTCCTGGCCGCGCACGCCGTCCCGCCCGAGTATTTCGGGCGCCGCCACGACTACATCGACGCGGTCAGCGGCTGGTGCGCTGACGCCGCTGTGGCCGGGGCGGACAGTGTCGACGTCTACTGCGACGACGGCCGGTTCACCGAACGGGAAGCCCGCTGGGTGCTGAACGCGGGGCGGGCCTCCGGCCTGCTGCCCCGGCTGCACGCGTGCGGCGACTCGCACAACGGGGCCGCGCGCCTGGCGGCCGAGATCGGCTGCGCCTCGGCCGATCTTTTGCACGGCGCCGACGACAAGGACGTCACGGCGCTGGCCCGCGCGGGGGTGGCCGCCGTGGTCTGCCCCGCCACCTCGCTGCGGACCGGCCGGACCCCGCCGGTCCGCTCCCTGCTCGACCAGGGCGTGGCGGTGGCACTGGGATCCGATCACTCGCCGGGCGGTACCGGGATCACTTCGATGCCGCTCGTCATCGCGATGGCGGTCGCGTACTACGGCCTGAGCGTGACCGAGGCGCTGCGCGCGGCCACCGTCGGCGGAGCGCACGCGTTGCGCGCGCCGGACCGGGGCGCGATGGTGCGCGGCCGGTACGCGGACATCGTTGCCTGGGACGCCGATCATGAAGGCGCCTTCGCCTGGGCATACGGCCTCAAGCCGCTCCGCGTGTGGCGGGGCGGCGAGCCGGTCATGGGCTGATCCGGGCCCCGGCGATTAGCCTTTTGTCATGGCCGCAGTGGTCGCGGTTGTCACCGACTCCACGGCCTGCCTGCCCGCGGGCCTGGCGGCCCGGTGCGGCATCACCGTGGTGCCGCTGCGCATCGTGGCCGCTGGCCTGGCCGCCGACGACGACCCGGCCGCTTTTTCCGGCGTGCTCGGCGGCAAGGAGCTGGGCGGCGGTGCCCGGCTCAGCACCGCGAGCCCGGCGCCTGAGCGCTTCGCGGCCGCCTACGTCGCCGCTGCGAAGGCCGGCGCCGGGGCGGTGCTCTCGGTCCACGTCTCCGCGAGCCTGTCCGGGACGGTCAACTCGGCCGCGCTGGCGGCGTCCGCCGCGCCGGTCCCGGTCCGGGTGGTCGACTCGCGCTCTCTCGGCATGGGCCTGGGCTTCGCGGCCCTGGCCGCTGCGGAGGCGGCCACGGCAGGCGCCGGCCTCGACGCCGTGGCCGGGGCGGCCATCGACCGTGCCAGGGCGCTGGGCTCGTTCTTCGTCCTGGACACGCTGGATGAGCTGCGTGCCGGCGGACGGCTGCCCCCCGAACGGCCCGCAGCCGGGGCCAGGCTGACGGCCCGCCCGCTGTTGCATCTGGCAGACGGCCGGGTCGCCGTGCTGGAGAAGCTGAGAACGCCGTCGGCGGCGGTGCGGCGCCTGGAGGAGGTGGCCGCCGAGTTCGCCGGCGGCCGGCCCGTCGACGTGGCCGTCCAGTACCTGGGCCCGCCGGAGCGCGGGGAGGCGCTTGCCCGGCGCCTCGAGCAGCTCATCCCGTGCGCGCGGCACCGGTACCTGACCGAGGCCGGGCCGGTCATCAGGGCGCACACCGGGCCCGGCATGCTCGGCGCCGTGGTCGCCCCGTACTGACGGCCCCGGCACCGGCGGCCACGTGGCATGCTGCAGGCATGCCTGGATCCCAGCCCGCTGGCGCCGCGCCGGTGATCTTGATCGTCGGCGAGGAGGACCTCCTGATCGAGCGGGCCGTGCGCGCGGTCATCGCGGCGGCAGCCGACGATCCCGACGTGCACGATGTCCGCGCGGCCGAGCTCAAGCCCGGTGACCTGACCGGCCTGACCGCGCCGTCGCTGTTCGGCGGCGGCTGCCTGGTCGTCGTCAGGTCCGCGCAGGACGCGACCAAGGACATCGCGGCCGAGCTGGCCCGCCTGGCGGCCGATCCCGCGCCAGGGGCGCTGCTGGTGCTCACCCACTCGGGCGGGGCGCGGAACAAGGCGTTGCTGGCGGACCTGGCCAAGCAGGGGGCCAGGCGGATCGACTGCCCGGCGGTCAAGCGATTCGGCGAGCGGCTCGACTTCCTGCGCGCCGAGTTCGCCGCGGCGGGCCGCAAGGCCGACGACGGCGGATTGCGGGCGCTGCTGGACGCGGTCGGGAACGACCTGCGAGAGCTGGCGGCGGCGTGCAGCCAGCTCGCTGCCGACACCACCGGCGTGATCAGCCAGTCCGTGGTGGCTCGGTACTACCGCGGCCGGGCCGAGGCGACCGGGTTCACGGTGGCCGACCGGACGGTCGAGGGAAAGCTGGGCGATGCGCTGGAGCAACTGCGCTGGGCGCTGTCGACCGGTGTCTCGCCGGTCCTGATCAGCAGTGCGCTGGCCCAGAACGTGCGTGCGCTGGGCCGGGTGGGCGCGGCGGCACGGGGCCGGGACCCGGGCGGGCTGGCGGCCGAGCTCGGGATGCCGCCATGGAAGGTCGACCGGGTCCGCCAGCAACTCCGAGGCTGGACGGCCGAGGGCGTGGCCCGGGCGCACGCCGTGGTGGCCCAGGCCGATGCCCAGGTCAAGGGCGAGGGGGCCAGCCCCGGCTATGCGCTCGAACGGGCGATCACCGACATCGTGGCCTGCCGCTCACGCGGCTGACCCCGCCCAGGGCGCCGGGCGCGATCCGTGCCGCGCGGCGCCCCTCGATGACGAGAGGGTCAGCCGACCTTCATCTGACCGGCGCGCTTGGCCAGCGCCGACTTGCGGTTGGCGGCCTGGTTCTTGTGGATCACGCCCTTGCTGGCGGCCTTGTCGAGCTTCACGAACGCCGACCGCATGGCCTGCGTCGCCTTCTCCTCGTCCCCGGAGTCCGCGGCCTCGCGGAACTGCCGGACGAAGGTCTTCAGCTCCGACTTGACCGCCTTGTTGCGCTGGCGCGCCTTCTCGTTCTGCTTGTTGCGCTTGATCTGCGACTTGATGTTCGCCACGCGTGTGCCTCGCTAGGAATGTCTGGGTCAGCTTGCTCGGGGTGTGCCCGCCGCGACGAAACCGCGACGTCGCCGCCGGCAGGGTAGATGCGAGCATGCGGGCAGCCGACTGCAAAGGATATCCGAGATCACGCGGGGGACCCAAACCAGGGAGCGCATACCACCCAGAGCGCATCGTGCCCGGACGAGCGGGCCCAGCCCGCGACGGCCCGCTATCGGCGTGCGCGAGCACGAGGCCGCTGGCGAGGCTGCCGAGCACGGCGACCGCCAGCGCCGCCGCCAGGATCGCTCCCGCCCGCACGGCGAGTCACCTGGGCTGCCTCGGGACGGTCCCGCCCAGTGCCCGGCGCAGGGCCGGGAACCAGTGCTTCGGAGCGGCTGGGCCGAGTGCTGGCATGGGCATCCTCTGCGGCATGCAACCATAGACGGCAACCCTGTCTCCTACCTGGCGGATGCCCGTGCCACCTATGACCCAGCCGCGAACGGCGCGCTCGGATATGCCCGAGCCCGGCCGGACCGATCAGGCGGTGATTCGCAACTTCTGCATCATCGCCCATATCGACCACGGCAAGTCGACGCTGGCCGACCGGATGCTTCAGCTCACCGGCGTGGTCGATGACCGGCAGATGCGGGCGCAGTACCTGGACCGGATGGACATCGAGCGCGAGCGCGGGATCACGATCAAGAGCCAGGCCGTCCGGCTGCCCTGGCGCGGCGGGGACGGCCGCGAGTACGTGCTGAACCTGATCGATACGCCAGGGCACGTCGACTTCTCCTACGAGGTATCCCGGTCCCTGGCCGCCTGCGAGGGCGCGGTGCTGCTCGTGGACGCCGCGCAGGGCATCGAGGCCCAGACCCTGGCCAACCTGTACCTGGCCCTGGACGCCGACCTGCATCTGATCCCGGTGCTGAACAAGATCGACCTGCCGGCCGCTGAGCCGGAGAAGTACGCGGCCGAGATCGCAGGCGTCATCGGCTGTGATCCTGGCGACGTGCTCCGGGTGTCGGCCAAGACCGGCGAGGGCGTGACGGAGCTGCTGCACGCGATCGTGGAGCAGATCCCGCCCCCCGCCGGCGATCTGGACGCTCCGGCGCGCGCGCTGATTTTTGACTCGGTCTACGACACCTACCGGGGTGTTGTGACGTACGTGCGGGTGGTGGACGGCCGCCTGACCCGCCGCGAGAAGACGTTGATGCTGTCGACCAAGTCGGTGCACGAAACCCTCGAGGTGGGGGTGATCTCGCCGGAGCCCGTCCCGTCCGACGGCCTGGCCGCCGGCGAGGTCGGCTACCTCATCAGCGGCGTTAAGAACGTCCGCGAGGCCCGGGTCGGCGACACGGTGACCAGCGCCAGCAGGCCCGCGGCCGAGCCGCTCGCCGGGTACGCCAACCCCAAGCCGATGGTGTTCTCCGGCCTGTACCCGGTGGACGGCGACGATTACCCCGAGCTCCGCGACGCCCTCGACAAGCTGCAGCTGAACGACGCCTCGCTGGTGTACGAGCCGGAGACATCCACCGCGCTCGGGTTCGGGTTCCGCTGCGGTTTCCTCGGCCTGCTGCACATGGACATCGTCCGGGAGCGGCTGGAGCGGGAATTCGACCTGACGCTGATCTCGACCGCGCCGAACGTCGTCTACCGGGTGGTGATGGAGACCGGTGAGGAGCTGATCGTCACCAACCCGAGCGAGTTTCCTGACGGCAAGGTCGGCCAGGTCTTCGAGCCCGTGGTGCGGGCAACGGTGCTCGCCCCGAGCGACTACATCGGCGCGATCATGGAGCTGTGCCAGGGCCGGCGCGGCAACCTGCTGGGCATGGACTACCTGTCCGCTGACCGGGTGGAGATCCGCTACACGCTGCCGCTCGCCGAGATCATCTTCGACTTCTTCGACCAGCTCAAGTCCCGCACCCGGGGTTACGCGTCACTGGACTATGAGCCCGCGGGCGAGCAGGAGGCCTCGCTGGTCAAGGTGGACATCCTGCTCCAGGGGCAGCCGGTGGACGCCTTCAGCCAGATCGTGCACGCCGACAAGGCCCGCGAGTACGGCCTGCGCATGACGGCCCGGCTGCGGGAACTGATCCCGCGCCAGCAGTTCGAGGTGCCGATCCAGGCGGCCATCGGCTCCCGGGTGATCGCGCGCGAGAACATCCGCGCGCTGCGCAAGGACGTGCTGGCCAAGTGCTACGGCGGAGACATCACCCGCAAGCGCAAGCTGCTGGAGCGGCAGAAGGAAGGCAAGCGCCGGATGAAGGTGATCGGCCGGGTCGAGGTGCCCCAGGAGGCCTTCGTCGCGGCGCTCTCCACCGAGCAGACGGCGACGGACAAACGGCACTGACCGGCGGCGGCTGACCCGCTACCCGCCGGGGTGAGACGCGACGACGCCCGCCATCAGCAGGACCATCAGCAACAGCAGCGACCCGCCGATCCAGCCCAGCGCCAGGCCGAAGGTGGCCACGCCCATGCCGCGCTCGCCCGTGCGGCGGATCTCCCGGCGCGCCATATGGCCGAGCACGATCGCCGGGATCGTGCTCAGGAAGGCCGTGAACGGCTGGGCCAGCGCGCACACCAGGGCGACCATCGCGAGCCCGTTGGTCCCGGCCGGCGTCGGCCACTGCGGGGTGCGGGGCAAACCATCTGGCAGGTCGCCGGTGATCGCGGCCAGATCGCCGAGCGTGCGCGCGGCGAACGCCCGGCCGGCCCGGGCGTCGTATTCCTCTTTGGTCAGCCTGCCCTCGGCGAAGCCGGTCTTGAGCACGTCGATCGCCTGTTCGCGATCCGCCGTGGATGCCCGCAAGTGGGCCGCGCCCCTGACGGGACTTCCGTACGGAAGTCCGTACTCTGGCCTCACCGACATCGGCACCTCCAGCCCCCCCGGTAACCTCGAGTCCCGATACGCCCAGCTTAACCCGCGTCCGCGGGGCCGGGTCCGCCGGGAAGCCGCCGGGCCCGGTTCGACCTGCGCGACCGCCCGGGTAGCGTGCGGGTGTGTCCCCAGGCCCGCCGCCGGACGGCGAGCCCGTCCCCGCCGACGCCGGGCTGCCGCCCGGCGCGCTCGCCGGGCTCGGTCGGCGCCCGTTCGGCTTCTACGTCCACGTGCCGTTCTGCATGACCCGGTGCGGCTACTGCGACTTCAACACCTATACCGCGGCCGAGCTTGGGGCCGGTGCCAGCCGGGATTCCTACGCCGGCCAGGCGATCGCGGAGATCCGGCTGGCCCGGCGGGTCCTCGGCGACGCGCGGCTCCCGGTCGAGACCGTGTTCTTCGGCGGGGGGACGCCGACGCTGCTCCCGCCCGCCGATCTGGCCGCGATCCTGGCCGCGATCGACGGCGAGTTCGGTCTCGCGCCCGGAGCGGAGGTTACCGCCGAGGCGAACCCCGAGACCGTGCACGAGCGGTCGCTGGCCGAATTGCGCGCGGGCGGGGTCACCCGACTCTCCCTGGGGATGCAGAGCGCATCCAGCGGCGTCCTGGGCGTTCTAGAAAGAAAGCATGAAATCGGGCGGCCGGAGCGGTGCGTCGCGTGGGCGCGATCAGCCGGGTTCGAGCACGTCAGCCTGGATCTGATCTACGGGACGCCGGGGGAGAGCGACGAGGACTGGATCGGCTCGCTGCGCAGCGCGGTGTCGGCCGGGCCGGACCACATCTCGGCGTACGCGCTGATCGTCGAGGACGGCACCAGGCTGGCGGCGCGGATCCGGCGCGGGGAGCTGAGCGCTCCGGACGACGACGTGATGGCCGATCGGTACCTCGCGGCGGAGTCGTTGCTGACCGCGGCGGGAATGCACTGGTACGAGGTCTCCAACTGGGCTGCCTCGCCGCAGGCCCGGTGCCGGCACAACCTGCTCTACTGGACCGGCGGCGACTGGTGGGGCGTCGGCCCGGGCGCGCACAGCCATGTCGGCGGAACCCGGTGGTGGAACGTGCGGCATCCCGCCGCCTACGCCTCGCGGATCGCGGCCGGCGTCAGCCCGGGTCAGGGGCGGGAGATCCTGACCGAAGCCGAACGGCGCACCGAGCGGATCATGCTGGCGACCAGGCTGGCGGACGGATGCCCGCTGGACGAGCTCGGGCCGGCCGGGCTCGCGGCCGCGTCCGCGGCCGTTTCCGGCGGGCTGGCCGAGCCCGCCGCGCACGCCGAGGGCCGGGTGCGGCTGACGCCGTCCGGCCGGCTGCTGGCCGACGCCGTGATCCGGGGCCTGACCGACTGAGAACCGCCCGGGCGCCCCGGCGGGGCTAGCGCACGATCGTGGCGCAGAGCCAGGACGGGATCCGGTAGTAGTCGCCGCGGTAGGCGCACAGGGCGGCACGGAGCACGTACGCCAGGATGGCAAGCCAGAGCAGGGCGGCCACCGGCACCGCGACCGCGAGCCCGAGGTTCAGGCTGTCCAGGGCCAGCATCGAGCCCAGGATCAGAACGCAGATCGTGTAGAGCAGCGCGGTCACCGACAGGCTCACCGCCTGAGCGGAGTGGAACCGGACGAACGCCGACGTGTGCCTCTTGAACAGGAAGATCGCCAGCGGCAGCACCGGGCCGGCGAACGGCACGCCCAGGTAGCAGAGCATGCCGAGGCGCTCGTCGTCGGGTTCTGGCGGCTCGGGCCGGTTCGCGGTCGCGGTCTCCGCCGGGCCCGGCCACGGTGCGCGAGCGGTGGGCCACCGGCCCGGCCAGCCATGCGCGGAGCGAAGGGCATCGAGAGGCTCGGGTGAGACAGGGGCGGCGGCTGGAGGCCACTCCGGCGCCGGCTGCGATGGATTGCTGCTCATGACGACTCGAATGTCCTGCCCTTTCTGGCTATCACGCTAGACAATGTGTCAGGCAGGTGCGAACTCGGTCGTGACGATCGTGCTCCATCCCAGTATCCTTCCCGCCATAGACTTGGCACTCGTTACACCGGAGTGCCAGGGAGGTGAGCGCGTGCTCGACGACCGGAAGTTGGCGGTCTTGCGCGCCATCGTCGAGGACTATGTGTCCACCAATGAGCCGGTTGGCTCCAAGTCCATCGTCGACCGGCACAACCTGGACGTCTCCCCGGCGACCATCCGCAATGATATGGCGGTGCTCGAGGAGCAGGGCTTCATTGTGCAGCCCCACACGAGCGCGGGTCGCGTGCCAACGGACAAGGGTTACCGGCTCTTTGTCGATCGTTTGTCAGGGGTCAGGCCGTTCTCGACGGCCGAGCGCCGGGCCATCGAGACGTTCCTGGCCGGCGCCTACGATCTCGACGACGTGGTGATGCGGACGGTACGGCTGCTGGCGCAGCTAACGCGGCAGGTGGCCGTGGTCCAGTACCCGTCGCTCACCCGGTCCACGGTGCGCCACATCGAGCTCGTCCCGCTGGCGGACCGGCGGCTGCTGCTCGTGCTGATCACCGACACCGGCCGGGTGGAGCAACGCTCGGTCGACCTGCCCGGCCTGATCCAGAACGAGTCGATCACCCAGTTGCGCGCGGTACTCAACGCCTGCCTCGACGGGCGCAGGCTGACCGAGGTAGCGTCGGTGGTCGCCGAACTTCCGACCCGGGTCACCCCCGAAGAGCGCGCGAACGCCGCCGCGGTCTTCTCGGTGATCCTGGAGACTCTGGTGGAGCGGCATGAGGAGCGAGTGGTGGTCGGCGGGGCCGCGAACCTGACAGCGGCCGATTTCGCCATGGGGCTGCACGAGGTCCTCGAGGCGCTCGAAGAGCAGGTCGTGCTCATGCGGCTGCTCGGCGAGTCCGGCGATCAGGAATCCTTGACGGTCAGGATCGGTTCAGAAAACGAGGTGCAGGGGCTGCGCAGCACGTCGCTGGTCGCCTCGGGGTACGGATCCGGCGACCAGGCGCTGGCCAAGCTCGGCGTGCTCGGCCCGACACGAATGGACTACCCGACGGCGATGGGAGCGGTACGCGCGGTGGCACGGTACGTCGGCCAGATCTTGGCGGATTCATAGGGGATGCGGGTGGCAAACGACTACTACGGCGTCCTCGGCGTCCGGCGCGACGCTGATCCGGACGAGATCAAGAAGGCCTATCGCCGGCTGGCCAGGGAACTGCATCCCGACGTCAACCCCGATCCGCAGACGCAGGAGCGGTTCAAGGAGATCACCCAGGCCTACGAGGTGCTCTCGGACCCGGGCAAGCGGCAGATGTACGACATGGGGGCCGATCCGTTCGCCCAGGCCGGCGCCGCGGGCGCCGGGGGCTTCGGGGCCGGGTTCCCGTTCAGCGACATCATGGACGCCTTCTTCGGCGCCGGGGCGGGCAGCCGCGGGCCGCGCAGCCGGGCCCGGCGAGGGCGGAACGCGACCATCCGGGTCGAGCTCGACCTGGCCGAGTGCGCCTTCGGCACGACCAGGGACCTGGTGGTGGACACCGCGGTCGTGTGCCCGAACTGCTCGGGAGAGGGCACAGCGCCCGGCACCCACCCGGAAACGTGTGACGTCTGCAACGGCCGCGGCGAGGTCAGCCAGGTGACCCGGTCGTTCCTTGGGCAGGTCATGGCGACCAGGCCGTGCCCGGGCTGCGGCGGGTTCGGGACCGTGATCCGCAGGCCGTGCCCGGAGTGCGACGGCGAGGGACGGGTCAGGACCCGCCGCACCATCAAGGTGCGGATCCCGGCCGGCGTCGAGGACGGCACGCACATCCAGCTCGCTGGCGAGGGGGAGACCGGCCCGGGAGGCGGCCCCGCCGGGGACCTGTTCCTCGAGATCGTGCAGCGCCCGCACCCGATCTTCGAACGGCAGGGCGACGACCTGCACTGCACGGTCACGGTCCCGATGGTGGCCGCGGCGCTTGGCGCCACGCTGCAGGTGCAGACCCTGGACGGGCCGGCCGACGTGGACATCCGCCCCGGCACCCAGTCCGGCCAGGCCATCCCGCTGTACGGGCAGGGAACGGCCCACCTGAACGCGTCGGGCCGCGGTGACCTGCTCATCCACGTGACCGTGGAGACGCCGATGAAGCTCGAGCCTGAGCAGGAGACGCTGCTGCGGGAGCTGGCCAAGCTGCGCGGCGAGGAGTCACCGCCGGGCAAGTTCGCTCCGGGGCAGCAGGGTTTCTTCTCACGGCTGCGGGACGCCTTCAACGGCCGCTGACCAGCGCCGCAGGGGCGCGGCGCAAAGCACACACCGTCGGCCGTTCTTCCTGGCTTCGCGAGCCGATCTGGAGCAGGGCTCGTTTGTGCTGTCCGGCGCCGAGGGTCGGCACGCGGCCACGGTGCGCCGTCTGGCTCCGGGCGAGCGGGCCGACGTGACCGACGGCGCCGGGATGAGTGCCGAGTGCGTGGTGCGGTCGGTCCGGCCGGGTGAGGTCGAACTCGAGGTGCTGGCGCGTCGCTCCGAGCCCGCCGCCGAGCCGAGGATCGTGGTCGTCCAGGCGATACCCAAGGGCGACCGGGCAGAGCTCGCCGTGGAGACCATGACCGAGGTCGGTGTGGACGGCGTGGTCGCCTGGCAGGCCGAGCGCTGCGTGGCCCGGTGGCGGGCGGATCGCGCGGACCGGGCGCTGGCCCGCTGGCAGGCCACCGCGCGGGAGGCGGCCAAGCAGGCGCGCCGGGCGTGGATCCCCGAGGTCACCGGGCCGGAGGACACGACGGCGGTCGTGCGCAGGGTCGCGGCCGCCCCCCTGGCGATTCTGCTGGATCCCGGCGCCCCGCAAGCCCTGGCCGACGTCGGCATGCCGGACCGGGGCGAGATCCTGCTGGTCGTCGGGCCCGAAGGCGGCGTCAGCCCCGCCGAGGCCGGCGCCCTGACCCAGGCCGGAGCGGTGGTCGCGCGGCTCGGGCCGACGGTGCTGCGCGCCTCATCGGCCGGAGCGGTCGCGACCGCGGTGGCCCTCTCCGGGACGCCGCGCTGGGCGTGACCGCCCGCTGACGGCTAACTGAGAGCCGCCTGGGCCGCGTCTGGGCCTTGTATGGGCGGCTCCCGTCAACTCCCCGAGGGCCTCGACGTGCACGTCGGCGACGGCGAGGGGGTCGGGCTGGGACCCGTGGCGCCCATCACCAGCATGGCCGTGGTGCTCGTGGTCGTGGCGCTCTGACCCGCTTCCGGCGTCGAACCTCCGTCACCGCTCGAATCGGTCGGCGTCGGACTGGGTGTCTGCGTCGGCGTCGGGGTCGGCGTCGGAGTGGGCGTCGGAGTCGGCGTGGGGGACGGCGTCGGATTGGCCGATGCGGTCGGCTTGGGCGACGCGGTGCTTCGGCGGCGACCCGATGGCGGGCATGACGCGGAGGGACTGGGGCTCGCCCGGTGCTTGCGGTCAGCGGCGCTTCCGGGTCCGATGGTCTGCCCGGAGCCGTTCACCTTTGACCCGTGCCCGCCGCCACCGGGGGAGTTCGTCTGGCTGGGCAGCAGGGACGCCGCGACCCGCGAGATCTGGTGCGGCAGCCCGGACAGCGCGAAGCCGCCGGCCACGGCGACCAGGACCACAGCCGCCATGGCGATGGCTGGCCTCAGCCATCCGTAACGGGAGGGCCGGGCATGGGTCTCGCCCGCCCGCGTCGCCGGGCGGCCGAGCCGCTCGGCCAGGGCACCCAGGCGGTCTGCCGCCGGGCGCAGCCGCTCCAGCACAGGACGCGCACGCTCGAACGCCGGGCGCATGGGCCTGGCGGCGGAACTCAGCGCATGGCCCAGCCGGCCGGCCGCGGCCGCGAGCGCCGGCCCGGCCCGGTACATCAGCAGGCTGCCCAGGTCGGCACATGCCGCCACCAGCCACGCGATGACGAGCGGGCGCGGCGTGGTCAGCCGGCCCCGGATCTGAGCCAGCCCGTCGCCGGCCGGCTCGACCGAATCGGCGGCCGCGTGCAGCGCCTGGCGCAGGATGTCCTCGTGCTCGAAGTGCCTCATGTCTCACGCTCCAGCACGCTGCGCAGCGCGGACATGGCCCGGGCGGTGTGGCTCTTCACCGCACCACGGCTGATCCCCATGATCGACGCGATCTGAGCCTCGGACATGTCGCCGTAGTACCGCAGCACGAGCGCTTCACGCTGGCGTGGCGGCAGCGTGCGCAGCGCGGAGACCACCGCGGACCGTTCCAGCAGGACGATCGCACCGTGCTCGGCGCTGGGCATGTCGGGGGAGGGTTTGGGCGCGTTCCGGTCCACCACCACGCGGTGCCGTAGCACGGAGCGGGACCGGTTCACTACCGACTGGCGGAGGTACGACAGGGCCTTGTCGCTGTCGCGCAGCCGGCGCCAGCCGTCGTGCATCGCGACAAACGAGTCCTGCACTACTTCCTCCGCCGTTGCGACGTCCCGCACCAGTAGTGCCGCGAGCCGCACCAGCGAGCGATAGTGCGTGCTGTAGAGCGCGGTCACTGCCCGGTCGGCATCCCAGTCGGCCGGAACCGAGCCCAGGGCGGTATCCGCCACAAGGGTTTCGGTCACGTGAATTGGACGCGTGGACGCGCCGCCAGGTTCACCCGATGTCATGTCGGGTCTTGGCGCCGGCCCGCCACGCGCCGCGTGGTTTGAACGATCCCACCGCCCCCACACCTACATAGTGCCGAGCTTCGCATCGCCCGCGACCTGCTGTGGCGACACACCATGCGGCACGGAAAGCCAGCTGAGGCCGGGCCGTGCACCAGAGGGGTGGTGCGCCGAGGGTTCGCAGTAGTGCAACTGTATATGTCCGCGGGCCGCGCGGCCCGCCACAAGTTGATATATCTCAGCGGCTGGGCCGCCTCGCCGCAAGTTAAGATCGCGACGTGGCTGACTGCCTTTTCTGTGCGATAGCGTCCGGGGAGATCCCGGCGACGCGCGTGCGCGAAAGCGGGCGTACTGTCGCGTTTCGGGACATAAATCCTCAGGCGCCGGTACACGTCCTGGTGATTCCCCGCGAGCACTATGCCGACCTGGCCGCGCTCACCGCGGCCGGCGACGGCCTGCTGGCCGAGGTCGCCGAACAGGCCGCCCTGATCGCGGACGACGAGGGCGTGGCGGACACCGGCTACCGGTTGGTCTTCAACACCGGGCCGGAAGGCGGCCAGACCGTCCAGCACGTCCATGTGCACGTACTGGGCGGCCGGCCGATGTCCTGGCCGCCCGGATGATTCGCGGGGCCAGGCACAGCGGCATGTGCACCGCCAGGATCCGGCCTGCGGATAACATGGCGTGCAGGCGGGCCCGCGCCCGGGCCCGGGCGGGGAAGGGCACTTGACAGACACTCCCACTGATCAGCGCACCGGTACGACATCGCCGGATGGTCGTACCCGCGTCAAGATCGTGATTCCCGATGACCATTCGATGGTCAGCCTGCTGGGCTCCCGGGATGAGCTGTTGCACGTGATCGAGGGCGCGTTCGGCGCCGATATCCACGTACGTGGCAACGAGATCACCGTTACCGGCTCGCCCGAGGAAACCGCGCTGGTCGCGAGGCTCTTCGAGGAGCTGACCCAGCTTCTGGCCAGCGGAGCCGAGCTGGCCGCCGACGTGGTCGAGCGCAGCGTCGCCATGCTCCGCCGGAAGTCCGGCGCGCGCCCGGCCGACGTGCTCACGCTGGATATCCTGTCCGCGCGCGGCAGGACGATCCGTCCGAAGACGCTGAACCAGAAGCGCTATGTGGACGCGATCGACAAGCACACGATCGTGTTCGCGATCGGCCCGGCGGGGACCGGCAAAACGTACCTGGCCATGGCTAAGGCGGTTAAGGCGCTGCAGGCCAAGGAGTTCAACCGGATCATCCTCACCAGGCCGGCGGTGGAGGCGGGGGAGCGGCTCGGGTTTCTGCCGGGGACCCTCTACGAGAAGATCGACCCGTACCTGCGGCCGCTGTACGACGCGCTGCACGACATGATCGACCCGGACTCGATCCCGAAGCTCACCGCGGCCGGAACGATCGAAATCGCCCCTTTGGCGTATATGCGCGGCCGGACCTTGAACGACTCGTTCATCATCCTCGACGAGGCGCAGAACACCTCGCCCGAGCAGATGAAGATGTTCCTGACCAGGCTCGGCTTCGGTTCCAAGATCGTGGTGACCGGAGACGTGACGCAGGTGGACCTGCCGTCAGGGCAGACCAGCGGCCTGCGTCTGGTCCAGGACATCCTCGAGGGCGTCGACGACGTGTATTTTTCCAGGCTGACCAGCCACGACGTGGTCAGGCACAAGCTGGTGGCCGACATCGTCGACGCGTACGAACGCTACGATGCCCGCCAGGTGGCGGAGGGCGGCGCCGATCGGATGTCGGGCAGCCGGTCTCGCCGCACGGGCAACCGCGCTCGCTGAGGACGCGGAACGGAGACGGCGTGAGCATCGAGATCGCCAACGAATCCGGCGTGGCGGTCGACGAGGCCCGCCTGGCCGGCCTGGCGCGGCACGTGCTGGACGGAATGCGGGTGCATCCGCTGGCCGAGCTGTCGGTGCTGCTGGTGGACGAGCCGGCCATGGCCGACCTGCATCAGCGCTGGCTCGGCGAGCCCGGGCCGACCGACGTGCTGGCCTTTCCGATGGACGAGCTCCGCCCGCCGCCGCCCGGCGGCAGCCAGGGCGAGCACGCGCCGGAGGAGGACTCCCATGCCCTGCTCGGCGACGTGGTGCTGTGCCCGCAGGTCGCCGCCGAGCAGGCCCGCAAGGCGGATCACAGCATGCAGGACGAGCTTGATCTCCTCTGCGCGCACGGCATCTTGCATTTGCTCGGGTACGACCACGCGGAGCCCGAAGAACACGCGACGATGTTCGGCCTGCAGGACCGGCTGCTCGCGCAGTGGCGCGCGGAACGCGATGACGGCGGCGCCGCGAGCGGCGCCGCGGCCCGGGCTGAGCCGGAGGGCCAGGCCGGACGGGAGAGTAAGGGGGAGTAGGGCATGGGCTGGCTGCTGCTGGCGGCGATAGCGCTGACGCTGCTGGCCGGCTGGTCCGCGAGCGCGGAGGCGGCCCTGATCCGGATCTCCCGGGCCGGGGCCAAGGAACTGGGCCGCGGCGCCGGTCAGGGCTCGACCCCGCTTCAGGTCGTGCTCGCCGACGTGGGGCGCTACCTGTCGGTGCTGATGCTGACCCGGATCGCGGCGGAACTCTCCGCCACGGTCCTGGTGGTCGTGGTGCTGCTGCACTGGCTCGGGTCCGGCTGGCGGGCGTTCCTGATCACGGCCGCGGTCATGACGATCGCGATCTACATCGTGGTCGGACTGATCCCTCGGTCGCTACGGCACCGCAACGCCGTGCGCGTCGCCAGCGCCGCCGCGTCCGTCCTGGCGCCGGTGGTGCGGCTGCTCGGCCCTGTGTCCCGGCTGCTGGCGCTGCCCGGCTCCGCGAGCCGGGCCGGCGTGCCGCCCGGATCGGAGGAGGACCTCAGGGGGCTGGTGGACCTGCTCGAGCAGCGCCGGGTCATCCAGCCAGACGAGCGCGCGATGATCCACTCAGTGTTCGAGCTCGGTGACACGATCGTGCGCGAGGTCATGGTTCCGCGCACCGACATGGTGTTCGTGGAACGCGGCAAGACGCTGCGCCAGGCCCTGTCGCTCGGCCTGCGCAGCGGGTTCTCCCGGATCCCGGTGGTCGGCGAGAACGAGGACGACGTCGTCGGGATCGCCTATCTCAAGGACATCGTCACCCGCAGCTACGAGCACCGCGAGGGCGAATCCGTCGAGAAGGTCGATTCGATCATGCGGCCCGCCACGTTCGTGCCCGAGAGCAAGCCGATCGACGTGCTGCTGCGCGAGATGCAGGCGCGGCAGATCCACCTCGCGATCGTGATCGACGAGTACGGCGGCACCGCGGGCCTGGTGACGATCGAGGACATCCTGGAGGAGATCGTCGGCGAGATCGCCGACGAGTACGACAAGGAGCAGCCCCCGGTCGAATGGCTCGGCGAGGGGCAGGCCAGGGTGACCGCGCGGCTGCCCGTCGAGGAACTCGGCGAGCTGTTCGGCGTCCATATCGAGGCCGAAGACGTGGAGACCGTGGGCGGGCTGCTGGCGCAGCGGCTGGGCCGGGTGCCGATCGCGGGATCGGTGGCAACGGTGGCGGGCCTGCGGCTGACAGCGGAGAGCCTGGCGGGCCGGCGCAACCGGATCGGCACCGTGACCGTGGAGCGGATCTCTCCCGACGGCGACGGCCGCGACGGCCGCGACGGCCACGGCCCGGCCGACGGCGGTCGGGAGGCTCGAGGCAACGGGACGGGCGACGGCCAGGCCGCCCCGGGCCAGACGGGATCGCATTAGACTCTCCGGCGTGAACGAGGCCCAGCCAGGCCCGGAAGACCTCAAGATCATCACCCTGGCCCGCTCGGCGAGGGCGCGGGTGACGGCCGCCGAGGGCGCCGCGGTGCGCGACGAAACCGGGCGCACCTATGCCGCGGCGGCCGTTGCGCTCCCGTCGTTGCGGCTGTCCGCGTTGCACCTGGCCGTGGCCATGGCCGTGTCCAGCGGTGCCACCAGCCTGGAGGCCGCCGCCGTGGTGACCGAAAGCGGCGGGCCCGACCCGGCTGATCTGGCCGTGCTCCGGGACGTGGGTCCGGACGCGGTCGTGTTCCACGCCGCGCCCGACGGAACGGTCAAGGCCACGCTCCGCCCCTAGGGTCTCGCCCGCATTCGGTGCGCGCCGCCTGCGGTCCCGTCGGCAGGCCCCGCGCGGGACCGGGTAGCCGCCCGGGTGAGGCAGAATCACGATGTGGGATCCCCGCAGACACCGTCACCGACGGCCGGCCTGCCCGGCGGCGACCCGACGGCCCGGCTAAAGCCGGCCGGGTTCAGGTCGGGCTTCGCCGCCTTCGCCGGCCGGCCCAACGTGGGCAAGTCCACGCTGATGAACGCCCTGGTCGGCACCAAGGTCGCGATCACCAGCAGTCGGCCGCAGACCACCCGCCGGGCGGTCCGGGGGATTGTGCACCGGCCCGACGCGCAGCTCATCATCGTCGACACGCCCGGGCTGCACCGGCCGCGGACGTTGCTCGGAGAGCGCCTCGACAGCCTGGTCAGGTCCACGCTCACCGAGGTGGACGTGGTCGCGTTCTGCCTGCCGGCCGCCGAGCGGATCGGGCCGGGAGACAGGTACCTGGCGACCGAGCTGGCCGGGCTGGGCAGCACGCCGGTGGTGGCGGTGGTGACCAAGACCGACCAGGTCGCCCGGCAGCAGATCGCGGCCCAGCTCGCCGCGGTCGGGGAACTCGGCGACTGGGCGGATGTCGTGCCGGTGTCGGCTGTCTCCGGCTATCAGCTAGACGTGCTGGCCGACGTACTGGTCTCCCATCTCCCGGAGGGCCGGCCCCTTTATCCCGAGGGCGAGGAGACAGACGAGCCGGAGCAGTTGCTGGTCGCCGAGCTGATCAGGGAGGCGATCCTGGAAGGCGTGCGGGACGAGTTGCCGCACTCGATCGCGGTCGTGGTCGAGGAAATGGGGCCCAGGGAGGGGCGCGAGGACCTCGTTGACGTGCACGCGGTGATGTACGTGGAACGCCCGAGCCAGAAGGCGATCGTGATCGGCTCCAAGGGGGCCCGGCTCAGGGAAGTCGGATCGCGAGCCCGGCAGCAGATCGAGGCGCTCCTGGGCACCAGGGTATACCTGGACCTGCGAATCAAGATCGCGAAGGACTGGCAGCGGGACCCGAAGCAGTTGCGCCGTCTCGGCTTCTACGACTGATCCGGCCCGCCGGAGAGCCGGGCCATCTCGGTCCGCCGAGATTCGGGGGAATATGCCTGACTCCTGTATCTGTGCAGGCCGGGCGTGTGATGATCGCAGGTGCTGGCCGTGACAGACACGCACGACGGCCCGTGAAAGCGGACGAGAGGGGAGCGGGGTTGCTGATCATTTTCGGGCTCCGGGTGTTCTACCGCGCGATCGGCCAGGGAACGTTCCACTGTCAGCGCTGCGGCGGGGACCGCCCGTACCGGCACCGGGCCGGCCGGCGTTGGTTCACGCTGTTCTTCATCCCGGTTATCCCGCTGGCCCATACCGGCGAGCACGTGCAGTGCGAGCCCTGCGGCACCTGCTACCGGATGGCGGTGCTGAACCTGCCGACCACCGCCCAGATGCAGGCGGCGATCCCGGCCGCGACCCGGGCCGCGTCCATCACCATGCTCCGGGCCGGCGGCGGCGGCAGCGCCGCGGCAAGGCGGCGCGCGATCGACGGGATCAAGGGCGCGGGGCTGGCCGGCTACGACGAGACGGACCTCGATGCCGACCTGACGGCCTCCGCCATACTCGGCGAGCCGGGCCAGGACCTGGCGGGCACGCTCAACCGGCTGGCGATCCAGCTCGAGGTCCCGGCCCGGGAGTGGTTCCTGGCCGAGGCCGTGCGGATCGGGCTGGCCGACGGACCGCTCTCGGAGGAGGAGCGGCAGGCGGCCCGGGAGGTCGCCGCTCAGCTCGGCATGACCCAGGCTCAGGCGCGCGGTGTGATCTCCATGACCGAGGAGGGCGCCGCGGCCTGAGCGCCGCCAGCCTGGGCGGCCGTCCCAGCCCCGAGCATGGGCGAGAATGATCGGGTGAGCGTCTACCGTGACGACGGCATCGTGCTGCGCACCCAGAAGCTGGGCGAGGCGGACCGCATCGTCACCCTGCTCACCCGGCGGACCGGCCGGGTCCGGGCCGTGGCCAAGGGCGTGCGGCGGACCAAGTCCCGGTTCGGCGCGCGGCTGGAGCCGTTCACCCACGTCGACATGCTGCTGTATACCGGGCGATCGCTGGACGTGATCACGCAGGCCGACACCGTGCGGCCGTACGGCAAGCCGTTCTCGTCGGACTACCCGCGGTACACCACGGGGACCGCGATGCTCGAGACGGCCGAGAAATTCACCCCGGTCGAGAAGGAACCGGCCATGCGCCAGTTCCTGTTGCTGGTCGGCGGACTGAGGGCGCTCGGCGACGAGGCTCATGACCCCCGGCTGATCCTGGATGCGTACCTGCTAAGGTCGCTCGCCGTGGCTGGCTACGCTCCCGCTCTCGACGAGTGCGCCGTCTGCGGGACCAGGGTCGGCGCCGACGATCACGGGGACCCTTCGGCCGCGCTCCGGGCGTTCGCGTTCGCGATCGGGGCGGGCGGGCTGGTCTGCCGGTCCTGCCGGACGCCGGGCGCCGCTACCCCGGCCGCGCCGACGATCATCCTGATGAACGCGCTGATCCGGGGCGACTGGGCGCACGCCGACGCGAGCGAGCGGCGGCATCAGTCCGAGTGCAGCGGCCTGGTCGCCGCCTACCTGCAGTGGCACCTCGAGCACTCGATCCGCTCCCTGCGGCACGTGGAGCACGCGTGACCCATCCGATCCGGCCGCCGGATCCGCACCGCGACGGGGTTAAGCCGCCGAAGCTGCCCGCCGAGTTCGTCCCGCGGCACGTGGCGCTGGTCATGGACGGCAACGGGCGCTGGGCGAAGCAGCGCGGGCTGCCGCGCACCGAGGGGCACAAGCGGGGCGAGGCGGCCCTGTTCGACGTGATCATGGGCGCGATCGAGCTCGGCATCCCGTATCTGTCGGCCTATGCGTTCTCGACCGAGAACTGGCGCCGGTCGCCGGACGAGGTCCGTTTCCTGATGGGGTTCAACCGGGACGTCATCCACCGGCGCCGGGACGAGTTCCACGAGATGGGAGTGCGGGTGCGCTGGGCGGGCCGCCGGCCGCGGCTGTGGCGCAGCGTGATCTCCGAGCTGGAGTACGCCGAGCGGCTGACCGAGCACAACTCGGTGCTCACCCTGCAGTTCTGCGTCAACTACGGCGGCCGCGCGGAGATCGCCGACGCCGCCGCCGCGCTCGCGGCCGACGTGGCAGCGGGCAAGCTGCGTCCTGACAAGATCAACGAGAAGGTGTTCGCGCGCTATCTCGACGAGCCGGATATTCCCGATGTCGACTTGTTCGTCCGCTCTTCGGGCGAGCAGCGCACATCGAACTTTCTTATCTGGCAGTCTGCTTACGCGGAGATGGTGTTCCTGGACACGCTGTTTCCCGACTTCGACCGCCGACACCTCTGGGAGGCCTGCGAGATCTACGCGCGCCGGGATCGGCGTTACGGGGGCGCGAAGCCGAACCCGGCCCCCGGAGCATGATTCCGCCGTGAGCGCGGCGTCTCGCCCCGGGCCGGGGCGTTCAGGAAAATGGATTTTGAGATCATGGGATCGGCTACTTCTGGTTAGGGGGCAAACGTGGCCGACGTGCGTCGCTACTCGCGTGTCGTCGTCAAGATCAGCGGCGAGGCGCTGGCCGGGCCGAACGGCTGGGGCGTGGATCCGGCGAGCCTGGGGCAGCTCGCGGGCGAGCTGCTGACCGTACACGAACTCGGGGTCGAGCTGGCCGTGGTCATCGGCGGCGGCAACTACTTCCGGGGCCGGATGGCGCAGGGCTGGGGCATCGGCCGGGCCGAGGCCGACAACATCGGGATGCTGGGCACGGTCATGAACGCGCTCATGCTCCGCGGCGTGCTCACCGCGCGCAGCGAATCGGACGTGCGGGTGATGACGGCCATCCCGATGCAGAGCGTGGCCGAGCCGTTCATCCGGCTGCGGGCCGACCGGCACCTGCGGAACGGGCTGATCGTGCTGCTGGCCGGCGGGATCGGCCAGCCCTACGTGACGACCGACTACCCGGGGGTCCAGCGGGCACTGGAGCTGGACGCGGACGCGCTGCTCGTCGCCAAGCGCGGCGTGGACGGCGTGTACGACACCGATCCGAACATCGACCCGGACGCCAAGCGCTTCACGACGCTCACCTACCGGGAGGCCATTGATCTGGGCGTCAAGGTCATGGACGAGAGCGCGTTCGTGCTCGCGAACGAGCAGGGCCTGCTCATGCACGTCTTCGACGTCGCGGCGCTGGGCGCGATGAGCGCGATCTGCCTGGGCGAGGACATCGGGACCCGGATCAGCAACGACGGGTCCTGACCGGGGACGTTCCAGCGTTCGAGCGTTCCGGCGTGCTAGCGGGCGGCCTGGAACGCGGCCAGGGCGAGCGTGACGGCGACCGCCGCGACCCGGCCGAGCTTTCCTGCCGCGGTCAGCCGGGGCCAGGACAGGTAGCCGAGCCAGCCAAGGAACGCCGCGACCAGGCACAGCGCCGCGGCACCGACCGGGCCGCGCACGGCGAGACCGGCCACAAGGAGCGCGGCCAGCACGATCGGCGGGACCCAGCGGGGCAGATGGCGCAGGTAGACCAGCGGCATCGTGCTGCGCTGCTCGACCGAGCGCCGGGTCGACGGTCCGGACGGCCCCGGCGGCGCTGATCGCGGCCTGGCGGGCCGCCGCGTCGACGGTGACCGGTTGCTGCTCATTCCGCCACGATACGGCCTCCCGGGCGAGCCCGCGCCGCCGCAGGTCACGCTGGGTCACGCTGCTCGCTAGCCGGACGCCGCGGTCCCCCGTCCCCGCTAAGCTAAGCCGAACGGCGCATTGACCGACGGGGTATCCGCGCCCCGCTCGCGCACCGCGAACCCCGCGAGACCGCGAACCGACGAGGACCGTCGGTGGCACGCCGTTACCAGCGCAAGCCGCCGACCGCCAGCCGGATGGAGACACTTGATGGCACGACGCAGTGATCGCCTGGACGAAATCGTCAGCCTGGCCAAGCGGCGCGGGATCGTCTTCCCGTCGAGCGAGATCTACGGCGGGCTCCGGGCATCCTGGGACTACGGTCCGCTCGGCGTGGAGATGAAGAACAACATCAAGCGCCAGTGGTGGCGCTCGATGGTGCAGGAGCGCGACGACATCGTCGGGCTCGACTCCTCGGTGATCCTGGCGCCCGAGGTGTGGCAGGCCAGCGGCCACCTGACCGAGTTCGTCGACCCGCTGACCGAGTGCCTGTCCTGCCACCGCAGGTTCCGGGCCGACCAGCTCACCGAGGCCTACGAGGAAAAGCACGGCCATCCGCCCGAGCACGGCCTGGCCGACATCGCCTGCCCGCACTGCGGCACCAAGGGCGCGTTCACCGAGCCGCGGATGTTCAACGGCCTGCTGCGCACCTACCTGGGCGCGACCGAGGACGATTCCGGGCTCGCCTACCTGCGTCCTGAGACGGCCCAGGGCATCTTCATCAACTACCGCAACGTGCTGCAGACCTCGCGCAAGAAGCTCCCGTTCGGCATCGGCCAGATCGGCAAGTCGTTCCGCAACGAGATAACGCCGGGCAACTTCATCTTCCGGACCCGGGAGTTCGAGCAGATGGAGATGGAGTTCTTCGTCCGGCCGGGCACCGACGAGCAGTGGCACGAGCAGTGGATCGAGACCCGGCTGGCCTGGCACACCGGCCTCGGCCTCAGCCCGGACAACGTGCGGCTGTACGAGCACCCGCAGGAGAAGCTGTCGCACTACTCCAAGCGCACGGTGGACATCGAGTACCGGTTCGACTTCCAGGGCACCGAGTGGGGCGAGCTCGAGGGCATCGCGAACCGCACCGACTTCGACCTCAGCACGCACGGGCGGGCCTCCGGCCAGGACATGTCGTACCTGGACCCGGAGTCCGGCGAGCGGTTCATCCCGTACGTGATCGAGCCGGCCGCCGGCGTGGACCGGTGCCTGCTGGCGTTCCTCCTCGACGCCTACAGCCAGGACGAGGCCCCGGACGCCAAGGGCAACATGGAGAAGCGAACGGTGCTGCGGCTCGACTACCGGATCGCCCCGGTCAAGGTGGCCGTGCTGCCGCTGTCGCGCAACGCCGACCTGTCGCCCAAGGCCCGGGACGTGGCGGCCGCCCTGCGGCGGCACTGGAACACCGACTTCGACGACGCGAGCGCGATCGGCCGCCGCTACCGGCGCCAGGACGAGATCGGGACTCCGTACTGCGTGACCGTGGACTTCGAAACGCTGAACGATGAGGCGGTCACGGTGCGTGAGCGTGACTCGATGAAGCAGGAGCGGGTCGGGATCGACGGTCTAAATTCCTATCTTTTTGAACGCATAGCTGACTGCTGAATCTGGTCGCCTGTTCGGGACATCTGGGCTCGGCGGGGCGGCGCTTCTGGCGTGCGCGGCGGCTTAGGTCCCGGCCCGGCGGCCCAGCCCAGCCCAGCCCCGGCGGCCCAGCCCAGCCCCGGCCCAGCCCAGCCCAGCCCCGGCGGCCCAGCCCAGCCCCGGCCCAGCCCAGCCCAGCCCCGGCGGCCCAGCCCAGCCCCGGCCCCAGGGCTGTGGCGCTCGCCACAATCCCGAGTATTTTGATCGAGAATATTGACTTTGCCGGATGTGCGAGGCACGCTGAATCCATGGCGTCCAACCCCAGCGTCAAGCGCCGCTACGTGGACCTGCTGTTCGTGTCCAGCGCGGCCTGTCGGCCCCGGCCCTGATCCGTCGCCCGCCTGACCCCCGCCTGACGAGCGCTACGGCGCCGCTGGCGACCCGGCGGCCTTAGCCGCCGGTTCCATCCCTGTCCAACGTCCCGGGCTCTGGCGTGCCCGCATGCCCGGGACCCGTCCCACCGCACCCACGTCTGAGAGGCATGCATCATGACCGACACGATTTCCAGCGGCACCCGGATCGGCATCCGCCGGCTGGCCGGCAACATCGGCGCCGAGATCACCGGCGTGGACACCACCGCGCCGCTGAGCGACGACACGGTCGCCCAGGTCCGCGCGGCGCTGCTGGACCACAAGGTGATTTTCCTGCGCGACCAGGGCCTGGACTACGTCAGCCAGGTGGCGTTCGCGGAGCGGCTGGGGCCGCTGACGCTCGGTCACCCGACCCTGTCCTCCCCGCCCGACCAGCCGTTGCTGGAGGAGATCGACTCGCGCCAGGGCACCCGGGCCAACCACTGGCACACCGACGTGACGTTCGTCGACCGGCCGCCGGCCTTCACGCTGCTGCACGCGGTGGTGATCCCGCCGGTCGGCGGCGACACCCTGTGGGCCAACACCGTGACCGCCTACCAGTCGCTGCCGGCCGAACTGCGCGACCTGGCCGACCGGCTGCGCGTCGTGCACACCAACGACTACGACTACGCGGCGGTGGCCTACCGCTCCGAACGCGGCGACGCGGCGCTGCAGGCCCGGCGCGACGAGTTCGTGTCCACCGTCTACGAGACCGAGCACCCCCTGGTCCGGGTCCACCCCGAGACGCAGGAGCGCTCGCTGGTCCTCGGCGGGTTCGCGCGCTCGGTGGTCGGCTTCTCGCCGCAGGCATCCCGGGACCTGATCCGGTTGCTGCAGGAATACGTGACCCGGCCGGAGCAGACCGTGCGCTGGCAGTGGCGGGTCGACGACCTGGCCATCTGGGACAACCGGGCAACGCAGCACTACGCGATCTTCGATTACGGCCGCGAGCACCGGCGCGGCGAGCGGGTGACCGTGGCCGGGCCGGTTCCGGTGGGCGTCGACGGCCGCCCGAGCGAGCCGGTCAGGGGCGAGGCCACCGCGTATTACCGGAACGCGGCGTGAGCGCGGCACCGCAGGCGGCGACCCAGGCCAGGAGCCGGGCGCCGCTCTACAAGCGGAGACGGCGGCGCGTCTACGCGGGCGCGGCGGTGGCCGCCGCCGTGGTGATCGCGCTGATCGTCTGGGCCGTCACCCAGGGCAGCGGCGGCTCGGCGGGGGCGCTGCCGAGCTTCACGATCGCCTACGGTCAGGGCACCGTTGCCAACTCCGACAGCATCCTGGCCAGTGATCCTCCCTTGGCCAGGACCATCCCGGCGCACCTGCGCTTCGTGCCGTTCGACGCGGGGGTGACGGCCATCGCCGAGATGCGCAGCGGCAGCCTGCAGGCGATCAGCGGGGTCGGCAACCCGCCGGTCGTGGGCGCGATCGGCACCGACACCGGCGTCGACGTGGTGATCGCGCAGAGCTTCGACGCCGACGCGCTGATCGTCCCCGGTTCCATCACGTCGCCTGCCGGGCTCGCGGGCAAGTCCGTCGGGGTGCTGGTCGGGTCGTCGGAGGATTACGAGCTGCAGGGCTGGCTCGGTCTGGAGCACCTCACCAGCTCGGTCAAGGTGGTCCCGTTCTCCAGCGAGCAGGCGGCAGCGGCCGCCTACCTCGGCGGATCGGTGACGGCGGCGTACGTTCAGGCCGGGCCGGAGGCGTCGCTGGTCGCCAAGGGCGGGCACGTGATGACCGACGCCGAGCAGATCGCCAAGCTCGGGATCCCCGGCCTGAACGTGGTGGCGGTCTCGCAGAGCCTGGTCAAGAGCGATCCGGCGCTGGTGCAGAAGTACGTGTGCGCCGAGGTTTCTGGCACCCGGCTGTTCACCGGGCCGCAGTCCCAGAAATACCTGACCCAGAGCGCCAAGGTGCAGGGCGTTCCGGGCTCGGAGATCGTGACCGCCACGAAGGCGTACCCGTTCATACCGCTCAGCCAGCAGTTGCACTGGCTCGGGACGAGCTTGGGCGACACCTCCAGCCCGATCGTCAAGGCCTATGAGCTGACCGCGAAGTTCCTGGTCGGCCAGGGGCGGCTCACGTCGGTTCCGTCCGCGGCCGTCCTGGCCTCGCACGTCGACCCCGACTTCGTCAAGAAGGCGCTGGCCGGTGGCTGCTCCAGCTAATCCGGCCACGGCCAGCGGGGCCGTCCCGGACGCGGCGGCGGGCGGCGCCCGGGCGGCCGGCGCGGCGGGCGTCTTGCTCAGCGGCGTGGGCAAGACGTTCCGCCGCGCCGGGAGGCGCACCGTGGCACTGGCCGGGGTCGACCTGGAGGTCCGGCCCGGCGAGCTGCTCTGCCTGCTCGGGCCGTCCGGCTGCGGCAAGTCGACCCTGCTGCGGATCGTGGCGGGCGCGCTGGACTGCGACCAGGGAACGGTGAGCGTCGGGGGCCGGCCGGTGACCGGGCCGGCCCCCGACCGGGGGATGCTCTTCCAGACCCCGATGCTGTTCCCCTGGCTGACCACCAGGAAGAACGTCCTCTTCGGGCCGCGGGCCCAGCGGTCGCGCGGGCTGCACCAGCGCGACGACCCCGAGCTGGCGGCCGAGGCGGACGCGATCCTGGAAACCGTCGGCCTGGCCCAGTTCAGCGACGCGTTCCCGCACGAGCTGTCCGGCGGGATGCAGCACAGGGCCGCGTTCGCCCGGGCCATGGTCACCCGTCCGTCGCTGCTGCTGATGGACGAGCCGTTCGGCGCACTCGACGCGTTCACCCGGGTGCGCATGCACGAGTTCCTGCTGGCCATGTGGGAGCGCTACCGGATCACGATCATCTTCGTCACCCACGACATCGAGGAAGCGGTCCTGCTCGGCGACCGGGTCGCGGTGATGGGCGGTCGGCCGCCCGGCATCAGGCAGGTCATCGACGTGCCGCTGGGCCGGCCCCGCAGTCCGCTCGACGTGGACACCGAGGGCTTTCTCGCGGTCAAGCGCGGGATCCGATCGTCCCTGATGAGCTGAGGAGGCTGAGGCGTTGGCAGGCTGGTATTCACCGGACATGGGCGCGGCCGTCATTGAGGACGTCCGGCCGCCCGGGTCTGGGCCGGGCCCGGGAACGGGGCCCGGCGCACCCGGGGATCTCGACGACCGCGCGGAGCTCGTCGCCCACCGGCGGGCCAGGCGCCGGGCCAAGACGCGCCGGCTCGCGACCGGCGCCGCGGGTGTCGCCGCCCTGC
>Ga0335072_10002647_pt1 | contig 27565 bp, 25 predicted proteins | sample Lox_Sample_21_FD_206725 | JGI IMG/M metagenome (GOLD analysis project Ga0335072, IMG submission 206725) | Soil microbial communities from Loxahatchee National Wildlife Refuge, Florida, United States - Lox_Sample_2.1 | ecosystem: Environmental > Terrestrial > Soil > Wetlands | place: USA... | reverse complement strand
CGCGCGGTCACGGTGTGGTCGCCGGTGATCATCCGCACGTCGATCCCGGCGCCTAGCGCGGTATGGACCGCGTCCTTGGCCGCGGAGCGCAGCGGGTCCATGATCCCCACCAGGGCGACGAAGACAAGGTCCGTAACGGCGGCCATCGGATCGGCCACCGCCGCCGACATCGCCGCGTCATCCATGTCCTTGGCGGCGAACGCCAGCACCCGCAGCCCGCGCTCGGACAGCTTGCGGTTGGCGGCCAGGATCTCCTCCCGGACGGTGCCGATCGGGACGATCTCGCCGTGCCAGAGCGCCTGCGCGCAGCGCTCCACCACTACGTCGGGGGCGCCTTTGACGGTGACGAGGTGCGCCCGCTGGATGATCGGGCCGGCCAGCCAGTCCGGGCGGTCGTGGAAAGTGGCCATGAATTTGTACTCGGAATCGAATGGCACCTCGGCCCGGCGCGGCAGGGTTTCCCTGGTCTCCTCGGCGCCCACACCCATCTTCGCCGCCAGCACCACGAACGCGGCCTCCGTCGGATCCCCGATGACCGACCCGTCATCGCCCACGGTGGCGTCGGTGCACAGCACAAGGCCCAGGGCCAGGTTACGGAAGTCCGGCGGCGTCCCGCCGCCCACGCCCAGGATCGCGCCGGTCTTCTGGTAGCCGGGACCTTCGATCGTGAACCAGTCACCGCCACCCAGCATCTGCGTGGCGGTCATCGCGTTCATCGTCAGCGTGCCGGTCTTGTCGGAGTTGATGACGGTGGTCCCGCCCAGGGTCTCCACGTCGGACAGCGACTTGACCACGGCCTTGGACTCGGCCAGCCGCCGCGCCCCGGACGACAGCATGGCCTGGACGAACGTGGGCAGCCCGGTCGGGATCGACGCGATCGCGGTGGAGATGCACAGCAGCACCAGCGTCGTGGTGTCCATGCCCCGCACCAGGCCGAAGATGGCGATAATAGCCACCGCGGCGAACGCGATCGTGCCGAACACCTTGGTCATGCCGTCCAGTTCGCGCTGCAGCGGGGACTTGGACCTCTTGGTATCAGTGACCATCCGGGCGATCCGGCCCATCTCGGTCGCGCTGCCGGTGGCGGTCACCACGAACGTAGCGGTGCCCCGGGTGATCTGGGTGTTCTGGAACACCAGGTTGGTCCGGTCACCCAGGGCCACGTCGCCCTCGGGCAGCGTGCCCGCGTCCTTGGCGATCGGCGCGCTCTCCCCGGTGAGCGCGGCCTCCTGCACCTCCAGCGTGGCCGAGGACTCGATCCGGCCGTCCGCCGGGACCACGTCCCCGGCCTCCAGCAGCACGATGTCGCCTGGCACCAGTCCGGGCGACTCGATCTGCTCAACCTGCCCGGAGCGGCGCACCCGGACGTGCGGCACCTGCAGCTTGGCCAGCGCCTCCACGCTGGCCCGGGCCTTCAGCTCTTGGGCCGTGCCCATCACCACGTTGAATATCACCAGCCCCAGCACCACCACGGCCGTGGCGATCTGGACGATCGCGAAGCTGGCCGCGACGACGAGCAGCAGCATGATGTTCATCGGGTTGACCAACTGTGCCCGGCCCACCTCCCACGTGCTCGGCGGCGGCTCGGTCGGCAGCTCGTTCGGTCCGTACTGGGCCAGGCGCCGCTCCACCTCGGCGGCGTCCAGCCCCCGGTCCGGATCGACACCCATCTGCCCGGCGGCGGCTTCGGCCGACAGGGAGTACCAGGTGAGGTTCTCGGCGGGCTGCTGCAAGGTGGTCATCTGAGCTCCTCAGGACGGTGGTGACGGCTTACCGCGCCGCGGCGGGTGACTTAGTTCGCGAGCTGGACATCTTTCGCCCTGGTGTCGTGGAAGTGTTTCCACCCGTAGTCGAGGGCCATGCTCAGCACCAGGATGACCGCCAGCGCGACGATCGAGGCGGGCTCGTGGATCAACGTGGTGAACACGAACGTCACGAAGACCGCGCCCGCGGCCACGATGGCCAGGACGAGGACAAGGAGGTTGGCGCCGGTCTCCGCGCGGATCCGCACGTGGGCCGCGGTAATCATGGTGAAGATCACCAGGGCCACCGCGCTGCCGATCGACGCGATCGCGTCCAGGTTGAACCCAAGGGCGAGAACCAGGCACACCGCCGACTGGATCAGCAGCCCGGCCGAGACCCGTCCGCCGAGCTTCCGCGCCATCAGCGGCGGGAACTGCCCCGTCTCCGCCAGCCGCTCGGACAGCCCTTGGGCCGGATACAGTCCCGCGTTGGTCGCCCCCGCGGTGGCGAACAGCGCGGTGACGGTCATCAGCCAGTAGCCCGCCCGGCCCAGCGTGGGCTCGGCCGCCACCGCGATGGCGGTCCCGCCCGAGGAGATCACCTTCTCCACCGACAGCGTGCCGAACACGCCCAGCGCGATAGCGACGTAGATGATCGTCGCGATCCCGAGCGCCAGGAACATCGCCCGGGGCAGCTGACGGGACGGTTTGGCCAGGTCCTTGGCCGTAAAGGTGATGATGCCGAAGCCGAGGAAGGCGAAGAAGGTGAGCGCCACGGACGAGATGATGTCCTGGAACGGCGGGTACTTCGACGGCGCCAGCAGCGACGGTGTCATGTTGACCAGCGTGACCACCGCGAACACGGACAAGATCCCGAGCACGATGTAGACGATCACCGTCTGCGCGTTCGCCACCAGCCTGGACCCGACGATGTTCACTCCGGTCATGACGAGGATGATCAGCGTCGCGAAGACCTTGATCCAGGTGGTGTTCTCCCCGGCGAACGTCGAGGTGGCATAGCTCCCGAACGACACCGCGACCATCGCCGTCACGATGCCGTTGGCTAGGTACGTCAGCCACGCGGTCACCCCGGTGAAATGCCCGTTACCGGTCGCCTTCGCCACGTACTCCAGCAATCCCCCGGCCGACGGGTACCGCGCGCCCAGCTTCGCGAACGAGTAGCCCTGCAGCGCCGCGACGAACCCGGCGAGCAGGAACGACAGCCAGACCGCCGCCCCGGCCACCTCGCCGGCCGCCCCCAGCAGCGCGAAGATCCCCGCGCCCACCATTGCCCCGACGCCGATGAACGCGGCCTGGCGCACCGTCAGGTACTTCTTCTCCTGCGCTTGCCGCGATGACGGTTCGGCTGCCTCGGTGGTGCCCATCGACGCTGCGCCTCCTTAACCCGTGGCCAGGGATCTGGATCCGGCCGCGTCAGGCGCCTTCTGCGTGACGATGTTCGTGCCGGCGGTGCCCGCCACGATCGCGGTAATGTCCCCGAGCGAGCCGATCGCCGCGCGCTTGCCGGTCTTGGCCGCGAACCGGGCCGCGGCCTTGACCTTCGGGCCCATCGACCCGGCCGCGAACTGGTGACCGGCCAGTTCCTGCGGCGTCACCTGGTCCAGCCGCCGCTGCTCCGGGGTACCCCAGCCCAGGTAGACGCCGTCCACGTCGGTGGCCATGAGGAAGAGGTCGGCGTTCACGTCCTCGGCCAGCAGCTCGCCGGCCAGGTCCTTGTCGATGACCGCTTCCACGCCCACCAGGTCGCCAGGACCCGACGACGGGTACATGGTGGGGATGCCGCCGCCGCCCGCACAGACGACCACGGCCCCCCGGTCAAGCAGCCAGCTGATCGGCTCGATCTCCAGGATCTTCCTGGGCTCCGGCGAGGGCACCACCCGGCGCCACGAGGATCCGTCCGGCTTGAATGTCCAGCCCTTGGTCGCCGCCTGCCTGTCGGCGGCATCCTTGGAGTAAACCGGACCGACGAACTTCGTCGGATGGGAGAAGGCCGGATCCTGCGGGTCCACCACGATCATGGTGAGCAGGGTGGCCAGCTGCTGCTGCGGCGGCAGGAGACTCCGCAGTTCCTGCTGGATGAGATAGCCGATCATGCCCTGAGTACCCGCGTCCAGGACGTCCAGCGGGTACGGCTCCGCGTCGGCGTACGACTCGGCCTGTAGCGACAGCAGGCCCACCTGCGGCCCGTTGCCGTGCACGACCACGATGCTGTGCTCGGCGGCTAGCGGCGCGATCGCCTTGGCCGCGACCATGATGTTCCGCCGCTGCACCTCGGTGGTCATCGGCTCACCGCGCCGCAGCAGCGCATTGCCACCCAGCGCGACCACGATCCGCATCTCCGCGCCTCCTCGCTCGGGGACTTGGCCCGATACTGTCCGGGGCATCCGCGTGAGGTCGTCACCCAACCGAGGGTGATTCGCGCAGGCTCGTGGAGTCGTTTGGCCCTAACGGATCCGGCGGACCGGCGGCGGGTTCCAGCGGCCATCCAGCGCTTCGGGCTGCGGCGCGTACAGGCGCATCGTGATGCCGAGCGGGCCCGCTGGAGCCGGCAGCCAGTTCGCTTCCCGGCCGGCGCCTGGCGAGGTGTGCTGGATGTAGATGTCCAGTGAGCCGTCGCTGTTGTAGGCCAGCCGGTCACGGTCGCCGATCGCGAACCGGTTGATCGGGTTGGCGGCCTGGAAGCCGTGCTCGTCGTACATGGTGATCGACCAGAACGCGTCCGCGGGCGGCAGCTCGCCGGCCGCGAAGTGGCACAGGTAGTCACTGCTCCCGTCCAGCGGCTTGCCGTCGGCGTCGGCTTCCAGCAGCGGGTAGATGGCGTCTTCTGGCTGGTTGGCGCCCAGTCCCACCCGGGCGACGATGGCGCGCTGGAGGTAGAAGTTGCCGTATACCCCCATCGTGTCGGTATTCATCGACCATCCGTTGCTGACCCTGGCCAGCCGCGGGGTCGCCTGGGTCATCAGGTCCTGGGCCGCCTTGGGCACGGTGTCCAGGGCGGCCAGGGTCTTCGGGTCCAGCTGCCCGGGGTCGAAGCTTTCCCCGGGCCGCAGCCCGATCCGGGATATCCGGGCCAGCACCGAGAAGTCGGTCGGATGCGGCGGGTGGATCTTCATAAGCTCGGCCGCCAAGGCGAAGAAGACCTCCGCTCGCATGGCTTCCACCTGGTCCAGCGGCGGCGTCGTCATGTCCACCGCCGGATCGGCCTCAAATGGCGGCGGCGATGCCGGCTGGCCCCACTGGTCCAACGGGGTGACCGCATACCCGGCCTGCACCTGATGTACCGCCCCATAGTCACTGGGCCCGTTGGCCTGCGTCCGGCCGATGATCCACACGGTCAGAGTCGGGGCCTTGACCGGGCTGACCCCCGCGGGCAACGACCCGGACCATCCGGGCGGGACCAGCGCGTGATGCTGCGCGGCGGTACCCGTGGTCCGCCACCCAGGGGCGGCGAACACGTCGGTCCACATGTCGTAGACCGGAAGCAGGTAATAACGCCCACCGGTATCGGGGGCCGACACGACCACCGGTCCGCTGGACAGATCGAGCCACGCGGATGAATACAACGTGTCGAAGTTGGGCCGGACGACCGCCTTGAAGTCGGCGGACGGGAACGCCGGGATATGCGCGAACTGCCCCATCGGGGCCCGGCCCGGCGGCTGCCCGGCCGCGCTGTTCGTCAGCTGCCGGCGGGTGACCTCCATCGTGACCAGCGGATACAGGTACAGATAGGCCTCCACGCCAAGCTGGCGGAGATCGAATCTGCGCTCACTCATCCGGGGCGTCCTCTCACGAGATGACCAGCCGACACCGGCCAGCTACTGGGTAGCTGGATCGTGACAGCCCGGCTGCCCGCGACGCCTCACCCGCGATGGATGATGCCCTATTGTCCCATTCGCTGACGCGCGCCTGACTTGACCTGGCCCGAGGCTCTAAGCGATCATGACCGGGTGTCTTGTGGGGGGGCTGCCAGGCATGAGCGTCAGCGAGATGTTCGAGCGGGACGGACGGGCGAGACGCGCGGCCAGGCAGCGGTTCGACCTGATCGTGTCGAAGCTTCGCCGTCCGCCACCGCGGCGGGGAATCGTTGATCGTCGGTTGCTGCTCGGACGGCTGAGCCGGAGCGATGACCGGCCGGTCGTGTCGGTGGTCGCGCCGCCGGGCTACGGGAAGTCGACGGTGTTGACGCAGTGGGCTGAGGGCAGCAGGCAGGCGTTCGCGTGGGTGACGGTGGAGGAGCCGGACAACGACCCGAAGGTGCTGCTGGCCTATGTCGCGGCAGCACTCGACGAGATCGAGCCGATCGATGAGCGGGTATTCGATGCGCTTGCCTCGTCCGGCAGTTCGGTGCCCGGCTCGGTCGTGCCCAGGCTCGGGTCGGCCTTCGCGGCAATGTCCTCGCCGGTGGTGCTGGTGCTGGACGACGTGCACGTACTGCGTGACCGGGAATGCCGGTCGGCGCTGTCGGTCCTGGCTGATCATGTCCCGGCCGGTTCGCAGCTGGTCCTGGCGGGGCGGGCCGACCCGCCGCTGCGCATCGCGCGACTGCGCGCCGAGGGCCGGATCCTGGAGATCGGCCCCGGCGATTTGTCGCTGACCGCCGCGGAGGCGGCGTCGCTGCTGGACCATGCTGGCGTCATCCTCGGTGCGGACGAGGCCGCCGAGCTGCACAGGCGGACCGAGGGATGGGCCGCCGGCCTGCACATCGCCGCGCTGGCCATCAAGGCGGGCAGCCGGGACGGCGAAACCGCTCCCGCGTTCCGCGGGGACGACATCTTCATGCGCGACTACCTGCGCTCCGAGGTCCTGGACCGGCTTCCCGAGGCCGACGCGCTGTTCTTGACCCGCACCTCCGCCCTGGAGCGCATGTCCGGTCCGCTGTGCGACGCGGTGCTCGGGCGGCAAGGCTCGGCCGCGACGCTGGCCGGGCTCGCCCAGTCGAACCTGCTTGTGGTGCCGCTGGACCGGCGGGGACAGTGGTACCGCTATCACCACCTGTTCCGCGACCTGCTCCTGGCAGAGCTGGACCGCCTGGAGCCTGGCCTGGTCCCGGTCCTGCGGCGGCGGGCGGCCCAGTGGCATGAAGGCAACGGGCGCCCCGATGAGGCACAGGAGTACTGGATGCAGGCGGGCGACGCTGATTCGGTGGCCCGGCTGGCGACCGTGCTGACGTTCCCCGCCTACCAGCGCGGTATGGTCGCGACGGCCGAACGGTGGTTCAGGTGGCTCCAGGATCACGCGGACGTGGAGGACTACCCTGCGGCCGCCGTACTGGCCGCCCTGCTCGCCGCGCTGACCGGGAAGCCGGACGACGCCGAACGGTGGGCCCGGGCCGCTGAGCGGGGAGCCGCTGTCACCAGCCTGCCCGACGGAAGCCCGTCGATACAGCCGTGGCTGGCGCTGCTCAGGGCGCTGCTGTGCCGGGATGGCCCGGCTCAGATGCGCGCTGACGCGGAACTGGCCGCCGCGACCATGGCCGGGGGGAGTTTCTGGCGGACCTCGGCGATCCTGTACCTGGGGATGGCGCATCTGATGGCCGGCGATCCGGACAAGGCCGATGTCCTCTTCGCGGACGCGATCGCGGAGGGCCAGCCGGGCGGGGTGACGGTCGGACCCTGCGTGGCGCTGGCCGAACGGTCGCTGCTGGCGAGCGCCGGCGGCGAGTGGGATTTGGCCGAGTTGTACCTGAACCAGGCCCGGACGCTGGCGCGCGATGCCAATCTCGACGACCACCCGCCGATCACCATCGTGTACGCCGCCGCCGCGCGAATCGCGCTGCATCAGGGCGACAGGCGGCGAGCCCGCGAGGAACTGGCCAGGGCGCAGCGTCTTCGCCCTGCTCTGACCCACGCCGTGCCGCACCTGGCCGTCCAGGCCAGGCTGGAGCTGGCCGCGTGCTACCTCGCGCTGGCCGACCCGGCCGGGGCACGGACCCTGCTGCGCGAGATCGAGCAGATCCTCCTCCAGCGCGCCGACTTGGGCGTGCTGGACGGCCGGACCGAGGAGTTGCGGGCCCGGCTCACGAAGATGCGCGGCTCAAGCGGCCCTGGCGCGTCGGCGCTGACCGCCGCCGAACTGCGACTGCTGCCGTTGCTCTGCACGCATCTGTCGTTCCCCGAGATCGGTGAGGAACTGTTCCTGTCCCCCAACACCGTCAAGTCGCAGGCCATCTCGATCTACCGCAAGCTGGGGGTCTCCAACCGTAGTCAGGCGGTCACGCAGTCCCGCGAGCTAGGCCTCCTGGAGGCATGACAGCCTGGTGATGGCGCCTCAGGTAACGACCAGGTAGATGCTGTTGCCGATGAGCCAGAAGCCCAGGATCAGGCTCCCTATGATGATCACCTCGTCGGTGTGATCGTCAATCCAGGTCCGGAACCTGGCCAGCAGCGCCCGGCTATGGTCGGGATGGAGCACCGTGTAGATCTCCAGGGTCAGGTAGGACGCCGAGCCCAGCACGCAGAACACGAACAGCGCGATATAGCTCTCCCAGCTGGACAGCTTGGCGTCGACGACCGTAGCGGCACCGGCGCCGATCAGGACCCAGGGCTGCAGCGCCGGGGCCAGGCCCAGGGCGAACCAGGGTGACATGCCGTCCACGTGTTCCTGCCACTTCGGCGGCTTCTTCGGCGGCTTGGGCCGCTGCCTGGACCGGATGTGCCGAAGCGCGATCACCACCAGGACCGCGCCGATCGCGATCTTCACGGCGAGCGCCGCCAGCGAGGGCGCCGTGCTCGGCTTGGGGGGGCTGTTGCCGGTGGCGAGCACGGTGACGGTGACCACGATGACCAGGGACACCAGCCACCCGAACACGTACGCCGCGCCTTTTCGCACCCCTCCCCGGGAGGGCAGCACGACCATGAATGCGGTCAGCGGCAACGGGTCCAGCGCTACCGCGATGCCGATCAGGACAAGATTGAGAACCATGGCCGTCCCGCCTCGCCTTGACCTGCCCGAAGGCACCCTAATGCGGTGTCGTTGAGGTCATGATGCGCCGCGCATACGACGGCCTTCACCATCCGGAATGGATGAAACCGACCCGGCGGCCGACGTCATTCGCGCGATCCTCAGGCCATGCTGGGCGCAGTGTGGGCGGCCGAGCGAAGGCGGAGCGCGGCCGCCATCTCCATCACGCCGAAGATCAGCAGCCAGATACCGAGGATGATCGCCAGGCCCAGCTGTGAGAGGCCGGGGCAGGCCAGCACGATGATGCCCTGGCGCCGCCGGACTAACGACCCTGCGGCAGAGGGCCAACCTCCCTGGCGGTCCCCGCGCCGAACCCCGAGCATGAAAGTACGGAGCTTGGCCAGTCCGCCGCCCGGCCAAGCGCGGTCTGTGCGAGCGCCGAGCCGACCGGCACCACCGGCGGCTACGGCGCAATTGCTCCGGGGCCCGCGCCAGCGGCGTAGCGCGGACCCCGGCCTTCGGCCGGAAGGAGCGACGATGGCCGAGCGGGCGCGGGTGATCGTGGTAGGCGTCGACGGGTCAGGCTCGTCGAAGGCAGCGCTACGCTGGGCGATCCACCAGGCGAAGCTGACCGGCGCGGCAGTGCAGGCCGTGACCGCATGGCGGTACCCGGTCGGCTACGGCATGGGGCCGATCTACGGCGGCAGCGTCGTCGACTTCGAAACTACCGCGAAGCAGGTCCTCACCGAGGCGCTGGCCGAGGTCAGCGGCCTGGATCCCGAGGTTCCCGTCCGGCCGCTGGTGATCGAGGGGCATGCCGCCGAGGTCCTGCTGAGCGCCGCCTGCGGCGCGGAGCTGCTCGTGGTGGGCAGCCGCGGGCATGGCGGGTTCACGTCCGCGCTGCTTGGCTCGGTCAGCTTGTACTGCGTGCTGCACGCCCACTGCTCCGTCCTGGTCGTGCGCGATGAGTGCGGGACCTAAAGCTCTGTGCCCGGGACCGTCAGGCCCGCAAGCTGGACTTATGCATGATCTGACGCCGTGGCCGGACCTGGTGCAGAGCGCGGGCCTTACCGGGCGGCCCGTACTTGCAGGCCGGTGCACGAGGACCTGCTGCTGCCGTGCAACGCCGGGTGCCCGACGGGCGAGAACATCCAGGCGTGGATGGCCGCGGCCCGCGACGGGCCGGCTCCTACGGGCTGGGCGAGAACATCGTGCAGGGCGCGGTCGACCCTGATGAGTTCTACGTCCACAAGCCCACCTACGCCAGCGGTCACCGCGCCGTCCTGCGCCGCCTGCTCGGCGGCAAGGCGATGAAACTGGTCTTCGCCCAGGGCGGGATCGGGCACACCACCCGCAACATCCCCACCCCGCAGGCAGACCGGGAACAGTACTGCCTCACGGACGCCGAGATCCTCCAGCTCGCCGGGCAGGCGATCACGATCGAGAACCACTACGGGCGGTCGATGGACACCGAGTGGGCCAAGGACGGCACCGACGGGCAGCTGTACCTGGTCCAGGCCTGGCCCGAGACCGTCGCCTCCCGGCGCGCGGCGGCCGTCCTGGAAAGCTACCTGCTCGACGGCCGGGGCGAGGTCCTCGCCGAGGGCCGCGCGGTCGGCGAGAAGATCGCCGCCGGGCGCCCGCATCGTCAAGAACCCGTCGGAACTGGCCGGGTTCTCGCCCGGTGGGGTACTGGTGGCCGACGCCACGGCGCCGGGAACGCGACCACTGCCATCCCGGCAGGCCAGCCCGTCACCGTATCGTGCGCCGAGGGCGAGACCGGGCGGGTCTCCGCGGCGAACTGCCCTTCCGCATCGAGCGCACCGAGGTCGCCGGCCTGCCGCGCCCGCAGACCCGGATCATGATCAACCTCGGCAATCCGGACCTGGCCTTCCAGAGCTCGTTCCTGCCCAGCGACGGCATAGGACTAGCCCGGATGGAATTCATCATCAGCGAGTCCATCAAGGCCCACCCGCTGGCGCTGCTGCACCCCGAACGGGTGACCGACCCGGCGGCCCGGCAGGAGCTGGCCCGGATGACCCGCGGCTACCCCGACGGGGGCAGCTTCTTCGTCGAGCGCCTCGCCGAAGGCATTGGCACCATCGCAGCCGCTTTCTGGCCCAAGCCGGTCGTGGTGCGCATGTCTGACTTCAAGACCAACGAGTACGCCAGCCTGCTCGGCGGTAAGGCCTTCGAGCCCGCCGAGGCCAACCCGATGCTCGGCTTCCGCGGCGCGTCCCGCTACGCCCACCCCGCCTCTGCCGAGGGCTTCGCGCTGGAATGCCGCGCGATCAAGCGGGTCCGGGAGGACATGGGGCTGACCGACGCCTTCGCCCCGCTCTTCGACGGGTTCTCCATCGGCTCCAACGACCTTACCCAGCTCACCCTGGGCGTCGACCGGGACAGCCAGATCGTCGCGTTCGACTATGACGAACGCGACGGCGGCGTCAAGCAGATGATCCGCCTCGCGGCGGAAGGATGCCGACGCAACCACATCCACTCGAGGCTATGCGGCCAGGCCCCCTCCGACTATCTGACATGGCCGAGTACCTGGTCCAGATCGGCATCGACTCCATGAGCCTGAACCCCGACACCGTGCTCAAGACCACCCGGTCCGTCCTCGACCTCGAAGCACGGCTGGGCAAGACCCCGTCCCCCGGCCGGCAAATCGGACCGTCCAGCACCCCGCCGCTGGAGGCCCGCGCCATGAGTGACGTGCGGACTCAGACGCCCGCCCCTCTCGGGCCGTTCGTCGTACTTGTCCGGATATCAGCGCCCAGCCAGCCGAGTCTCGCGCCACCAGCGGGTTACCGGGCCATGCGTGGCCGCCCGCCCGCCGTCTACCGGCGGTGCGTCCATTGCCGCGACCAGGTCACGGTGGGCCGCGCAGATCACCTCCCGGGCTTGATCCCGCAGCTGGTCAACGTCGCGGTGGGTCAGGCCGCTGGTCGGCAGCGGGTGTCCGGCCACCACGCGCACCTGGCCCGCGCGGATCGCGCGCCGCCCCGGCGGCCAGATCCGGGCGGTGCCGTGGATGGCGACCGGCACGACCGGCACCTGGCCGGTGACCGCGATGACGAAGGCGCCGTCCTTGAACTCCCCGATGGTGCCGTCCGGGGAGATCCTGCCCTCCGGGTAGGCCAGCAGCCAGTGCCCGGCCGCCAGGGCCCGGGCGGCCTCGGCGTCGATCTCGCGGTAGTCGGGGGATTCTCGGTCCACCTCGATCATCCCGATCGCGCGCAGCGCCGGGCCGAACAGCGGGATCCGGAACAGCTCGTGCATGGCCAGCACGCGCAGCGAGACCGGCAGCGCATGCAGGTGCACGATCGGGTCGAGGAGGGACTGGTGATTGGACACGATCATGCACGGGCCGGCCGCGCTGACCTGCTCGAGGCCGGCGACGCTCACCCGCGCCCGCGCGGCGCGCAGCCACACCCCAGCCCACCACCGCACGATCCGGTCGGTGACGGCCGAGTCGGCCCGGGCCGGCCCGCGGCACCACACCAGCACGATACTGGCCAGCGTCGCCAGCACGCCCGCGGCCAACGTTGGCACCGTGCGCCAGGGCAGCCGCCCGTCCGTGGCCTGCCGCTTGGCTCCCGCGGGCGGGGCGCGGCCGGTGAGCAGGGTGGCGGCCAGGCCGACCGCGCAGGCGGCCAGGGCGAGCGCGGGCAGGTGCCCGCCCGGGGCGAACCCGGCGATCGCGAGCTGGGCCAGGCCGAACATGGAGGCGGCCAGGCCGGCGAGCAGGAGCACGGGGGACCAGGGCCCGGGCGGCCCGATCCCGGCGGGCAGGTGGCGCATCGGCCGCTCCGCCCGCATGACGGCCATGACCAGCGGCACGAGTACCACGGTGAGCAGGGCGAACCAGGCCGGGCGCAGTTCCCACCACTGCGCCGACCCGATCGCACGCTGGGGCATCACCCCGGTCGGGTAGAAGGCCGCGGCGATGATGATCACCGGCACGAAATGCCACAGGTAGACGGTCATCACCGCGGCATTCAGCCGGCTGACACGCCGCCACAGGCGCGGCCTGGCCAGCAGCCGGGCGGCGGCCGGTTCGGCCGCGACAAGTAGCCCGCACTGCGCGGCGGCGAAGGCGAGCAGGGCGATCGATGGCGGGTTGGTGTTGCCCGAGCCCACCATGTCCACCATGAACCGCCGCGAGGCCAGCAGGCCGGCCAGCAGGGCCGCGCCGCCCGCGGCCAGCGCGTAGGGGCGCCACCGGGCGCGGGTGAGGGTGCGGTCCTGCCAGGCGAAGCCCCACTGATGTATCGAGCCCCATACAAACAGGTAGTTGGCATACCCGATCACGTGCCAGTGGGCCCCCGTCACGCCCTTGTCCACCAGGGCGGCCGCCGCGGCCATCACGGCGGGCACCGCCAGGCCCCAGCGCCGGTGCGCGGCGAGCAGCGCCGGGGCCAGCGCGATCAGCAGCAGGTAAACCGGCAGGAACCACAGCTGCAGGGCGACCAGCCAGCCGGCCTGAGCCAGCTCGTCCCCGCCCACGCCCGCCGCCCTCGCCACCGCGGCCGCCAGGATCCCGATCACCACGAACACCGCCGTCGGCCACCACAGCCGCATGGCCCGGTCACGGACCCAGACGGTCCAGCCCTGCCCCTCGGCGTGACGCGCCGTCCACGACTGGGCGTTGACATACCCGCCGACCAGGAAGAAGACCGGCATGACCTGGAACGCCCAGGTGACCCACCGTCCCCATGCCACGTAATCCAGCGCGTCCGCGCCGGACAACTGCCCGTTCCGGTAGGTGACGGAGATCAGCAGCCAGTGGCCGTAGACCACGCCGCCGATGGCCGCCACCCGCAGCAGGTCAAGGTAACGATTGCGTTCCATGCCGGGAGAGCCCTCCGCGGCCGCTGGAGAAGGCCACCTCAGGCCTGACCGGATCACCATGGTGCGTGAACCAGCTCTTCATACGATGAGTTCACGGCAGGCCGCTGCCGGGCAGTAGGGGCGGAGGTCCCCGAGCACGTCGGCCAGGGAACTTGTTGTGCCGTCTGCTGCCCGCGTAGCGGTTGACGAAGATCAGCACGACACCGAACAGGATGAGCGCGACAAGCGCCCAGAAGCTCGCCCGGGCCAGCCCGGACAGATCGCGGCGGGTGGCGAAGCCGATTCCCCCGCAGCCGGCGATGAACAGCGCGGTCGCCCCGCCGACCTGCCACAGCGCCTACGGGTTCATGCTGGCGTAGTACGCCAGCGTCGGCGACAGCGCCAGCCCATCAGCGCGCCGAACGCGAACAGCAGGGCGGTACTCGCCGAAGACCCGGACCGCCGGACCGTGAAGTTCATGGCGATCAGGCAAGCGAAGGCGGCGATGTAGGCCGCGATGGCCCACCCGGAGGACAGGTTACGTCCCAGGTAGGCGAAGAGCGCGAAGAACCCGGCCGTAGCCGCGACGTACTCCATCGTCTGCCCGAACAAGGTGTGCGTCTCGGCGCCGCTCACCGATCCGGTTCCGCTGTAGGAAGGCGAATCAATCATGATGCTCTCCGCATACTTTGCCCTACAGTCAGTACATCCCCGCCCCTCCGTGAGGCGTGGCGCAGACCCGATCGGCGTGAATATCCCGGGGGGCAGCAGTACTACCGCTCGTTCGGAAGAAAGGATTTCAATCATCCCGAACGGACCGTGGTGCTTCGATCCGCATGCGGCAGTCGCGTCCCGGGGTCATCGCTGACCGGCTGCCTGGTCACGGCTGGGTGTCCGTGGCCGGCGTGGCGCGCTGGGGGGCTGGGCGTCCATAGCGGTGCCGGAAGAGCAGGTAGGCTGGCGGCCCGGCGAGCAGGGGGAGCCAGTAGGAGGCGAGCCGGTACGCGAGGGTGGCCAGGACGGCGTCACCGCCGCTGACGCCGGCCAGGATCAGCAGGCCGCTCAGGCTGGCCTCCACGATGCCCAGCCCGCCCGGGGTGACCGGGAACAGCGCGATAATGCCGGCGGCGGCGTAGGCCAGCAGCACCAGGGAGGGCTGCGGATCGGCTCCGGTGGCGCGCAGGGCGGCCAGCAGGCAGCCGTAGTCGAAGCCGATGCGCCCGGCGCGCTACGGCGTGCACAAACTGCCGGGTGACATCATCCGCGGCGGTCACTTCACCCTCTACCTGCCCGGCAGGCCGGCCTGACGGGACTTTGGCCTCTGACCCGGCGTACAGGCACACTGTGTGCTGAGGGCATGAACGGGAACGGGGACGAGCACCGCCGCAGAGGGCGGCTGTACGCGCCGCTGGGATGGGCGTTCTTCCTGGCCCTGGCAATAGCGGGCCTGCTGGTCATCGGCTCGGTCGCGCTCGATGCCCTGTCCTACGTTTACCACCGCCTCGGCATCAGCCTCGGCTGGATGGCCATCATCATGGCCGCCGGCCTGCTGGGCAGCATGATCAACATCCCGATCGCCAGATTCCGGGCCGAGGTACGCCAGGAAAGCACCACGATCACGGTGTTCGGGGTGACCTACCGCGTCCCGGCGGCCATCCGGACCGGGAGCACCACGGTCGCGGTTAACGTCGGGGGCGCCATCGTCCCCGCGACGGTCGCGATCTACCTGATCTGCCACGACCACCTGCCGCTGAACGCGCTTTTCGCCACGCTTATCGTCACCGCCGTGGTCTTCGCCGTCGCCCGCCCGGTCCCCGGCGTCGGGACCGTCACCCCGTCACTGGTCCCGCCGCTGGCGGCCGCCCTGACCGCGATCTGGCTGGGCGGCCATGTCGTCGCGGCGGTGGCCTACGTGGCCGGCACGTTCGGGACCCTGGTAGGTGCCGACATACTCAACATGCCGCGGGTCCGCTCGCTGCAGGCCCCGGAGGTATCGATCGGGGGCGCGGGCACCTTCGACGGGGTATTCCTCACTGGGCTGGTCGCCGTCCTGCTGGCATCGTGGTGACCGCGCTCGGCGACCTCCCCAGTCTAGTGGGCGGCAGGTCCTTGCCTGTCGTGACTTTGGCCCCTGTGCGGGACGGTACGCACGCCGCAAGCATGGGAAAGCCGTCACCAGGACAGGGGGCAGGTGTCCATGGCAGTCGCCGTTTCCGGCCACCGAGAAGGCGTAACCGTCCCGTCGTCCATCGCCGTGGCGCAGGCGGCCACGCTGGGGTCGGCTGACGTCCTGGCCCGGCTGGGAAGCGCCGTCGGCGGCCTGCCGGCCGATGAGGCGGCACGGCGGCTGGCGGTGGCGGGGCCGAACGCGGTTCGCTCGTACCGGGCGCGTGCGTGGCCGGTGCTGCGGAGCCAGCTGCGCTCCCCGCTGCTGATCCTGCTGGCGGTTACTGCGCTGGCGTCGGCGTTCCTGGGCCAGGCCAGCGATTCGGTGATCATCATGATGATCCTGATCGCCTCGATCGGCCTGGGGTTCGTCAATGAATACAAGGCGGCGAAGACCGCCGAGGCGCTGCATTCGAGCATCCGTCACAGTTGCGTGACATGCCGGGATGGGCACCCGCGCACGGTGGACGTGACCGAGCTGGTACCCGGCGACGTGGTGGATCTGCAGCTGGGCCAGGTGGTACCCGCCGACATGCGGCTGCTGGCCACGGCAGGGCTGGAGTGTGATGAGTCGGTGCTGACCGGCGAGTCGCTGCCGACGGAGAAGTCCACCGAGCCCGTCGCGGCCGGCTCGCCGCTGGCCGAGCTGGGCTGCTGCGCGCTGATGGGCACGGTGGTGCGAGCCGGCTCGGCCACGGGGGTGGTGGTCGCGACCGGCAGCCAGGCGGAGTTCGGGCGGATCGCCGTGGGCCTGGGACAGGGCCAGCCCGAGACCGAATTCCAGGTCGGGCTGCGCAAGTTCTCGATGCTGCTGGTCCAGGTGGCCGCCGTGCTGACCACCGCGATCTTCATCATCAACGTCGCGCTGCACAAGCCGGTCGTCGCCGCACTGGAGTTCTCCCTGGCGATCGCGGTCGGAATCACACCGCAGCTGCTCCCGGCGGTCGTCTCGACCAGCCTGACCGCGGGGTCGCGGCAGCTGGCCCGCGCCAAGGTCCTGGTCAAGCGGCTTGTTTGCATCGAGGACCTCGGCGATATCGATGTGCTGTTCACCGACAAGACCGGCACGCTGACCGAGGGCAGCCTGCGGTTCATGCGCTCGGCCGGGCCGGACGGCACGGCCGGTGACGAGCCGCTGCTGCTGGGGCTGCTGTGCAACGAGGCGGTGGTCGAGAACGGCCGGGCGGCCGGCGGCAATGCCCTCGATGTCGCGCTGTGGGACTCCCCGGCCGCCGCCGGGCAGCAGGCCGCGCTGGCCCGCTACCGCCGGCTGGACACCGTGCCGTTCGACCACGAGCGCCGGCTGGTCTCGGTCCTGACCGAGGATGACCACGGCAACCGGATGATCATCACCAAGGGCGCCCCGGAGGGACTGCTCAACCGGTGCACCGCCATTCCCGCCGCCGCCCGCACGGCGCTGGAGGCAGAGTTCGCGGCCGGCAACCGGGTGATCGCCGCGGCTACCCGCGCGATGCCGGGCGTGTCCTCCATCACCGCCGCCGACGAGCACGACCTCACCTTCCGCGGCATCCTGGTCTTCCTCGACCCGCCCAAGCCCACCGCCAAGGCGGCGTTGCAGCGGCTGGCCCGCCTCGGGATCACCGTCAAGATCCTCACCGGGGACAACCCGGTGGTCGCCGCCAAGGTCTGCGCCGACCTCGGGCTGCCGCCCGGCCAGGTGGCCACCGGCGCCGACATCGACAAGGCCGGCGACCAGCTGGCGGACCTGCTCGCCCGCACCACCGTCTTCGCCCGGGTCAGCCCGGAGCACAAGGCCCAGATCGTGCGGACCCAGCGGGCCACCGGCACCGACGTCGCCTTCCTCGGCGACGGGGTCAACGACGCCGTCGCCCTGCACGCCGCCGACGTCGGCGTCTCCGTCGACTCCGCCACCGACGTGGCCAAGGACGCCGCCGACGTGCTGCTGCTGGAGAAGGACCTGGACGTGCTCGCTGACGGGGTCGTGGGCGGCCGGCGGATCTTCGCCAACACGATCAAGTACGTGCTGATGGGCACCTCCAGCAACTTCGGGAACATGTTCAGCGCCGCCGGGGCGTCGATCTTCCTCAGCTTCCTGCCCATGTCGGCCTCGCAGATCCTGCTGAACAACCTGCTGTATGACACCAGCCAGCTGGCCATCCCCACCGACAACGTCGACCCGGAGCAGGTTGCCCAGCCCACCCGCTGGGACATCAGTTTCATCCGCCGGTTCATGATGATCTTCGGCCCGATCAGCTCTCTGTTCGACTTCGCCACCTTCGGCATCATGCTGTGGGTCTTCCACGCCGGCGAGCATCTGTTCCAGACCGGCTGGTTCGTGGAGTCCCTGGCCACCCAGACCCTGGTGATCTTCGTGATCCGGACCCGGCGAGTCCCGTTCTTCCGCAGCGTCGCGAGCTCGCCGCTGGCGCTCGCCGCGGTCGGCGTAACCGTCATCGGCGCAGTGCTGCCCTACACCGGCCGCCTCGCCCACATCCTGGGGTTCCAGCCGCTGCCGGGCACGTTCTTCCTCGCCCTGGCCGGGATCGTCGTGGTGTACCTCATGCTGGTCGAGATCGGCAAGTACTGGTTCTACCGCCTGTACCACGCTCCGACCGCGCCCACGCCCCGGCACCGGACTTCCGGCTATGGCGTGCGCCGCCGCGCCGCCCGCTTCATCACCAGCCACGCCCTCCAGCCAGCCACAGACCGGCTCAACCCTGACACGGCAGGCCCTAAGCGAGGCACGCCGGCCGGCGTGACCGCCCAGGCGCCGGGTCACGCTCCCGGCCGCTGAGCGGTCAGCCGGGCATAGCCGCCGCTTCCTCGCCTTCCAGCATCACGAGCGCAATCGCGGCCACCCACAGGCGACAAGGAGTCCGATGACCGCGACCACCGGCTGGCCAGCGCCGAACCAGCCCCTGTGGATAAACATGACCCCGCTGGAAATAAGAGCGAGAGCGCCAATCTCCAGGTCGAACCGGGGAGTGATCACCACCGCGGAATTCGACCAGGAGAAGGCCAAGGTCCTCGGCCAGGATCCTGGCAGGAACCGTGCCTCCGCCCGGGTCGGTCCGGACGGGCATGAGGGGGCAGGCACCGGAGACCCCGGTGATCAAGGACAGTAGGGATCCGTCCAGGTCAGCGAGCTGAACCGGGAATGGCCTGAGTGCGGCGGCGAGCGCGGCCCGTGGGTCGGTGCTGGCCGCCGCGGACCACCCCTGAACGGCCGCCGGTGCGGCGGTCAGCCAGTGATCTGGAGTTCGTCGCGGACGTCGATGACGCCGCGCGCCATCGATGACGTCGCTGATATCGATGTGGTAACTGACGTTGCGGACGCCGGCCAGGCCGGCCACCGTCGCCTCGGCGGCTGCGCGTTCGGTGCCGTAGATCAGGGTGACGTTGCCGTCGTCCGCGGTGGCCTCCACGGTGTCCGGCACGGTGACGTTCTGGGCGAGCGCGTTGTTGGCCGCGGTGGCCAGCTTCACGTCATCGCGGTAGTCGCGTTCGGGCAGCACCACCTCCAGGTGGTTGTCCACGCTGGCGACCCTGCGGGCGGCGGCGGCCGACTCCAGGTACTGGGGGGAACTCGGCACGGTGCCGGTGAGCGTCACGTCGCCGTTGACGTTCCTGACGGTGATATGCGCGGAGTCCACTATCGGGTCGTAGCCGAGGTCCTTTTCGACCGCTGTGCGGACGTCCTTGGCCGTGCCCATCTGCCTGATCCTTTCCCTGGGCGAACGAGGATTGCCGCTTGTGGCCAGCCGTACGCTACGATCTCGCCCGGCGGCCCGTAAGGGGGCGAAAGGCCCTGGCTGCCGGGGGGCGCATGGTCCTTGCCTTCCTGATCGCGGACGAGGACTGGCCACTGCCCTCACCAGCTGGGCGTGCCAGGTCCTCGGGTGACGATGGTGCCGGCCTGCCCGGCCAGCAGGGCCTGGGCGTCGTCGAGCCGGCCGATGGCGGCGATGCCGCCGGTGGCGTCGGCGAACCGGCAGGCGGCTTCTACCTTGGGTCCCATGGAGCCGGCCGGGAATGTCCGTGCCCGCAGTTCGCCGGTGGTGGCGTGGCGGATTGGATGGGCGGCCGGGGTGCCGTAGCCGTCTTCGACGGCGGTCACGTCGGTGAGGATGAGCAGCGCGCCGGCGCCGAGTTGCCGTGCCAGCAGCGCCGCGGACAGGTCTTTGTCGATGACGGCCTCCACGCCGCGCAGCCCCCCGGCGCCGTCGCGCACCACCGGGATGCCGCCGCCGCCGGAGCACACCACGATCACTCCGTCGCGCGCCAGCGCGGCGATCAGGCCCAGTTCCACGATCTCGGCGGGCTCCGGCGAGGGAACCACGCGGCGCCACGCATGTCCGTCCGGGCGGACCTGCCAGCCATGTCCGGCGGCCAGCCGCCGCGCCGTTTCCTCGTCGTAGACGGGGCCGACGAACTTGGTGGGGCAGGCGAACGCCGGGTCGTCGGCCGACACGATGGTCCGGCAGATCAGGCAGCCTGCCCGCTGGCCGGGCACCGCGCGGCTGAGTGCCTGCATCACCCAGTAGCCGATCATGCCCTGCGTCTGGGCGCCGAGCACGTCGAAGGGGTAAGGGCGGGACAGCGCAGGGTCGCTGGCGCTTTCCAGCGCCAGCACCCCGACCTGCGGGCCGTTCCCGTGCGTGATGACCACGTCATGGTCGCGCAGCACCGGGGCAAGCGCGGCGACCGCGCTGGCGACGTGCTGTTCCTGGATGCCGACATCGGGCCGCTCGCCCCGCTCGAGCAGGGCGTTGCCGCCCAGCGCGATGACCACTTTCATGGCTGGTCGCCGAGAGTTGCCACCATCAGGGCCTTGATCGTGTGCATCCTGTTCTCGGCGGCGACCTCGAACGCCGACCGGGTCCGGGTCGACGCCTTTTCGAAGATCAGCGCGATGTTGCGGCCGGACAGCCTGTTGTGCCGCAGGCCGACGTGCTTTTCGGCCCGTGCCTGCTCGCCCCGGGTGACCAGGTAGCGGAACTCATCGGCGGTGAGGTCGGTCTCCTTGAGCAGGCTGCGGCCTCGCAGATCCATCATGGCCTTCCTCCTGGATAGACGGGCCCGCTAGGCCGGATCGCGCTCGACGGGGCAGGTCATGCATCGCGGCCCGCCGCGGCCGCGGCCGAGTTCCTCGCCGGGCACGGTGATGACCTCGATGCCGTGCTTGCGCAGCATGGTGTTGGTGCCCGTGTTGCGCTCGTAGCCGACGATGACCCCCGGGGCGACGGCGAGGTAGTTGTTGCCGTCGTCCCACTGCTCCCGCTCGGCGGCCCGGACGTCCTCGTCGGTGGTCAGCACCGTGACCTCGGGCACTGCCAGCGCCTCGGCGAGCGTTTCCCACAGGTCCGGGTTGTGCCGCACCCGCAGCGGCTGCCCGCTGTCCGCTGCCTCGCGCCCGGGCGCGGTGACCGTCCAGGACCGCAGGTTGCGGTCGAGGTAGGGATAGAGCACGAAGGTAGCACGGTCCAGCATGGTCATCAGCGTGTCCAGGTGCATCGTCGCGTGCGACCGGGGGATTTCCACGGCGATTACCGTGCGGGCCTGGCCGCTGGCGAACAGGGCGCGGGCGAGGATCTCCACCGCCATCGGGGTAGTCCGCTCCCCCATGCCGATCAGCACCGCCCCGTTGCCGATCACGTGCACGTCCCCGCCCTCGATCGAGGCCGGCAGGTGGCTGGCGTCGTCGTCGCCGAGGTAGGTGACGAACCCGGCTGCGGCGAACATGGGGTGATACCGGTAGACGGCACGGATGTGAATCGTCTCCCGCTGCCGCGCGGGCATCGCCATCGGGTTGACCGACACCCCGCCGTACACCCAGCACGAGTTGTCGCGCGGGAACAGGTGATTGGGCAGCGGCGGCAGCACGAAGTCGTCGGCTCGCAGCGTGTCCCAGCGCAGGCTGGCAGCCCGCAGCGGCCGCAGGTCGGCCTTCAGCACCCCGCCGACCAGGTACTCGGCCAGCGCGGGACCGTCGAGCCCGTCCAGCAGCGCTCGGACCGGTCGCACCAGGGCCGGGCCGAGCATCTCCGGGGTGCACACCCGGTCCAGCACGAACGCCCGGCCGTCCGGAATCTCCAGCGTCTCGGCCAGCAGCTGGCCGAAGTGATGCACCCGCACGCCCCGCTCACGCAGCGTCTCCGCGAACACGTCGTGTTCTTCCTTGGCCTTGCGGGCCCACATCACGTCGTCGAACAGCAGCCCGCCGATGTTCTGCGGGGTGAGCCGGGCCAGCTCCAGGCCGGGCCGGTGCACGATGGCCTGGCGGAGCGTGCCGGTTTCCGAGTAAACGCCGAGGCTCATGATCCCGCCTCCGTCCCGCCGGCGTGCGCGTGCCGGCCGCTGCTACCCAGGATGCGCAGGTGACGGCGGTGAGTCCCGGTCGCCGCGGGTGCGGTGACGGCCGCGGCAGCCCGCTCATCGGACGGGGCGAGATCCACCGGCTGGGGGACCTGGCCGGAACGCTCCCGCCGCGCCGCGATCACCGCGTAGATGATCACGCCGGCGAGTATCAGGACCATGGCCTGGTAGACGGCCGACCAGCCCGCCGCGAAGCAGACCCACATCGAGAACAGCGCGCCGACTCCGGCGACCGTCAGGTCGCGGGCCAGCAGCCAGCCGTCCACCCGGCCACGGCCCGACAGCAGGTAAGTGAGCTGCGCGCAGGCCGACATCAGGTACGGTATCGCCACGGTGACCACGGTCAGGTCCACCAGGTAGGTGAAGACCGTCAGGCCCGTCTTGGTGTTGTAGGCCCACAGCATCAGCAGCGACGGCAGGATGGCCGCGAGCAGGATGCCGAACCAGGCCGTGTCCCTGCGGTCGGTCCAGGAGAAGAACTTCGGGAACAGGCCGTCGTCGGCCACTGCCCGCGAGGTCTCCGCGGTGACCAGCGTCCACCCGTTCAGCGCCCCGATGCCGCTGACCACCGCGACCGCCGCGACCAGCTTCCCGGCCCAGGCGCCGCTGCTGCCGAAGATCGCCTCGAAGGCCGGCACGAACGGCGCCGTGTTGCCGACCAGCTCCTTGTGCGGGACCAGGCCCATCACCGCGGCCGAGACCGCCACGTACAAGATCGCGCAGGCCGCGGTGCCGTACACCGACGCCCGGCCGACGTTCCGGCGCGGGTTCCTGACCCGCTTGGCGGTCATGGCCGCGACCTCCACGCCGATGAACGAGAACAGCGCGACCCCCGCTGCAATGCCGATCGCGCTGTACAGGCTGCCGCCGGAGGCGTTGAACGGGCCGAAGTTCACCGACTTGACGAAGAACCAGCCCACGGTCGCCACGAACAGCAGCGGCAGGAACTTCAGCACCACCGTCAGGTTCTGGAACCAGGCCATGTTCCTGACACCGGCCAGGTTCAGGCCGGCCGGCACCCACAGCCCCAGCAGGGCGATGCCCCAGTTGGTCCAGGCTGACGGGTGGCTGATGCCGAACAGCGCGTCGACGTACAGGACCCAGGCAGCCACGATGGCCGCGTTGCCCGCCCACGCCTGAATCCAATAGCTCCAGCCGGTGACGTATCCGGCGAAGTCGCCGTACTCGTGCCGGGCGTAGGCGTACAGGCCGCCGTTGGCCTTGGGAACCCTGCGGGTGAGCTGGCCGAACATGACCGCCAGCAGCATCGCGCCCACCCCGATCACCGCCAGCGTGAACAGCGAGCTGGTGCCCGCCCCTGCCAGCACGGCCGGCATCGCGAACACCCCGGTCCCGATGATGCTGCCGATCACCAGCCCGGTAGCCGAGGTGATGCCGATGGAATGCGCCTTCAGCTCGTCTTTCGACGGCGCGCCCTGTGATGGTTCTTCATGCGGCTCGCCTAGTGGCTGGGCCGCAGCGGAACTGGACATGAACATCCCCTCCCGGAAGCCGCCATGGCCATGTCTACGGTTGCCCGTGGCGGGCCCCCGATGGCCATAGCCTTTCTCCACCCACGTTCGCGACAACTCACGCCGCACACATAGGGTCCTAAGCCTCGACAGCCCGGGTGAAGGTCCCTCCGGGCCAGCACTTCCTCGATACCGGCGCTCGGTCACGCGGGGACCCGCGCCGGGTAGCTGTCTCCGGCGGTTGCCGGCGGCAGCGAGACGGTCATGGTGAGCCCGCCGCCGGGTGTCTCCTCGGGTGTGAGCGGGCCGTGCATCGCCTCCACGAGGCCCCGTGCCGACGCCAGACCCAACTCGGTATCGCTCCTGGCGGAGGAGGTGCCGGCGGGGCCGTGGTCGATGACCCGTACCTCCATCCCGCCGTCGAGCATGCTGGCGGTCACCGCCGGCGCCTGGTCGGCGGGTGAGCAGCGGATCGCGTTGGACAGCAGGCTGGCCAGGGCGCGTTCCAGCAGGGCCGGATCGGCAGCGTGGCCGCCTGCAGCCGGCTCATGTCGAGCAGGTTGCCGGTGAGCCGGGTGAGCTGGCCGAGGGATTCCGCGGCGCTGGCGAGCAGCCCCGCAGTCTCGGACGCTGTCCAGGTGGCATCCGGGGCGCGCAGGCTGCTGACGGCGGCGGTGGCCGCGGCGACAGGGCCGGGCAGGTCGCGGCTGACGGCAGAGAGCAGCGCGGCCCGGTCCTGGCCGGTCTCGGCGGCCGGCCTGCCCGCTTCGGCCGCCACGGCAAGCCGGCGGCGTTCGAGCACGGCCGCAGCCTGCGCCGCGAAAGCCCCGGTAGCTGCCTGTCCTCGGCCGGCAGGCTGCGCCGCGCAGCGCGAGACGGTATTCATCGCCGGCATCCACGTCCACGTCGGCGTCCTCGGGCGGGCCGGCGCGCCCGGCCCGGCGGACGCGGCAACCGTCCATGCGCAGGCCGGTCCGCGGGGAACGCTGCCGACAGCGCCGTCGGCCCGCTGGAGCAGGCTGACCGAGGTCATCGCGAACACCTCCCGTGCCCGCTGCAGCACCGCACCGGCGCTGCCCTGGCCATGCAGGACGCTGCTGGCCAGGGCGGCCAGCGTCTGCGATTCTGCGCTCGCCCGGGCGGCCTGGCGTGTCCGCCGCGCGGCCAGGTCCGCCACCGAGCTGACCGCGACGGCGACCGCGACGAAGACGCTCAGCGCGAGCACGTTGTTCGTCCCGGCGACGGTGAACGTGTGCAACGGCGGGATGAAGTAGAAGTTCAGCAGCGAAGAGGTAACGACCGCCGCCGCGACGGCCGGATAGATCCCGCCAGCCAGCGCCACGGCCACCACCAGGAGCAGGTAGGTGAGCGCGTCGCCGAGAAGCTGATCCTGCCACGGTCCATCGCCAGCAGGACGGTGAGCACGGGCGCGAGGACCGCGGTGACGGCGAAGCCGTAGATCCTGCGGCGCCGGCTCAGCCCGCCGCGCGGGCGGGCAGTCCCCGGCGTCGGCCCATCTGCGCGTGGGTGACGATGTGCACGTCGATGTCGCCGGAGCCATGAATGGTCCGGGCGCCGATGCCGGGACCGGTGAGAACGGTGGCCAGCCACGAAGCCGGCTCGCGCCGAGCACCAGCTGGGTAGCGTTCTCGCCGCGAGCGAAGTCCAGCAGCGCCCCCGGCACGCCATCGCCGGTTATCTGATGGTAGGTGCCGCCCAAATGATTCCACCAGCCGCCGCTGGGCCGCAAGGGTCGCCGGACTTGCGCCGGCAAGACCGTCGGACCGGGCCACATGCACCGCCAGCGGATCCCGATCGACGTGATCCGGGTGCACGACCGCATCATGGTCGTCGGCGGCGAGGACGCTGCCGGGCATCATCACCAGTCCTCCGGTGACCACGTCCACCCCGCCGGGCATGAACCCCCCGGGCCGGCGCCCGGCAGCCAGGAGCGCCGATGAGCATCTGGTTCCTCCTGGCCCAGCCGTTCGCCCAGCACGCGCTGATCGCCGCGGCGCTGGTCGCCGTCGCCTGCGGGCTCATCGCCCCCTCGTCGTCATCAGGGGCATGTCCTTCGCCGGGCACGGCGTCGCCGAACTGGCCTTCACCGGCGCCGCCGCCGGCCTGCTCATCGACAACAACCCCCGTCGCGGGGGCGCTCGTCGGCTCCCTGGTGGTCGCTGCGCTGATCGCAACCCTCGGCGCTAGCCCGCGCGAACGCGACTCCGCGATCGGCGCCATCCTCGCCTTCGGGATGGGCATCGGCATCCTGCTGCTCGGCTTCTACCAGGGCTTCGCCACCGCCGCGACCAACATCCTGGTCGTCATAAACCTGCTCGTGGTGGCCGTCATGGCCACCTGGAACCGGCCGCTGCTGTTCGCGTCCATCGACCCCGAGGTCGCCGAGGCGCGTGGTGTCCCGGTCGGCCGCCTCGGGCTGTTGTTCCTGCTCGTGCTCAGCCTGGCCGTCACCCCGGCCGCCGCCGCCCAGCGCCTGTCGGCCAGCCCGCTCGTCGTCCTTGCGCTGTCCGTCGTCTTCGCCGTGGTCGCCGCCGACGGCGGTCTCCTGGCCAGCTTCGGAGCCGTCAACATCAAGGCAAGCGTCTTCATCACCAGCATCAGCTTCGCCATCTATCTCGCCGGCCGCCTGGCCAGCCCCTGCTCCGGGACCGCCGCCAGCGACACAGTAAAACCCGCCAGGGCCAGCCTGCCGAGGGGGCATACGCGGGCTACGTACCCGGTCCGGCGGACACCAGCACCGGACGGCGGAGCGCCGGAAGATCCCGCTACGCAATCACCCAGGGCTCGGCTAGGCGCTGCGGCCTCGGATCCTGGCCAAGCGCGAGCTGTTCCGGATCTGGCTGTTCGGCCGCGCGCTGCGCAGCTTACGGTAGGCGTTCTCCAGTCCGGTATCCCACGTGCTGCGGAGCTGGTTCAGAACTTGTAACCGATGGCGCGAAGCAGGCTGTGCCGCTCGGCCACGTCGGCGTCTTGCTCGATACCGACCGGCGGCGAGCCGTCTATCACGCCGACGATCCCCCGGCCGCGATCCGTGACGGCGACGAGGACATCGACTGGGTTGGCGGTCGCGCAGAAGATGGCGCAAACCTCCGGGACGGCCTTGAGCGGGTTCAGCACGTTGACCGGGAAGCCCTCCCTGAGCAGGATAACAAACGCGTGCCCGGCCCCGATGGCGAGCGCGTTCCGCGCTGCCAGCGCGGTCAGCTCGTCGTCGTTACCTGACTTGCGCACCAGCCGGGCCGACGAGGCCTCGCAGAACGACAGGCCGAACCGCAGGTGCGGGCTCACCCCGGCCAGCGCCTCGTGGACGTCCTCCACTGTCCTGATGAAATGCGCCTGGCCGACGATGACATTCATGTCGGCGGGCTTGTCGATGGTGACCACTTCGAATGACACCGGTGCCGTTTCCACCAGCCAGTGATACCAGGTCGCGTCGTGCTTCGCCAGGCTCAGGCCGGGTCAGCGCCGGATGTAGACGGGCGTGCCCCGGGTCGGCACGAAGGGCTGATCAGCGCCGCCTGGCAGGGCACGGCGGGGGCCGGGGGTGAGATCGTGGCTGAAGGCGCCGAAGGGGGGCACGTTCGGAGGAGGGAACCACGGGCCCGTTCGGAAAAGAGATCTTTTCTCGGGGAAGCCGCAGCGGTACTTTGTCGTCAGACGTGAGGGGGTAAGGAAGATGCCCGTTTTCATGGTGGAACGCCGGTTCGCGGAGGACCTGGAGGCCTCGGCGGAACAGGCTGACCAGATCAACAGGATCAACGAGTCAGAAGGAGTGCGCTGGCTCTACTCGTTCCTGTCGGCGGACAAGCGCAAGACGTACTGCCTGTACGAGGCGCCATTCGCCGACGCGATCAGGCGGGCGGCGGAGCGCGCGGGACTGCCCGCCGACTCGGTCGTCGAGGTCACCGGCGTGGTGCTGCCCGACGGCTCGCGAGCCCGCATTCCCGAAGAGGTGCCAGCCGACTAGCGCGACGGGGCGGAGACCGGATCGGAGATCCAGCCCCTGGTCACGGCCAGCGTGGCGGCCTGGGTCCGGTTAGCGGCGCCGGTCTT
>Ga0335072_10002646_pt1 | contig 27568 bp, 18 predicted proteins | sample Lox_Sample_21_FD_206725 | JGI IMG/M metagenome (GOLD analysis project Ga0335072, IMG submission 206725) | Soil microbial communities from Loxahatchee National Wildlife Refuge, Florida, United States - Lox_Sample_2.1 | ecosystem: Environmental > Terrestrial > Soil > Wetlands | place: USA... | reverse complement strand
GATATCGGCGCCTGGTCGCCGGAGAGGCCGGTGCGGCTGCTTCTGGATGGCTATATCGAATACTTCAGCGCGAGCTCGATGTATGCGGCGTGGCAGGCAGGGCTGCATCCGATTCCGCCGCGGGTGGATGTGCAGATGCCGGATGGCAGCTGGAAACGCGTGATCCGGGATATGGGTTTTCCGGCGGGATTGCCGCGGACGATTGTGGTCGATCTGACAGGCAAGCTGCCGGCGGGGGCGCGGAAGATCCGGATCACGACGAATCTGCAGATTTACTGGGACCGGGCGCGGGTGGACAACGGTCCGGATGTAGCGGATCAGGTGCGGCGCACGGAGGTTCCTCTGGCAATGGCGCATCTGGCGTTTCGCGGGTATCCGCAGCAGATCGAGGGGAAGACGCCAGGCGACCTGACATACAACTACGACCGGATCAGCGCGACGGGGCCGTTCCTGTGGGCGCGAGGTGTTTACACGCGCTATGGCGATGTGACGCCTCTGCTGCGCAGCGTGGACGACCGGTATGTAATCTTCGGGACGGGCGAGGAGATCGATGCGGAGTTCAGCGCGCAGGGGCTGCCGCCGCTGCCGCCGGGCTGGACGCGCGACTACTTCTTCTATGCGAATGGCTTTGTGAAGGACATGGACTACTGGGAGGCTTCGCCGTTCACCGTGGGGCCGATGCCGTTCCATGCGATGAGCCGCTATCCGTATCCGGCGACGGAGCATTATCCGCAGGGAGCGGGCGCTGATGCTTACTGGCTGGACTGGAACAGCCGGTTCGAGTCGGGGAATCGGCGGCAGAAGTGGGATTTCGACTACGAGCCTGCGCGGGAGACGCCGCTGCAGTAGTTGGGGCTCAGCAGCCTACTGCTCGCGGTAGCTGCGCTGGTAGGTGCGGGTGATGCGGTCGTGCCAGCTGAGGGAATCCTCGTCGAAGATGGCCCAGAAGAAGCCGAGGCCGAGCGGGAGCGCCGAGAGCAGCAGCGCGGCGATGCGGGCGCGCATGGCCGGTTGGGTGGGATTCTCATCGTCGAAGGTGCAAAGGGCGATGCGGGAATAACGCATACCGGGGGTCGCGTCAGTCAGGGTGAAAAAGACGAACTGGTAGAGCAGAATCATGGCCAGCAGGATGGCGCCGGCTCCGGCGAAGGCGACGCGGCCGGTGGGCAAGTGCGTTGTGCTGAAGGCAAAGACGGCTACAAAGAGGAGGAAGGCAGAGGCGGCGAGTCCGCAGTCGACTAACCCGGCGGTGAGGCGGTCTTCGAACGAGGCTACGTGCAGAGGGAGGTCGTCGATTTGCGGCCGAGAGGGTTTTTCTGCGCGGACGGGGGATTCGGTGTCGAGCTGGATAGAAAGCCACTGCGAGCGAGGCGGGACGGAGGTGCGGGGCGGAGCTGCACGGCGATTGCCCTGCGCGGTGCGCACCGATTCCGGGGGAGGAATGGGGGCCATCGGTTGTTCTCCTGGAGCGGATTCCGCGGCGGACTCTGCCGCGTGAGCGTCCTGTTCTTCGCGCAGAGGTCCTTCGGCAAGACGGGGGCGCGCTTTGCGGGGGGCGACGAGTTCGCGGGGATTCTCGATGAGGCGGGCGGGGAGCGGGTGCGAGGGTTCGACGATGGCGTCTTCGAAGGGATCGGTCAGATCGGCCTCGATGAACGAATGAGCCGAACGGGAAACGCGTGCCTGCGCGGGGGTGACCGGCGCGGCGGGAATGGAATCGGAGCTGACGGAATAGCGCAGGAGCTCCTGCTGGATCGGCTCCGGCATCGGTTCGGGATGCGGTTCTTCGCGGGGCAGCGCGACGGCGGCTTCCGGCGCGGCGGGGAATTCAGGCGCAGTCTCGGTTTCGGGCTCCTGGGGCGGCAGTGCGGCTGCGGCTGCTGCGGCTGCAGCCTCGGCGGCGAGCGCGTCACGATACGACGGGATGCGCGCATAGCGTTCGGCGACGCGGGCTGCGATGGAGGCGGGCGAGGGGGTTGCTTCCAGACCAGGCAGAGCGGGCTGATTTTCGGGAACGCGAGCGGTGCGGGCGCGGCGGGCGGCGGCGCGGGAGGAAATCTCGCTTTTCCATGAAGGGAGAGAAACACGCTCGGAAGGGAGAGGAACACGCTCGGGCGCAGGGGCCAATTCCGGCTGGGGCCGGGAGGGCGGATTGGCAGGCGTAGTACTCAAAATCGGATCCTTTTCAATTGTGGGCCGCAGATGCGGCTAAACCTTGCACAGCGGAAACCATGACAGCAGAAACCCGAAGAGCGGAATCGCGTCTCTCTTATTACAAACCAACCCGGAGCCTCCGGGGCGGGTTGCGGGAAACCGGTTTTCTTTTTCCGGATACCGCGACGGTGAGAGCTGCGGCGCCGGAGGATCAGCGGATCGCTTTGCTATGCTGGAATTGCCCGTGCGATGAAACCCCGCTTAGTTTGGTGTATCACGCTGTCGTTGTTCCTTCATCCGCGGCTTTGGGCGCAGGCGGTAACCACGCAGCTTCCCCCTGTCCCTGGGGCGCAGGCAGCGAGCGCGGTCTCGGTTGCCGATCTTCCCGACGATCCGAGTACGAAGAGCCAGCTTCCGGAAGCGCACGTGGTGCCGCAGCCGCAGGCGGGCGTGCCGGTGCACATCGTGGCGGATCAGCAGGGGTGGAAGTCGCTGCCAAACGGGAATCTCTACACGCTGAGCGGGAATGTGGAGATCGATTACCGCAACTACATCCTGCACGCCGACCAGGCGACTTACAACGACGGGACGGGCGAGGTGGTTGCGCAGGGACATCTGATGATCGACGGCGGCCCGGACGATGAGCATTTTGTCGCGGACCACGGAACGATGAACGTCTACGCGGATACGGGCGATCTTTACGATGTGGCGGGGACGCTGGGAGTGGAGCGCACGGCGCGGGGAAGAATGGTGTTCACGGCGCCGAACCCGTTTGCCATTACGGGGCGCGAGGTGCTGCAGATTGGGCAGGGCCACTACAAGATCATTCACGGCACGATGACGTCGTGCCGGCTGCCGAAACCGGACTGGCGCATCCTATCGCAGGCGATTGAGCTGAACAACGGCGTAGCGAAGACAAAGCTCTCGTTTTTCGAGCTGATGAATATCCCGGTGATTGTTTTTCCTTACGCGTCGCATGCGGTGGACGTGCAGCGCTCGTCGGGAATTCTGATTCCGTACTTCGGGAACAACACCACCAAGGGCTTCATGGTCGGGGAGGGTGTGTATTTAACCCTGGGGCGGAGCGCCGATCTGATGATCGCATCGCAGTACTGGTCGAAGCGCGGGTTTGCTCCGGACGGGGTGTTTCGGTACCGGGGGCTGGGGCAGAATTTCGCGAATATTCACTTTCACAGCCTGCTGGATCGAGGCCTGGCGCTGCCGAACGGGACGCGGGTGAACCAGGGCGGAGTCGACTTTGCAGCGGATGGGCGTTACGATCTGACGCCGCACACGACTGCGGCGGTGGACGCGGAGTACCTGAGTTCGTATGTGTATCGGCTGGTATTTGAGGAGGATTATGCGATCGCCATCAACTCCGAGGTGAAATCGCAGATGTTCGTGACGCATGAGGATCGCGACATGTGGGCGAGCCTGCGGATGAATCGGTACCAGGATTTTCAAAGCTCGACGATTCCTGGGGATGAGGTGAGGATCCTGCACCTGCCGGAGATCGATTTTGATGCGGCGGACCGGCAGGTGGGGGGAGCGGGCAGCGCAACGCCGCTTCTGTTGGGGCTGAGCGGGTCAGCGGGAGCGCTTTCGCGGTACGACTATCCCAGTTTTCGCACGACGGCGGAAGTGCCGCGGGTGGATTTCTATCCGCGGCTCTCGATTCCCCTGCATTTCGATGGCTGGACGTTTCGACCGGACGCGGCGTTTCGGGAGACGTGGTACGGGAAGAGCCAGTATCCGGCGAATCTGGAACAGATTCCGGTGGTGCGGAGCGATGGAACGACGCGGTCGGCCGTCGAGGCGGGATTTGAGCTGCGGCCGCCGGCCCTGGAGCGGGACTTCAGCTCTCCGTGGCTGACCCGGCTGGTGGGCGGCGATGTGCGGCACACGATCGAGCCGGCGGTGGAGTACCGGTACGTGACGGGGATTAACAATTTTCGTCAGATTCTGCGGTTCGATCCTGTGGACGTGATGAGCAATACGAACGAGATCGAATACGGGCTGACGCAGCGGCTGTTTGTGCGGAACACGCGAGAGAAGCCGTGCACCGGCGACGAGGCGCTGGGGCCGGACACGATGTGCGGAGGAGAAACGAGGGACTGGCTCACGTGGCGCGTGGCGCAGAAGTACTACTTCGAGCCGGATTTCGATCATGCGATCACGCGGGGCACGCCTAACCCCCTGGACACGACGCTGGACTTTACGGGGATCGATTTTCTCACCGAGGCGCGGCACAACACGCCAGTGATTTCCCGGCTGCGGTTGCGGACGAGCGGAACGACCGATGCCGAATGGGATCTGGATTATGACGTGAAGGAAGGGAAGATCACGTCGAGCAACTTCTTTACGGGCTATCAGCAGGGGCTGTGGCGGCTGCAGTTAGGGGATTCGTACATGAATGTGCCGCTGGGGATCACGCCGCTGACGACGGCCAAATCGCCGCCGCAGTCGCCGAACGCGCCGAATCCGTACAACCAGATTCATCTGCTGGCAGCGCACGGCGCCGCGAGCAAGCTGGGGTTGAGCGAGGGGCTGAGCACCGCTTACGATCTGGTGCACCAGCAGCTGCAGTACGGGGCGGCGCAGGTGCAGTACAACTGGAACTGCTGCGGGTTCGACTTCCAGTACCGGCGTTTTTCGCTGGGGTCGATCCGCGACGATACGGAGTATTTCTGGAGCATCAATTTTGCGGGCGTTACGAATGCGGGCGATCTGACGCACCGGATCAGCCTGTTCTGACTGGCTTTGCGGGGCCGCCTGCGATAATAAAAGCAGTCACCCCATGGGGTCATGGCCTTCGGGTCGAATAAGGCGGTTTTCTTGTTCAGATGTAATTGGCTGGTTGGCTGCGCGCTTGTGATTGGCGCAGCCGGATGTATGGCACAACAGACGGCGCCCGCCGTCGCGCCGGCGGCGAATGCGCCGGGTGACGCCAGCGCGGGTTCCGGGGTTCCGGCGACGCCGGCACTGGATCGGAAGATCGAGGTTATGATCCGGTCGGAGTTGAGCGTGCCGCCGGATTATCAGATGACGATCGGGCCGCGGCAGAAGAGCGACGTGAACGGATACGACACCATCCCGGTCACGTTCTTTCTGCCCAGCGAAGCGAGCCGGAAACAGACGGTGGATTTCCTGTTGTCGAAGGACGGGGACACGCTGGCGCGGCTGTCGAAGTGGAACATCGGCACGGATCCGGCGGAGATACCGCTGGCGGAAGGGCGTCCGGTGCGAGGTAATCCGACGGCGAAGGTGACGATTGTGAACTTCGACGACCTGGAGTGCCCGTATTGCGCGCGGATGAATGCAGAGTTCTTTCCGGACACGCTGAATCGCTATAAGGGCCTGGTGAAGTTCGTCTATCTCGACTATCCGCTGGTGGAGATTCATCCGTGGGCGATGCACGCGGCGGTGGACGCCAATTGCCTGGCAGCGCAGAACGGCGACGCCTACTGGAATTATGTGGACTACCTGCACATGCACGGGCAGGACGTGAGCGGGCCGGAGAATAACGCCGCAAAGTCGGCCGCTACGCTGGACAAACTGGCGGAGGACGAAGGCGGAAAGAACCATCTGGACGCGACGAAGCTGAGCGCCTGCGTGGCGAGGCAGGACGACAGTGAGATTATTGCGGAGATGAAGGCGGGCGACAAAATGGGAGTGAATGCGACGCCGACCTTTTTTGTGAACGGCGAACGGTGGCCGGGACAGCTCGACGAGCCGCAATTGTGGGTGATGATCGATCGGGCGCTTCGGGAGCAGGGAATCACTCCGCCGGCGAGCACGCCTGCGGCAGCGACGCTGCCGTCGTCGGCGTCGTCGAAATGAAGTCTATGCAGGCGACGGGGGCCGCATTATTCTGAATGGGAAAGCGCCGTCCCCCGATTTACGGCGCGGGATCAGGGAGAATTTTTTGACGTTTCGATCGGAAGTATCCGGCGCGAGGGGCGCCCTTTTCTCCAACCGCAAATCAGGGCTTGCGTGGCTCGCCATTGCACTGGCGCTTTGCGCCGGGTGCCAGAGGGCTCACGATCCGAATACGGTGGCAAGCGTGAACGGGAAGCCGATCCAGCGGGCGGAAGTAGAAACCATTTTTCAGAGCAATCTGGGCGACTCGCACCAGCAGCCGTCGAAGGTGCAGGCGGAGATCATGCGCCTGAACATCGTGCGGCAGCTGATCGACGAAGAGATCCTGATGCAGCGGGCGGCGAAACAAAACCTGGTAGCGACGGACGACGAAGTCTCGGAACGACTGAACGAGCTGAAGGCGCCGTTCACTCCGGACGAGTTTCAGAAGCGGCTGGACTCGCAGCACCTTACGCTGGACGATCTGAAGCGGGAGATCCGGCGGGATCGAACGGAACAGAAGCTGTTCAACAAGGAAATTACGTCGCGCATCAACATTACGGATGCGGACATCACGAACTTCTATAACGAGCACAAGGCGGAGTTCGATCTTCCGGAAGAGAACTATCATCTGGCGCAGATCATGGTGACCGACCAGCCGATGCCTGCGCAGCAGGTGGGCAATCTGCAGAACAGCAAGGCGATGAACGACGCCGAAGCGAAGCGGAAGATCGAAATGCTGCACAACCGGCTGGAGAGCGGAGAGGATTTCGGCGCGCTGGCAATGAATTTTTCAGAACGGCCGGATAACTCGGGCAACGGCGGCGACATGGGATTCGTGTCGGAGTCGCAGCTGCGCAGCGATCCGAACGTATATGCGGCGGTGAGCAAGCTGAAGCCGGGGCAGATCACGGACGTTCTGCCGTTTTATTCCTCACCGAACTCGAAGGTGCCGGCCGGCTATGCGATTTATAAGCTGCTCGATCGTGAATCGGCAGGACAGCGGCAGCTGAACGATCCGCGGGTGCAGCAGGCGATTCGCCAGCAACTGCGGGAAAGCCGGGAGCAACTGCTGAAGAATGCATATCTGGAGATGCTGCGGGACCAGGCGCGGGTAGAGAATTACTACGCGGAAGAAGTGTTCAAGAACGGGGCGCAGTAGGACAGGTTGCGGGTGAAGTTGCCGTTCTTTATTTGCTGAAGGGGCGGCCTGGGATGAGGCCTTTGCCTTCTTTGATCGTATGGAGCCGGTTTGCAGGGAGACTGGTGTAGGTTTCCTTCGCTCCGCTGGGCCAGAAGATATCGAAGTCGGCGCTGGTGGCGGCGCCGAGACCAAAGTGCAGCCGCAAATCATTGACAGAGATGTAGCTGGTCTGGCTCATGACGGTCTGGGCCTGGATTTTTCCGCCGTAGTGCGCGAGCACGCGGGCTCCGATGGCGCTTCGGTTGCTTTTCGTGCCTTCGAGGCGAATCTTGATCCAGTGATTGCCGGGAGGAGCGTCGTTGCGCAGCAGCGACGGCGGCTCATTGCGGTTCATGATCAGAACGTCGATATCGCCATCATTGTCAAAATCGCCGAAGGCGCAGCCGCGGCTGCAGTGCTTTGCCGCGACGCCGGGGCCGGCTTCTTCAATTAACTCGGCAAATGTGCCGTTCCCCTGGTTGCGGAAGACGATGCGGGGGGTGAGGGTGGGGAAGCGGGCAGGGAAGTGGCGCTGTAACTCGGGATAGACCGAGCCGGTGACGATGAAGATATCGGGATAGCCGTCGTTGTCGAGATCCGTCATGCCGGTACCCCAGCAGATAAAGCGGCGCTCGACGCTGAGGCCGGCCTGGCTGGCGACATCGTTGAAACTGCCTTTGCCGTCGTTCAGGTAAAGCCCTGTGGACTGGTTATAGAAGTGGGTGCGGTCGATGTCGAGATGGCCATCGAGAGTGAAGTCACCGACACCGACGCCCATGCCGCTCATGCGCTGGCCGTCGTTGCTGACCGCTATGCCGCGCAGCAGCGCTTCTTCGCGGAAGGTGCCGTCGTGGTTGTTCATCAGCAGGAAGCTGAAGGTAGCGTCGCAGGCGACGAAGATGTCGGGCCATCCGTCCTCATCGATATCGACGGTTACGGCGGTGAGGCCGAAAGAACCCTGGAGATCGGCGATGCCGCTTTCCTTTGAGACATCGGTGAAGGTGCCGTCGCCATTGTTGCGGTAGAAGTAATGCCGAGGCGCAGCCAGGCCCATGGGGCCGCAATTCACGGGGATGCCTTCGTAATTGCAGTTCGGGATTTCCATGGACGGTTTCGGTCCGTGCACCATGTCGAGAACGATGTAGTTGGCCACGAAGAGATCGAGGAGGCCGTTGCGGTTGCGTTCGATGAACGTGCAGCCGGAGCCCCAGTGAACACCGTCCTGGAGAAGGCCCGCTTTTGCGGTGACATCGGTAAAGGTGCCGTTACCGTTGTTATGGTAGAGCTTGTTCTGTCCGTAATAAGTGACGAAAAGGTCGTCGAATCCGTCGTTGTCGTAGTCGCCGACGCAGACGCCCATGGCCCAGCCTGCGTCGAGGAGACCGGCCTTTTCGGTGACATCGGTAAAGGTGCCGTCGCGGTTATTGTGGTACAGGCGATTGCTGGTCCCGGGCGGGATGTCGTCCAGACGGCGGCCGGTAAGGACGAAAAGATCCATCCATCCATCGTTGTCGTAGTCGATAAAGGCGCAGCCACAGCCGGTGATTTCGAGGATGTATTTCGCGTCTTCCTGGCCGCCATACCAGGTGGGGTGGCTGACGCCGGCGGCGGCGGCGACATCCGTGAAACGGGAGAATGGTGCGGCGGGACTGGCTGCTTCCGCGACACCACGCAGACCCGGAGGCAGCAGCGCCGGCAGTGCCGCTGCGGGCAGCGTGCGGAGCAGGCGTCGTCTCGTCCAGGATGATGAATTCATTTGCGTGGAGATGCGGGACTACTTAATTTCGGGAATGTTGATTCTGTACTGTCGTCAGATCGTGGCTGAGCTGCTGTGCCTGGGTGTTCTCCGGATCGAGCCGGAGGGCATTGGCGAGGGCCTGCTGCGCTTCAGGGAATTTCGATTCTGTTCCGAGGGTGGCGGCGAGGCTGATCCAGGCCTGTGTGAATTGGGGAGCCGAGGCGACGGCCTGGCGGAAGTGGGCTTCGGCCGATGGGTAATCGCCGCGGCGCGAATCGAGATACCCGAGCTGATTCTGGGCCAGGGCGATGGTGGGATCGATGGCCACGACCTGCTCGAGGACGGCTTGTTCGCCATCGGTGTCTCCGGCCTGGTCGAGGGTGGTAGCGAGGCGGTAGCCGATGAGCGCATTTTTTGGAGCGGCGGTAAAGGCTTCTCTGTAAAGCTGCACCGCACGCGCGGTATCTCCCTTGCTGAGTGCCTGGGCCGCTTCGCCGGCTTTGCTCACCGCGAGGATGGTGTTGTTGTTATCTTTGACCGCCTGCTGGTAGCGGAGGAGTTCTTCTTTAGCCGCATCGGTTTGGCCGAGTTCGCGCAGCACCGTCGCCAGTTCGAAATGGGTTTCCGGCTCAGAATTACCGAGTTCGAGGGCCTTTTCGAGCTGAATTTTTGCGGCCGCAGGATCGTGCAGGTGCGAGAGGGCGATGCCGAGGTTGGCGCGGGCGCTCGGGTAGTTGGGGTTCATGGCCAGGGCTTCGGTGAGGTGATCGCGGGCTGCAGTGTAGTCGCCGGCCTGCCGCTCCATCACTCCGTTGAGATACAGGGTATTGAAGGCGTGAGGCGCTTCTGCCAGAAGCTTTGCTCCGACAGGCTTGCCAGGAACATAGTCGCCATTGATGACCAGGGTTCGCAGATAGGCGGTTTGCACGCTGATATCGTCGGGATGCGCCTGGTACGTCTTTTCGGCGATCCGCTCTGCGTCGAGGGTGCGGGATACCTGCAGATAAAGAGCGACGAGCGCGTTGGAAAGAGGGACGGAGGCGGGTGCCGACTGCAAGCCCTGATTGACGACGTCGATGGCGTCGAGCAGCATGCCCGTGTGGGAATACGCGTAGGCCAGTTGGACGGAGAGGCTCTCATCGAGCTGCGCGGAGCGAAGCAGAGTAACCAACGCGTCGAAGTTGTTTTCGGCTGTCAGCGCATCGGCGAGGCCATGGAGAGCCATGCTCGAGGTGGAATCGATGTGGAGTGCGGCGCGCCATTCCGGTTCGGCATCGTGCGGGCGACCCAGTTGGGTGTAGACGGATGCGAGCACCAGATGCGGCCTGAGGACAGAGGGATCACTCTGAATCGAACGCTGCAGCGCGGCCGCCGCATCGGGGAAATTTTTGCCCTCGTAGAGGCTCAGCCCGAGGAGGTAGTTGAGCTGGGCTGAGCGAGGTTCGAGGCGGAGTCCGGAACGAAATGCCTGCTGCGCGCAGGCGAACTGGCGATGGCTGCCGAACCAGTTGCCGATGTCGGTCCAGGCTGCGGCGTCCGGGTGAGCCTTCACGCGAGCCTGCAGGTTTTGCGGAGCGGTGCATGCGGAGGGTGTGGCGCCCGCGGCGGGCAGAGCGGTGATGCAGGACCAGGCACAAAAAAGTGTCCAGAAAAGAGTGCGGGACGCAGGGGATTGCGCCACGAGACATTTCCGAAGGCCAAACATGCGAGGTATTTTCGCGGATCTCCAGAAGCAACGATACGCAAGCGGGAGGCGGGTGGGCAAGGAGATTCAGCAGAGAGGTCAGTCGGGGAACGGCGCGTTCTTATCGACGATACGAATCTGGTGATCCGTAAAGCGAAGATGCCCGCCAGGGAGGGTTACTTTGGGCATGTGGCAGCTGACGCAGTTCGAGGATGCGACGGGACAGGTCTTCGCTTTTCCGGTGCTGGTGGGTCGGGCGCCGGCAGCGTGGCAGGCCAGGCATTTGGAATCGTAGGCGGCATCGTCGCGGATGAGGTTTTTGTGGGGATCGTGGCAGGCGATGCAGCTGATGCGCGGATCGGTTCCATTGAAGCAGCGGCTGTTGGCGAGGCGATAGGGCTGGAAACGGACGTCGGGGATGCCTCGCCAGCCGTTGCGGACCACGGTTTCCCAGGAGCGATGGCACTGACCGCAGAAGTTGGAGATGGATTCGGAGGGCATGTCCTGCAGACGGGGCGGAGCGGTTGAGAAATCGCCGAGAGCCGCATCGGTGGCATGGCCGGGCGCGCCCTGATGGCAGTGTGCGCAGGTGACGCCGGGGTGGACGCTGTTGAGGGTGAGGGCGCGGGCGGTTACTGCACCCGATGCGTGACAGCCGAAGCAGAGCTTCGCATCCATGGGAGTGAGTTCGCGTCCCATGGCTTCCTGGAGGGTTTGCGGCGTGAGGCGCTCATCGCCGGTGGTGATGCCGAGCCCGTTAGCGGAAGGATAGAAACTGACGATGCTTTCGTAGAATTTGCCGTCCTGCTCAAAGACCCATGTTTGCGCCTGCGCGCCGAAGCTCCAGTGGATGGGCATCGTGACGGAACCGGAGGCGTCGGAGACCTTGTAGATGCTCTGGCCATTATGGGTCTCGACGGTCCAGGTATAGGCGCCGCTGTGGAATGTCAGCGAGGGATGCGATGCCAGGACGGGATTGGCATCCGGCAGCTCAATGGCGTGTGCCATGGGCGTTTCTGTTTGCATGGACTGGCCGCGATGGCAGCCGGCGCACGATGCTGCGGAGCCGTTCTGAGCGGCCGCCGTCGAGCAGGCGATGGCGAGAGCGATGGCCGGTATCAGGAAACGGAATCGGAATGAGAGGCTAGTTTGCAGGCGGTGCTCCCTGTTGGCCCATGGCCGGCGCAGGCTTGCTGGACGGTTCTGTCATGGCAAGGCAGGCGAGGCGCTCGCGGCGCGCGTCCTGCTCACGGCCGGTTTCTGAATACGCGCGGGCGAGCGCGAGATGGATCTCGAGGTTCTGCGGATCGAGAGGGAGCGCCTTCTCGAGGACCTGCGTAGCTGTTTTCGCGTCGCCGGTCTCGAGCAGAGCTCGCCCGAGGGAAAGCTGCGCCATGGGAAGAGTGGGCGCTTCTTCCGCCGCTTTTTTGGCCTCGGGCAGCGCTTCGGCGGGGCTGTTGTCCATGAGGAGAGCCCACGCGAGCATGCTGCGATCGATTGCGTTGGCGGGATCGGTGGAGAGTTCCTGCTGAAACCGGGAGATAGCGGCGTCGGGGTCGGTGGGATAGAGGAGATAGCCCCACGTGTAGTGAACGTTGGGAGTCGCGGGATAACGCTCGAAGAAGGCCGCGAATGCCTGAGCGGCGGCGGAATTGTCCCCGGACAGGAGCAGGAAGACAGCGTTTCCGGCGTCAGCACTCATGGCGGTCCGGGCTGCGTCCGCTTCCTGCGGCAGGAGGGGAAGGCGGAGGGCAGCGAGGCCGACGGCGACCATGAGGTCCTGGCTGGAGAGGTGTTGCCGGGCGAACCAGCGGTAGCTGTCGAGGGCCTGCTCATAGCGGCCCAGCTTCGTGAGGAGAAGACCCTGGTGATAGCGAAGGATCTGGGTGTTCCGGGAGTCGTCGGCTGCTCCGAGCGCGAGGGCGCGCTGCACATCGCGCAGCGAGGATGGATAGTCGGCTAACTCAAATTCACAGAGGCCGCGCAGGGCCGTAGCGGGAGCGGCATTCGGTACCAAAGTAAGGTAATGCGTAAAGGCATCTATGGCCGCTTTGTAGTTATTAACGCTATAGTTCATCTGCCCGAGATACCACCAGCCGTCGGGCCAGGATGGATTGAGGCTCACCGCCTGCGTGTAGAGTTCGGCAGCGCGAGTTGTGTTTCCCGTTCTGCGGGCAGCATCCGCCTCGGCGCTGAGCTGAGCCAAGGAGGAGTCGGCAGAGGACTGTGCAAGGGTGGGCGACGAAGACTGGGCAAGTGCGGGTAATCCGGGAAACGATGATCCGGAAAATGCGAGCATGGCCGCGGCGATGAGAGCGGCGCGACTGGTATTTCGGCTTCGCCTTTGGAGGGCGGAGCGTGCCACGGCCAACACTGCCCGACTGCTCCCTGAACGAGATCCGCTGATGCTACCTGTGCGGTTGATGGGTGATCGTAGCACACGGTGGATGAGAGAGGCGCGAGTGCAAGGTCAAACGGTTAAGTTGGAGGCCGGCGAAAAAAATGAGCCGTCTCTGCGACTCGGGTCAACATGTAAGCAACAGGTTCGAGAAGAGTTAAAAGTGCTCCCAAATTTTTCTTGACAATGCATTTACAGGGAGCGTAAAAAATCGGGTCAGCGTACGAGTAAAGCGTTTAACCGCCGCCTCGTATGTCGGACATTGTGGGACGAGGCTTGTTCTTCGAGTTTTTGCAGGGCCCGGATCCATGAGTACGGAAGAAGCCGGAATATCGGCTTCATTAAAACAATAACGATTTGCACGTTTTATGCACGTTTCACAGGAGGCACAGGTATGAGTTCCGTCAGACGTCTGGCGGCCGTGTATCTACGCGCGCCAGGTTCTCTGTTCATTCTCTCCGGATTGCTGATTTTGGGAATGGTGTTGTTCACTGCCGTTCCCGGCCATGCCCAGCAGTTGACCGGAACCCTCAGCGCAACGGTTTACGATCAGTCCGGCGCCGTCGTTCCGGATGCAACGGTTACCCTTAAAAACACAGCCAGTGGCGACGTGCGGCGCACGACGAGCGACTCGTCGGGCTATTTCACGTTTACGGCCGTGCAGCCGGCAACCTACACGATTTCAGTGAGCGCAAAAGGGTTCACGACCTGGCAGCTGAACGGACTGGTGATGGAACTGGGCGCTGCGAAAACGGTCCCGAACATTGCGCTGAAGGCGGGCTCTGAATCGACGACGGTTGAGGTCGTGGCCGATAAGAACGTCGAAGTGCCTCTCGACACGCCGGAAGTCAGCGACACGCTGAACGCGCAGCAGATCGAGGATCTGTCGCTCGAAGGGCGCGACGCCGGCGAACTGCTGAAGATGATGCCGGGCGCGGCTCTGGCCAACGGCATCAACCAGGGATCGGGTTTCAACCCGAAGGTCACCGGAACGAACAGCGGCCCGGTGGGTAACTACTCCCTGAACGGCACGCAGCCTTACGGAACGATGGCGTACATGCTGGACGGCGCTAACCTGGTCGACCCGGGCAACGCGGGAACACAGATTGCCAATATCAACACCGACATGGTGCAGGAAGTGAAGATGCTGACGGCCGACTACGGCGCTGAGTACGCCTACGGTCCGACGATCTTCGAAGCCTTCAGCAAAGCCGGCGGCAAGGACTTCCACGGTGAGGGCTACTTCTACGCCCGCAACTCAAAGCTGAACTCGTGGGAGTCGTACACGAAAGAGTCCTATCTCTCGAGCATTACCAGCGCCACGACGCCGGCGCAGGCGTCGGCCCTCGCTTCAGCCGACTTCCCGTACGAGTACTTCTACTACATCGGCGGCAACGTAGGCGGCCCGGTCAGGCTTCCTCATTTCAACAAGAATCGCGACAAGCTGTTCTTCTGGGGCGGCTACGAGTACATGATCCAGCACCCCAACAACCCGCTCCAGGACTACAACGAACCTACCCAGGACCAGGTCAACGGCATTTTCGACAAAGCTACCCCGCCAAACTCCAACAACGGCAATTACTCATACGCCTACATGGTGCCCTGCCAGACGTGCAGCGGCCTCGCGGCGGACAGCAACTGGACTACAGACGCTGCGGGCAACGTCCATATCCCGACGTCGGATTACGATCCGAATATTCTGGGCGTGATGAAGCTCTATCCGCTTCCGAACGTAACTCCGAACGGAGGCAACGGCTGGAGCAACTACGCGTATGCGCCGAGCATTCCGCAGAATCGGTGGGAAGCTACGGGCAGACTCGACTATGACATCACCGAGAATACAAAACTGAGCGGGACTTACGCGTATCAGAGCGAAGTCGATTCGCACCCGATCACGATCTGGTGGGCGCCACCGAACACGCTGCCCTATCCGGCGCCTGTATCGGCTGCCACTAACTCGCAGGTCATTCTTGCTAACTTTACCCATCAATTCGGGCCGACGACGACCAGCGAAACGGTGTTCACACTGGCCCGGTACATCAATCCCAATAAGCTGGGCAGCAACGCAGCTAACCGCAGCACGGTGGGCATGAGTGCTGTGCCGGGGCTCTTCGGACACACCTCGACGCAGATGCCGAACATCGTTGGCCCGTGGGAAGGCGCCCTGTCCAACATCGATCAGGAGCCAATGGATGGTCCTTTCGACGGCGGCTCGTTTGGCGCACTGAAGAAGGTCCCTCAGTTGTATGAGACGGTCAGCAAAGTAATCGGCACGCATACTGCGAAAGTCGGCTTCTACTGGTCGCAGCCCTTCAACAGCCAGTCCAGCGGATGCGACAGCGGTTGCGAAGACCAGGGGCAGTTCAACCTTGGATGGCCGGCGAAATACGGCACCAACAATGCAGTTTCCGACTGGGAACTGGGACGCATCGCGAGCTACGAACAGCAGAACGGCGTTCCTCTCGACAACATGAAGATGAACCAGTGGTCGCTCTGGGCGCAGGATTCCTGGAAGGCGAACCGGCGGTTGACTCTGAACCTCGGTATGCGTGCTGATCACATTGGACAGTGGTACGGTGAGCCGGCCGGTCAGCAGGTTTGGGATCCGGCGACCTATGTCGACTCAGCCACAGCTCCGGCGAATACGGGGCTGACATGGCACGGGGTTAATTCGTCGATTCCGCTCTCCGGGTTTGTCTCGCCGCTGTTCTACTACAACCCGCGTGTCGGATTGATCTACGACATCTTCGGCACCGGCAGGACGCTGTTCCGCACCGGCTACGGAGGTTACCACTACCAGATTTCGGTCAACGAAGCGACGAACAACAACGTCGGCGACGGTCCGAAGGGCATCGTGAACTACACGACTCCCAGTGCGTTCGTGGGCTACGCCAACGTAGCGGCGGGAGGCACACCGCCTACCTCGGCCAGCGAGTCCGCGTGGCTTGGCAATGCCTCGATCGGCATGGATCTGATGGGCGACAACAGGACCCCGTATACAGGGGACTGGAACGTCTCCATCGACCAGGCGACACCGTGGCAGGGTCTGGTTGAAATCTCCTATGTGGGGAACCACACCACCGGCGAGGAATTCAACGGCGGCAACGGGAACATCAATAACCTGAACCTGATTCCGCTGGGAGCTGAATGGAAGGCGGATCCGATCACGGGTAAACTCTGCTCGAACGCTGCGCCGACCAGCGCAACGAACGGTTGCACAGAGACTGACTTCCTGCCGCACCATAACTACGGTGCCATGTATCTGCTGACTCACCAGAGCTACGAGAAATACAACTCGCTGCAGGCCTCGTGGCGGAAGAACGGAGCCAAACTCAACTTCCAGGCGAACTACACGTTTGGCAAGGTAATGGGTATCTGGGACGGCGACACCTCGAATGGTTCCGGCAACGGCTCTACGGTATGGCCGTTCGCACTGGGCCAGAACTACGGCCCGCTGGACTACGATCACACCAACATCTTCAACATCTGGTACGTCTACAATCTGCCGTCACCGATTCACGGCAATCGGCTGTTGTCAAACGTGGTGAACGAATGGAAACTGTCCGGCTGGAATACCTACCAGAGCGGTGCGTATCTCCAGGCGAACCTTCCTAACCTGAACATGGCCTATCCATCGGCTCCCGCCAACGGCACTCTGTTCACGATGCCCAATGGCCTGCCGGCGAACGCCATGAACGCAGGAACATGGTTCGGTGGCGGAATTGGCGGGACGATTTCAATGCCGATTATGCCGCTGCTCACCTGTAACCCGGCCCAGGGAAAGAAGTCAGGGTTCTACTACAATGCATCCTGCTTCGCGACGCCGAACGTAATCGGGACCGAAGGCCCGCTGCACTGGCCGTATATGCGGACGCCAGCGTACTACGACAACGATCTCTCCATTTTCAAGAGCTTCCCAACGACGGAGAGCCAGAGAGTCGAGTTGCGGGTGCAGGCCCAGAACTTCATCAACCATCCGTTGCCGCAGTTCAACCTGAACGGCAGCAACAGCGATGATCAACTCAACTTCAACCCGGCCGGCGGCTGTTCGAGCGCTGCCGCGTGTTTGGGCGTGGCTCCTGTGAACGCCTCCACGAGCGGCAAACCGCTGTACACAACCGGCCAGCGCCTGATGACCTTCTCTGCACGATACTTCTTCTAAGAGACGGTCACAGGAGCGGTGCGAATCGAAGGGGTGGCGAAGAGCCACCCCTTCTTTATATAGTTTGCAGGAGCATGTTTTCTTCTGGTCCGACCCGGTTCGCGGCGCTCGTGCTGTTGCTGACCGCAGCCGCCTTTCTTCTGGTGCACGCCGCTCCGGCGCCCAGTCCCATTCGATTTGAACTGAAGAAGATCCCATTCGTTCTCGAGAACGACCAGACCCCGGCGAAGAACGCTCCGGAAAGCATGGCTGGAGGGGTGGCCGTTTTTGACTACAACGGCGATGGAAAGCCGGATATCTATTTTTTGAACGGGGCCAATATCGCGACGCTGAAGAAAGACGATCCGAAGTACCGGAATCGGCTCTTTCGGAACAATGGCGACGGCACCTTCACGGACGTGACCGACCAGGCGGGACTTGCCGGGTCGGGATATGACATCGGCGTGGCTGTAGGCGACTACGACAACGACGGCTGTCCGGATATTTTTGTGGCCGGCGTCCACCGTAATACGCTCTATCACAACAACTGCAACGGGACGTTTACCGACGTTACGCAGAAGGCGGGTCTGGGGGACTCGAACGATCCGCAGTATGGACCTCTGTGGGCGGAAGGTGCGGTGTGGGTGGACGTGAACAACGACGGCCTGCTGGATCTGTTCATCGTGGATTACATGCAATGGACCTACAGCCCCCAGCCGTTGTGTCATTTCGGCGCGATCGCCGATTATTGCCATCCCCGTTATTACAAAGGGCAGCCGAATCGGTTGTTTCTGAACAATGGCGACGGGACTTTCCGCGATGTATCGAAGGAGTGGGGTATCCGCGAACATGTGGGGAAGGGCATGGGGGTCGGCATGGCCGACTACGATCTGGATGGCAAGCCGGATCTCTTTGTCACGAACGATGCCGATTACAACTTTCTCTTCCATAACCTTGGGAACAAGTTTGAGGAAGTCGCGTTCGATGCGGGAGTGGCGCTGCCGGAGGGGGGGCAGTTCATTTCCGGGATGGGGCTGGACTTCCGGGACTTCAACAACGATGGGTATCCGGACATTGCTTTTGTGGCGCTGCAGAACCAGACCTTCCCGCTTTTTCAAAATACCGGCAAAGGTGATTTTCGCGAGGTGACTACGCCCAGCGGCATGCGCGATCTGAGCATGAAGATGTCGGGGTTCGGAGCTGCGCTCTACGATTTCGATAATGACGGCTGGAAGGATCTGTTCGTCACGCGCGGGCATGTCGAGTCAGAACCGATTCCGGGCACCGAGATTGCGCAACACAATACGGTTTTTCGCAACCTGGGAGCCAGTGGGAAGTGGGCTGCGTTGACGGAGGAGGCTGGCCTGGACGCCGCTCCGGTGGCGCGCCACCGCGGTTGCGCTTTCGGCGACCTGGACGGCAATGGGCGCATCGACGTTGTGACGAGCGCGTTGTCGGCGCCGGCGGAAATCTGGATGAATCGCAGTGAACACCCAGGGCACTGGCTGGACGTCGCGCTGCGGGGCGTGCGGAGCAATCGGGATGGGATTGGGGCGCGCATCAAGGTGGTGAGTCCCACGGTAGGCGCTCAGTTCAACCACATGACCACCAGCGTCTGCTATGCGTCTTCGAGCGACGGCCCGGTTCATTTTGGCCTGGGACCGGATACGAAGGCGGATACCGTGGAGATCCACTGGCCTTCCGGTGTTGTGCAGACGCTCCGTGAAGTAGCCGCGGATCAGCTGCTGAAGGTCACAGAGCCGGCGCAGACCGCGAAACAATAAAACGCAGAGTGGAGCGAGGGCTCTACTTTCCGGGGCCCTGTTGTTGTTGCTGCGCGGTCAGTTTGTCGACGATCTGACGTTCGCGGGCGCCGTCGGCTGGGCGGTGCAGACGGTAGTAGAGCGTGGCCAGCTCGACGTGGGGATCCAGCCACTGGGGATCGTCCGCAACCACTTTCTCCATTTGGTCGGCGGCGGCCTGATACTGGCCCGATGTGCTCTTCCACATCGCAGACTCGTAGCGCGCCAGGACCGACCTGGAATTGAGTTCCATCGCTTTGTCGAGATACTGCCTGGCTTCGTCCATTTTGCGTTGTTTGAGCAGGATTGCGCCGAGGTAGAGGTTCGCTTCGAAGTCATTCGAATTCTGCTGGAGCGCCTGGCGGAAAGCAGGGACCGCGGCGTCGGAATCGCCATCTTTGTCCCGAGCTGTGCCGTCGAGCGTGCAAAGGCCGGGCTGCGAGGGATTGATGCGCATCGCACTATCCAGATCGCGGCGCGCCTGGGGGAATTCGTTCAGGCCGAGCAGGGTTGAGCCGGCGAGCATCCAGGAGTCGGCGGCGTTGGTCATGGCCGCCGATTTTTCGAGGCGTGCTGCGCCGTCGCGGGGATGGCCACCCTGCACGAGCGCTTCACCCAATGCATATTCAAAATCCGGACCGCCTGCGCGGCTTTGCCGGATCTTACTTCCGCGTCGCCGAGAAGAATGGCGATCCGCGCTTCGTGCGGGCTGAGGCGATAGGCAGCCTCGTATTGCTCCAGAGCGCCCGGCAGGTCGCCCTTGCGAGAATCAGCAAGACCCAGGTCGAGATGAACCGATCCGAGCTGCGGAGCCAGTTTGAGGGCGGCATGATACTCGGCAATCGCGGCGTCCAGCTGTCCGGTGTGAGCGAGGGCCGCTCCCAGATTGACATGGGCGGAGAGCGTATCGGGGCGCGCCTGGAGGACGGCTCGATAGTCACGGATCGCGGAGGTAAGATCGCCTCTTTGCTGCTCTTCGATGGCGCGGCTCAAAAGCTGGTCCGGAGAGGTGACCTGCCCATACAGAAGCCCCGGCAGCCAGAGTACCAACGAGAGAAAACCCGCGCGCATCGCCCCCAGAATAGCCTGGAATCGATGCATTCGTTGCGCGATAATGAAGGGTTTCCGAGGCCTCTCATGAGAACTCTGTCTTCTATCTCGCTTCTCTCTTCGATCCTGTTGGCCGCATGCGCCGGAGAACTCAGCGTGGCGCAGCAGCCGATTCCGCAGGGTGGGGGAACCAGTACAATCACGCGACCTGATTCCATCCAGGATACGGGCTATTTTGGCTACATGGCGAACTCGCCCGGCGGCATTGTGAGCGGGAACGGTATCTATGGCCGCGTTGTGGTCGACGGAAATCCGCTGTTATGGGAGCCGATCACGGTTACGCTTTCCTGCGCAAACGGGAGAACGGATCTGACGACCCAGACGGACGCAGGGGGGAAATTCGCGATCGACCACGTGAATCTGCCCACGGTGGACACGCTGGATGGCGACGTCAAGCGGCAGATGCAGCAGCACTACGAGGGATGTGTGGTGCGGGCGGAGCTGGCAGGATATCGCTCGACGGTGGACACGATCACGCAGCGGATCCTGCGGGATAAGCCTTTTTTAGCCGATTTGGTGTTGACTCCGCTGGAGAATGCGCCGGGCACCGACATCAGCACGACGACGGCGAGCGCGCCGCCGGAGGCGCAGAAGGCTCTGGAGAATGCGCATGAAGAGTGGCTGCATCGCAACTCCGACGGAGCGAAATCCGACCTTGAGGCTGCAGTGAAAGCGGATCCGCAGTTAGCGGAGGGCTGGTATCTGCTGGGCCGCGTTCAGGCGGCCTCCGACCTTCATGCGGCGACCGAATCGCTGAAGAAGGCCCAGGCGGCCGATCCGCGATTCGTTCTGCCCTGCGTGTGGCTGGCTACGATCGCGGTTCAGAACAGGGACTGGGCGGAAGCTGCCACCTGGACCGAGCGGGCGCTGGCGCTCGACCCGGCGGGGACCTCGCGGATCTGGTACTACAACGGGCTTGCCGATTATCGGCTGGGGAAGAACGAAGCGGCACGGACAAGCGCCGAAAAAGCGCTGGCCATGGATCCGGACCATACGGTGCAGAACGCCGAGGAACTGCTGGCTCTGACTCTGATCAATAAGAACGACTACGCTGGGGCCCTGAACCACCTGCGCAATACGCTGACGTATATTCCGGCCGGCCCGAATGCGGACCTGATCAAGCGGCAAATTGCGTTTGTTGAGCAGAGGGTGACGGACACGCAAAAATGATCCGCGACGCGCGAGGCGCGTTCGTTTTTTACGCCCGGCGCGGGCCTGCGAGATTTGTCGAAGCTTCAGGCCAGTGCTGCTAATCTAAAAAAGTCCCATACAGTCAGCGCTTCTTTGCCCTGCCAGAGCTGAGCTCAGGTTCGCGAGGCTATTGTCTCCGTGGTCCGGGTGCGGGTCTGGCCAGAACGGCGAAGAAGATCCAGAAACGCGGAAAAGCGCATTGGCAGAACTGCATTACGACGAGGCGAACTGGACCCCGAGCCATAATCCCTGGCTGGTGGCGCTGACGGTTACGCTCGCGACGTTCATGGAAGTGCTGGACACTTCGATTGCCAACGTTGCGCTGCCGCACATGGCGGGAACGCTGGGCGCGAGCCAGGATGAAGCGACGTGGGTGCTCACGAGCTACCTTGTTTCGAGCGCGGTGATCCTGCCGATTTCCGGGTGGCTGATGGCGCGGATGGGGCGCAAGCGGTTCTACATGACCTGCGTGGTCTTGTTTACGGCCTGCTCGATGCTGTGCGGTCTGGCGCCATCGCTGCCGCTGCTGGTTTTCTTCCGCGTTCTGCAGGGGATTGGCGGCGGCGGCCTGGCGCCGAGCGAGCAGGCGATTCTGGCAGATACGTTTCCGGTGAGCAAGCGCGGCCAGGCTTTTGCTCTGTACGGGATGGCTGTGGTGGTGGCGCCGGCAATAGGACCGACGCTGGGCGGCTGGATCACCGACAACTTCAACTGGCACTGGATCTTCTTTATCAACTTGCCCGTCGGGTTGCTGTCGCTTTTCCTGACGCAGCGGATGGTGGAAGACCCGCCGTATCTGAAAGAGGAGCAAAAGACCTCCGGTCGGGTGGACGTCATGGGGCTCGGACTAATCTCCCTTGGGGTCGGGTGCCTGGAATTCGTTCTGGACAAGGGCCAGGAGAAGGACTGGTTCAGCGATAAAAACATTCTGGCGTTCGCGCTGATCGCCGCGTGCTCTCTGATCTGGTTTGTCTGGTGGGAGTGGCGGCATGAGGATCCGATTGTCGACATCCGGCTGCTGAAGAACCGCAATTTCGGAACCGCCGTAGGCCTCCAGTTCGTGCTGGGGATGGTCCTGTTCGGCACGACGGTGCTGATTCCTCAGTTTCTGCAGGTGCTGCTGGGGTATTCGGCGGAACGCGCCGGGATGGTGCTTTCGCCGGGTGCGCTGGTGCTGATGCTGACCATGCCGATTTCCGGCCGGATTGTGAGCTCCAATAAATTCGATCCGCGGCTGCTGGTGGCGATCGGTTATGCCATCACGGCGGTGGGGCTGTTCAACCTGACGCGACTCGATCTGAATGTCTCGTTCGCGCAGATCACACTGTGGCGCGCGTACCAGGTGATGGGGCTGTCGTTCGTATTCATCCCGATCAGCACGCTGAATTACCTCGGCGTGCCGCGCAACAAGAACAACCAGATTTCGAGTTTCTCGAACTTCGCGCGGAATATCGGCGGGTCGGTCGGGACCGCTTTGCTGACGACCTTCCTGCAGCGGACGGAGCAGACGCACATTTCGACTCTGAGCGCGCATGTGGTGCCGGGGAGCCTGCAGTATTCACGGTTCGTCAATATGATGGCCGACGCGCTGATACGGCTTGGGCAGAGCGCGGAAGCGGCGCGGCAAATCGCCATTGGGGATGCGTGGCAGATGCTGAATCGGCAGGCACAGATGCTGAGCTATCAGAACGCCTTCTGGGGGCTGGCCCTGATCATCGCGCTGCTGATCCCGCTGCCGTTTATCATGCGGCGGCCGCCCCGGAGGGCGCGGACACCGGAGGAAATGGCGGCGCACTGAACTTGTGGGGGCAGGCCGAGCCGCATATTCTGTTGATCAGCAATGGACTTCGAAAATCTGCGGACGTTTCTGGAAGTCAGCCGGCTGAAGAGCTTTTCACGGGCGGCCCAGAAGCTGCTCCGGACACAGCCGGCGGTTTCGGCGCAAATACGGTCGCTTGAACAGGAAGTGGGGGCGCGCCTCTTCGATCGGGACGGCGGCAAGGTGACCTTCACCGCCGCTGGACGGCTGTTTGAGCCGTTCGCTGAGCATTGCGTGGAGCGGCAAAAGCATATCCTGCTCGCCATTGCAGAGCAGGAGCGTTCGCCGCGGGGCGAGTTGGCGATCAGCGCCAATGAGGCTACCCATCTGTATGTGCTGCCCCAGGTGTTTGCCCAGTTTCGGCGACAGTATCCGCGCGTGATGCTGAGCGTGGTTCGCGCCGAACGGCTGCGGACGCTGGAAAGCGTGGTGAACCGGGAAGTGGACTTCGGGGTGGTGTCGCTTCCGGTGCGGGACAGCCGCCTTACGGTGGAGCCGATACACCGCGATGAGCTGGCGCTGGTGGCGCCGGCGGGGCATCCGCTGGCGGGGCGCGCTGCGGTTAAGCTGCAGGACGCGGTGAAGTATCCGCTATTGCTGCCTTCTCATGGGCGCCGCAGGGAACAACTGGACGAGCTGTTCCGGGTGAATGAGGTTTCGCCGCGTGTGGCGATGGAAGTGGAATCGAGCGAGATGCTGAAGCGCTATATCGGCGTCGGGCTGGGCCTGGGCTTTCTGCCGAGGACCAATGTGGCCCGGGAAGAGGAGAATGGCGCTCTGCAGGTGCTTGCGCTCGAGGGCGTACGGCTGGCGAGGGACCTGGCGCTCGTCTTCCGGAAGGATCGCCAGCTTTCGCGAGCGGGGCAGGAATTTCTGGAAATTGCGACCCAGCCGGTGCGGAAACGGGAGCCGGAATCGGCCTCCGCTCGCAACCGCGGTGCCGTATGATTGAAAACGGTGTGAATTCAACATGCAGCGCCACCACTCGGCGGGATTCCTGTGATATTTTTCAACGGGACGCGAGTTTTTGCCGGTAAGAAGCGGCGGTCGGAGCGCGGGCAGGGAAGAATATCCGGAGGAGTTGAGAATTGGGAAAAAGCATGGTCCCGAGGCGGCTGTTTTTCACCAAGGGTGTGGGAAAACACAAAGAACGGCTGACCTCATTTGAGCTGGCGCTGCGGGATGCCGGCATAGCGGCGCAGAACCTGGTGCGCGTGTCCTCTATTTTTCCGCCGCAGGCGAAGCTGGTTCCGCGGAAAGAGGGGCTGAAGTATCTCAGTCCGGGCGAGGTTGTCTTTGCGGTGGTGGCGGAGAACTCCACGCGCGAGCCGCACCGGCTGGTCGCATCGAGCATCGGAGTGGCGATTCCGAGCGATCGTAACACTTACGGTTACTTAAGCGAGCATCACAGCTTCGGCGAGACGGAAGAGCAGGCCGGCGAGTACGCAGAAGAGCTGGCGGCGGAGATGCTGGCGACGACGCTGGACGTGGATTTCGATCCTGACAAGAGCTGGGACGAAAAGAAGGAAATCTACCGGATTTCGAACAAGATTGTGCGCACCGCGAACGTCACGCAGTCCGCGATCGGCGATAAACGCGGGCTGTGGACGACAACGATTGCAGCGGCGATTCTGATTTTCGAGTAAACCGAGCAGAGAATCCGGCGGGCGTGGGCCAAGAGGCCTGCGCCCTTTGCTTCTGTTCGCAAAACACGTAACTGTTTCCTGCACAAATATGACGACCAAGAGCACATTTCGGGTAGGGCTGGTCCAGATGAGCTGCGGGCCGGATCCGGATGCCAATCTGGAGAAGGCTGCGGAGCGCGTGCGCGACGCGGCGCGGCAGGGGGCGAACGTGGTTTGCCTGCCGGAGCTGTTCCGGGCGCAGTATTTCTGCCAGCGTGAGGACATTGCGCTGTTCGATCTGGCGGAGCCGATCCCAGGACCGAGTACGGAGAAGCTGGGCGCTGTTGCGCGCGAGGAAAAAGTTGTTGTGGTGGCGTCGCTGTTTGAGAGGCGCGCGGCCGGCTTGTATCACAATACGGCGGCGGTTCTGGAAGGGGACGGGCGGATCGCCGGGCTCTACCGGAAAATGCATATTCCGGACGATCCGCTCTACTACGAGAAGTTTTATTTCACGCCGGGCGATCTGGGATTCCGGGCGATCGACACGTCGACGGGGCGGATCGGCACGCTGGTTTGCTGGGATCAGTGGTATCCGGAAGGCGCGCGGATTACGGCGCTGCAGGGCGCCAACGTGCTGTTTTATCCGACGGCGATCGGCTGGCACCCGGCCGAGAAAGAGGAATTCGGGGCAGCTCAGTATGACGCGTGGCAGACGATTCAGCGGGCTCACGCCATTGCGAACGGCGTTTATGTAGCGGCGGTGAACCGGGTCGGGATGGAGCACGGGGATATTCGCGGCAACCGCGTGGAAGGGCCGGGACTGGAGTTCTGGGGCGGCTCGTTTCTGGCCGATCCTTTCGGCCGCGTCATTGCGAAAGCAGCCCACGATCGGGAAGAGATCCTGATCGGCGAAATCGATCTGGCCAAGATGGAAGACACGCGGCGGAACTGGCCTTTCCTGCGCGACCGGCGCATCGATGCGTATGGGCCGATTGTGAACCGATTTCTGGATGGCGACGAGAAGTGAACGAAGAGTCGAAGCAGAGTACGCCGCGGGAACTGGGCTACAGAATGCCAGCGGAGTGGGAGCCGCACGAAGCCACGTGGCTTGCGTGGCCGCACAATCCTGAAGACTGGCCGGGGAAGTTTCAGCCGATTCCGTGGGTCTACGCGGAGATCGTCGGCCATCTGGCGCGGGTCGAGGACGTCCACATTCTGGTGGACGATGCGGCGGCAGAGAAGCGGGCGAAAGGCATTCTGAAGCGCAACGGCGCGAACCTGGCGCGTGTGTTTTTCCAACAGTGGCCGACGGATCGGGTGTGGACGCGCGATGCGGGTCCGATTTTTGTGAAGAAGAGCCATTCGGGCAGGGGCGAATCGCAACAAGATACCGTCGCGATTACAAACTGGAAGTTCAATGCGTGGGCGAAGTATCCGGACTGGCATCTGGACGATGAGATTCCGGGGCGGGCGGCGGAGCTGCTGCGTTTGCCGCAGTGGATGCCGACGATCGAGACGCCGCAGGGGCCGCACCGGGTGGTGCTGGAGGGCGGGTCCATCGATGTGAACGGGCAGGGCACGATGATTACGACCGAGGAGTGCCTGCTGAGCGAGGTGCAGCAGCGCAATCCCGGCATCAGCCGCGAGCAGCTGGAGCGGGTGTTTCGCGACTATCTCGGGATCGAGCAGGTGCTGTGGATGAATCGGGGAATCGCCGGCGACGACACGCACGGCCACGTGGACGACATGACTCGGTTCGTGGGTCCGAACACGATTGTGACGGTGGTCGAGCCGAATCGCAACGATGAGAATCATCTGCCGCTCGCGGAGAATCTGGATCGGCTGAAGGCTGCGCGGAACCTGGAGGGGAAGCCTTTTGAGGTAATCGAATTGCCGATGCCGCCGCCGATCGTTTTCGAGGGACAGCGGCTGCCGGCGAGTTACGCGAATTTTTACATTGCCAACAATCTTGTGCTCGTGCCAACCTTAAATCGTTCCGTTGATCGCCAGGCGCTCAACCTTCTCGCGGAAGCTTTTCCGACGCGGGAGGTAGTTGGCATCTATTGCGGAGACTTGATATGGGGGCTGGGGGCGTTGCACTGCATGACGCAACAGCAACCCCGGGGTGCTGTGGAACCGTGATGTCTGACAATCTGGAGTGGCTCGAGGACTGGTACCAGCGCCAGTGCGACGGAGCCTGGGAACACAATCAGGGAATTCGGCTGGAAAGCCTGCGCATGCCGGGCTGGCGGCTGACGATCAGCCTGGAAGGCACGTCGGCGGAGAATGCGGCGCCGAACCGGCTCGTTTTCGGCACCAGCGGGGAAGAATGGATCGACTGCACGATTTCGTCGGAGCGCTTCGAAGGCGCCGGGGATCCGCGGCGTCTGGAACAGATTATCGGCGTGTTTCGCAAATGGGTCGAGGCGCCCAGCGAGCCTTAGAGCCCTAAGGGTTCTGATCCGTGCCGGGTTCAGGGCACCGGGTTCAGGTGTAGCGAGCAGGGTTGAGGTCGAAACGACAGCAGCGATCCCATGGCGGAATCCGATGCAATTCTGATGCGTGCCGCGCTGGACGAGGCTCGGGCTGCGGCGGCAGCGGGCGAGGTGCCGATCGGCGCGGTTGCGGTCGTGGGCGGTGCGGTGGCCGGGCGCGGACAGAATCGGGTGCTTCGCGACGTGGATCCTACGGCTCATGCTGAGATCGTGGCGCTACGGGCGGCGGCGCAGGCGATCGGCAACTACCGGCTGGTGGACTGCGAGCTGTATGTGACGCTGGAGCCGTGTGCGATGTGTGCGGGCGCGATGATCCACGCGCGAGTGGCGCGGCTGGTGTACGGAGCGGCAGATCCGAAGGCCGGTGCGG